>VFQS010000019.1_pt1 | contig 324925 bp, 345 predicted proteins | sample 3512361 | NCBI WGS metagenome assembly VFQS01 (sample SAMN10412375, study PRJNA504923) | tailings metagenome | isolation source: Relicate 1 Philex TSF3 active mining | place: Philippines
GCCAGCGTTGTCGCCGTCACCGTCGCCTCCGACACCAGCCTTGCAGTCGACACCGTCGTGTCCGTCTCCGACCTCTCCTTCACCGTATACGCGGCACCCGGGGTCAGCCCCGTAAGCACCGACCTGCTTGTCGTCACAAACACAAGGGGCGTGCCGTCCGCCTTTGACAGGGTCAACCTGTCCGACACGCCGCTGCTGTTCGTCGGCATGACGACCACCGTACTGCCGGTACCAAGGGTCGCACCCAAACCCGTGGATACCCCGTACGCGATCGAGTACGACATGGGGTACGCAGTCACCGTCGGCAGGGCAGGAATCGGCGGCACCGATACGTTCGTCAGGACACCCGTCAGCTTGTCAGCTCCTCTGTTGTTGGCGAACTCCACCTTGAAGGTGTTCACCGTGTTGGGCTGCACCGTAAAGGTGGTCGTGGACAGGATGCTCTGCAGGACCCTTGAGGCCGGGTCCCTGTTGAGGATGGAGACTGGCGTGTTGTCGTTCACCTGCGCCTGGCCGTACGTCAGGGGGCCCACCTCCGCCGGCAGGGGCAGTGTGGGGTTCACCCACCCCAGCGTCACCAGAACATCGGACGCTGTACCCGCCGCCCTCACCATGTTCGTCACGGCCAGGCCGAGGTTGGGGGAGGGCATCGCAAGCTTCCAGTACTGGGCATTCTGGGACCGGGGGGCCGACGTCGTCGGGGTCCTGTCCAAAAAGTAGTACATCATGGTGAAGGTGTACTTCTGCCCCGGGTACGGTGTCACGTTCATCACGGTGGAGGCGTAGCCCGCCGGCTCCGTAGATGACACAGCCTGGCCGATGAGGGCGCGCTTCTCCAGCGACACGGAAGCCGTGTTGTCGATCGATGCGTTGGCCGTCTGGCTGGGGTCAGGGAACACGCGGACCAGGCCAATGTCCAGCTTGGATTTCACCTCCTCTGTCAGGGTGGAGGTGTACCACCTCACCCTCATTGAGGACGAATTCGTGGTCGAGGAGGGCGTCACCGACTGGATGATGGGGTACTGCGACTCGGTCGCCGAGAACGTCCGGAGGGTCTGCTTCGGCATACTGAAAAGCAGGATCAGGTTGCCATCCGTCAGGGCCAGGGCCGCCGTGTACACCGTGTTCGGTTCCAGATTGTACGCCTCCCACCAGGCGTCCTCCACCACCATGGTCGTGTTCTCCCTCGAAACGGAGGAGTCGTACACGCTCGAGTACGGGACCGACGCCTGGTTGGCTGGTACGGGCAGGTCGGCCCCCTGGCTGAAGATGACAATGGGGCGGTACCCCGTCGGGATGGTCGTGTTCCACGTCACCGAGTACGTGCGGTCCGTCACCTGGAAGGTCACGGCGCTGTACGGGATGGTGGGGGGCGTCTCTGTCGTGGCCCACACGATGCTCTCGCTCTCCACTGTATAGGTCCTCAGTGCTGGGAGCGTCTCAGGGATGCCGGCGTCGAGCCAGGTCCTCCTGATCCTCAGCACGCCGACGTAAGTAGTGCCCATCTCCAGCGCCTCTGGGGGTGAGAAGGATGTGCTGGAGCCCACTACGGAGCCGGGTCCTGCGACCGATAGGATGGCTCCCTTCTGGAAGTAGAACCTGGCCTGATAGTTGCCGGGGATGGAGTTCCACTGCAGGGTCAGTGAGGTAATGGTTTTTCCAGTTTGGGTCAGTGGAATGCCGGGGTTGGGCTCCGGCTTGGTTCGGAAGGCGGCCGGGTCGGACCAGGTCACCGACGAGCCGGGACCGGACCTCACGCCAAAACGGTAGGTGTACCAGGTGAACGGTGTGAGGGGGGTGAGGTCGTAGTCCACCACCGCGCCCGGCGTGGTGTTCGGCACGGGCATGGTGATGGGGGCGGACTCATCCATCACCTTGGACTGGCTGATCTGAAGGACCAGCTCCTTTCCTACCGGAGGCTGGACCCATACGAAGCGGACCGAGACGTGGGTGAAATTCTGTTCGACTCTGGCGACAGGAGGAACCGCAGCGGTGGAGGGTGCTACGCTCACCACCTTGGTGCTTGCCGTATCCCATACGACGTCCTGGGGCGCACCGGAAAAAGAGTTCCTTGCACCAAGGGTCACCTTGTAGTCAACTGTTTCGGTGATGACGGGCGTGACAAAGGTGAACTCCCTCTGGAGGGGGGTGAGCGAGTCGATCACCACGTCGGTGCCGTTGGGTCGTGTGACCCTCAGGACAGGTCGCACTCCAGCGTTGACAGCGGACCATCGGACGGTGAAGGAGCAGTTGCTTCTTCCAAACCAGTCGGAGGCGGTGAAGCGCACAAAAGAGGGCGGGGTGGGGACGGCGCCGGGGACGGTGACCTGGACGGGGACGATCTGGCCGGGGTCCCGGTACTGGCCGTCAACGCAGTTGGTTGCGACCCAGTCCATGGCCTCGGGGGAGCAGCCTCCAGCGTCGCAGGAGGTGCAGACGTTCTGGAGGTTGGCCACACGCTGGTTTCTCATCTGGCCGGTGACGGCGTCGGTCAGGGCCTTGAGGAGGGCGGCGTCCTTGGTCTCGAGGCGGGCCATGGCGAGGCGAATCTGGTTGATCAAAGGGACACACTTGTCGTGGGAGGAGAGGTCAGTGTTCTTGAGGTACTGCGAAAGCGGTGCCGCCTTCCCTCCGTTGGCCCGTTGGAGGAGGAATCCTCCGACGATGAGGAGGGTCAGGTACACCGTGTTTAGGATTATCTGGCTGACCATTGGTTTTATTGCAGGCCAGCCCACCGTTCTGTTAAATTCCAACCCAGCAAGGGGTGGAATTGTTTACGGATCAAAAGTCCTCGGTGATCTCGAAAGCCTTGGAGGTGGCCAGCACGTGGGCCGACTGGTACTCGGTGGGGCGGCTCTCGAAGAAGTTGGTCTTCTGGAGCATGCCGATGGTCTCCATGAACGGGAATGGGTTGGTGGCGTTGTAGTGCCTGGGATAGCCGAGGGCGGAGATGAGGCGGTCTGCGACGTACTGCAGGTAGCTCTCCATGTGGCCGTCGGACATGCCGATGAGGCGGACCGGCAGCGCATCGGACATGAAGGTCTGGGCGATGGCGACGCCCTCGGTGACGATGGCCACAACCTGCTCCCTGGGCAGCCTGTGCTGGAGGAGGGCATACATGAGGCAGGCAAAGTCGGTGTGCATGCCCTCGTCCCTGGCGATGAACTCGTTCGACTTGATGAGGCCCTGCATAAACAGGCGGCCAGCCGACTTGTACTTCTTCAGCCAGAAGATGGCAGCGAAGGCGCCCGAGAAGAACACCCCCTCGACCACGGCAAACGCAACCAACCTCTGGGCGAAGCTGGCCTCGCGGTCGTCAATCCACTTGAAGGCCCAGTCGGACATCAGCTTGACCGAGGGCATGGTCTCGATGGCGTTGAACAGCTTTGTCTTCTCGGCCTGGTCGCGCACTATGTTGTCCAGCATCAGGCTGTAGGTCTCCCCATGGATGGACTCCATGGCCATCTGGAAGGTGTAGGCCACCGTCGCCTCCATGATCTTAACCTCCTGCAAAAACCTCTCCGAAATATTGAAGTTCACGATGCCGTCGCTCGCGGCAAAGAAGGCGAGGATGTGCTTGATGAAGTGCTGCTCCCCCTCGGTCAGCTCGAGGAAGTCGTCGTAGTCCTTGCTAAAGTCAATCTCCTGTGCCTTCCAGAACGAGGCCAGCTGGCGCTGGTAGCTGTCCCAAATAGTCTTGTACCGGATAGGGTAGATGGTGTATCTCTTGTTTTTCTCGTCGAGGATGGGCTCCATTGGTATCTACTGTTAACACCATATTTTTTAAACCCCCCCTTTCGATTTTCGCAAAACGCCGCCTTAAGGAGCCCCGCCCCTCCCCCTCAAAAACTATGGACCTTTCCCAGTACTGCCCCATCCGGGCGGTCGTGTTCGACCTCGACGGGGTACTGGTGGACTCGAGAGGCCTCCACCTGCTGTCCCTCAACCGGGCCCTGGCCGAGGTCGGGGACCAGTACGTCATCCCCCTCGAAGAGCACCTCGCCCGCTACGACGGGCTGCCCACCAGAAAAAAGCTGGCCCTCCTCACCGAGACCAGGAACCTGCCCCCCTCCCTCCACGACCAGGTCTGGAGCAGGAAGCAGCATTTCACCTCCGAGCTCCTGAGGGAGGAGATCAAGTCCAACCCGAGGCTCCACACGTTGCTGACGGAACTGCGGGAGCAGGGGTACCACCTCTACTGCGCCTCCAACTCGGTCCGCGCCACGCTCGACGCGACCCTCGACGCCCTCGGTGTCTCGGCCCTCTTCGATGCAACCTATGCGAGCGAGGAGGCCGGGGCCTGCAAGCCCCACCCGGCGGTGTACCTCCGTCTGTTCGCCGACCGCTGCCTCGTGCCGCGCCAGGTCCTCATCGTGGAAGACTCCCCCATCGGGAGGGTGGCCGCCACGCTGTCCGGCGCCCACGTGTGCCCCGTCGCAGGGCCCGAGCAGGTGACCCTCGACCGCATCAAAAAGGCCATCGCTGAGGGCGAGGGGACCAACCACGCCTCCACGATCAACACCCAGTGGATGTCGGAGGTGCAGGTCGTCATTCCCATGGCCGGCGACGGCAGCCGCTTCGTCATGGCGGGGTACTCCACCCCCAAGCCCCTCATCGACATCGAGGGCAAGCCGATGATCCAGTGGGTGGTGGACAACCTGAATATCGCAGGTGCCAAGTACATCTTCGTGGTGAGGTCGTCCCACCTTCAGAACGCCGAGTGGCGCCTGCGGGAGAGGCTTGAGCACCACGTGCCCGGCTGCGTCATTGTCCCCACCGACACCCTGACGGAGGGCCCCGCATGCAGCGTCCTGCTCGCCACGCCCCACCTCGACCCCGACAAGCCCCTCCTCATCGCCAACTCGGACCAGTACCTCGAGTGGGACGCCAACGCCTTCCTGTACGAGGCGCAGCAGGTGGACGGGTGCATCTCCGTCTTCAACCAGCCCGACCCTGACGACAAGAAGTGGAGCTACGTCCGGGTGGGCGACAACGGCCTTGTCACCGTGGTCCGCGAGAAGGAGCCCATCTCCCACATGGCGTCCACCGGCCTGTACTACTGGCGCCGCGCCGGCGACTTTGTGCTGTACGCCAACCGGATGATGGACCGCAACATCCGCGTCAACGGGGAGTTCTACGTCTGCCCCGTCTACAACGAGGCCGTCGCGGACGGCAGGCGCATCAGGGTGAGCTTTTGCAAGAAGATGTGGGGGCTCGGCGTGCCGGCCGACCTCCGCACCTTTTACGACAACTACCTCGGCCGACCCCTCCCCCCTCTCCCTAAATAAATGAACAAGCAGTTCGCCGCTGTCCTCCTCACCATGCTCGCCATGGACGGGCTGTGGCTCGGCGTCATCCAGAAAGACTACGTCTCCAGGAAGATCCGCGAGATCAACGGAACCCAGCAGCTGGCCCACCCCGCCTGGACCTTCGCCCTCGCCTACCTCCTCATGGCCTCCGCCCTCTACCTCTTCTGCGTCAAGGACAGGCGCCCCCTGTGGCAGGCCGCCCTCCTCGGCCTCACTGTCTACGGCGTCTTCGACCTCACCATGCACAACCTCGTCGCCAGGTGGGGCCTCGGCGACATCGCCATGGACATGGCGTGGGGCGTCACCGTGTTCGTCGTCTCCGCATGGGTCGGCCTCCACGCCTAATTTTCACACATGTCTGTGTGGAAATCTTTACTGGTCGAGCAGGGTGCACACCTCCTCGTACAGGTCGGTAAACGAATCGTACTCGTCAACGTCCACACTGATGAGGGCATCGTTGGCCCTCTCCGCCCCCTCCGCCGTCGCCAAAAAAGATAGCAGCCTGTCGCGCCCCGTCTCATAGCAGTACTGCAGCAGGCCCTCCATCAGGGCAGGGTCGGCAACCTCGTCGTTCATCGTGATGGTCATTTCTTTACGCCTTTCAAAGCAGGGGGTGTTTGCGTCAGTTTCGGTAGGGGGCGTAGAAGTCGACGACCTCGGGGTCCGTCTTGAAGGCCGAAGGCGTGAAGCGGGACAGCCAGACCGAGTCGAGCGAGCGGGCGCGGGACAGGGCCGTGTACGCCTGCCCGGGGGAGAAGACGGACGTCCCCAGGTCGATCTCCACCGCGTCGAGGGTCATGCCCTGTGACTTGTGCATGGTCAGGGCATATGCGAGCCGAAGAGGTGTGTAGACGATGAACGGTTTGGTCGTGGTGCGGAGGTGCGACTTGACCCCGTCCTCCATCTCGGCCGTAACAGCGTTGATGACGGCCGTGGTGCCGGAGGTGAACCGGACCACGGGCCCCGCCTCCTCCAAAGCAACGACAACGCCCCTGCTGCCATTGACGAGGCCGGCCTCGGGGTCGATGTTTCTGGTGAGGACGACCTGGGCCCCGACGGCGAACTTGACGGATCTCGGTACGTTGCAGGCGTCGGCCCACCCCTCGGCCTCCTTCGAGGAGTAGCGGGTGGTGTACTCCCTGGTCTCCTTCCCGGTGTCGATGAGGCGGGCCAGCTCGGCGTCATTGATGCGGTCGACGTCCTTATTGAGGGCGAAGAGGCGGGTGGGCTGGATGCCGTTGGAGGGGGGCGACCTCCTGGTGAGGGCGCGGAGCGAGTCGACCTGCGTGGGGGCGAGCTGGGCCCAGCGGGCGCCGGTCAGCACCTCCTGGAAGGCGGTGTCGCTGTCGTGGCGGAAGGACTGGGTCAGGTGGACGACCTGCAGCTCGCAGCGGTCCCACTCCTCGCAGAGGAAGGCGTAGTCGGGCTCGACGGGAGGGAGCTGACAGAAATCGCCGCAGAGGACCAGCTGCACCCCGCCGAAGGGGGCGTCGGTGTTGCGGAGGATGGAGAGGAGGGACGACACCTTGGTGAAGAGCACGTTGGACAACATACTGATCTCGTCGATGATGAGGAGGCGCAGGGCGCGGAGGCGGGCCACGATGGGCTTCTTTTTGGAGTTGGTGAGGAGGCCCTGGGCGAGGTCGGCCGCGTCCTTGGCGCCGAGGCCGATGCCGAGGAAGGAGTGGAGGGTGGACCCGCCGATGAGGAGGGCGGCGGCGCCAGTGGTGGCCGTGACGCCGTGGGCCCACCCGGCCTTCTGCGCGTGGTCGATGATGGCTCGGATGGTGTAGGTCTTGCCGGTGCCGGCGGGCCCGGTCAGGAAGATATTGCGGCCCTGGACCACAAGGGCGAGGGCGTGGGACTGAAGATGGTTCATGTTTCTGAAAAGAAAAGGGGGGCTCGACCCCGACATTCAGTTTCACGAAAATTTTTTTTAAATGGGGGTATCCAATAAAAAGATGCCCTCCATCCGTCGCTCCCGCAAGCGTTCCCACCGCTCCAAGCGCCGCTCCCACCGCCGCTCCCACCGCTACGCCGTTGCCACTCGCAGTGGCAAGGTCACCCAAAGGGTCTCCCCCAAGCGCTCCTCCTCGAAGTCCCCCAAGCGCTCCTCCTCGAAGTCCCCCAAGCGCTCCTCTTCCCGCAGGATCAAGGACCTTCGCTCATCTTCTTTCAACCGTGCTTACAATGCTGGCGCCAGGGTCGCCGCAGCTGAGATCAACAAGGTCAAGAAGCTTGCTGCAAAGGCTGCTGCGGCCGCCAGGAAGGATGCCAGCTCGGCCAAGAAGGCCGAGGCCGAGGCCAAGAAGGTTGCTAAGCTTGCTGAGAGGGCCGCGAAGAAGGAGGCCAAGCTTGCCAAGCGTCGCGCAGATTACCGTCTTGCCCACCCCAGCAACAAGGCCGCCAAGCGCTCTGCCGAGGCTGCCAAGAAGAAGGCCGAGAAGGAGCTGAAGAAGGCTGAGAAGGCTCTGAAGAAGGAGCTGAAGAAGGCTGAGGTCAAGGTCAAGAAGTCCCGCAAGGGTCAGGGTGCCGGCCGCAAGCTGTCCTCCTCACACAAGCGCAAGATCTCGCAGGCTCTGAAGGACAAGAAGGCAGGCCGTGTTCACATTCGCTTCAACTAAATTTCCACACCCCGTACCCGCAAGGGAATAAACAGGTATGGAAATCTACGCGCACCACATGTTCATCCTCTACCTCCTCATAGCTGCGAATTTTCTGGCCCCGCTGGTCGGCTGCAAGATGCAGCGCATCCTCCAGGACTCGATGCTCCTGAAGCACATCCTCGGGTTCATGACGCTCTACTTCTTCGTGGTCCTCACCAGCCAGCCCGACGTCCACCCCACCCGGTCCGCCCTCCAGGCCTTCCTCATCTATCTTTTCTTCCTCATGACCACCCGCACCACCACCCGCATCATGGCGGTCATCTTCGTCCTGCTGTTCGTCCTCTACATCCTGAACTCCTGGAAGACCTATATCTCGACCCATGCCCAGTACACCGACACCGCAGAAAGAGAACGCCGCCTGGCCTACATCACCCTTGCCCAGCAGGCCATCCAGTACATCATCATCGGCCTGACCCTCATCGGGTTTGCCTACTACCTGTACCTCAAGCGCAGGGAGTACGGCAGGGGAGGCTTCGACTGGACCACCTTTTTCATCGGCAGGCCCAACTGCAAGTTCGACGCCACCAACTAATCCCCCTTGTCATAAACAGGATGCCCAGCAGTAGCAGAAGCGGAAAACGTAAGGCCTACCACGGGCTTGCCGTCCTCGCCCTCCTCACCCTTGTGGGCGTCGCCGCCTGGTGGTGGACCCGCCGCCCGAAGCCTATGGTGTCGCCCATCCACAACAACGTCGCCATCCAGAAGGCCGCCTTCAACAAGGCCCTCGACGCGGCCACCCGCATCAAGAAGGAGACCTTCCGCTCCTACACGCAAAACGAAGTTTCCTCCATCAATGCCACCTTCGACAACCCCGAGGGCAAGGCCCTTCTGGACGCATTGGACGTGGCGTGCAGGGCCCTCCTGACCAAGGAGCAGATGGACAAGCTGTGCTTCCCCGAGATCGCCTTCTTCGCCCAGTACTTCTTCAACAAGTGGCAGCACCTGGGGGTCGCCCTCGCCCGCCTCAACGACACATCGTCCGTCACCGACGAGGAGACCGTGGCCTACGCCACCCTCGGCCTCGCCCTCGTGTCCTTCATCCTCAACATGGGCCGCCTCGGAACCAGCCCGGAAAAGACCAACATCTCCGTGACCAAGGACGCCGCAGGCAACCCAACCTCCGTATCCCTTCCCCCCGCCTGGGTGTCCTTCTACTCCATGGTCATGACCGAGATGGACAAGGCCAAGTCCCCCTGGATCAAGACCATGCTGGCCGAGAACGGCACCGCCATCTCCCAGGTGATGAACACCTCCCGCAACGCCCCGAACGTTGCGGTCTCCGTCAAGGTCGACGTCTTCGTCAACATGATGATCATCTTCCTCGGCATCTACGCAGGCGCCTCCAACGAGATCTCCACCGAGTGCCCCACCTTTTCCGCCGCCAGCCCCCAGCCGTCCACACCTCCCCCTCCCCCTTCACCGGAGCCCGTCAACGCGATGTACTTCAGCCTCACGGGCCAGGCCCTTCGGACCCTTGCCATGAAGCAGTCGGGCTTCAGGACGATGGACCTGCTGAACCTGAACTACCAGGTCATGGCAACCTATGACACCTTCCCGGCCGACATGCAGACCAGCATGCGCCAGGTCCTCACCAGCTACATCCCCGCCGTTCCCAACGTGGACGAGCAGTGCATCCCCGCCCCCGCCACCTTCCGCGACTTCATGGTCAACCGCATGTACCTCCTGTTCAGGGCGCTGGCCAACCTCAGGACCAGGACCGTCCCCATGTCCAACCAGGACATGGCCGACCTGGCGTGCCACTGCACCCTGGTGCTGGGCCTGTACGGCCAGAACTCGACGGGCGATTACGCCGTTTCAAAGGATGCCTCGACCGTGGAGATCAAGTCGGACGAGGCCTTTGAAGCCATGGCTGCTTTCCTTGTAAACTACAAGGCGCCTCCCCGTGTCGCGTACTCGAAGGTCATGCAGGACATGGAATGGTTTGTCGCCAAGTACATGGCGGACAACGGCATCGTCGTCAGCAGCAGCACGGCCGAGATCGTCCTCCAGTACAAGGCCAAGCTGCTGAACCTTGTCCCCATCCAGATTTTCGCCATGGCCATGGTCTATGTTGCGGACCGCGACTTTGGCGGCCGCGAGGGCACGGCCGACTGCGCCGCCTTCAAGGCCAGCATCGAGTACGCTGCACCCGCCCCCTAAATAAAGCCACGATGCCAAGCAGCAGGTCGAGCGAACGCGGCCGGAGGTCGCACCTGGGCCTTGTGAAGGTTGCGGCGGCCCTTTGTGTCCTGCTGGTCCTCGTTTACGTGGTCGCCGCCTGGTGGATCCGCCGCAGCACTGGGACAGCGTCCCAGCCCAAGGTCGAAAGCAAGGCCAAACAGGCCACCACCTCGTCAGTGACGCCGCCCCCGAATCCCGTCACACCCCCGGCATACCAGCCTCCTCCGACCACGAAAACATGGCCGAGCATAATCCCCTTGATTTGGGGCCGACGCTGATTTGTCCTACCATTTCCAAACGCATAGTGTGGGTGGAAATATTTTACTCAGTGCCGGCCGGAGGGCCTGGTCTCGATGGTGGTCTTGATGCACATGGCGTTGAGCTCCTGGAGGAGCAGCTTGCAGGCGTAGGGGATGGCGACCTCGGACATCTGGGAGGTGGCGCACATGCGGCAGGCGTTGACCCCCGACATGATGAAGCCGCACTGGTCGCAGACGATGACCGAGTAGGGGTCGGACATGGTGAACATGCGCTCCTTCACAAAGGACGATACGCCGTGGGCGATGAGGCAGTCGCGCTCCATCTCGCCGCACCGGAGGCCGCCGTCCCTGGACCTGCCCTCCAGCGGCTGCCTGGCCAGCATGGTCACGTTGCCGGTGGCGCGGGCGTGCATCTTGTCCGACACCAGGTGCTTCAGCCTCTGATAGTAGCACACGCCCGTAAAGATCTGGGCCTGCAGGGGCTCGCCTGTCATGCCGTTGAACAGCTGCTCGTTGCCCGTGGGGTCAAACCCGACCGCCGCCAGCTGGGCCATGATGCGCTGCACCGGGTCCGTGCTCTCCGGGGTGAAGGCTGTCGAGTCCTGGAGGTCGCCCGTCATGCAGCCCACCTTGCCCATGAGGGTCTCCAGCAGGTAGTTGATGGTCATGCGGGAGGGGAAGGCGTGCGGGTTGATGATGATGTCGGGGATGACCCCGCTCGCCGAGAAGGGCATGTCCTCGGGCGGCAGGATCATGCCGCACGTACCCTTCTGGCCGTGCCTCGAGCAGTTGCCGGTGAAGACGCACCTGCCCCTCCTCCTCACCAGGAAGACCTCGCTGGGTACGCTGATGCAGTACACCTTGCCGTTGTAGGGGACGAGCGACTCCCCTACGTTGGTGGGGTACTTGGCCTCGCGGTAGAAGTAGACGGTGCCGATAGGGTCTCCCGGCTGGCAGACGACCTCCGATGTCCAGCCTGCTTGCTGGGCCACTATCTGGAGGTCGTCCTGCATCCGGTGGTTGGCCACATAGTAGACCATGTGGCCCTCCGTCAACGCCTCCAGGAAGGCGGCGGACTGGGCTGCAGTAAGGGACGTGATCCAGGAGGGCAGCCGGTCGGTCGGCTGCGTATGCGTCTGCAAAAAGGCCGTCACCTTGTCGTCCAGGGTGGAGTCGGCCTGGTCCACGGCGGCAGCTGTCATGAAGCGAACCTTGGTGCCCCTCATTTCGGAGGCAGGCACCAGACGGAAATCCCCGTCCCCCTCGACGACCCACATGCGGTGGTCAAGGGTGGTAGCAAGGCTGACATGGTCCTTATGGAGAAGGTAGAGGTTGCCCTCGTAGTCGAAGCACATGGTGTCGGTGGGGTGGACGTACTCCATCCTGTTCGTCTCGCGGTTGAGCTGGGCGACCTCGTCCTCCAGTCGGACCTCGGCGATGCCGACCCAGCCGCGGTTGCGGGTCAGGACCTCGTGGTCATCGGTGAGACAGAATTTATCGCCTATCTCGGGCACCCTCAGGGTGCGGACGCGGACCTTCACCACCTTGAAGCCGTCCACATTGTAGGTCACGAGCACCTTGTCCACCACGCCCTCCTCGCCCGCCTTGAGGACCAGGGAGCAGTCGGTCACCTCCTCCTTGTCGTCGCGCCCTATCTTCACGGAGGTGCGGCCCACCACCACGTCGTTCTTGAAGACGTGGGTGCCCTCGGGCACGATGCCGTCGTCGTCCAGTTTCGAGTAGTTGAAGACGGAGTCGCGGGCGGCCAGGGGCGGCACCTCGATGACGTCCCACGATTTGGAGTTCTTCTTCCTCTCCTCGGTGCTATGGGTTCGGTAGGAGGTGGTCACCAGGCCACCCCGTTCGAGCACGGCGCGGTTGATCATGATCGAGTCCTCCTGGTTGTAGCCTCCGTACGTGGCCACGGCCACGATGGCGTTCATGCCGTAGGGCATCATCTGCTGGCCGGTACCCTCCACGAACTCGGTCGTCACCAGGGGGCGCTGGGGGTAGTGCATCTGGTGGGCCACCGTATCGAAGCGGTTGGCGTGGGCCATGCTGTAGGTGCCCAGCGCCTGCTTGGTCATCGAGGACGAGTAGCAGTTCCTCGGCGCCTGCGAGTGGTCGGGGAAGGGGATGGACATGGCCGTGTTGCCAAACATGGCCGTCGGGTGGAGCTCGCACACGTCGAAGCCGCCCTCCGCCACCTCGGCCGGCTCCATGGCGATCACGCTGTTCTCGATCTCGAGGGAGTCCAGGTACATGACGCACCCACTCGACAGCAGCTCCTCCCAGCAGGGCAGGTCCCGGCCCCGGTAGGCCTCCACCCTCAGCCGCAGCCCCGTCTCGTCCAGCGTAAGGAAGGGCCGCAGCATCCTGCCCTCGTCGCAGTACACGACCACCTCGTTCTCCTCCTTGACGAAGGACGCGGACGTCTCCAGGTTGAAGACGCCCTGCACCCTGCGCTCGCGGAACTGGCGGACGAGGCCGGTGGGGTCGTCGGTGCACCCCACCACCACACCGTTGATGAAGACGCGGGCCCAGTCGGGGTGGTCGTAGATCGACTCGAAGGGGTGGAAGGCGTCGAGCTGCTCGATGGCGCAGCGGACCACGCGCATCGGGGTCTTGGTGGAGATTCGGGCGAAGACGGCCATGTTCTTGACGATACCGACCTGGTGGCCCTCGGGCGTCTCGGCGGGGCAGATCATTCCAAAGTGGGTCGGGTGCAGCTGGCGGATCTTGGTGTCCTTGCCCTCCTTGCCCTGGGGGGCGACCACCCTCCGCAGGTACGACACGAAGCACATGTAGGACAGCCTGCTCAGGATCTGGGAGACGCCGGGTCGGATGTAGTTGTTCTTCTGGATGCCCCAGTTGCCGGTGCTGAAGGCGTGCCGGATGCCGTTGGTGATCATGGTCATCCGGTTGAGGTGGGTCGACACGTCCTGCCGCTTGACCAGGTAGAGCTTGAGGGCCTCGACCATCTTCTTGACCAGCATGCGGAACAGGTCGGAGATGAGGACGCCGGCCGTCTCCACCCTCTTGAGGCTGAGGTTGTCGCGGTCGTCCTTGGCCCGCATCCCGAGGTAGGTGCGGATCAGCTTGTCGACCATCGACCCGAGGAGGACGATCTTCTCCTGCCGGTCGCTGAGGTCGAGGTGGGGGAAGATCTCGTTCTCGAGGACCTGCTCCGCGTACTTGTCGCGGACGTCGGCCGGTATGGGTTTGAGGGATTTTTCGCCAATGTGCTCGAGGCACTCCCTGCGGGTGGGCAGGGGCTTGCCGTCCTCATCGCACCGCCCGCTGCGCTCGATCCGGCGGAGGAAGGGCTCGGCATAGGGGTGGGGGGACACCACCTTCCTCAGCTCCTCGACGGTGTCCACCCCAAAGGCGCGGAAGACGATACCTGCGTCAATCTCCCCGTTGATGTAGTGGAGGGAGAAGGTGATCCGACGGCCGCTCTCCGAGATGGCAGCCTTGGTGAGGGCCGAGTGGCCCGTCTCGTCGGACATGCTTCTGATCTCGGCGGTGAAGGGCACCTTGGGCGTCTTGGTCTCAAACACAAAAATGGTGTTGTAGTTGATACGCTCCTGGCAGATGAGCACCCTCTCCTTGCCCTTGATGACAAAGTACCCCCCGTCGTCGTACTCGCACTCGCCGGCGGCCATGCGCTCGTCCTTGGTGAGGCCGAATAGGTTGCACTTCTCCGACCCGACCATGACGGGGATCTTGGCGATGGGGTGCCTCGTGTGGCGCCTCTCCTCCAGCATGTCGCCCCCGTCGTCGTAGGTCCGCTCGATGATGTCGACCATCACGTTGCCGTCGTAGATGAGGTCGCGGTCCCTCGCCTCCTTGGGGGTGATGTGCCTCACCTGGCGGTCATCCTCCACGATGCAGGGGTTCTCCATGTAGGCATGGCCGAACTGGACGACGTACTTCCTCCCCTCCTTGGCATCGATGACGATGGGGGCAAAGTCGTCGAAGGTCTTCTGGATGCCGAACTGGACGAAATGGTTGTAGCTGCTCAGCTGGTGCTGGGCGATCGGGACGTCCCGCATATACGTGCGCAACAGGCGCCTTTCCAAAGAATCCATTGCGTGATTTGGAAAGCTGTACCCAAGACCCCCTTTAGATATTCAGTTTCTCCTTCAGGGCATGGTACGCCTTGGAGGCGGGGCGGTAGGACTCGGCCCCGAGGATGTCGATGAGATCCTTAACAATCTCGGGATCGAGGTAGCCCTCTGGCATGGAGGTGGGAGGCCTGCGCATGCTGGGGATATCACCTCCCGTCAGGTAGTAGTACATGGTGGCCGCCATGCCGTACAGGTCGACCCACCTCATGGCGTCGTCGTCCTCGTACTCTTCGGCGGCGGCGACCGTGGCGGGGGTGAAGGCCTGGGTGGTCCTCATCTTCGACGTGCACTTGGTCACCGCCTTGTTCTTGCCCTTGCGGCTGCACACGGACCCGAGGTCGCCCAGCGAAAAATGCACGTCAGGGAAGGTTCCGTAGTACAGGACGTTGTCGGGCTTGATGTCGCGGTGGACCAGGTCGTTCTCGCGCAGGTAGGCGATGGACTTCACCAGTGTGTTCAGCAGGCGGAACGCGACGTCCGGGTCGACGGGCGCGCCCGATTTGAAGAGAGCCTGGATGTCTCCGTTCGCCAGCCTGTACGCAATGTAGCCCCTGCCCCCCACCACCTCGGACCCGAGGACGCACTGGATGGGCGCCTCGCCGCAGTCCAGGCCCCTTGCATTGCGCAGCTCCTCGTCGTACGCACCCCTATCCGAAAATTCCTTCACGGCAATGGGCTCCCCGGTCTCCCTGTCGATGCCCGAGTACACGGAACCGAACGACCCCCCACCCAGGCGCCTGTCTCTGTCCACCTGGAAGCGACCCTCGGCGCGCTGGCTCCTGATGGAGGACGCTTCGGTCCTCACCGAGCGGGGCGACTTCCTGCTCATGGTGGAGGGCGTCGCGGTCATCGGACCCATAGAAATATTCTTCAGGAAATACAGGGCCGCCTCGTTCTTCGAGCGCATGGTGTTCTGCAGTGCCGGCGGGGCCACGCTCCTCGCGGTTGAGGATGGCCTCGCCTTCGCCGACGACGGGGGTGAGGGAGGACGTGTAAAACGGATGCTCTTCAGAAATCTCAAAGCTGAATCAGCAGTCTGTTTATCCATTTTTATTCTGAGACGAGGGCCACGAAACTTTCCTTTGAAAGGATGCGGACGCCAAGCTCCCTGGCCTTCTTCAGCTTGGAGCTGGTGTCGGTGGGGTCGGCGGCCACCACGTAGGTGGTCTTTTTGGAGACGGAGGTGGAGACGGAGCCGCCCCTGTCGGTGACGAGGGCCTCCAAGGCGGGGTCGCGGAAGCCGGTGAAGACCACGGCCACGCCCGCCAAAGAGGCCTTCTTCTCGGAGGGGCCGGCGGGGGCGGGCACGGCGGCCGTGATGAAGCTGGAGATGTCGGTGTAAAACCTGCGGAACTCCTCGATGCGGGGCACGAACTGCTCGGCCGAGCGGACGGAGAAGCCCTCCAGGTCGGCCATGGCCTGCACCGAGACGTCCTGGCTGAGTAGGTCCGGGAAGGCGTCCGTCAGGCGCTTGCACTTCTTGGCCCCGAAGCCGACGCCGAAGACGGAGGAGGCGGCCATCAGCTTCCACAGGGGGGCTGTCCGGACGGACTGGATGCTGTCGACGAGGCGCTGGGCGGACGCGTCGCCAAACCCGGGCAGGGTGGAGATGGCGGCGGCCCGGAGGTTGAGGATGGATAGGAGGGACCTGTGGCCGGCGTCGAACAGGCGGCCGACGGTGCCCTCGTTGATGAGGGGGATTTCGAGGGTCTCGAAGAAGTGGACGATGCGCTTCTTCTCGATGTCGTCGGAGGCCTGGTCGTTCGGCAGGAGGATGTCGACGCCCGACTCGTTCCACTGGTACTGGGACGGCATGGGGACGTGGTCCGCCGGCGCGAGCACCCTGGTGATGATGGGGATGACGTCGCCGCTCCGGACGATCTCGACCTTGGCGCCGGGGCCCACCCTGTTGTCGACGACGTACTTGGCGTTGAACCCGGTGAGCTGTTTGATCATCACGCCGCCGCACCTCACCTTGTCCACCACGATGGTGGGCTTGTAGTAGCCGTGCTTGGACAGGTTCCACTCCACCCCGAGGACGGTGGTTGCCACCTTGGCCTCGTCCTGGTTGACCTTGAAGGCGAAGGCGTACTCCGGGTTGTCCTCTCTATTGCGGACGGAGGGGGCGTCGCCGTACACCACCACGCCGTCCATGTCGTAGGGACAGGCGGCCTTGAGGCGGCGGAGGGCGTCGGCGAGGGCTTCGGTGTCGAGTTCGGGGAGCTCGATGTGGTTGACGACCGCAAACCCGGCCGCCTTGAGGGTGCGGATCTGGGTGGGGAAGGGGTCAACGACGCCGTCGGGCCGGATATGCTCGTAGGCCACGAAGGAGATGGCGTCGACCCCGTCCTTGAGGGTCTTGGCGTTGACGATGCCGGACACCATGTTCCTGGGGTTGGAGTAGCCCTCCCCCCGCTTGACGAAGGTGTCCCTGGAGAGGATGAGCTCCCCCCGGACGGCGAAGGACCTGGGCAGCGACTTGGGGATGGAGGCGAGGTGGGTCCGGAGGAAGGTGATGTCGGCCCCGATGGCGCCGTCGCCCCTGGTGTACATGCGGACCCTTCCGAGCTCGTCGGAGGTGAGGAGGCAGCTGATGCCGTCGAGTTTTTCCGTGGCGTAGTAGGTGAAGGCGCGGTTGCGCATGCACCACCGGTGGACCTCGGCGTCCGTCTTGTACTTGGTCATACTGCCGAGCCAGAAGGGGAGCTGGGCCTTGTTGGCACCGTCGCGGACCCTGGCACCGACCTTCTTTGAGGTGCCGGCGAGGGAGTTGGCGTGGTCGCGGATGATGTCGTAGACGGCGTCGGGGCACTTGTCGGTCCCGTTGTAGTATTGGTCGTCGAGGTAGGCCACGACGTCCCTGCACTCCTGGGGCGTGAGGCGGGCGAGGTAGCCCCGGATGTCGGACTCGGTCCGGTACTTGGCGAGCTGTTCCACGATAGTTTCCATAGCTGTGTTTGTCTATGGGGACTGGGCGGGGATGCGAAATGTCGGTTTTTTAAGCAGGCTATTCGAAGTAGTCGAAAAAGTCGATAAAGTCAAAAAACAGGGCAACGATGTCTTCGTAGTACAGGAAGGCACCCACCTCGGGCTTTCCCTTCAAGAGGGGATTGGTGAGGATTTCCGAGGTTTCCCATACAACGTAGAGGGCAAAGACGACGATGGAGATGCAGGTGAATACGAATTTTACATTGTCGGATGGCTTGACGTAGAAGAAGACGAGGGAGGACATGATGAGTCCGATCAGGGCGACGTTGAGGTACATGCCCATGTTGGAGAGGTTGACCCCCTTCTGGACGAGGGCGCACCCGATGAGGAACATGGCGGCGAAGGTGCCGACGGTGGCGAGGCCGGCGGCCTTCATGACGTCGGCGGGGATGGTGCGCAAGCAGCCGAAGATTCCGCCGAGGATGGAGGAGTAGAGGGTGAAGAGGAGGACGTTGACGGCTGTGCTGTTGGTGAACATGGTGAAGGCAAGGGTGAAGCCGACCACCAGCAGGGCCACGGCGAGGAAGATGAGGTACTTCACGGTCTTGGCAAAGGTAAGCCCTGGGAGGCGGCGGACGTGGTAGGCCACCACCATGGTGATGATGAGCTGGACGAACAGGTGGGCAAAGATGGGGGTGAAGACGGCCCCCTTGGTCTGCAGCTGGGTGAGGAGCGGGGCGTCGGAAGGCATAATTTATTTGGCGCGAGTATATAAATGATCGTCAGCCTCAGCCTTCTGGAGAACGCGTCCCAGCGCCTCCAGGCCGCCCGCGAGAAGGCGGCCACCGAGAACTACCAGGCCTCGTCCGTCGCCGACCGCGCCGACGCTCTGGCCGGAGCCCAGCACGGCGTCCTCTTCTTCGTGTACCTCATCGCCGTGTCGTTCTTCATCCTCGAGCTCCTCCTGATCTTCTACGCCGTGAAGCTCGCCTTCCAGAACTCCGTGCCCGGCATGAACCGTGTGGCCCACGTGTCCCTCGCCTTCTTCTTCACCTTCCCCTACCTCCTGTTCACCCTGTTCCTCGGCAAGTCCCGCTCCGCGTAATTCTCTCTTCTTTTCCCCCTTGAAGGAAAAGGAGACATGGCCTACATCATCCCCGAAGAGTGGATCCCCGAGAAATGGCTCGCCTTCTGGAAGCGCTGGCGCGTGCCCCTGGTGATCGCCTTCTTCCTCCTCACCGTCCTCGTCGCCTGGCTGGTCCGGGAGAAGCAGGGCACCTGGAACACCTACGTCCTGGTGCCGAAGCCGGCCGTTGTGAAGCGGGTCCGCTTTGCCGACGAGCAGCCCAGCGCCCCGCCCGCGCCCCAGGGCGCCGACAGCAAGGGCGAGATCGAGTGCAGGGAGGCCCTGCGCAGGATGTTCCGCCGGCCCTTCCATAAGGCGAGGCCCGACTTCCTCCGCAACGACGTGACCGGCGGCAAGTTCAACCTGGAGCTGGACTGCTACGACGAGGAGCTCAAGATTGCCGTCGAGTACCAGGGAAGGCAGCACTACGAGTACGTCCCCTACTGGCACCGCACCAAGGCCGAGTTCATGAACCAGAAGTACAGGGACGAAATCAAGCGCATGAAGTGCAAGGAGGCCAAGGTCATCCTGGTCGAGGTCCCCTACAAGGTGAAGCACGCCGACATTGAAACCTACCTGAGGAAGGAGTTCGCCGCCAGGGGCATCATCGTGCCGTACTAAGAAACCGACCCTTCGCACGCCCCTACTTCCGAAACGGACAAACATGCAGCGTTTCGGAACCCATGTCTCCATCCTCCCCACCATCCAGGCCACATTCGACCAGTGCATCGACCAGCGGATGCCCTGCTTCCAGATCTTCCTCGGCTCACCCCACTCCTACTTTCGCAGGGTGGTGACCGACTCCGACGTCCAGGCCTGCGCCGACCTCCCCGCCACCCTCTTCGTCCACTCCCCCTACTCCTTCAGCCTCATCAACCCGGAGGTCTACGACAAGTGCAAGTCCGCCCTCCTCCACGAGCTGCGCTTCGCCCACCGCATGGGCTGTCGCTGCGGCGGCATCGTCGTCCACCCCGGCTCCTCCAAGGACACCGGCAAGGGGCTCGACACCTGCGCCCAGTCCATCATGGACCTCTACCAGCAGCAGGACCTCGGCACCCTCCTCCTCGAAAACAGTGCGGGCCAGGGCACCACCCTCCCCACGCACCTGGAGCAGCTCGCTTCCGTCCTCCGCCGCCTCCCGTCCGACGTCGGCAGCAGGGTCGGCGTCTGCCTCGACACCTGCCACATCTTCGCCGCCGGCGTCACCGACCTCGAGGACGCCTCCCACCTCCGCCGCAGAATCGACGAGACCATAGGTATGGACCGCCTCCGCCTCATCCACCTCAACGATAGCGAGCAGCCCCACGCCTCCCGCAAGGACCGGCACGCCGTGCTCGGGCAGGGCAAAATCTGGACAACCAAGGACAAGCTCGCCCGCTTCCTCGACATCTTTGACGGCGTGCCGATGGTGACCGAGACGGGCGACTGGGCGGCCGACCTCGCCTTCGCCTCAGCGAGCTAAAAGGGTGGCCCGCTCCGAAAGTAAAGCACGCATGACAAAGACCGTGTACAACCCCATCACCGTCCGCCGCCACGGGGACGCCACCGCGCTGACGGTGAAGATGCGGGACCTTGCAGAGCACCCGAGCGTGGCCCAGCTCCTGACCAAACGGTTTGGCGAGTTCGTGTGGTACCCCAACATCCGCAAGAGCAGAGTACTTATTCTGCACCAGGAGGGGAGGTGCAACATCTACCAGTACGCCGAGGCGTGTGGCATCCTGACGGTCCACATCCTCCGCATGTACGACGACACCCGGGTCGACGCCGACGTCCGCCTCCTCCTGTCCCACGTCAGAGAGGACAATGCGGAGGTGGCCGACTTTGTCACCCTCACCATCCTCCTGTTCGTGCCCTGGAGTTTCAACATGAATGTGGGCCCCCTGCTCGCCCGCTTCGCCAACCAGGGCGACCGCACCACGGACGCCTACCGCTCCGCCTTCGCTGGCCGCACCCGGCTCTACACCATGCAGACCCTCCTCCGGGACAACTGATTTCCACCTTCAGAAAGTTGGAAATGATTACAGGCCGTTTGAGTAAAACCCGACCGACAGGATCTGCACGTCCTCCGGCAGCTGGGCCAGCGCGTTGGCAGGCATGCTCCTCTGGAACGTGGTGAAGGGCACCTGCAGCGCGGTGCGGCCGAGGGGACAATGGACCGCCTCGGGCGAATCGGACTCGTAGATGATGCCCTGGGTGTACGCGGCACCGGCGAGGCAGGCCGAGAGGGAGAACTTCATATTGGACTGGATGGGGAAGAAGAGGTGACCGTATTTCATGGTTTCTTACTTTACCGGATTTCTCCCTTTAGACGATGCTGATGGTGACGGACGGGGAGCGGACGTCGTAGACGGTGACGCCGCCGGAGGTGAAGACCTGCTGCAGGGAGAGGCGGGCAGTGGTGGGGAAGGGGGTTCCCTGGGGGATGGTGATGACGGCCGAGTTGGCGCTGGGCGTGGCGTAGACGGGAGGTGCGTTGGGAGGGGCCTCGCAGATGATGCGGTAAGAGACGTTCGGGGTGGTGGGGGGCGCGGGCTTGGACCCGGTGAGGAAGGTGATCTGCACGGTGTCCTGTCCGCTGACGAGGGCGCGGCTGGCGCGGATCTTGGTGCCGTCCAGCACGAGGCCGGGGAGGGTGTCGAGGCGGGAGACGGGGCCGAGCGCGGTGACGCCCTGGTTGTTCCTGATGAGGACCCTGAAGTAGTAATCGGAGGAGGGGATGAGGGGGCCGGCCGCACTGCCGATGCTGATAGAGGTGGCGCCCGCTGTCATGCCCATCTTGATGCCCGCGTTGGAGTCGGTGATCTCGTTCGACGACCAGTAGATGGACTGCTCCTGCATGTTGTCCTGCAGCCTGTCCCAGGCGAGGCGGACGCAGCCGCTGAGGACGGACGCGGTAATGGCGGGGACGATGGGCATGTCCTCCATCAGCTGGGACACGGTGGCCGTGACGCAGGAGGCGGGGTTGTTGTTGGTGTAGTACCTGAGGGTGAAGGTGGCCGTGGAGTTGGGGGTGACGACGAACGTCTGCGAGTTCGCATTCGTGCTCAGGAACACGGTGGTGTCGCCGTACCGGACGGTGCCGACGACAGGACCGAACGTGGTGTTGACCGTCTGCATCAGGTCGGGCACGTCCCACAGGAGGGTGGCCGTCATCTGGTTGTTCACGTTGTCCACGCGCTGGATGCGGAAGTTCAGGGGGGTCGACGGGCTCGGGATGCGGAACAGGGCCTTGGCCGACTTGGGCACCGAGTACAGGGCCGTGCCGTCCTGGTACTTGAACATCAGGGTGACGGTGAACTGGTTGGAGTCGGTCTCCTTGTAGGTGCGGACGACGAAGCGGTGCGACCCGGAGAGGAGCTGGGCCTGGGTGAGCGGAATGGTCAGGGCGTTGCTGACGGTGTTGCCGGTTGCCGTGAGGTTCATGGGGTTGGGGGTGACGATGAGGGCGCCCTCCTGGATGCCGCTGCCGGGCGCGTTCCATCCGACGCTGAGGTAGGACGCGAGCGTGTCGGAGGTGGGGAGCAGCGAGCTGATGGTGGGCGTGAGGCCGGTGGGGTCGACGGTCCTGACCGTCTGGAAGAAGCCGCCCACCACCATGGTGTTGTCCTTACGCAGGGCCATGGCGACGGAGTAGGCCGTGTTGGGCGGCAGTCCGATGGCGGAGAAGGTGGAGCCCACGACCTCCGTCATGTAGGCCGCGGTGTTCACGCTGGTCTTGTCGTACGCGGCGTCGTACCCGATGGCCCACTTGCGCTGGCCGGGGAAGGCGGGCGACGCCACCTGGGTCGCGGCGGCAGGAAGGGGGAACGCGGTGCCCTGCTCGAACAGGAAGACGGGGGTGTAGCCCTCCGGAATACTTCCGACCCAGGAGAGGGAGACGCGCCTGTCGGTCGACCCCACCGTGAAGGCGGACATGGGGAGGAGGGGCAGCGCCTCCGTGCGGACGGTGAGGCTGCCGGTGATCTTGTCGACGTACTGGTCCACGCCGTCGGAGAGGGTGCGGGTGAGCTCGAGGACGACCTTGTAGGGGGAGGAGGGGGTGAGGTCGGCCCACTCGGCAAAGTTGGGGCTGTTGGAGACGGGCACTCCCTTGGCGGGGTCGTTCAGTGTGGCCTGCACGAGGTCGGGGGACACACTGTCCTGGAAGAAGAAGAGGCGCGCGGTGGTGGAGGCGGGGATGGCTGACCACCCGACCTTGGCGGCCTGGAAGGCGGGCGAGGAGGGCGCCTGCTGCACGAGGGAGGGGGCGAGGAGGACGGGCGCGGCCGTCTTGGCGATGAAGGGAGGGGCCCAGTACATGGTGTTGTCGAGGGCCCTGAGGACACCGACGCGGACGGAGTACCTGGTGGTGGAGGGCAGCCCCTCGACGGTGTGGACGGCGGTGGAGCCGGGGGCGGTACCACCACCGATGGGGGAGACGGTTGCCTGGTCGAGCTGGGTGGGGTCGACCGCGTACTGGAGGTAGACCTGTCCTCCGTACATGACCTTGCCGTCGACGACGGAGTCCTCTGACAGGGGCTGGACAAAGGAGAGGGAGAAGGAGGAGGGGGTGGAGCCGGAGAGGGCGACGACGGGGACGCCGTTGTTGGTGGCGATGCTCCTGGTGGTGACGTCGATGGTGGAGGGGGACCAGAAGGTCTCCGTCATGTTGCGACGGACGCCGACCCGGAAGACGTAGGTGGTCCCGGGGTTGAGGCGGCGTGTGGCGAGGGAGGAGGCGTTGGGCCATGCGAGGGAGGCGGGGGTGGGTCGGGCGACGACGACGTCGTTGGTGCCGTCAAGCTTGAAGAGGACGTCGCAGTTGGGCTCGACGGTGCCCCAGGAGAAGGTGGCGGAGTGGTCTGTGAAATTTTCGACGCGGACAGTGGGCACGACGGGTGGCGGGGTCGGGGGCGGGGGCACAACGGAGGCGGGGGTGCTGTTGTCGCCGACGTAGGAGCCTGCGCTGCAGTTCATGGCGACCCAGGTGGCGGTCTCGGACCCGGGGGTGCACCTGGCGGGGTCGGCGGCGCAGACGGTGCACATGGCGTTGAGGGAGGAGGACCTGGTCTTGAGGGTCTGCTCCAGGAAGGCGTCCGCGATCTTGGCCAGCATAGGGGTGTCGGAGGCGGGGACCTTGGCCATGCCGACGGTGATGCCGTCGATGACGGCGCGGCACTCGTTCTCCTTGGCAAAGTCGGTCCGGGCCATCACCTGGGAGAGGGGGGCGGGCTTCACGATGCGGTACATTGCGGCGGCGAGCAGCAGCAGGGCCAGCGTCAGGGCCAACTGAAACATGATGTTGAGGGTGTCCTGGCGGAGCATTTTATTAGAGGTGGGACAAGGTGGTCTAAGCGATCCGAGCAGGGGCCTCAAACGATGGATCCCCCCATTTACCTGTTCGTGGAGGACGGCGAGCCGTGGGACTGCAGCAGGCTCTTCCTTTCGCTGGATGCTGCCCTCCATTATGCCACCAAGCGGGCCCTTCATTACCTGAGCAGGGGCTATGCGGGGGCGGGTGCCGACTTTCACATCGAGACCTTCCGGCCCAAGCCGGAAGACCCTGGCCACCTGGTGCCGACCTACGAGTGCTACCGCCTCCGGACCCTTGAAAAGGAGGAGGCGTCCGCCCTGCAGGCCGCGCACGACATGGGAGGCCGGCTGCTTGATTTTTTCGAGCACATCAGGAACTGAGAAAATCTTTATTTTTCGGGGCGTCAGAAGGTGAAGATGCGGAGGCATACGACGCCGAGGACGCCGACGATGAGGACGACGAGGGGCACGCATACGCAGAAGAAGGCGGCCGTCGGGGCGTCGTCGCGGCCCCGTATGGGGGAGGAGGGCAGGTCGCCCTCGAGGTCGAGGATGGGTAGGAGGGGCCTGGTTTCGGGCTCTGGTGGAGGCATACTTTTTTCGATCGAAGGGGAGTGAGGGGCCACGGGATCAGTTTCGTATGCGGCGGAGCATAGGAAACGTGGTTAGAAATCCAACTCGCCAGAGTTCCACTTGGAGACGTAGACGGCGATGCACAGGCAGGTGAAGACGAGGGACGCCATGAGCATGTTGAAGCCGGCCTCCTCCAGGGGGAGGATGTGGTCACTGTTCATCATGTTGGGGCAGTTGTTCACCACGTCCGTGTTGTTGCGGCACGACGATCGGGACTGGGCAGCCCTGACGGTGCTGACGTTCGAGTAGAAGAGGATGAGCGAGGAGCAGATGAGGGTGAACAGGCTCATCATGAAAAAGATCGTGAGGAAGGTGGTATCGATTTTCTCCAGCATTGTTCGCTTTATTTTACGGGCTAAAATTTGTGCTTCTCGTCAAAGAGGAAGCCGAGTGTATTCATCTTGGGGCGGGTGGCCACCCGGTTGTACAGGGAAAAGTTGACCGCGTTGAAGCAGGCCCGGAACTCATCGATGGTCAGGTGGCCTCCGTACGAGCGGAGGAGGCGCCAGTGGGGCGCGGGCAGGATGTCGTCGGGGGCGGGGTACTTGCCGTAGGTGTCGTTGTACATCTTGAACAGCAGCTGCCTGCTCTGGACGTACAGGGGGTCTGTCCGCCTCTCCTCGATGAATGCAAGGCTGCAGTTGAAGGAGCAGAAGACCCCGTCGGTCTCGTAGTAGTCCTTGTCCACCACGGAGATGGAGATGCCGTCGGGCTTTGGCATGTCGAGGGCGAGGCGCGCCTTCCTGGCGGAGGTGACATTCTGCTTGATGATGTAGGGGTCCTTGGTGATGACGGAGACGTACTGCTTGGTGATCTGGGAGGGTACGAAGCGGGTGGGGCAGCCGACGGGGGGCGTGGTGAACGGGTGCCTGCACCAGAAGCAGGACAGAGTGGTCTCGTTGGGGAGCTGACCGTCGGCGGACAGGCGCTGGATCATGGTGGGGACAATGCGCTTCTCCTTCTTGGCCTCGTCGAGGAAGGGGTGGGCGAGGTCCACCCCTCCGTTGAATACGTCGGCTATCTTGGTGGTGCGGTGGGGCGCCTGGGCGATGCGGATCTGGGAGGGCTGTGGCGGGAGGAGGCCGTAGCGCTCCTCCACCTCGGTGCACCTCTTCTCGTCAAAGTCGGCCAGGAGGACGACGCCGTCCTCCTTGGGCTCCTTCTCCTTCTTCTTCGATGTGGCTGCCTTCTTCATGGGTGGTTGTTGCTCGACCCCATGACGACCTGTTTAGCCCTTCACTTTCGGTTGAAGAGGAAGACGAGGCCGGCGAGGGCGGCGGCGAGGGTGGCGGTGAGGGCGATGTTGAGGCGGGCGCGGGGGTGCTCGAAGGACTCGAAGACGGCCTTGGAGTTGGACATCTTGTGGGCGGGGTCGAGCATGCGCTGGGTGGGGTCGTCGGAGACGACGCTGGGGTCGGAGGCGATGCGGGCGGCGGCGAGGGCCTGTGCCTCACGGAGCATGTCGTCGGTGACGGTGTCAATGGGTCCCATGCCGGAGGGGTTGACGAACTTCTCGAGGGTGTCGCGGACGGGGCGGGTGGCGGAGCCGGAGGGGACGCCGTAGTCGACGGGGGTAAAGTCGATGGCGAACTCCTTCTTGATGGTGTTGGGGTAGGAGAGGGCGTGGTTGAGGTTGAGGTCGGCCTCGCACTGGTTGCGGGGGGCGCAGGTGGCCTCCATGGGGGAGTAGGGCGTCTTCAGCTGGGACACGACAGCGGGGATGGCGATGTTCATGTTTATATTTAGTGCGTCGAGTTTACTCGATGAGCGAGGACAGGTTGCGCTGGATGGACACCATCATGACCAGGTTTTCAAACAGCAGCTTGTCCAGCGCCAGGCTCGTGTCCCTGCTCCTGCGGTGGAGCTCGACCACCTTTTCATACGCCCTGCCCTTGGCCTGCAGGAGGTCGGCCGCCTCCTTCTCCATCGCCTCCCTCTTCTTGAGGGCGGCGATCTCCTGGCCCACCGAGGGGGCCGACTGGTTCAGGTCGCGGATGGCCGTCTTCAGGGCGGACTCCCTCTCCTTGAGTCGACCCACCAGTTTGATGAGCTCGTCCACGTACCCCGCGTAGCGCTGCACCCGCTCCACATGGCCCTGAAGGTTGGCCTTGCACCGGACCATGCCGTCGATGGTGAGCCCCATGCGGCCCATGTGGGACTGGTGGTTCTTGGTGAGGACCCGCTGCAGGCCCCTGCTGATCTCGGGCACGTCCTTCGCCACGTAGGTCAGGTTTTTGAAGAGGGATTCGAGGTCGACCACCACCACGTAGGCCTTGTCCTGCTTGAGGTCCCTGCCCCTTACCATGTAGACGTGGTCCCTGTCGAGGACGAGGAGCGAGTTGGTCAGCAGGGCCAGCCCATAGTTCTTGTCGATGCACTGGGACAGGCGCTCCAGCTGGTGGACCAGGTCCTTGCACTTCATGGCCGCGCTCTCCTCGGAGGACGAGACCAGGATTTTTCGGCGGTACTGGTCCATCAGCTCCTTTTCCACGTCAACGCTCCGGTCGAGCAGCTTGTCCTGGTTCAGGAGGTCCACCCTCTCGTAGTAGTCGGACATGTCGAGCTCGTTGAGGCGCTGCGCATACTTGGGGCCGACCTCGCCGCTGGGGTCCATCTTGACGCGCTTCAGGGTGTACGCCTCCGTCCCCGGGTCCATCTTGAAATCGTACGCCTTGGGGACGTAGACCACGAACAGGTCGCCCGTCTGCAGGGCCAGCACCTCGATCAGGAGGACCCTCTCATGGTACACAAAGTACCTCATCGGCATCAGCTCGTAGGTCGCCAGCATGCGCTGGAACTTGTCAAGCGAGAGCGACATTTTGGCGAAAACGCAAGTACGGCTTAAAGCCGGCCTTTTTCGGGCAAGGCATTTTGTTCACTTGGTTTTGAGGTCGCGGATCCTGGCCAGCACATCGGCCTCGTACAGCCAGATGAGGCAGTTGGTCTGGGCGCCCTTGTACCTCGTCCTGCAGCAGTCGTTCCACTGGACGAAATAGTTGTACACGTCCCTCCGCAGCTTGGTCAGGGCCATGTGGAGCAGCACCAGCCAGGCGGGGGCGGCGGAGCTGAGCTTCCTGCGGGCCCTCCTCACCGCCCAGAAGCCCCGCTCAAACCGGGTCTGGCTCGGCCACCTGTTCCACTCCCACCACATGTCGTAGTCCATCACGTCGTCGGAATAGCCTTCATTCAGGTCGATGTCCCACACGGGCGCCTCGCCCTTCCGAAACCCGATGCCGGGCGGGCACATGTTGAGGACGATGTCGGTCCCCAGGTCGAACGCGCGCTCCAGTTCCTCGTCCATCCGTTGAGTGTACGAACTGGCCCGGCGTACGCCGCAGCCCCCAGTTTCAGAGCTTAAAGCAAGCTGTCTCCCATAACTCTAAAAATGGCCGACATGATCGCCACCCTCCCCGTCGACGACACGCCTGAGGTCCCCGAGGACGTCGCCCTCGTCAACCGCTACCTCGCCATGAGCGCCCAGGCGGAGCCCGCAGGCCGCCTCTTCTCCTCCAACGCGGACGTCATCCTGGCGACCGCCTTCTTCTTCGTCCTGTCCCTCCCCCTCGTGGACGAGGTCGTGGGCAGGGCCCACCCCCGCGCGGCCGACTCCCTGTACTACCGCCTCGGCATCAAGTCCCTCCTGTTCCTCGTGCTCCTCTTCATCTTCAACAACCTCAGGTACTTCAGGCCTACAAAGCAGGTGGCCGCATGAAGACGTAGACAATGAGGGGGATGGAAAACACCACCGCCCACATGGCCACTCGGACGGCGTTCAGGCGGACCGCGCCCTTCTCATCCTTCTCCGTGCGGGACCTCTCAAAGATCACGGCACCCACCAGGGCGCCCACAATGTACGTGCCGGCGAGGGCCGCTCCGTACCGGACCTCCAGCTCCCTCATCTTGAACATCAGGTGCGAGCCGGTCCCGGCCTTGGTGGACACAGCGCCGCGGCTGTCCAGCGTCAACCTCAGGCTCTCAATCATCCTCTCCACGTCCTGGCTGAACGGCGAGGTAGGCATTGCTCTTTGGCCCAACCCTGGCGCCCCCTTTAAAACTGACTTAAAAAGGGCTGGGGCGGGCCCGCTGTCAACCGACAATGAACGTAAACTACGTGTGCCACCCGTGCGCGGAGCGCCTGCGCGAGTCGGGCCGCGTCGTCCCCCTCATCAGGATGGCCGTCCGGCCCGACTTCGGCCAGAGGCAGCGCGTCCGGTGCAGGCTGTGCATGGGCCGCGTCTTCCCGAGCCATGCATCCGTGTACCGTGCGGAGACATGGGACCTCCCCCGCCTCAAAGAGATCGAGAACGAGCTGACCGACCAGGAGAGGCCACCAGTCTGCCGGTGCAGAACGTGCACCACACTCCGCGTGTGCGACTGCGTCTACTGCACCAACCTGTGCCGCGCCGACGAGGACGCGTGCGCCGTGGAGGACTGACCGATTCCATAAGCCAGTGAACTGTATGGAATGCCCTTGTTAGTTGTCAATGAAGACGAGGGAGGGGTCCGCGACGGCCGCCTGCCAGTAGGTGGAGCAGCTGCATGCGTCCACGTGTTCGACTCCGTCCCCGAGTGCCTTGTCGCCGTGCTTGATGATCAGTCCATTGACAAAGCGCTCCAGGTCGCCCTGGCTCGAGCGGTGGAGGTAGGTGGCGCAGTCGCGCCACGTCTTGTGGGGGAAGGCTGGCTGCATGTACTCGGCCCGCATGCGGAACAGCAGGAAGGTGACCAGCAGCACCGCGACGGCAACCATGGTGTAGGCCCCGATTCTGCCCTGACCGATAGCCATTTATTATAAAATGGACCACAACATCTTCGGCTTCCCCCTCAGGGACCCCGAGGACACCGGCGTCGCCGTCCGGGCGACCCACTCCTTCCTGTCGTACTGGTCCCCGCCCCAGGAGACCAAGCCCGACTCCATCATCGTCATCCCCGTCGACGTCTGGGTCGACGCGTACCGCGCCGGCAAGGCGCCCAGGCTCATCCCCTCCCGCACACACAGATGCCTCCTGGACAAGGTCCCGATGAACGTTCTCTCCATGTACTTCATTTAGTTGTCGACGTCCTCCGGCTCCGACATGACCTCGTCCTCCGAGTCGTACGTCAGCTTCTCCTTCCGCTTCTCCTCCAGGCTCGTCGACTCCCTCGCCTTCTCATCGTTTCCTACTGTCTGCTTCTCCTTCGCGCCCTTGCGGGGGGCGGCCGGCACCGCCTTCAGGCGGGCCTTGAGGCTGCTGAAGGACGACGGCGGGGGCTGTCTCGGGGCCGGCGTTATGGTCTGCTCACACGCCCTCCTGGCGAGGAGGTCGGCCTGCTCGTTGCCCTCCACGCCCGCGTGGCCGGGGGTGTACTGCCACTCCACCTTCCTCCCCTGCTGTAGGGCCAGAAGGCGGCGGAAGAGGTCGGCGTTCTTGACACTGGCAAAGTCCTTTTTGACCCAGTCGTGGACCCAGCTCGTCATCCCGTTCACCAGGTACTGGCTATCCGTGATGATGCGGACGTGCTCCGTCCCCTCCGTCGCCTCCAGCGCTCGGACCGCGGCGTACAGCTCGGCCCTGTTGTTGGTCGCGTCTCCCGGGACTCGCTCCGACAGGTTGCGTGCGTCCCCAGGGCCGAACCACACGCCCGCTCCGGCCACCTGGGCGCCCTGCCCGTTACCGGGACATGCGCCGTCCGTGTACACGATGACGGGGTCCGCCTTCTTCGCCTCCTTCGGTTCCTTCCTGGCGCGCTTGCCGGGGGACGGCGGGTCGTCGTCGGCCCTCTCCTCCACGCGGTGCACCTTGGCCTGCTTGGGCGACGAGGGGGCGGGCGCGGTCGGCCAGGCGAATCCCCAGAACTCGGCCTCCTCCCTCTCCTCATCGACCAGGGCGTGGTACCCGCACCCCGTGGTGGGGCGCCCCTCCGGTATCTGGCTCTCCTTGAAAAGGCGGCCAATCACAACCTTGGTGTCGGCGCTCTCGAGGACGAAGCCGGTCACCAGGTGGACCAGGCGCTTGATGTCGGGGTTGAGCTTGGCCAGCTTGTGCTGGGCGGGCGGGGTGTTGTCGTAGGACCCGTCCCCACGCTGCACCACGTGCCTGGTGCAGTAGATCGACCCGGCCTTGCGCTTGCCACCGCAAATCTGGCCGATCTTTGGGGCCTTCTCAAACATGTGCTGACACCCCTGGTGATAGGGGTACCTGGGGGTGAGGAGGTGCTCCGGGATGCCCGTGTCCGGCGGCGGTGCGACGGGGGGTGCGTCGTTGACCGCCGGGTCGGGCGCCTTTTCGGAGGGGCGGTGGAGGTCATGCCTCTGGAGGAGGGAGAGTATGTCGGCGAGGATGGCGTGGCCCTCAGTCCGGTAGCGGTCGGCGAGGCAGGAGATCTGGAGCTCGATATTGGCGGCCACCATTTTGATGACCCTGTCGTACGGTATATCCTTCATGGGGAGATTTCTTGCTCGATGGTGAATAAACGGTGGCAGAAACTCAGTTTTTCAGAGAGCGGGCCCAGCAAAGATAAACATGGCGATGCGACCCACCTATGCCTCGCTGCAGTCCCAGCTGCAGACGGAGTACGCCTACCCTGAGCCGTCCCTGCCCCGCGGGTACGAGGAGCCCATGCCCATGGCCCCCCGCGCCCAGGAGGGGTACGTGATCAACATGCGCAACCGCGACGCCCTCCAGTACCAGATCGAGCTGTACAACAAGGAGGTGCCCTTCTTCCCCTCCCGCGATATGGTCAAGAGCGTGGTCACCGACATGGACCACTTCCCCTACACCCGCTTCTACAGGGGCAACCCCTACTCGGACACGCCCGTCATCATGGACAAGGAGGCCGGCTACCGCAGGAAGCTCGACTGCTACACCCCCGTGTACGTGGTGGACGACGGCCCCTTCCCCAATGTCTGCTTCGAGGGCCCCTGCTCCACCACCTACCCCTGCAACCCCCAGTACCTCAAGAAGTACTCCGACGCCGAGAAGATCAACCTCATGCTCAACAAAGCCTGCGTCTCCAAGATGCCCTAAATATATTTTTTCCAACTGGTATTCCGAGGTGGAAAACGTTAGCGGAACCTGCTTATTAGCGGAACCTGCTGAAGGGCCTGGTCACCCTGTCGTAGACGCTCCTCCACATGTCGTCCACCTGCTGCTGCTCCCTCATCTGCTGGAGAACGCCGGCCTGCTTCGCGGGCCCGATTTCGATCAGCTGGGTGCCCCACTGGTTGTAGATATCAGGATTGTTCTTTTCATACTCTGCTTGTGCCCTGGCGTACACTTCGTAGTCGGAACTTTTGAGAGGGGACGCCCTCGGGATGTACCGGGTCCAATCTCTGACGGAAGGCGGCGTGGCCATCGCACCGACCGTGCGTTTCGGCCGGTCGGATTTGTCGAAGGATCCGTACGATTTGCGCGACCCCCTGGACTTGGGCTTGACGCGGGCGAGCGTGGGCCTGGCGACCCTGACGTAACGGCGGTGGTGCGTGCGGCGCGCCGCGGTCTCCCAGTCCTGGTACAGTGTAGCCGCCTGTTGCACCATGTCCTCCGCCACGTCCTCCCAGGCGAATGCCATATCCCTGTCCTCCGAGGTCATGTGGGCTACGAGCGCCATCAGGTGGTTGGCGGAGATGACCTCCGACCCACACCGGGTGTTCACGAAATAGCGTTTCAGGTTGACGACGGTGGTGTCCCCCGGCTGGGGTTTGACGATCAGGTACAGCACCCCGGCATCCTCCACGGAGGTGACGTCGGCACACATGTACCCTGTAAAGAACAGGAGGAGGATGCACCCCACCGAGTAGATGTCCTGCCACTGCATGTCCGCGTAGCCATCCATGTAGATGCTCTGGTTCTGCTCGTTGCGCTCCCTGAAAACCTGCGGGTTGAACCAGGGCCTGCCAACGCTGCGGTACGTGCCGAGATCGGTCAAGTTTCGTTTGGCGCCACAGCCGATCCTGCCCCCGTCCCTGGTGCATGCCTTGGTCAGGTCGCCCAGCACAAATTTGTACTGGTCGCCGTACTTGTAGTACATGACGTTCGACGGGCTGATGTCACGGTGCACCGTGCCGTGTATGAAGAGGGAGGTCAGCGCAAAGATGAGGGACTTGACGAGACCGTACTTCATGCAGCCGTTCCTCTCCGAGATGTCATAGGTCCGCATCAGGTCTTCAAGGGTGCCGTCCGGTCGTCGGTACACGATCAGGTTCATCTTGCCATTTTCGAGACGGCCAAGGATGTCGCTCCTCAGCAGGAGGGGGCCCACGTTGCTGCCGATCTTGACGCCGGCATGGCCCAGATAACAGACCAAAAAAGGGGCGCATTCGTGGTACCCCTCACCCTCAAGCCCGAGCTCCCGCAGGGCAGTCAGCTCGTTGGTGTACTCCAACGTGTTGAAAAATACCTTCACAATGACCTGCTCCGCCGGGTTGAGCACGTTGATGCCAGGCAGCACCATACCACCCGGCCCCTCGCCCAGCGGGCGGTCCCAGTCAACTGCATATGTCTTATTGTTCACCAGGAGTAGGTCACCCCCTCCCGTAATGTACTTGTTTCGCAAGCCGAAAAAGGACGTCATTTATTTACTGAGGGTTTACTCCGTCTTCTGCTTGTCGTCCGGTGCGGACCCGGGGCTGCACCACTCGGTCCTCGGGACAACCCCGTGCCTGTTCAGCTCGGCGAAGAAAATGCCCAGTATGGTGACGCCGGCCGCCCCGACAAAGAGGCCGATGCCGAAGCCGAAGGTGAAGGAGAAGAACCACAGGATGACGGAGATGGCGTAGTCCACGGTCATGGCGTTGGGGTGTGGCCGGCCGGCACGTCCTCGGCGGACGCGACCCACTTTTATGCCGCCATAGATAAACACAGAATGAAGGGAGCCTATACGATGGTCCTGCTCGGACTGATCTTTGTCATCAGCATGTACGCCCTGTATGTGAGCTACGAGACGCGCCGCATCCTCATCGCCGTCGTCCTCAACCGGGAGGGCTTCGCCGACCCGACCCGCGCCATGAGGTCCGGCGGAAACAAGGATGGAAAGAGGGTCAGCCAGACGGAGCGCACCAAGCTCCTCAACCCCGGCGGCCGCAAGGGCAGCGTGTGAGGTTTTCTGCTGCCCAGCCCATCGACACAATAAATGAACGAGAGACGTGTTGCCATCCTCCTCATCCTCGCGCTCGCCGTCGCCACCTACGTGGTGATGAAGCAGCACCTGACCGTCCGAAGGAAGGTGCATGCCCTTCTGAAACCTGACAACCTGTGCCGCCTCGCCGCCCAGTGCACCGAGCCCTTCGAGCTGGAGGACGATGACGAACCCACCCCTGTCCCCATCGAGTCGATGGAGGCATGCCTCGACGCCCTGGAGGAGGGCAAGGAGTGCCTTGTCACCCACTCGGACGACCCCCTGCAGTGCATCGAAATCCTGCAGAGGGGAGAGCGCTGCCTGAAGGATGCCATTGCCCGGTCCATGTACAAGTCGAGCCCCACCATCTCCGCCATCCCCCGCATGATCCAGTCGTCCGCCTCCCCCATTTCGGCGGACGCCCAGGGACAGGAGGTCGTGGTCGCACCCACCATCCCGGCTGCGGCGGCCCTGCCCTCCGTCGTGCCCACCCTCATCGAGCAGCCCGACTTTATCCAGTCCTCTGCGATGCCCTACTTTGTGTCGTCCCCCATCCCCGACTACATCGGGTCGTCCATGCCCTTCCCCGCCATGACGAACAAGGGGTACGACGAGATCGACTACGTCGTGGCCCCCGACACTTCGTCCAACCAGAAGGTGCTGCTCGACCTCACTAAGCTTGGCCTGTCGTCGGACGCCATCATCATCGAGCCCAAGACCATGTACTAATAACTTAAAGATTTCGTTTCCAATAGAAAGGCTCTTCCTGTGTTGTAAAGGTTAGCATGCCCGGTTGTAGGCCGGGCGATGCAGGTTCGAGTCCTGTCGGGGAGAGCCTTCCGACTCGCGATAGCTCAATTGGTAGAGCATGGGACTGTAGCAGGTCGTCGTCTTCCCAGGGTCGCTGGTTCGATTCCGGCTCGCGAGACATACCACACCCGTCGGTGTGGTATGATAAAAATGTCGCTCAGGATGTACCAGACCTACAGCCCTGTGGCCGTCCAGGCCGCCCGCGAGATCGGGGCCGCCATGCACGAGCTGCCCGTGCCCATCTCCGTCATGAACGCTGTATCGTCTGGCGTTGTGACCGTGGCCGACCTGCTCGCAACCCGGTTCTCCGTGGGCCTGTCGCCGTCGGGCGGCCTGGTGTCCCTCGTGGGCTACAGCCCCGTCACGGGCTTTGCCGTCTTTGTCCAGGGCGTGAGGCACGCCCCGGGGTCGGACGTGAGGGCCATCTTCGTCCCGCCCGGCGGCTTTGTGGAGGTGGTGCCCGCCGTCTGAAACTGAAGGAGAAAGGGGAGGATTCGCTGTTTTTCAAAGAACGAATCATGGGAGTCAAAGGACTCTTCGGAGGCTACATCCTCCGCCGCCATCGGGACTGTGTGCTGCGCGCCCGCCCCGCCGACTTTCGGTGCGACCACCTTCTCATCGACCTGAACGGAATCATCCACACCAGCTGCGCCGCCGTGTACGGCTACGGCGACCGGCCCCGCTCCGAGGAGAGGGGCACCTCCTTCCTCCGCCCAAGGGCACCGCCCACCGTGGCCGACGTCGAGAGGAGCATCGTCGACCGCCTCCGGTACCTCATCCAGATCTCGGCCCCCCAGAGGGGTGTCTTCATCGCCATCGACGGCGTGGCCCCCGTGTCCAAGCAGTGCCAGCAGCGCGCCAGGAGGTACCGCGCCGCCATGACGAGGGACCCAAACCTCCAGTTTGACAGTAACTGCATCACCCCCGGGTCCGAGTTCCTCTCCGACCTCAGCAGGGGCCTGTACGCGGCCATCCGGAGCAGGCTTGCCAAAGAGCACCCCAGCCTCGACTTCTTCCTGGCCAACCAGAACGTGGCCGGCGAGGGGGAGCACAAGGCCATCCAGTTTATCCGCAAGAATGCGGAGCACCAGTACCAGTACGTGCTGTACGGCATGGACGCCGACCTGATCAACCTCGCGCTGGCCTCCCCCGCGGAGCACATCTTCATTGCGAGGGAGACCCATCAGGGGTCGGTGCGCGACTTCCACTGGGTCGACATCACCACCATCCGGGGCAGGATCCAGGCGGACATGTTCTGGGAGGGCCCGTCCGCCTTCTGCGACCTGACCGCCGCCATCCGGGATTTCGTCCTGCTGGGCTACTTCCTCGGCAACGACTTCCTCCCCCAGGTCAAGTGCCTCAACATTTACGACGGCGCCATCGACCACATGCTGACGGCCTACCGGGAGGCCGCCCCCCGCCACGGCCACCTGGTGACGAGGTACGGGGAGCGGTGGTACGTGAACACCAACCTGCTGTACGATATCGTCTCCTCCCTCCAGAGCAGGGAGCACGACATCCTGGCTGACCTGGCCCAGGGGGTGGGCGGACGCCACAAGGACGAGGTCCTGGTGGAGTGCCTCACCCTGTCCGCAAAAAGGAGCAGGGAGGACTTTGACTACGGGAGGTGCGTTACTTTGCACGCGGAGCGCAAGCTCCGGGGCAACGCCAGGGACGCCGTCCTTCGGTACATGGAGGGCATGGAGTGGATTGTGAACTACTACCTGGAGGGCCCCATCTCCTGGACGTGGTACTACCCCTACCACTATGCCCCCCTGCTGGCCCACTTCCTCGCCTACATGCGCGAGTTCAGGAGCGTGGCCTACCCGGCGACGCAGCCCCATGCGCCGATCCTGCAGCTGCTGTCCGTCCTGCCCCCGAAGAGCGCGGGCCTGCTGCCCGAGCCGTTCCGGTCCCTTGTTGTGTCGGAGGGCTTCGAGCTCAGGGACCAGTTCCCCGACACTGTGGAGGTGGACCTCGGCGGGTGCAAGGCGGACTGGGAGGCCACCGTGCTGGCTCCGTTCCTGGACCAGAGGGCGGTGTCGCGCCTGTACTCGAGGAGGGTGAGGGAGGTGGACGACGCGGCCCGGAAGCGCAACGCGGCCGGCCGGTCCTTCCATTTCACGCAGGGCAGGATTGACTTTTACGCCTTGTAAAGATTTCCAATGCGGACTGTGCTTTGGAAATTAGCGGCGCGTTGCCATGCCCTGGAGGATGATGGCCTCCTTCTGCTGGACGGGGATGTTGTCGGGCAGGTAGTCCTTGAAGGCCTCTGCCTCTGCGTTCCACCAGGCGCCGGCGTCGGCAGGGGCGGGGTCCGTAATTCCGGCAGCGAGGCGGAACAAGACGAAGCGGAGGAAGGGGTTCGTCTGGTTGGCGGCTTCCTCATACTTGGAAAGACCGCTGGAGAAGAGGGTCTCGGCTGCAAACTTGAAGGGGCGCATCACGACCTGGGTGATGGTCTCCATCCTGGTGCATGGCCGGAAGACGTCTGCCAGAGGGCTGCCAGGCATGGAGCAGATGGTATCGATTTGGTAAACAAAACGAGGGGACCCATCCACCATGTAGACCCACGGGCTCGGCTCCGTCTGCAGAAGCTTGTTCTCCAGGAGGAACCGGACGGAGCCGATGGTGTCCTGTTCAAGCTGTTGTGCGTTACGGCGGTAGATGTCGGCTGTGGCCTCCTCGCCGGCGTCTCCTTCGGCTGTGCGATACACATTGTACAGGTAACCATTTTCGGCTTCGATTGTCTTGACAAACCACATGTTGTTCAGGTAGGGTGACAATGCTTGACTGGCAGACGCATGACGGCGGAACCTCTCCTCGTCCCCTTCCGTTAAAAGAATGGCGTTCGCCTCGTCCTCGGATTCGGGCAACTTACCAGCATACAAAAATGGTGGCTGGCTGTTGTCTTCATCCACCACCAGGACTACCTCGCCATTTGCATCTTTCAGGTAAGTACTCATCAGTAACCAGTTATCGTCCGCCGACCGCTGCGGAGGCGGTGCTACGGGTACAGGGTCGGGCACGGCAGGCCACGGTGCCTGACCCAGCACCGTATTGGCCTCGTCCACTACCTTCAGGATGCGGTGGGTAGCCTCCGTTGGAAGCTGGCCGTGCTGGCCGCTGACGGTGAAGATGCCATGCAGGGCGCCGATGCGGTGCTGCGCCTCGGGTGAAAGATGGACGTACAGCGTGCGGCCTGCGTTGGCCGGGTCGGCCGCAATGTCCGCGTAGCCAAAAAATCCGTCGGCATCCAAGAACACATTGTAGTTGTCGAAAGGGAAGCGCACAAAGCGGAGCTGGCCTGGGCCTCCGCCGTGACCCGATTCGTCCATCTCTTTGCCCGGGTGGGCAACCCAGTCAGCAAACATATTCTGCTTCGCCTCCTCGATGTTTTCAGTGGAAAAGCAAATCATCCTCTCCCGGCCTGCTTCATCGGGGTACACCATGACGTGGACCGAACCATCCGCCTCATTGGCAAACGATTGACCCGTCAGAGGGTTGATATCAAAGTTGGAACACGGGAGCCTGCCGTTCATACGGTACGGCCTTCTTGCGGGCCTGCGTCGAACCATAGTTTATTAAAGACCCGGGTCCGCCTCTCCAAAATGGAAAAGTACACCGTGTGGGACAAGGCCACCGAGCAGGAGCGCGCCCGCGCCATCCTGTGCATCCAGCGCGACTACGGGTCGGATTTCATCTCCATCACCAAGGAGTTCGTCGTCAACTACACCGGGGAGCCCAACTACCTCAAGGATTACTTCTGGGTTGGCCTCAGGGGGGAGGCCGACGCAGCCCTCCTGGTCACCGACTCGCCCCTCAGCGGCCGGATCGAGTACGACCGCTACCTCATGGTAACCCTCCAAAAGTACGTGGAGGTGGTCTCCTCCTTCGTCGACGCCGTCGTCTTTTCCGTCCAGACGTCCGAGCGCGGCGGCAAGTCCAGGCTCACCGCCTCCCGCGTCTTTGGCACTTCCTTCAGCCGCCTCTAAAAACAAAAGAAATGCCATCCTCCAGACGGTCCAACACCAGCGGACGCGGCTCCAGGGGCAACACCAGGGGCTACAGCAGGCCTCGCATCTCCACCTTCCGCAGCATCATGACGAGGGGCACCGCAGCCTCCCGGCGCATCACCGCAGCCCAATACCGCAGGGCCCAGGTCGCCGTCCAGCGGGCGGCCGACGCCTTCCAGGTCAACCAGATGAAGCGCACCTTCCTCAACACCGTCAAGTCCACCGAGTTCTACAGCACAGCCCGCCAGTGGTGGGACCAGTGGAACGCCGCCCGCCGCACCCTGTCCCCCACCATGTTCGTCGCCTTCAACGCCATGATCCTGCAGGTCATCTACTCCTGGTGGAGCGACTACGCCTCCATGATCGACCCCGCCATCCACGCCTCCCACCCAGACCTCGGGGCCCTGGTCAACGCCTCGTCCGCTTTCGAGGCCCCCCAGATGAAGAGCTACTTTGACATCCCCTCCGACGTCGCCCGCTACGGCCGGTCCGCCCTCGGCTACAACATGAAGGCCAAGAGCAGACGCCCCAGGCGCTAACTTTCCAATTCAAAAACCGATTGGAAATGTTTTACAGGACGGGCACCTCCTGCATCATGCACATCAAGCGCTCCTCGGCGCCTGGAAGGGACAGGCTCACCTGGCCGCCGGGGATGGGGCGGGAGTTGCCCTCCACCACCATCATTCTCCAGCTGGCGAGGGCGTCCTCAAGCCTGCTGTACAGGTCCACGTGGATGGAGGGGTGCGACCGGTCCGGTGCGTAGGTCACAAAGGCGTACACCTTTGAGGGGGCCGCTGCGGTCTCGTCCTCAAAGGCCTTCTTCTCGCTGTCCACGTCGTCCACGTCGTCCCAGTCGTCAACCGTCACCTCCTGGAAGACGACCAGCGTCCTCCCGTTGGTGGGGTCGTGGCACAGGGTCACCATGCCGGGGGCCGTGTTGGCCCCATTGTTCACGTTGTATGTGGTGGGGGTGCCGAACCGAAGATGGTTGTACTGGCTGAAGGCGGCGGACCGGTCCCTGTGTACGGTGATGACGGGCGGCACCACGGCGTTGTAGCACCTCTCCGTTGTTATTGCTGTAATGTAGAGCTTCATCATGTTTTTTGCATCGTCATCGAAGGGGGCGGTGTGGCTTTCATTTTTTACTGCTGGTCGAGGGCGTCGGAAATGTCGTCGAGGAGCTGGGCCCTGGTCTTGTTGGTGCCGTTGGCGCGCTGCGGGTTGATGCCGAGGGTCAGGGCGAGGGACCGGACCTGGTCCCTGGTGAGGCGCTGCGGTCCACGCTGCACCATGCGGGCGACGGCGTTCCTCCTCTGCTGGTCGGTCGAGTAGACGAGGGCGGCGCCGTACCCCTTCTTGAGGCACTCGAAACGGGTGCCGTTCCGGGTGTAGCCCTCGGGCAGGTTGTCCGAGTTGCCGCAGTACAGTTTGGGTCGGGGCGGCATTTTTTATTATCGGGCCGCAAACAAATGTGCTACAACCCCACAATGAGCGGGGTGTTTGCCCTGCTCGGCGCGGTCCTGGCCTACCGCCTCTACCTCAAGCGGGACAAGGCCTGCTTCATGTGGGTCCTCTTTGCCTTCTACGCCGGCATGGAGTTCCTCCAGTTCCTGCAGCACCGCACCCTCAACCAGTGCTCGACCAAGGAGAACCAGGTGCTTGCAACCGTCGCCTTCCTGTACGTGGTGGTGCAGCCCTTCCTGTGGCAGTACTACGCCTACCGGTGCCACTCGAAGACTCCGTTCCAGAAGGGGGTCTTCGCCCTCTCGATGCTTTTGAGCGGCGTGGTCGCGGCCAGCTTCCTCCTCAGGTGGGGCACGGGTACCGATTCGAAGGGTACGGACATGATGACGGGCGAGCTCTGCACCAAGAAGGACGACGGCCACCTGTACTGGCAGTGGCCCATCGGCGTGTCCCACATGAAAGTTGCCAACTGGTTCATGTTCATGGTCGTCTGGTTTGCCCCCCTTATTTTCTTTGCGGACGGTGGGGTCGGAATCGGACTGGCGGGCGGCGCCGTCCTGTCTTATGCGTTGTCGAAGAGGTCGGTGGAGTACCCCTCCACGTGGTGCCTGATGTCGCTGCCCCTCCTGCTGGGCGGACTCGCCCTTGACCTTCAGTCGGGGAAACTGACTATATAAACGGTGACCGTGGGATACGGAACAGCAACGAATGACAACGCCATCCCTGCAGGACCACATTCGCGAGGTCAACCTCCTCAAATATGAAATTTCGGAGCAGATGGAGGCCGAAACCATGGAGCTCGAATGGCTCACCGAGTACCACGACCTGCTGCGGCGGGCGCGGGCCGACCTTCGAAGTTTGGAGGAGCTCGCTGCCAAGCACCCGGAGCCCGCCGTGGTGGGCGAGTCGGCCCTCCCCGGGTTTGACGACCAGATAGACACCACGGTGCGGCGGGCCGTGGCCAGCGCCGGCGCCGTGCTGGAGGTCATGAACATGCTGTGCCAGCGGCACGAGACCAAGGTCAAGATCTACGCCATGGAGCTCGAGGTGGCCCGCTCCATGCCCGCGTCCGACTCCACCCTCGCCTCCCTCCTGATGGCCAACGTCCTCGAGGCCGAGCGCGACAAGATGATGGTCAGCAAGACCCGGCGCAGCCGGTTCTGCTCCCTCAACCGGGAGGCCATCTCGTACAGCCTCCGCTGCCTCATCCATACCTACAGCCGGCTCTACTGGAAGCACCCCGACTTTGTGGCCGACAGCGGCTACCACGCCATCATCGAGGCGGTATGCTTCCTCAAGATGGCGACCCCCTCCATGATCCAGAGCTTTGTGCACCACCTCCAGAATGACCCCGCCATCCCGTCCTCCCTCATGGCCGTCGTCCTCCTCACAGCCCTCCAGTCGAGGTCCGTCCCGGCCCTGCAGGTCGTCGACCCGGACGCCATCCTCACCAGGATCCTCCGCTCGCACCGGCTCTACCGGATCTCCGACGAAACCTCCCACGTGTCGACCTGCATCTCCCTGGTGCTGCACCTGTCCGCCGTCGTGGACCTCGGCCTGTGGCCCGTCCACGGCGACCTTGCCCGCCTGAAGCAGGTGGGCTTTGTCATCGTCGAGCTCATCAAGACGCTCGGCTCGGCCACCACCCTCAGCACGGCGGGCCTTTTCCCCGCTGTCTGCTACAAGATCCTGACCCATATGTTCAGCCGACGGGAGGACCTCCTGTGCTCCTTCCTGAACAAGCACGTCACCGTGTCCATCCTCGAGGTGACCCACTCCCCGACCGACCCGCACCTGCAGGTCCTCTTCGCCGTGCTGTCCTCCCGGCCCGTCTTTCACCGGTCGGTGGCCGCCTCGCTGACGCCCGACATGGAGGCCCGCCTCGCCCTCCTGGTGCCGTTCGGCGCGATGCAGCATGTGCGCGAGTGGGTCCGCCGGTACACAGCGGCGCTCGCCGCGGACACCGAGGGGCACTTCACGGACAACCTCACCGGGTGCATCATCGCCATGCCCGGCGTCATCCACCCGGGCGGCGGCGACCCCGTGTGGGTGGACGCCTTCGACTTTGAGGCACTCCTCCACAACAAGCCCCAAAACCCGTACACCAGGGAGGAGTACTCCCCTGACAACTTTACGCTCGACCAGCTCCAGGAGTGGTCGGCCGTCGCCACCTACACCAGGGAGCTTGACGCTTTCATCATGTCCGCCGCCCGCACGGCCCAGTAAAAAGTGGGAAGCCTGACACGCCCCCGTCCTGTTTCATCATACCACATATTATGAAGCACATCAAACCGGGGACAAACCTCATCTCCTCCATGGAGCTGCAGCAGCCCTACACGGGCATCGTGACGCAGGCCGTGGGTGTCCGGTCCGCCTTCGCCACCATGGTCCAGCGCGACCGCCACGACGAGGTGGTGGAGCGCTACCTCCGGTGGAAGGAGGTCCGCGACAAGAAGGAGAAGCCACCCAAGGACCTCAAACCGCTGACCAGCAAGGAGACCCTGGTGGCGGAGAACATCCTGAAGAAGAAGGAGACGGAGGGCAAGCGCAGGAAGGCGGAGGACGGGCCCAAGCTCGACCCCTGGCAGCGCGAGGCCATCGACCTCATCATGGCCGGCCGCTCCGTGGCCATCTTCGGCCCTACCTCGGGCGGCAAGACGTACCTCGTCAAGTACGCCATCAACGAGATGAGGGGCTCCGTCCGCCGGGCCCTGTTCGTCGCGCCCACATTCCATCTTGCCCTGCAGACCTACGCCGACATCCAGGCCACCTACACCGGCTTCCCCGCCACCCTCATCACCGACAAGATCAACCAGTACCACAAGGACAGCTGGATCTACGTGGGCACGGCCGAGTGCCTCCTGAACTATATCCAGTCCCAGGGCGAAACCTTCGAGGTGGGCATCTTTGACGAGGTGCACTCTCTCAACACGGACACCTTCACCGACGAGCGAAGGGTCAACGCCACCCACTCCCTGCTCGGCCTCTGCAGGCGGCAGGTCATCGCCCTTTCGGCCACCGTCTCCGACGCCGACGTGCCCCGCGTGGTGGAGTACCTACAGGAGAGGACCGGCATCCCCACCGTGTCGCCCGTCTGCTACCGGGAGCGCGCCGTCCCCCAGCGCGTCTACCTGTACAACAAGGGACTGAGCGAGCTGGCCAAGATGAAGTCGCCCAAGGTGGCCGAGCCCGACTACACCCCGGAGCGCATGTTCAAGCTCATCCTGACGATGCGCGCCTTTGGCATGTTTCCGACCCTGCTCTTCGGCATGAAGAACATGTCGCTCCGCGCCTTCACCGACCTCATCACCTACATCGAGCAGGAGGAGGACCGGGAGTACGCCAGGTACCACGCCGTGGCCAAGGCGCTCAACCCTTTCATCGACGACTACAACACCAAGCTGGCCGAGTTCAACTCCAAGGTGGGCGCCGCGTCGCTGACCAAGGAGGCCCAGAAGGCGTGCGAGGTGCTCAAGGCCCACCGCCAGAAGCTGCTCGAGTCGTGTCTTGAGCGCGTGAAGGACGAGATCCGCAAGGTGCATGCTCTGATCGAGGAGGCGGACGAGATCAAGTACGGCGTCCCCCTGGAGGGGTGGAACAAGGGCGTCCGGGTGGAGGGCGTTGACTGGTCGGACGAGGACTACGTCCCGACGGTGGAGCTGGTCGACCTCTGCGACCTCTACAAGGCGTACGACCACGCGATGGACTCGGCCTCCCCCATGCCGGAGGCGGTACCGCCCGTGTCCGAGGCCAAGGGCAGCTTTTTCCGCTTCGGGTCGAACGTGCACCACGTCTTCAACGAGATGAGGGAGGGCCGCAAGACGGAGCAGGTGGACAAGTTCAGGGGCGTGATGACCAAGATGGCGGCTGCCGAGGGGCTGTCCGACACCCAGATGTGGCGGTTTGTCGACTTTATCGGCAGGGGCCTCGACTTCGGAATCTGCGCCCTCCTGAAGGAGTTCCCCTTCTTCATCCAGTACCAGATTTTGGAGATGATGAAGGACAAGTCGCTCGCCGCCATCTTTGCCAGCGAGTCCATGTCCATGGGCATCAACTACCCCCTCCGGTCGGTCGTAATCTTCAGCCCCGAGCTGACCGACGTGCCCGTCTCGCACCTCCTCCAGATGGCCGGCAGGTGCGGACGCCGCGGCCTGGACAAGAAATCCTTCGTGGTGTACTGGGGCATCCGCAACGCGCTGGAGGCCGAGGTTGAGACCATCGCCTTCCCCGAGGAGGAGTACGAGGTCGAGCACGCCCCCACCCACTCCCTCCTCATCGGGCCCAAGGAGGACATGCAGGCCTGCTACACGAGGCACTATCTCGCCTACTCGGAGGGCGACCGGGCCCTGCTGCGCGAGAACTATAAGGAGCGGTGCGTCGAGGAGTACCGCAAGGCGTACAACCTGTAAAGAATTCCAGACTGGGACACAGTATGAAATTATGTTTTAGCGGCGGACGGACTTCTTCCTCTTGGGGGTCTTGCGCTTCGAAGTGCGGCGCTTGGATGCCTTGCGCCTCGGGGTCTTGCGCCTCGGGGTCTTGCGCCTCGATGCGCGGCGGCGGCCCATGTTGAAGATGGCGGAGATGGGCTGCTGCACGGCCTCGTCCACCAGGTCCATGCGTGCCCTGGCGAGGGAGGCGAAGGCCTCCTTCACGCGGGCCACAAAAGCGCGCCAGGCCTGCCTGCTCTCTCGGGTGCTCGTGCCCTCCACCAGCTGAAGGTAGAGGGGGGATCCCTCGAGCGAGACCCAGCTGTCGTCGCCCATCTGGTTGGCGTACGCATTCCTGAACTTGGTCAGCAGGACGGAGACGGCCTCAAGGTTGCACTGCATTTTCTGGGGCGACATGCGGCCCACGTCGTACGGGTCGAGAAGGGCCTCGACGGTGTCTTCGAGGGCGAGCAGGGTCTGCCTGAGGGCGGACTTGACGACGTCCGCCTGCTGGTAGGGGGCGAAGGCGTCAGGCTTGAAGATGCTCTTGGCGGTGCGGTTCGTGGCTGCGAGGTTGGCCGAGGCGCGGGGGCCGGCAAAGGTGCTGACACTGCGGAGCAGCTCATCGGGTAAACGGTTGAGCCCTGACATTTATGATTCCAAACATTACTTGTTTTGGAAACTACTACCACAGTCTCTCGTGGAGCACCTTCATTCCGGGGATGGTCTGGCGGCGGATGGCCTCCTCGCGGCCCTGCCTTCTGTCACGGGGCAGGTCGAAGCCGTACACGCGGCAGTAAGGGTCGGCCCCCTTGCTCTTCTTGCGCGACGTCCACACCTTCTCGATGAGGCAGTAGGCGCGCCTCGCCCCGTACGCGTACGGGTAGGGCACGTCGCTGTTGCCGATGGGGGAGTGGTACGACTCGATCGCCTCTCCTGGACGGAAGGTGTAGACCGACTGGCCCACCCACAGGTAGGTGTGCTTTGAAACCTGGAACAGGGCCGAGTTGCGCTCCCCGGTGGTCTCGTCCCTGCCGATGAAGCACCGGAGGTACTGGATGTTTTCCACCACGGGCACAGTATAGTTGCAAATGTTGGTCATCCGCTTGTCCGTCAGCCTGTGAATGGAGAAGACCTTGGACTTCATCTCAATCCAAACATGGAAAGGCCGGCCTCCATTATCGTGTGTCTCGAAAGCATGAATCTCGGTCATGTTTTTTACAATAACACCCACCTTTTAGACGCCGTAGTTCACATGGTTGTTTACAATATTTGAAAAATCGCTCCGCTGCACGGACAGCCTGCGCTTGAAGTAGAGCCATTCCGAGGTCCGCTGCAGTCCCATCCATTGGACGTCGATTGTGTAGTCGTAGCTCCTGGTCTCCTCAAACATGGCGATGCCGTCCTTGACGCACTGGGCCAGGGTGGGCAAAAATTCCTTTGACACCAGGTAGGCCGACCCGGCGGCCGCCTTCCTTGCGTACCCCACAAACCCGGCCGGGTGGGCCTCGGACTCGATGAGGTTGTAGGCGAGCATGGCGACGTCGAAGCGAGTACCCTCCCGGAAGAGGCGGTCCAGGCTCTCCCAGAACTCGCGCCTGCTGACGTCGGGCTGGAAGTCGTCCTCCAGGATCAGCACGGTGGAGTACCCGCGCTCGATGGCGAGCTCCATGCAGCGGTGGTGGGCCGTGCTGCAGCCCAGCCCGCCGATGGGGTGCGGCACGCCGGGCACCCTCTCGACCTTGTCCGCCGGGAAGCCGAGGTCTGCCAGGGCGGCCTCCGTCGCCGCCCTGCGGTCGGGCCTGCTATCCAGATTGATGAAGAGGACCTTGTCGATCCGCGACAGCGGCACCTCGTTGCTGAAGGTGAGGTCGACGTCGGCCATCCCCACCAGCTCGAGGTGGGCGTGGGCCCTGGAGCGCGCCTCCTCCGGCGCGGCCGGCGAGATGAGGACCCGCATGGCCGCCTTGGTCGCCAGGTCTCTGTTCTGAAGCGAGTCGGCCCTCTGGACGAGGGCATCGTACAGCCTCCAGTGATAGACCTCCATGTCGCTATAGTTGTCGACGTACGGGATCCGGTGAAACGCCTCCTCCATCAGGGCCGGCAACCCTGTCTTTGTAAACAAGAGGTAGGCTGCCTCCCACTTGTCCGGGTACTTCCTGTGGACCTTGTCCAGGAGGGCTGCTTGGACCCGAACATCAGCAGCGGTCATGGCGATGGTGAGGTCGAACTCGTACGGCCGGTCTGTGGTGTAGAAAAAGGCGGCGGCCATGTCCCTCCCGCTCGTCTGAATGAGCTGGGCTACGGATACCTTGTGCATTTGGCGATTTGGAGCTCGAAAATACCTGCCTTAAATAGATTACCCTGGTCCGCAAAAATACAGTATGGCACTGAGTTTCAGTATGGAAATGCAGGATGCGGCCGGTAGCCGCGAGAAGCTGGAGGCCGTGGCCTCCTCCTACCCCGACCGGGCCGAGCCCCTGTGGGAGCTGTCCTGTCTCGGAGGTCTCACCCCGAACGAGGAGTTCGAGTACGCCTGGAGGGCGGCCCAGATCCCCGAGCCACCATCTGAGGTCTCCGATGTGAGGAGGGACATCTACCAGTGGTGTGCTCTGGACAAGGCGTGCATCACCGGGTTTTATGCGGGCCGCCATGAGGAGAGCGTCGAGGCGCAGCGGCGCCTGAAGGAGAGGTCCAACCTCATCCCGGCCCACTACAGGGAGCACTGCCTGAGCAACGGCAACTTCTCGGCCACCATCCTGGCCGGGAGGCAAAAGGGGGACAACTACCACCGCACCATCCGCAACCTGCCCACCCTCCACATCGGGGACACCGACGTCCCGAACGTGTTCCATGTCATGTGGTTCAAGAGCTACCGGACCTTCTCCCTCATCCACTACCTCTGCGTGCTGATGATCCGGGAGACCCAGAACCCCATGCAGATCTACATCTACAACGACGAGGAGCCCACCGACAACGAGTGGTGGGACCGCGCCAAGCGCGTGGCCACCGTCGTCAAGACGGACGCGCCCCATGTGATCAACGACCAGGACATCCCCTGGATCCAGCACAAGGCGGACGTGGCCCGCGTCCTGGCCCTGAGCAGGGGCGGCGTCTACGTGGACGCGGACCTCCTCCTCACCCGGCCCGTCGCCGGCCTGCTGCACAGGGGCAAGGTGGCGATGTGCCACCAGGACCACTACGGCCTGTGGAACGGGTTCATCGCCTGCCCCGAGGGGCACCCCTTCATCGCCCAGTGGTACGAGACCTACAAGAAGGAGTACGGCAACCATGACAAGCACAACTCGTGGGCCGGCCTGTCCATCCGGTACCCCTTCACGATGAAGGAGGAGCACCCCGAGTGGGTGGCCGCCCACCCGGTCGAGACCTTCCTGCCCTTCGGGTGGTACGACGACACCATCTTCAACCAGACCGAGCTCCTGTACGAGGGGTCGTACGGCGTCCACCTGTGGGAGACCGAGACCGAGAAGCGCGGGGTCCTGCCCAAGACCGTGGCCTGGTTTGAGGAGAACAGGCACATCTGCTTTGCCAAAATGTTCGGCCCCTACCTTTTCAGGAGGGAGGGAAGAGCCTGGTGAGGATCCGGTCAAGGCCGGGATGGATGGGCGGCCTATTTTTGGAGACCGTGATGGATGTGTCCGTCACCAGGTCGCCGTCGGCGTTGAGGGCGAACGTCCGGGACCACTCGACCTGCTCCTGGGGTAGAGTGGCGCCGAGCGCTGTCTGCCTGGCAAACCCGTGGCTCAGGCTGTACTCCTTTGGGGCGGCGATGTATTGAGGGAGGTAGAGGAGAGAGCGGTGGGGCGAGTCCGCGTCCTCCGGGAGGAGCTCGACCTGGACATCGCGCTCAAGGAGGCGGGCGTAGGAGGCGACGTTCTCGACAAGGTCGGGCCCGGCGTGCAGGACAGTGAGCGCGATGGTGGAGGGGGACGTCTGCTCCACAAGGATGGTGTCGTCTGTGCACATTATGAGGTTGATACGGCCACGGTAAGATGCGAGGTGGTGGGACAGGGGTGCGAATGTGAGCGAGTCGGTCAGGCGGTCCGCATAAGCATAGCGGAGGTGGGAGGGGGAGAAGTCGGTCAGGATTTCCATACCTTTTTGGGGATGGAAACGTGGGCCGCTTTAGGACGGCTTTGTGTAGACGCAGGCACCGCAGGCCGGGGCGTCGACGCGCTTGGCGAGTGCGTACACCACGTAGATGAGGCTTGCACAGAGGACGAGGAAGGAGAGCTCGACCTCCTGGGCCGCACCCACCGCGCCGCCCATCAGGAGGGGCACCGCAATACAGGGACACACCATCTCTCTTGTTTTGTTATAGAAAACACTGGCTTAAAAAAGAAGCCATAAGATTCAAACATGAACAACGACGATTTCTCCATTTTTACTCCCGTCCTGAAGCTGAATGCCCGCGAGCGCTACTGCACCGGCAACATGAGCCTACTCCGCCTCATGGTCAAGCGCTGGGATTACTGCCCTCCCGAGGATGCCACCCGAATTGCGGAACTCGCGGTCCGTTTTGCCGAACTCGGAGCCATTCCCGGCGTCATCAGCATTGCCGTCGTTGAGGGAGAGGGCCTGGTCTGCTGGGATGGCAACCACCGTTTCCGTGCCGCCCTCCAGATGGAGTCTCCTCCTCAGCTGCTGTTCCACGTCTGGGAGAACCCCACCGTGGAGGAGCTGCAGGAGCGCTACCAGGCCGTGAACTCGGGCGTCAACCATGCAAGCCTTTTCTCCATCAGGAACTGCTCACCCGAGGCGCTCGCCAAGGCGGAGCAGGCGGTCGAGGTGATGGCCATCAAGTACCGTCCCTTTTTCACCCCCCGCGCCAACCCCCGCGAGCCCCACACCAACCGTGAGGCGATGACCGAGGTCGCTGCCACCTTCTTCACCAGGCACCCCGGCGTCAGCGTCAAGGCGTACAGCGACCTGCTCGAGAAGGCCAACGCCGTGATGGCGGAGCAGGCCAAGGACCTCCGCGACAAGGTCGCCGCCAAGTGCAAGCAGGACAACTGCTACCTGTTCGTCAAGTCGGTCTCGCTGCCCGCCACCCTGGAGGCTCTTGTCTCCAAGTAAACCATAAGATTCCATAGTGCAAACTGTAGTATGGAATTTACAGGTCGTCAAAGTCGACGTCCTCCTGGGGCTGCTCTCCGTCGCCCTTGAACTCCTCCTTCACGTCCGTGACGAGGGTCTCGATGAGGCCCATGGAGCGCAGCTGTCTCGCCTCGTCCTCGGTGTACTTGAGCAGGACGTCGGCCCGGTCCGTCTGGAAGGGGCGGATGCCGACCAGCACCCAGTCGCCGGCGGCGAGCCTGGTCCTCCTGTAGATCGATCCGCGGATGGTGGCGAGCCGCGTCACGTTGTCCATGCACCTGGCCTCGATGCGGCCGTCGCCGAGCAGGCGGACCACCTGGGCGTACTCCGCGCCCTCCCCCTTGGTGGGGAGCTCCCTCTTCTCGTTGGCCACGCGCGCCCGCTGGTTGTTGGATTTGCCCTTCTTCGGCATGCTTTCTTTTTCTGCATGAAAAAGGAAGCGGCGGCAGCGCACCCTCACTTTCTACTTGAGGCCGGTGGATGTCGTCTTGACGGGGGGCACGGGGATCTGGCACTTGTACTGGGAGGGGTTGGCCTCTGCCAGGGCGGCGTCGTACACGGCCTGCACGGCGAGGCACGAGGCCAGCATGTCGGCCGAAAGGAGCGTGTCGGGGATGGTGAGCCCCTCCCCCTTGGGGATGGAGAGGGCAAAGACGTTGAGCCTGTCCGCATGGGGCGCCAGCAACGCGCGCATCATCGGGGACAGCTTCATCGCCTCGGGGTGGTCCGCATTCAGAAGGGCGCGGGCGCACTGGTGCACGATCGTCAAAATAGTATAGTTTGATGTGACGACCGTCAGGCCCTGCGAGCCCTTGAACACGCTCTTGATGAGGGACTGCATCTGGGCGCGGCGGTAGGTCTCCGTGAAGGGGGAGACCAGGTACTGCGAGTTGAGGAAGACGGCGCGGGCCAGGGCGATGGTCGCCAGGGCGTACTTGTTGGACCGGCTCACTGCGAGCTCCTGCCTCCTGGCGGCGAGCATCGCGGACAGGAAGTACTGCTGCTCATTGGCCACAGCCTGGATGTCGTTGGTGGAGGGGGAGTAGCACTCGGTCTCCTTGCCCTCAACAAAGCGGCGGGCGGCCATGCGGGCGCGCTCGCTCACGACGCCGTAGGCGGGCAGCTTCACGGCCAGGCTGATGATGGCGTTCGGGTCGAGCGAGGCGGTGGGCTGCACTTCGGGGAAGGGGCCGACGAGGGCCGACAGGGCAGCCTGGAAGGACTTCTGGGCGGGGGGTGTGTACATGCGCAGGAGCAGGTAGACGGCCAGCGTGGCGAAGACGGTGACGGCCGACCACATGGCGATGCGCTCGTGCTTGGTGGACATTTATTTACTGCTCCCGCGCTTCAGGATACCCTTCTTCTGCTTGCCGGTGGCGGGGCGCGGGGCCAGGTCGTTGCAAAAGTCGGCAAAGCGCAGGAGGCCGACGAGGGCCGAGGTCAGCAGGACCACGCTCATCAGGGAGTAGAACTGCTGCTTGGTCAGCTGGGGGAAGCGGGGCCCGAGGTGGCGCCAGAGGAAGTTGTTGTCCTCCTCGTTCTCCTCCCCGCGGTAGCTGTTCTCCAGCCTCGAAAGGAAGCACAGCTTCTTGGGGTCGAGCTCCCAGTTGGTGAAGCACAACAGCACGATGAGCGTGGCCACCCAGGCGTAGTGCGAGGGCCCGATGAAGGCGAGGCCGACGACGAGGCCGGGGATGCAGCCGTGCACAAAGGCGATGATGTTGGCCATGGTGGGGTTGGTGGCGCGCACCTCCTGGGGCGGCGCGACCACATTGCGAAAGACGCCGAGCGGCGCATTGACGGGCGCTTGCATATTTATTCTGTTATGCGAGGGAGCTCACCACTGCGGCGAGGCCGAACGCGAAGACGAGGTAGGGCCAGGGGTCGGCAGGGAGGGGGCCCGCCTCGATGTCCATGGGGTCCTCGGGCAGGTAGTGGACCGAGATGGTGGAGCCCTTCTGGAGGTTGCGCCTCCTGGTCTCGAAGAAGTTGGAGTAGGTCTGCCCCTTGACGGTGTAGGTCACGTTGACGGTGCACTGGTACGAGTTGGGCGGGCACACCACGTTGTCGACGGTGGCCACGGTGGTCTGTCGGTCGGGGTGGAGGGCGAGGGAGGCGCCGAGCGCGGCGATGGCCACGCCCAGGCCGACGGCCGTCCATTTGCGGGTCGAGTCGGACATGCTTTCTCTTAGGAGAGGATGTAGTCGCTGCAGGCGAGGAGGGCGGCCACCAGCGTGGTCAGGGCGACCAGCGAGGGGACGTGGGTCCTCCTCTTCTCGTCCTGCACCAGGGTCGGGCGGGACCAGCCGAAGCACACCAGCACCACCACAAAGTGGGCTGCGAACAGGGTGGCAAGTCTCTTGTTGTCCATTTATTAACCCGTATCATAAAATGGGCGCACAAGCCACAAAGGACATTGGCGACCTGCAGTTCGGGAAGAAGCTCGGCTCCGGGTCGTTCGGCACCGTCTACGAGGGGAGGCTCAAGAGCAACCCCAAGACCAAGCTCGCCATCAAGGTCTTCCACGGGGACGACAGCCGCCGGTACTACCTGGAGGAGCTCCAGATCGCCAAGGCCATCTCCCGGGCCTTCCGCGGGAACTGCAACCCGCACATCGTCTGCATGATGAAGAATTATGCGAACGAGAAGACGGGCGAATACATGATCGCCTACCAGCTGGCGGACGGAGACCTTTCCGACTACATCTCAAACCATGGCGTCAAGGAGTACTGGACCCACCCCGCCTCCCCGACCGACCGCCACGACCGCTCCTATATCCGCCGGACCAAGTCGATCTCCATCTACAATTTCATCAACACCCTGGTCAACATCCTGTCCGAGCTCCACCGCCTCAACATCTCGCACCGCGACATCAAGCCGGAAAACCTCTTCATCCTGGGCAAGTCCAACCCCTACCGCCTGGTCCTCGGCGACCTCGGCATGATCTGCCGCCACCCCGGCTCCCCCGTCAAGAACCTCAAGCCCTGCTACCCCACCCCCCGCTGGGCCGGCACCAGGGGCTTCATCCCGCCCGCCGTCCGCCACAACACGGTCGACTACTACAAGGGCAACTACCGCGACGAGGACGACGTCCGCCTCTCCGACATCTACGCGACCGGCGTCACGATCTACACCTTCCTCACCGGCCACATGCCCCTCGTCTTTGAAAACCCCAATACGCCCCGCCTCGACTACCCCTACAACCTCAAGGTCGACACCGGCAAAAAGACCGTCACCATCCCCCGCGACGTCATCAACCGCCTCGTCAACACCATGGTCTTCTCCCAGAACCTGGAGGACGCCATGCGCTACAAGAAGATCTGGGAGCCCTACCGCAACCTCGTCCCCTCCCTGCGCCAGGCCGCCCCCTCCATCCGCACCACCATCCGGTCCGTCGCCCCCCGCAAGGTCACCAGGAAGAGCAGGAGCCGCACCCGCAAGACCGTCTCCTCCCGCCGCCCCACCCGCAAGACCAGGAGCAGGACCCGCTCCCGCTCCCGTTCCCGCTCCCGTTCCCGCTCCCGCACGCAATACAGGGGGTCTCGCCAGAGGACGTAAAAGAATGCAAAAATTTACTAAACAGGCATCTCGCCCTCGGCGAATTGGGCGGCCGTGACCTTGTGCACGGTGCCGAGCGCCTCGAGGGAGACCTTCTTCCTGGTGGAGGCGTGGCGCTGCAGGGACTTGTGCTTGTCGACGAGGTCGATGACGAGGGGCGTGCCGACCTCGGTTCGGAAGACGCGTCCGAGGTACTGGATGAAGTACTCCTCCACGTCGGAGGCGATGATGAGGCCGTCGAGCTTGTCGTGGGAGAAGCCGACGCCGCACTTCTGGACGGTGACGACGACGACCCTGCTTTCGACGTTGAAATCGTTCTTGTCGGCCATGAGGTAGGTGACGTCGTCCCCGGCCTCCTGGATGGCCTCGACCAGGGCGCGCCCCTGCTCCTTCCTCTTGCATAGGATGAGCCAGTTTCTCTCCCGGTACCTCTGGGTGATGTCGACGATGAGGCGGTTTCTGCCCTCGTGGGCGGCCTGCCAGGAGAGGACGGAGTTCCAGTTGATGGTTCCGTCCGCGTTGTACTCCACCTCGGGCTCGAGGTTGGTGTGGAGCTGGACGTAGGTGTGGGCGCGCTGCAGCCCCCTGGTGACCTTGTCTGGCCCGAAGTACAGGTCGAGGAGGCGGTCGAGGCCGTCGGACCGGTAGGGCGTGGCGGAGAGGCCGATGAGGTACCTCGGGGAGACGAATAGCAGGCTCTTGATGAGGCTCCTGGTGGCGATGCAGTGGACCTCGTCGACGATGACGAGGCCGACGCGGTCAAAGGCAAACCCGAATTTCTCTACGGATTCTGCGTTCACGATGAGGTAGTCGGCCTCCTGGTCGACGGCGGCACCGGGCTTGAGGACCTGGACCTTCGCGCCGGGGACGAAGCGGGCAATGGTGTCCCTGAACTGGTTGATGAGGATGACGCGGTGGGCGAGGACGAGGGTCTGCATCTTGACCACGGTGGAGAGGTAGATGGTGAAGGCCGTCTTGCCCGCGCCGGGGTAGAGGGAGAGGATGACGCTGCCCTTCCTGTTGAGCTGGGCCAGCACGTCCGGCTTGACGGCGCGCTGGATGTCCCTGAGGGTGCCGGTGAAGGCGAGGTCGATGGGCCTGCAGTCTTCCCTTTTTTTGCGGTCGAGCCCGAGGTTGGAGATGGCCCAGGCAAAGGGGAGGAGGTAGTGGTCCTGGTCGAACTCGAAGGCCTCGACCGTGCTGGCGGGCCCCGCGAAGCCGCCGCCGCGGAAGGCCTGCTTGCCCTCCTTGCGGACGACGAGCTCCTTCGGGATGCGCCTCCGGACCTCCTCCGGCACCCGGTCCTGGTGTACGATAAAACTCATAGTGTCTGTTTCCTTACTGGCATAGTTAGGAAACGCGGGGTCACTTTCTCTTACCGTCCTGTCTGATATTTCGTCGAAAATCTCCCTCACGACAATCAGGGGACTTCTTCAAAGCAGTCACTGTCTCATTTTCATTCGCTGTTTTTGCTCTCGCGTCGTAAATATAGTTCCACATTTCTGGCATCCAGCAGTACTTCTTCACATCATCTGTGTATTTGTTTGATCTGTCGAATGCTAATTTTGCGTTTGTAATAAATTCTCTCACCTTTTTAGGATCTGATGAAATCTTGGAATATGTTTTCAAAATACCAGGATCTCCCGTGGCTTTATTGCCTTTCAGTGACATGCTGCGTATTGTTTCCCATGATGGTACATCAGCATTGAGTTTCTGAGAAACTATATTACCTTTTTCTTTTTTCTCAAGTCCACTCTCTAAATCATACTCAGGGTTGATACGGGACTGTAAGATGTCTAACTTTTTCTTTATTTCAGGGCTGATTTCAGGAATAGTCGGAGATGCTTCAGATTTTTCTCTTGGAGTTAACTGACTGTAAGGATTCATTTTGGCAACTTTTTCGATGTCCAGTTCGTCGTCTAAACTTTCCACTGTCATCGCGTCTGATTGCTTATTTTGTTGCTTATTGATCGGTGGTGTCACATTTTGGACCCAACCAGGCTGGGCCGCCTTTGGCTGAGGAGGAAGCTTGGGTGATTCATCCGTTCTTTCAACATTTTGCTGTTGTACTGTAGACCATGCTTGGCTTGAACCTGAGGGTTTCGTCAATGCCTTCACTTCAGGTTCCAGGGCTTCAATTTGACTTCTGAATTCATCACTCTCTTGTTGTAGTTGTTCTCGCAGTTGATTCACGGGCTTTCTTGGTGCACCGGAACGAGGCCTTCCACGTGCTACTGGAACCTGTGATGAAGGCGGCGTGGGTGATGGAGGTGGCCAGGCTTCTGAAGCCGATTTTGGAGAAGCCGAAGAGGAAGGAAGCTTTACCGCAAGCCGTTCCCTTGTTTCAGCTTGAATTTTCGCCACTGAAACTTGATTCTTCACCCCCTCCAAAGTGTCCTTGGGGATGGGTTGAACTTCCACCTTCACCTCAGGAACCGCGTTCACCTTTTGGACCACCTTGAACTTCAGGACTTCGTCCTCAATGCCTTTTGTGCTGGGTGTGGAAATTGGTTGTGTAATGGGTGTAAACCTGATATCTTTCATTTGATTTTGCAAACGGTTGATGCGTCGATCCTCCGCTAATTTAAGACCCCGTCTGCGGGCTTCCACAGCGTCGTCGATTGCCTCTTTATCAAGCTTCAATGGGGGCGCGTCGGTCTCCTTGAGGGGGGCTGTCAGGGTGATGCCGCCCACGCGGGTGGCGACAGCACCCTCCCTGTTCTTCGCGATGGCCTTCTTGAGGGGCTCGGCAGACACAGGGACGGGGGCTTCGCCAGGCTTGAACTCGAGGGCGCTAACCTTCTCTTTCGTTGTGGTGGATTTCTGGGCCTTGGCCACCTCGTTGCGAAGGCTGGCGACGGCATCGGGTGCGATGGGTTGAAGGGCTGCAACAAAGGAGACGTCTACGCCCTTGAGGCCTTCGACTTGACGGGCCACGGCGGCTACCGCAGTTGCCGCGTCCTTGTCTGCTTTCAGCTTGGTCTGAAGGGGTTCGACCGACAGGTCCTTGTCCAAAGCTGGGACGACGAGCCCCTTGCCCAGGTCGCTCACCTGGGCGGTGATGGCGGCCTGGGCTGCCTCGGCCTTTGCTTTCGCCTCCATCGCTTCGGCCTTCGCCGTCGCGGCTGCTGCCTTCAGATTGTCTGCCGCGTCCTGGATGGACAGGGCCTGGTTGAGGCCGGCGGGCCCAGACAGGTCGATGGCCATGATGTCGCCCAGCTTCTGGTTGATTGCGGCTGTCGCGGCGGCCGCTTCCGCTTCCGCCGCCTTAGTGGCAGCCTCGGCAGCGGCTGCGGCGGCCGCGTCGTTGGCTGCCTTGAGGTTCTCTGCCACTTCCTGAATGGACAGGGCCTGATCAAGGCCTGCCGGCCCAGAGAGGTCGACGGCCTTGATGGTCTCCATCTTCCGGTTCAATGCGTCTTGGGTATCTGCTGATGCGGCCTGGTTTTGATCGGCAATTGCCTGGGGCAGGTTGCCGATCGTCAGCTGGTCCGTCGGGAGGTTCAGAGTACCGTCGAAAGTAGGTATGGGGAGATTATTGGCGGGTTCAGCTTGAACAGAGGAAGTCACCGCCTGCGACTCCTCCGGCGCTGAAAACCCGCAACCTGAGGGGGGGCGTCAGTCTGAGCGGCAGGGGCGGGAACAGCATCAGCAGCAGGAACAGCGGCAGGGGCAACAGGTATGGAAGGTTCAGTAGGAGGCATAGTGGGAATCGAGGAATTATCAGTCCTTGTCTCTGGGACATACTTTTGTAAGGCATCTGAAAGATCTTCCTTTGTAAATCCGAACCTCTCGAGTGCATTGAACGCTCGAATGAATTCAGCCCTTTCCCCGTCGGTCAGTGACTGTTTTGCTTTGTATTTTTCGAGACAAGCACTGGCCTCGAAAGGATTTGTTTCCAAATCCGGTGAAGTACATGAAAAGAGGGGGGCAAATTGGGAAGACATCAAAGATTTCAGAACCCGTTCAGGGTCTCTTTGCAGGAAACTCGTGATGTACATTTTTCTGTCATCTTCGTTCCTCAGGTATTTTGTGGTTTCCGAAATGAATTTGTCAAGATTCTTAGAAATTTGCTGCCACTGTGGTTGTGAAATAGTTGGAATTTTAGAAGTGTCGATACGCCCAAGAGGTTGCATGTTCTTTGCCCTTAAAATCAAATTAAGTACATCCAGCTTTTCCTGAGGAGTGTAATTCACCCTACTGGCAAGCTGTGCCAACACATTGATCTTATCTTCGTCTGTGGCGAGGGAGATATCGGACGTTGTACCGAGTTTGCTCTTCAGCCATGCAATGACCGAAGTGTCGTCGACATCATTTTGCAGAATTTTGTTCACAACGACGGATTGGTTCACACCCTTTGCAAGGGCCTGTTCGAGATTTGAGCCTGATACAGCAACATTCAAAAGATTCAGTAGCTGTTCGCCATCAGCGCTACCGATTTGAGAAATCAGTCCACTGTTATTGGTGGGCATCTTTGTGCGAATATCGTTAATCATCTTGCGGACGTCGGTCATCGACTTCTGACCAAGGGCTCTTTCAATCTTTCCTTGGAGGTCCAGAGTGCGTACTCCCTTGGCTTCGAGTGCAAGTCGGACACCGTCAAACAACATCTTGGCATCATTGGGGTCCAGCTTGTAAATCAATGCGGCCTTTTGGTCAGCACTTAAATTGGAATCGCCACTGCGCAAAGACCCGATAGCGGCTCCTACAGCTGCAATGTCGCTGCTCGAGCTGAAAAACTCCAAGGCGTTCTTTTCATCCTTTGAAAGGTTTTCACCCTTCAGTACCCTTTGAGCGATCGACTTCTTCACCGCGTCCTCGCCCTTGTTGGAGACGTAGTCCGACCCCAGCTCCTTCGAGGTCCTGGTGCGGGCCCCGCTGCCGCCCTCCCCCGACTTGGAGGACGAGCCCATGAAGCCGGTGCTCTTGCCCTTCATCACATCGGTAATCTGGTCGTAGGCCAGGAACACGCAGGCAGCCGTGCCGGCCGTGAAGAACAGCAGGCCCGCAAGGGAAACATTCTTCACAATGGTGTAATCCTTCTCGGTTATTTTGAGGCCGCACTTCTTGGCAAGCGTGTCGCGGCACGGGTTCTCCTCGCCCGACACATCGCTCAGCATGTCGCGGGCCGAGGTATAACAGTATGCAAAATAGATGAGACAGAACAGGTTGAAAAACATCATCAGTGTCCACCAAGCCAGCCCGTCCCAGTTCTCCTTCAGGAAGTCCTTGAGCTTCATTCTTTTATTAGGGACCCGCCAAAGGCCAAACGAGAATTCGCACAAGGGGGGTCGACCCGGTCTAAACCCCAGACCTCGCCCCTCACCAAAATGCAAGGCCTTCGCACCCACCTCGCCGCCGCCATCGACGCCATCGACCACGGCACCGCCACCCCCGCCGACCTCCAGGCCGTCGCCCTCCGCATCCTTGCCACCACCGCCCCCGACCACGAGGACGACCCCGACCCCACAGCCTGCCTGGCCCTCGGCTGGTTTGTCCACGGTCTACTGAAAGCGAAGCCTGAAACTGATCTAAAGGCGCTCCAGCTTTAAGCAGCGACAAACCAAGCCGAGAAGCCAATATGTCCATCCCACGTATCAACTTTGACGAAGTCAAGGTCTCCACCAAGACGATTATCGTGACCACCAATATGACCTCCGATATCGAGTACCTCTTCAAGCACCTGCCCATCACCGACTACGTCGTCCTCCCCAAGAAGAGGGGGCGCAGAAAGAAGGCGGCCGTCGAGGACCCCAACCGGGACCTCCCCGACGGGTCCATCATCACCCTCAAGTACCTGCGCGACGTCAGGGGCGCCGTCCTCAAGGCCTCCAAGTCGGCCAACGCAGGCTACTTCCGCAACAGCCTCACCGTCGTCATGCACGTCTGCGGAAAGCTGGTCAACTTCAAGATCAGCGAGAACGGCAAAATCCAGATGACCGGCTGCAAGGTCGACGAGCACGCCGAAATGGCCGTCAAGCACTTCCACCGCCTCGTCACCACCCTCCAGTCCGACGGCGACCCCATCTACACCCTCCATGGCGAGCGCTTCCACGCCGTCTTCTTCACCGTCATGACCAACATCGACTTCTCCCTCGGGTTCAACATCAACCGGGAGAGGCTCGACCAGTTCATCAACTCCTCCCAGACCCAGTACACCTCCCTCCTCGAGGCGTCCATGGGCTACACCGGCGTCAACATCAAAATCCCCCTCAGGAAGCCCACCGACCTCCAGTTCAAGGTCATCGAGTACCACCCCGACACCCAGTCCTGGGCCGACGCCATGATCCCCTACTCCAAGTACCTCTCCCTCCTCGACGACAAAGAGCGCAGAAAGGAGGCGGCCAAGGAGAGGTTCCACACCTTCCTCGTCTTCCAGTCCGGCGAGGTCATCATGTCCAGTATGCACATCAAGTATATGAAGCACATGTACGACGAGTTCATCGGTATCATCGAAAGGTGCAAGGACCAGATCGTCGAGGCCATCTAATACCCTTTCCCCCTTTTCCATACCCATCGCGTAGTATGGAAAATCAGCGCCGCCACCATAGAACCCCCACCCCGCCGCGCCAGGCGTCGTAGTCGTCCCCCTCCTCAAGGATGCGCTCGTCCAAATCAAATTCCAATCCCACATCGCGCGCCGCGTCCATGGCCCCCTGCCGCACAGGGTGCGCCGTCCACTGCGTCACCGCCACCCCGCGCCTCGCCAGCCGGCTGCCCCTCACCACGGCCCGGTACGCCTCCACGTACGACCCGCCCCCGCACCAGAGGACGAGGTCATGCTCCCCGGCCACCTCCGTGTACAGGGGTGGGCCCGAGACGCACCGGAAGATGGCGAAGCCGCCCCCGTGCTGGAGCAGGGCGCGCAGGGTCTCCAGGCGGGACCCCTCATGCACGACGGTCACGGCGGTCGGGCGCGCCCGCAGGGCAGCTCCAAGGAGGGCGGAGTCGGCCCCCAGCTGCAGGTACGAGGAGGCGGTGACTATGCTCTGCAAAAGACAAGAGGCGGACTGGGCCCGCTCGGTCATTTGCGGCGGACGCCCAAAGTTTTTAAGTCTACCCATAAACAATGCAAGCCAAGACCATCGCAGCCCTGGGGGCGGCAGCCGCCCTCGTCCTGATTGCCGCCATCCTCGCCATCCGCAAGAGGAGGCAGTCGTACATCAGGACCACCCAGTTCATGTTTGAGGCGGAGGCTGAGCTCAAGTCCAGCAGCCACGTGGCCATCACCGTCAAGTGGGGCAAGATCGAGCCCGGTCCGTTCGCCCTCACCATCCACGCCGGCCCCATGCGCCGCACCTTCATGGGCGCGGACGCAGCCAACGGTGGCACCTCCACCTTTGAGCTCTCCCAGTCCGACCTCTCCCTCGACCACCTCATCCCCGTCCGCGCCGTCGCCGTCGACCGCTTCGACCGCGTCTTCGCCATCGAGACCGCCCCCGTCCCCAACCCCTGGACCCACCCAGGCGGCCAGGTCCCCCAGTTCAAGTACAGCGCGCCCGTGCTTGTCTAACCATTTCATGCCTTCACTGCGGTAAACTTGGCGCACCCGGTGGCGTGCCTCAGGGTGTAAATGGACGAGCGCTTCCAGTCGCAGCCGACCGCCTTCTCGGACATGATGTACATGTCGCCGTGGTGCAGGGGGATCTCGACCCTCTCCTCCACGGGCTTGGAGCGGTGGTACCACTGGAAGTACATGGGCAGGGACGCGCCAAGGCGGAGGGCGATGACCTTTCTCCTCTCAGTGTCTCCGTGGTACCCGATACCGCACTTGGTCACGTCGTAGTAGTAGTTGCCCTCCGCCTTCAGGCCGGTCGCCTTGGGACCAAAGGCCTCGCCCATCTCGCCCATCAGGGCTGTCATGAGGGGCACCTGCTCGAAGGAGTAGACCCTGCCCTTGCCCGTCTCGTAGTCGGGCTCCTGGGCCTCATGGTCAAAGCACAGATTCCACCTGGCGTGCTTGTTCCTGACCTGGCCGTACATCAACACCTTGCGGTCGTGGTCGAGCGCGGCCTGCTCCCGGTACAGGGCGTCTGCGTCCGACCTCAGGATGGCGGCGCCGTTTCGCAGGACCAGCACGGCCGCGTTCCTCCCCAGGTCGACAAACTCGGTGTGGCCGGGGTATTTCTTGGAGATGGCGAGCAGCTCGTCGGGGGTGAAGCCGGCACCCGCGTCCATGCGGGTGCCGAGCATCTGCATGCCGCGGTGGTTCTCGGCGCAGTCGCCAAAGGTCAGGGTGAAGGTCGAGGTGGTGGGGTCCATAGTGTGTGTTTGAGTTGGTCCTGACCGTGCGGACCGGCATCCTCTCAATTTTCGAAAAGGGGACACCAGTGCAGCGAAAAAAAATTATGTCCCCCACAACAAATGCCCAAGTCAGCCAAGAAGTCCGGTAAGAAGTCCGTCCAGAAGTCCGGTAAGAAGTCCGTCAAGAAGTCCGTCCAGAAGTCCGTCCGCAAGGTCTGCTCCAAGCGCCGCCTTTGCAAGGGCTTGCGCGTCAAGTCCCGCAAGATCTCGGGCTGGCAAGACAGGATCGGTAAACTCATGAAGTCCGCCTCCATGAGGAGCACCTACCCCTCGGCCACCGAGCGCCTCGTCGCTGCTGTCGCCAAGGCCAAGGGACGCAAGATGCCCGAGCCCACCCTCGTCCGTGCTGTCCGCCGTTCGCAGAGGTCCAAGGGACGCAAGTAAATGCTGAAATTTTCCAAAGCCATTCACAGTTTGGAAAGTTAGTAGCGCATGTTGAACAGGAGGTTGGTGTTGCGCCTCTCGTTCAGCTTGATGCGGGCCTGCTCGAAGAAGGTCTGGCCCCAGGGGTTGGCGTCGCCCAGCACGGTGGACCAGACGCTGAAATTCTGGTTGTTGGCGATGAGGCCCAGCTCGTTCTGCACGTCGGAGACCAGCAGGGAGATGGTGCGGTTGATGATGGCCTGCAGGTCGTCGCGCTTGGCGTAGTCCACCACCTGCTCTCCGCCTCGGATGTCGCCGACGGGCTTGCGGTACTCCCTGTACACCAGGTTGATGGCGGCAAGGACGGTCTGCACGCTGATGACCACGCGCTTGCCCTCGGGGTGGGCGCCGACCAGGTACTCCTCGCACTTCTGCTTGATGAACATGACGGTGGCCTGGGAGAACAGGACCTTGTCCATGTCGTACCCCTGGTACAGCACGTTGGCGGCGAGCTTGTAGTTGGCGTCCTCGTAGTGGTCCTTGGACGCCTTGAACTTCTGGATCAGGGTGTCAATGTCGCAGGCGTGCACGGCGTACGAGGCCTGCCTGGCGCCGCCCGGCTGCGAGGTGGGGAGGAGGCTGGCCTGCATCCTCTCCATGTTGTAGGCGCGACGAGCCGCCACCGCAGGTGCGTTGGTCAGCACGTCCAGCTGGTCCGGGAAACTCATTTATTTGGGTTCCGCTGCAACCGCTCAAAGATTAATGTTTGCACCAACTACTTAAAGTTCACCCCTGGTGCCCCAATAAAAATGTCTGAACAGCTCATCCTCCTGTACTCGAAATACAGCAAGAGCTGCGCCCCGATCCTCGAGTTCCTCCGGAGGGAGGACATCGCCGGCATTCACCTCCTCTGTATCGACAACAGGGAGGTCAGGAAGAAGGTCATGGCATCGCGCGCCGACATCAAGGCCGTCCCCTGCTTCCTCATGCTCAGGGACAACCGCCTCGCCTCCAAGTTCGAAGGCGACGACGCCCACATGTGGTTTGCCTCCTTCACCGGGGAGGTCCTCAAGTCCAAGGCGCCTCCCCCTCCGCCTTCCCCTCCCCCGCCCGCGCCCATCCAGGTCCAGGTCCAGGCGCCGCCGCCCCCCGTCCAGCAGCCCGCCAAGCAGAGGGTCACGCCCATCGCCCAGCCGCCCCAGGCCCTCCGCACGCCCATCGAGCTGCCCGACGACAGCCTCACGGAGGACGATATCATGAACGAGACGGAGAGAGCATCCGTCAGCCGGACCATGGCACCGCCTGACGACGGCCGCCCCAAGGAGCTGAACTTCAACATGGCCCAGCGCCCGGACCGCCACCAGAAGCAGGAGATGGAGGACCTCATCGGCAGAAAGGAGGAGATGAGCCACAAAAAGAAGATTAGGGGACTGGTCCAGAACGAGCCCCTGTTCACGGATGGGGCCACCAACTTTTCCGGCAGGGACATGATCGAGCACGACTCCACCGCCGCCCGCACCACCGGCGGCAACAAGACCGAGGACATCAAGGCCATGGTGGAGGAGATGCGCAGGGGCAGGGAAATGTACGACAACGAGCTGGCCGACTCGGACGGCGTCCCCAGGGAGACCCTCCGCGGTCACTAATATTTTTCCATTTCTACTCGAGCTGGAAAAAACACGCTATTGGGGACAGAGGGCGGCCGAGGCGGCGCGGAACCGGCCGAGCACCTCCTTGTACCGGGTCTCTTTATCGGCCGACAGCTTGGCCACGAAGAGGTCGATGCTGGGCACCTTGGCGTGCTCGGCGCTCCAGTCCTTGAAGGTCTCGTAGTCCATGGTGCGGACGAGGTCCCACTCGTCGGCCTCGTGCGCCTTGAGGAGGTACAGCCGGTAGACCTTCACCTCGCGCTCGGGGCCGGGCAGCGTGGCGTGGGAGCGGAAGCGGACGCCCCTGCCGACGATCTGCTCGACGGCGGTCTCGTTCCAGGCGGGCTCCATGATGATGAGGTGCTTCGTCTCCTTGAGGTCGAGTCCCTCCCCTCCTGCGGACGAGATGAGGAGGACCCGGACGCGGCCCGAGTTGTAGGCGGACACGGCAGACCCGCGCTCGTCGGCCGACATCTTGCCGGTCACGGTGAGGTAGGACACGCCGATGCGGCGCAGGGCCGCGGCCACGAGCTCGATGCCCTTGTCCACAAAGCTGGTGAAGATGACGAACTTGTCCGCGGGGTGCGCCTCGACCTGCTGCATCACCCACTGGATCTTCGGGTTGTCCCTAAAGTCGATGGCGTTGGCCGCCGTCCTGACCCCGTTGTAGAACTGCTTCAGATCCGACTTGCCGAACAGGGCGAGGAAGGTGTTCCGCCCAAACTTGTCATACGCGGCACGCCTCTGGTCGGGCGACTTGGGGGCCGACTCCACCTCCTCGTACATGGCCTGAAAGGCAGGCGTCATCCGGATGGGCACGTCGACCTCCACCTTGCGGGGAAACTCGGGGCTGTCGGGTGCGCCCTCCTCCTGCTTCTCGTGGAAGAAGAAGAGGCAGCCGAGCTCCTCCGGATTTTCGAGCACGGCCTTCAGCTCGTCCTTGGTCATCGGGTCCTCGCCGCGCGCCATGGCGATGAGGTTGTTCAGGTCGGACGGCCGGTCCACGACGGGCGTGGCCGTAAGGAGGAGAACACGGGCCGCCCGTTTGGCACACTGCACGGCCACGGAGGCGGCCTGCCTCTGTCCCCTGGTACCCTTCTCGATCATGGTGCGGAGGTTGTGCGCCTCATCGATGATGAGCATGTTGTCGGCACAGTTCACCCTCCCCTCCCGGACGGCCATCACAAATCCGTCGATGGTGAAGAACTTGTACCCGGGGAAGGGGGGCGCAGCGCCGTATGCCTGCAGCTCCTTCCTAAAGTTGGCCTGCAGAGAGGTGGGCGTCACGACGATGACCTCCCTCCTCGGGTTGCTCCTGAGGAAGCACTGGGAGGCGGTGACGGCCGTCAGGGTCTTGCCGGTGCCGACGCCGAAGGCGGCGATGGCGCCCCTTGCCGTCTGGAGGTGCCTCACCAGGCGCTTCTGATGGTCCTTGAGGGGGATCCTGGAGGCGGTGATGCACTCGTCGTCCACCTCCTGCTCCATCGAAGAAGGGGACGAGGAGAGCCACTCGGCCTCCTCCCCGAGCGATGAGGAGGAGTACATGTCGTCTGCGGAGCTGGAGGACGAGGACCCGGCCAGGGCCCCGCGCCGGATTTTCTTTTCCGTGGCCAGCCTCCTGCGCTTGGCGCTGCGGACCGACCTGCGGAGGAGCTCGCGCTCGATGGCGGACGACGTATCCGGCAAAGAGGGTGAGGGGGTGGGGGTCCCCTCGCGCTGGCGACGCCTGCTACTCACCCTCCGGGCGGACTGCATCTCCAGGAGTCGGTTGCACAGGCGGCGCTTGTCGGCGTCGGTGTACCTGTCGTATGCCTTGGTGGGGATGCCGAGGTCCATGTAGGCCAGGGTCCGGAGCTCGTCGTTGGAGTAGGCACCCTCGAGGGTGTGGTCCGGTCCGCAGGGTCGGCCGCGGACCATGATGTGCGAGGGGCGACGAAGGTCGTCCGGTGGTACAAATTCGCCCCTCTCGTGCAGCTTCAGAAAGCCGCAGAGGACGGGGATGGGGAGGGCCTGGACCTTGCTGCGTCGGAGGTCGTAGGCAAGGGTGAGGATGTCGACGACCTCGTCCTTGCTGTACGAGTCGGGGTACTCCCTGGAGGAGATGGCACCGCAGGGCCGGCCTGCGACGGCGATGAAGGGACGGTCGGCCTCTGGCACGTGGACGGGGAGGCCGCGGCGGGCCTGCTGGAGGAGGTTACAGAGGCGCTTCATGGGGAGGGAGGCCAGGTGCTCCTCGTGCATGCCGGCCTCCTCCACAAGGGTGCGGACGAGCTCGGCCCTGGTGTAGGCACCGTCGATGCCGGAGCCCTCGCGGTCGGGGCACGGCCGTCCCGAAATGTCAATAACGCGGGTAGTCATCCCTTTATTTGAAACGCGCATAAAGAAGGTCGAGTGGACAGCCAGAAATAAACCATGGTCCTGCGCTACCTGGAGATGAGTAGCATCTATCGGTCCCGCCTGCAGTACCCCAACCCGGCCGAGTTTGTGGCCGTGCTGGGCACGTCGGGTGCGGACAACACGGCGGTGGACACGCCGTACCTGCCGGCCTTTCCGATCTACAGGTTCTTTGTCGACAATGTTTTCCAGTACGTGACGCCGATCTCGGGCACGACGCCGTGGGCGCCTCAGGTTGTCATTCCGGCGGTCGGGACCCTGTACGGCCCACCCTTCGACCTCAGCGGATTTGTGGTCACCGACGTCAACGTTGACCCGACCTTTGCCAACCCGTCGGCCGTCGTGAACATCGACTATCCGAATGGCATACTCGACCTGTTCTTCCCTTTCGACTACGCCATGAGCGTGGGCGACACCATGGCCTTCATCGACTACACCCCGTACTCCGTGGCCGGGCCCACCTCCCTCGGCAAGGTGTTTTACAATATCAAGAGCAGGGGCCTGTCGGAGGAGAGGCCCAACCTCACCAGCACGTACTACGTTGGGTACTACCTCATGTGGGACTCGGCCCCGCCGGGCGTCATCTCGGCGGAGCCCATCATCAAGGTATTCCCTTCCATCAAGACCGTTCAGGTTCAGAACGAGCTGGCCGCTCCTGCCGTGCTGCCGGGCGAGTACTTCTCCATAAGGAAGGAAATCCCCCAGGCGCGCGGCGCCGCCGTCCTGCCCACCCCGCCCGCCAACATGACGGAGATCCAGCTGGACGCATTCGCCGGCAGCATCGACGACAAGTGGGTCGGCAGCTACCTGTACATCTACCCCCTCGGGTCCGACCCCATCGACCCCAACTATGAGGAGAACAAGCTCACCTTCCCCCTCTACGTCTTTGAGATCGCAGCGTACAACGGGACAACTAACGTCGTGACGGTGACCCGCGCCGTCAGCCGAGTGGACATGCCCCTCGGCAACCGCACCTACGAGATCCTCGGCCGCCCCCTGGAGGGCTCCTCCACCCTCCAGTACGCCGGCACCACGGTCGCGCTGTCGGAGCCCAGGTGCATGGAGGTGAACCTCGTCACGCTCGTCCTGCCCAACGTCCCCCTCAAGACCGGCTCCCAGATCGCCTTCTACCCGTACGTCTATGTGGAGCTCCGTGCCCAGTCGTCCTCCAAGGCCGTCGGCAAGAACATCCTCACCTCGAACAACCCCAACTCGGCAGCTGCCATCTTCGTCTGCCCCATCAACGATATCGCGCGCCCTGAAGAGACCCCCTTCATCAAGCTCAACTCGGGAGGCATGACGCAGACCATCAAGGCCAAGATCAACGACACCTTCTACTTCCGCGTGTACCTCCCGGACGGCCGCCTCTTCCAGCCGGCCCAGGACGACAACCCCCCACCCCTCGAGGCCAACCCGGCCCTCCAGGTCAACGCGCTGTTCGCCTTCAAGGACTAACCGTTTTTTACACTTTGAGGTCTGCCATGCACTTGTCATCAACTTGAACGCGCTTCGCGCCCGAGTGGAGAAAGTCCACTGTCCGGATGGTGACGTGCTCGATGGCCTCCCGTAGGCGGACGGCCCGCTGGTCCGACATGCGGTCGTTGAGGTAGAGGTCGAGGCGGACCGATAGGTACACTGAGGTGGACAGGATGCCGATGGCGACGTCCTGGTCGATGACCTCCTCCATGCCGATCCAGAAGCGGAGGGAGGCGACGTCCTTCGTCACGTCAATGAGGGCGCGAGGCGCCCCGTCCCGGTAGGCGCGGACGCGGCCTGTGTGGAACGCGTCGGCAATGTCGTCGTCGGTGCCTTTTCTGCGGGGGGCGATGGACATGGGGTGGGATGTGGCCTCGCAGACCCGTGGTTTCAAATTGGTCGTCAATTTGAAAGATGCGCCCGTTACTTGGCCTTGCACATGGCGACGGTGGAGGGCTCGGCGCACAGGCTCTTCATGGCGGGGCTGAGGGTGGAAGGGTCGGCGCAGGCCTTGCAGAAGGCGGCCGAGGCGTAAGGTCCACAGGTGTTGGTGGACTGGAGGACCTTGTTGAAGATGCCCTTGCATTCCTCGGGGTTGGAGAAGTCGGTGGCGCGGAGCACGTCGCCGAGTGTGGCGGGCTTCTTCATGAACATCAGGTAGGCGATGCCCGCATAGATGCCGACGATGCCGAGGCCAATCAGGAGGTTGATCTTGGACTGGCTGTCTGAGGAGGAAGCTGCTTCCATTTTATCTTTGGTCCCCCTGGAAAAAAATCGCCATGCCTTCCGGAAGGCATGGCGATGTCAGCTTGTCGAGCGGCGGGGCGGCTCCTTCCGGTGCCCACCCCCTCCCCGGCGCACTCCGGCACTCCGTCCGCCGTGCTAAAGGTGTCGACTTTTTTGATGTTTGGGTCTTTCCGTTGTCCGCGGCCTCCTCGGTGCCGAAGCACTGTGGTCATGAGGGCGGGCGGACCCCGCCGCAGGCTCAACGACATCGCTACCTCTACTCCTCCTCCCGTTTAGATCTTTAAAGGGCGGTCCGCCGGCTCCCAATAAAAGATGCCACGCCCCCACCTCTTTCTCGACCTGGACAATACGCTGCTGAGCGCGGTGCCCATCAACGAGATCACCTGGGACGAGACCACCCTCGACCTCGCCACCGAGTTTCCCTTTCACAATATGGAGGACTACTACCTCGTCTTCGAGCGCCCCCACCTGCAGGAATTCCTGGATTTCATCTTTGCCCACTTTGACGTCTCCGTCTGGTCGGCCGCCTCCAAGGATTACGTCCTCTTCATCGTCCGCAACATCATCGAGCAGAAGCCCGACCGGCACGTGCAGTACATCTTCTTCTCCGACCACTGCGACCGGTGCCGCAAGGTGAAGCGCGACTCCATCAAGCTGCTCGACTTCCTCTGGGACCGGTACCACCTGGACGGCATCTCCCCCGAGAACACTTTCATCATCGACGACAACAAGAAGGTGGCCAAGCACAACCCGTCGAACGTCATCCACATTAAGGAGTTCGAGTTCGAGGACGGCCCCTCCTGCAAGGATGACAAGGAGCTACTGCACCTCATCCCCCGCCTGGAGGAAATTGCCAGGCATTTCGAGAGGGACGGCCGCCTAAACACCCGACTCCTCCGCATGGCCTGCTCCGCGCCCCCCTTCCGCGGCTTCAGCCACCGGGCCGACGATTCCGACAAGGACGGCCGGGACGAAGGCAGACCCGACGGTAAGGACGACGGCTCAGACGAAGAGGACGCCGACAGACCCGACAACAAGGACGACGGCTCGGACAAGGACGACAACGACGACACACCCGACAACAAGGACGACGACAACAAGGACGATGGACAGGCCGACCAGGCCGACGACGAGGAACCCGACACCAAAGATGAAGGGACCGACGAGGAGGACTCCTCCGACAACAAGGCGGACGACGACGGCGAGGACAAGCCGCACGAGGAGCCCCCAAAGGACGACCCTATGGAGGTGGAGCAGCCCGACCGCGACGACCCCATGGATGTGGAAAGCTAAGGGCGACCCCTACTGAAATAAAAAACATGTTTGCCCGACGTGCACAGCGTGCCGGGTCAGCCGATTCGTGGGGCTCCTCGGCCAACGGCCTGGGCTCTGCCGACTCGTTCGGCTCCCTCGGCTCCCTCGGCTCCCTCCAGTCGTTCACGACCCTGTCATCCGACAACATTTCAAGGGACCAGTCCCGTATGACGGGCAACTTGAGCAATAGCAGCGGGTCCGACTTCTTCGGCAGCGCCAAGGTGCTTGCCGATGAGTATGAGGACTCCGACGACGAACCCAGCCTTTTCACGCAGGGCAGGCCGAGGCGGACCGAGACGGTCACCATCGGCGGTATCAATTGGGTACTGGGAGAGGAGATCGGCCGTGGCCAGTTCGGCCGCGTGGTGCTCGCGACCCATGCCGAAAACCCGGAGGAGAGGGCGGCCGTCAAGATTTTTGATGTCCAGAGGAAGCAGGCCCTGACCAACCCTAATAGGGGTGCGTTCGTGGAGGAGGCCACCAACGCCAAGCGCATCGCCAACGGCTGGGTCGGCGGCACCTCCAGCCCTGTCAAGTATTTCGTCTCGGTGTACGGCACCCTGCCCGAGGAGATACCCGACCGGAGCTACAACGGCCCCCTGATGATTGCCTACAAAATGGCCGACGGCAGCCTCGCCACCTGGAGGCAGGAGCACAAGCCCACCCCCGTGATCGCCTCCACCGCGTACGACTCCCTTGTTACGGGCATCAAGGAGATGCACCGTCTCGGGTACGCCCACCGCGACATCAAGCCCGACAACATCCTGGTGTACAAGGACGACGCCGCCCCAGGCGGATGGTCCTTCACCCTTGGCGACCTCGGCACCGTGTGCGGACCCGGGACCTACAACGAGTGCACCGGCATATTCAGGGGCTCGCCCTCCAACGTCCCCCTGCTCAGCAAGCCCAACAGTGTACTGATGGGCACGAAGATTGCGAACGAGGGCTACGATACCCTGGAGGAGGCCCAGTGGACGGACGTCTTCGGTCTGGCGTGCAGCCTGGACTATCTGGTGACGGGGGCCAACGTCTGCGAGAGCCTGATCAAAGAGTGGAAGGCAAAGTGCGAGGGCACGTGCGACCGCGGCCAGATGGTGCAGATGAAGCCCTACCCGGCGGGGTACGAGCAGCTTCACACCAATGTGGAGAGGATGTTCAACCTGTCCCTGGAGCACCTTCCCCAGTGGGAGGGGGAGAAGTAAAAAAGTTTCCAATTCGAAAGGATGAAATGGAAACAGGACGAATTACATGGTGCAGGAGCCGGTGACGTAGACGGCCTGGGTATCGGTGGAGTAGGCCGAGTTCTGGAGCTGGTAGCCGCCGATGGACATCATCTGCTTGGCACCGGGGTGCATGTCGATGGTGGGGTAGCCCTGGGCGTACTTGACGACCTGGCCCTGGGCGGCCTGGGCGAAGGCAGCGGCGCCGATGGGGCCGGCAAAGTTGTTGGGGGCAAGGGCGTTGATGGACTTGCCGGAAGCGGTGGCAAGGGCGACGACCTCGGGCTGCTTGGGAGGGGTGGCGAAGGAGGCCTGGGTGCTGAACTGGTCGGCGGGGGCGCCCATCTGGAAACCCTCATAAACCTGGGGCTTGTTGGTGTAGGCCTGGATCTGCTTGTAGAAAGCAGTGTTGTTGAAGAGGGCCTTCTTAGCGCCAGCGATCTTGTACTGATCAAAATAGGTATGCTGGTTGCAGCAGCTCATTGTTTCTTCTAACGACGGAAATTTTTTCACGCCGCAACCCAACCCCTCAAAGCGGCAGCGAGCTGACCAGCGCATTGTAGAGGGACGGGTTGCGGGCCGTCTCCACCACCCGGTCGATCGTCTCCACGCTGTTCGGCATCGTCCTGTCCCGCCGGATGCGGTCCGCCACATACACGCTCGGCGATGCCATTTGGAACTCCCAGATGCATCCTTCCTCCACCTCGCCCCGCACCGCCTCGCGGGTGGCCAGCCGGACCAGCTCCCTCCTCTCCTTGCTCCACGCGTACAGGCCGTCCGCGCCCACGTACAGGTCCACCGTCAGGCGGTCGAGGGGCTTTACCTTGTACGCCTCGCCCTCCCGGTACCTGCCGAACTTGGCCCGCACCATCAGGCCGTCATACCTCTGGGGCTCCTCCAGCACCTGGAGCCACATGCTCATGACTGCCTGCCTCGTGAGCGCGGCGACCTCCAGCATCCTGACCGTGTCAGGGAGAGACACCGACCTCACCCTCTCCAGGCGCTCCTCCAGCGTGCACGAGCGGACGTCGGACCCCTGCACGAACAGGGCGTCGAGTATGACGAAGGAGCCGTCCCACGCCTCCACGTCCAGCAGGCACCCCCGCAGGGAGTCGCCCATATCCAGCACCACCAGGCCCTGCGCATTCACAAAGTACGTCTGGTCGCCGGCGTACCCCAGCATGCCGCGCACGCCGTTGTACTTGTAGGTGACGTAGTGCGTCCCGAGGTTGGGGAGGGGGTACGGCAGGTCGACGGGCGTCGGGACCCGGTAGAACGGCTGCCTGCACCGGAAGGCGAAGCGCTCGTTGTGGGCGTAGATGATGCGCTGGTGCTCCGGGATGGAGAGGGGTACCATGGGGATGGAGGACGGCAGGTAATCCCAGCGGCACAGCTTCTGGAACAGGCGGTCCACGTCCGCCCCGTCGGTGCTGACGACCTCCACCTCGACCTGGTAGACGGAGCCGTTGTCCACTTCGCTGAAATCAAAGTGGATGTCGGGCGTCAGGCGGGCCGTGCGCCTGCTCTTGCGGTGGACCCGGCCGCCGTGGGGCGGCTCGAGCTCGGGGTGGGTCACCTCCTCCGACTGGCTGTACCGGATGGCAAAGGGGCCGAGGAAGAAGTCCTTCCGGAAGGTCTGCTGCTTCGTCTGGTACACCCCGTTGACCAGCCGCACATCGTTGTCATAGTACACCACCTCATAGGTGACGGCGTCCGTAAACCGGGCACCGAGCCGCTCCGCCCGGTCCATCAGGTACCGGTACATCGGCAGCGGCACGCTGGACGAGAACGACCCGTCCGTCACGTGGCCAAATCGGAACTCATTCTCAACCTGTTTTTCCATTGTCTTGTGTTGGGGTGTGCCCTCCTTTTACATACTGTTTTCACCTCTTTACCACGTGGACTTGGTCCCGCCCGAGTAGGGCCGGCAGGGCGCGTGGGCCAGCATGTAGGCGCTGACGGACTCCCACTCCTCGGTGTAGAGGCGGACGACGGCCCTGCCCCCGTACTTGTCGTTGCACACAAAGTAGGCAGTCACAGGCTTGCCCAGGATTAGCTTTTCAAGGATGGCCTTGGCCTGCTGAGCGAGCTCCTTCTCGTGGTCGGTCTTGCCTTTTATTTCGGGCGTGTCGATGCCTTCGAGCCTGCCCTTGATCGTGTAGAGGGCCCCCTTGGCGGAGCGGAAGCCGAGCGTTACCGTGTCGCCGTCGTAGACGGACAACACCCTGCAGGGCACGGCGGACCCGACCCAGCGGAACGGCTCGTACTTGGAGGCGTCGGCAGGCAGGTCCTTTTCGGTGGAGAAGAAAGGGTTGGCGTGGAGGCCCTTGTTGGCGTCGAGGACGTCACGCGGGGGCGCCGAGGAGCGGCGGCAACAGCAGCACAAGTTGCCCATGATGGTGTGGCGGACAGTTCGTCCTCGTGCCGGCACGATCGATTTTCCAACCAGTACGGTGGGTGGAAAACAGTCCCTACATACGGAGGCTTTCGTGAAAATGGGAGGAGAACCACTGCATGGTGGCGGAGATGCCGTCAGGGAGGGAGGTGAACTCGAACCCCTGCATACAGGGGAGCGACATCAGAAGGGTGTTGCGAGCGTGCTTCCTGGCCTGCCCGTTGGCGCCGCCCATGTAGGAGATGCAGTTGCGGGGGAGGGTGGCGGCGTCGCAAACGGTCTCTGCAAGCTGGCGGATGGAGTACTCCTCGGTGGGGGACAGGATGAGGGTGCGGGGGAGGGCGTCGAGGGAGCCGATGAGGCGCATGAGGATGTTGGCAAAGTCGTCGACGAACAGGAACTGGCGGAGCGGGGTTCCGTCGCCGTGAATGGGGAAGGATTCGCCCTCGGAGCACCAGACGGTGTGGGCGCGGCGGATCAGGGCGGGCACCACGTGGCTCTCGTTCTCGCGGAAGTTGTCCTCGGGCCCGTACATGTTGGTGGGGGCGAGGAAGTGGAACTGGGTGGCGCACCTGTCCTGGTCCATGTATTTGGAGGCGAGGACCTCGGCGTACCGCTTGGCGACGGCGTACCCATAGTTGGACCAGTGGGGCGCGCCCTTGTGGAGGTCGTCCTCTGAGAAGGACGAGGAGGCGCAGTCGGGGAAGATGCACGTGGAGAGGCAGATGAAGCACCTCCCCACGTTGGAGCGGACGCATGCGTCGATGACGTTGGTGTTCATCTGGACGTTGATGCGGTACATCTCCGTGTGGTTGGCCAGGTTGAAGAAGAGGCCGCCGACCTTGGCGGCGAGGTGCACCACGACGTCGGGCCTCTCCCTGTCGAACAGGTCGAGGACGGCCTGGCGGTCGGTGAGGTCGCACGTGGTGCGGGTGGCAAAGACAAACTGGTGGTCAGGGTGCTTTTCGGCAATGCGCCGGACGGAGCGGCCCGCAAGGCCGTCGCTGCCCGTAACGAGGATCTTCATTTTGCCTATAGGGCCGACCACATATTTAGATGGGTCAACACGGAGGTCTAAAGGGCTGGGGCGATATACCGAGCGGGGTGGCGCAGCGGAAGCGCGTGGGGCTCATAACCCTAAGGCCGGTGGATCGAAACCACCCCCCGCGAAGGCGTGAGAGGCTTCTTCCCAAACCTTCAGGTTTGGGAAATCAGAGGGGGAGCACAGGGTGCTGCCGCATCTTGTTGCGGATGATGTAGGCGCTGGAGATGGCCAAAAGGGCGACCTCGGTACAGCTTCGGGTTACGATGGGAGTGTCGCCCACCACCATGCCGTAGTACATCCACATGCAGGCGGCTACGATGCTGAGGAGGCAGAAGGTGAGGGATAGGGTGTTGGTGCTCTTGTTCCGGTACAGGAGGAACATGAAGATGAACCGGCCCAGCACGCTGAGCGCGGTGGCCGTGTAGGGCAGTGACTGGAGCGCTTCGTTATCCATCGGGACAGGTTGCCATCTGACGCCAAGTGTTTATGCCCCCTGACACCATGCCTGACGAATTTCCAACAATAACAGGTGGAAATTAAGACGAGTGCTCGACAATCCACTGGGCCAGCGCGTCCTTGGCCATGTAGCCGTAGTTGGTGTCGACCCTCTGGCCCTGCTTGAACAGCATCAGGGTGGGGACCGCGTTGACCTCCCTGCGGATGGCGTCCATGCCGAACTCCTCCAGCTGCTCGACCTCCACTGCAAGGAAGACGACGCCGGGCATCTGCATCGCCAGCTCGGCGAGCTCGGGCTTCATGCGCTTGCAGGGGGCGCACCAGGCAGCGTGCACGTCCAGCAGAACAAGGGGGTTTTTCATCACGGCCTCCACAAAGTCGGCCTTGCTCGTGAGGTGCTGGATCATCTTTCGTTTCACTCCGGAGCTCCCCCTCTTAGACCCTATTAGCAAGCCCCCATTTTTCTTGGCCTCTCATAAATGGTCATCAACCCCGTCGGTGCCGTTGCCATTCGCGCCGTGATCCTGGCCGGCCTCGTCATGTTCGCCCTGAACCTGTGGATCCTCAGGTGGACCTTCCAGCTCCGCGACAAGAAGTGTGCCTGCGCCATCAACGCAAAGCTGTCCTACATCCAGTTCGCCATGCTCGCCTCGCTCGCCTTCTTCGTCTTCGAGCCCCTCCTGTCCGCCGTCCTCCCCATGAAGGGCACCCTCGCCATCGCCTCCGTCATGCTCCTCATCTCTCTGGCCTACCTCGTGGTCGCCTTCATCTACCTCCGCGAGCTGCAGAAGGCCGAGGACTGCAAGTGCTCCGAGGGCCCCGAGCGCACCGCCTTCTACTGGGTCAACTGGATCAACATCGTCTCCACCGTCCTCCTCCTTGTCGGCCTGTCCTTCGTCGCCTACAGGTTTGCCCCCATCATCCGTTTCATGATCAATCAAGGCAGCTTCAAATAAATTATGGTCCGCCTCTCCGTCTACGCCCAGGGCGGCCGCCCCTCCGACTGGGCCACCCCCCACATGATGATCGCCTTCTTCTTCGTCGCCCTCTTCGTCGGGTACATGTACCACCTCAAGAAGAGGCGCTAAATTCCATACTTCCGATGAGCTTGGAATTTTTACGTTATACGGCCTTCTTCCTGTCGCCCTTGTCCGTCTTCGGCTTGAACCGGTAGCGGTCGAGCTTGTCCTCGGGGGCCACCATGGAGGCCTTGGCCATCAGGCACTCCTTCTCGTCCTCGGGCGGGGCGGGCGTCTCCTCGTCGTCGTCCACCGGCACGATGGGTTCCTCCTCCTCCTCCTCGGGCACGGGGGCGGGCGCGTCGTCGAGGATGGTGGAGGCCTCGGCGATCTGGATGAGCTTTTTCACGGACTGGGGCTCGACCTCGAAATATTCCCGGTTGGCCCGTATGCGGTACTGCTTGAAGTAGTCGTGGATCAGGGTCTCCACCCGCTTGGGGTTGCGCACCCTGCCGCAATAGTAGACCTGAAACGGCTCGACGCAGGTTGTATTATCCAGCTGCTTGAGGCGGTCCTCCATGGTCTTGCATGTATATCCGATCTTGACGACGCCCTCCATCCGGGGGATTGTCAGGCAGTACACGAATCCGACTGACATAATCTATCCAGGGGGTGCCCACCCCTTAAATGCCGAAATCCCAGTCAAGATAAATGTACGCAGTAACGAGCGCCAACGCGGTGTCCTCCCTCGGCACCCCGTACGCCCTCCAGAACAGCCCCCTCGGCTACGGGTCGTGCGGTCAGAAAAAGGTGCCCACCTACCTCTCGGCCCCGCAGAACGCCTACTTCTCCCCCTCCGACCCCGTCGCACCTCCCCTCCAGCTCAACAGTATCTACCCCGCCCCGTTCGCCGCCCAGGCGCCCGCCACGCCCCGCCCCAAGCATGCGCCCACACCCCTCGTCAACGAGTCCTTCGAGCTGAAGGAGGTGGGTAAGGTCGGCTCCGAGTGCGGCCTGTACAAGTGCGGCCCCGGGATGAAGGTCTACACCACCTACGAGAATTTCAACAAGAGCTCCGACCTGCCCAACAGCCACCGCATGGCCATGCACATCGTGGCCTTTGTGGCCGTGGTCGGCGTCATCGTTGCGCTCTCCTATGCGGCCCGCACCCCTAAATAAAACAGATGAACACGTCTTTCCCCACGCCGTTGACGGGCGGGTTTGAGGTCCTGGAGATCCCCGACGACCCGTACCACGGGACCAGGTCGGCCCCGTGCCAGACGGACAACTGCTCCGTGCAGGGCCAGGCCAACCCCGTCTTCTTCGAGTACTATGACGGGCCCAGCTCTGCCCACCCAGCAAAGCAGGCGAGGCGCGACGCCGCCAAGGATGCGGCCGTGCTGGCCCTGGTCTTCCTCTCGGCTGCCGTCCTGTTCTACATTTTGACGAACACACGCGGCAACAAATAAATGGTCAAGCAGTCCGTCACCGTACCGGAAACCATGTACCCAATCATCCAGAAATCGGAGGGCTTCAGCTACACGGCACCCGCCCCGCCCCAGTTCTTCGGGCCCTCGCCCGACGCCGGCGGCGCCTCCCTCGTGTCCTACCCCTACATGCAGTACGGAAACCCCAACGCCAGCCGGTTCGCCCCCATGGGCACCCTCACCTTCCAGGACCGCACTGACATCATGAACGCCATGGGCAACCTTGTCCTCGACTCGATGGCCTACGAGGCCGCCCTGCAGCGCAAGGTCGAGGAGGAGAAGGCCGCCTACTACCAGGACGTCGCCGCCGTCGTCAACGACTCGGCCGGCCTCAAGAAGCTGTCCCCCGAATTCGAGCGCATCAACCCCGTCAAGGCCGCCGACCCCGACAAGGTCGTCTACACCCAGAACGCCCTCCCCCCGAAGGTGGTCCGCAAGGGCACGCAGGACATCGTCATCCCACAGACCCAGACCGTCGTCCGTGACGTTGACGACGGTGACAAGAAGAAGGACGACGATGACGACGAGGACAAGGACAAGAAGGAGGACGAGGAGGGCTTCACCTTCGACGTGAGAAGGCGCATCATGGACGAGCCCCCCATCCTCGGCATCCTCCTCGCCGTCGCCATCGTCCTCGCCATCCTCTACTACGCGGCCCGCCGCCACTAAAGAATTCCAACTCCAAAAAATCAAGGTGGAATTCGGCCCAGAAAAAAGTGACCGCCGCACCCATTTCGTCCGCTTAGAGGCAAGAAAAGCAAACAGCAACAACAATATGGAAGTCATCAAGCGAAACGGAACCAGGGAGGCAGTCTCCTTCGACAAGATCACCAAGCGCATCACCAATATGGTGGCCGGCCGGATGGGCGAGAACATCTCCATCAGCTGCCTGGCCGACGCGGCGGGCCACCGCACCCTCGACCCCATCGTCATCGTGAAGGAGGTGGTCAAGGGCATCTTCGACGGCATCACCACCGCCCAGCTCGACGTGCTGGCCGCCGACGTCTGCGCCTCCAAGATCCATACCCACCCCGACTACAACAAGCTCGCCGCCCGCCTGCTCGTGTCCAACCTCCACAAGCAGACCCACCCCCTGTTCAGCGAGACCACCGAGGCCCTCCACCGCGAGGGCATCGTCTCCCCCAAGTACAGGGACTACATCATCAACACGCCCGGCGTCCGCGAGGCCCTCGACGACGCCCTCAAGCCCCACCGCGACTACCTGTTCGACTACTTTGGGTTCCGCACCCTCGAGCGCAGCTACCTCTTCAACCGCAAGGAGGGCAAGAGGGTCACCATGCTGGAGCGCCCCCAGCACATGTGGATGCGCGTCGCCGTGCAGATCCACGGGCTGAAGGACGACCCCTCCGTGGACGATATCATCGAGACCTACGAGTACCTGTCCCAGATGTACTTTACGCACGCCACCCCCACCCTGTTCAATGCGGGCACCAACCGACAGCAGATGTCCAGCTGCTTCCTCACCAACATTGAGGACGACATCACCTCCATCTTCAAGACCGTCTCCAACATCGCCCACATCTCCAAGTACGCCGGCGGCATCGGCCTCAGCATCACCCCCATCCGCGCCAAGGGGTCCCTCATCCGCACCACCAATGGACTGAGCGAGGGCATTGTCCCCATGTGCAAGGTCATCGAGGCCACGGCCCGCTACATCAACCAGGGCGGCAAGCGCCTCGGCTCGGTCGCCGTCTACCTCGAGCCCTGGCACGCCGACGTCTTCGACTTTGTGGAGCTGAGGAAGCCGACCGGTGACGAGAACCTCAGGTGCCGCGACCTCTTCCTCGCCCTCTGGGTTCCCGACGAGTTCATGAGGAGGGTCGAGGCCGACGACGACTGGTACCTGATGTGCCCCGACAAGCAGCCCGGCCTGGTCGACGCATACGGTGAGGCCTTTACTACCCTTTACAACCGCTATGTTGCGCAGGGCAAGTACATGAGGAAGGTCCGCGCCAGGGACCTGTGGAACCGCATCCTTGAGGCGCAGATCGAGACCGGTATGCCCTACATGTCCTACAAGGACCACGTCAACACCAAGTCCAATCAGGCCAACCTCGGCACCATCCGCAACTCCAACCTCTGCGTCTCCGGCGAGACCCGCGTCCTCACCGACCGGGGCTACCTCGTCATGCGCCAGATCGTCGGCCAGACCATCAACGCATGGAACGGGTGGGAGTGGTCCTCCGTCACCGTGCAGCAGACCGGCACCTCCGTCCAGACACTCAACGTCCACCTGTCCACCGGCCAGGTCCTGGAGGTCACCCCGGAGCACAAGTTCTACACCTCCCCCGCCCCCTTTGACGACGAGACCGAGGTGGCCGCCAAGGACCTCAAGCCGGGCGACCGCCTCGCGTCCTGCCTGCTCCCTGTCGTGAGGGGCGAGGACTCCGACCTCTTCTTTGGAGCGGAGCAGAGGGCCGTCTCCGACCCCTGCAACGTGCCCACCAACGCAGGCCTCGCCTACCGCGTCAAGTGGCTGCAGGGCCTGCTGACCCACCCCGTCAACGTGGACCTCAACGGGTCGGAGGGCGGTGTGCGCATTGCAGCCCAGCGTCCGGACGGGCGCGATCTCCTCGAGGTCCGCCTCCTCCTCACCACCCTCGGGTGCTCCCCCGTAATCCGGGACAGCGTGCTGTACCTGTCGGACACGGACGTCGCCTCGCTCTGCTCCCTGGGCTTCAGGCCGTGCGTTGCCCCCCGGGTGGACCTCGACGCGGCCAAGCTGGTGGAGGAGCAGGTCTCCGTGCTCCGCGTGGAACAGGGCACCGTGCAGGACACCTTCTGCTTCACCGAGCCCCTGCGCCACCGCGCCGTGTTCGACGGCATCTACACCGGGCAGTGCAATGAGATTGTGGAGTACAGCTCCAAGAGCGAGACTGCCGTCTGCAACCTGGCGTCGCTCTGCCTCCCCAAGTTTGTCGAGAAGGACGGCACCTTCAACTATGCGAGGCTGATGGAGGTGACCCGCCTCGCCGTGCGCAACCTCAACACCATCATCGACCTGAACTACTACCCCATTCACGAGGCAAAGGCCTCCAACATCGACCACCGCCCCATCGGCCTCGGCATCCAGGGGCTGGCCGACGTCTACATCAAGATGCGCCTCCCGTTTGAGAGCCCCGAGGCAGAGGAGCTGAACAGGTCCATCATGGAGCACATCCAGTACGCGGCCCTGGACGAGAGCAGCCGCCTGGCCGAGAAGTCGGACGTCTACTCCTCGTACCACTCCTCCCCCGCCTGGAAGGGCCAGCTGCAGCACGACCTCTGGGGCGTGGAGGGCAGGCTCGACTGGACCCCCGTCCGCGAGCGCATCGCCAGGCACGGCCTGCGCAACTCCCTCGTCACGGCCCTGATGCCGACCGCCTCGACCGCCCAGATCTGCGGCAACACCGAGTCGTTCGAGCCCATCACCTCCAACATCTATGTGAGAAAGACCCTGGCCGGCGAGTTCATCGTGGTCAACGAGCACCTGGTCCGCGACCTCATCCGCCTCAACCTGTGGTCCAAGGAGATGTACGACACCATCATCTACTTCAACGGCAGCATCCAGAAGATCACCGACATCCCGACCCACATCCGGGAGCTGTACAAGACCGCCTTCGAGATCAAGCAGTCGGCCATCATCCGCCAGGCCGCCGGCCGCGGCCCCTTCGTCGACCAGACCCAGTCCATGAACCTCTTCATGGAGAGGCCCGACTTCTCCAAGCTCACCAGCGCCCACTTTTACGGCTGGCGCCTCGGCCTCAAGACGGGCATGTACTACCTGCGCACGCAGCCCGCCGTCGACCCCATCAAGTTCGGCCTCGACCACGCCACCATCGCAAGCATCCGGGCCAAGTACGACCCCGCCTCACCCCAGCAGGCATCCCCGTCCCCGTCCCCAACCGTCCCCGAGGACGCAGCACTCGTCTGCGTCCGCAGGAGGAGGGGAGAGCCCACCGAGGGGTGCGACGCCTGCTCCGCCTAAAGTGAATAAAGTTAAGCATTCCTGTGCTCTTGAGCAAAAGGAATGACCCTCTTCACGCGCGCCGCTGCCGACCCCTTTACCCTTCAGGGCCTCGATGTGAGGCGCCTTCTCGAGGTGAACCACCCCTCCGGGTTTCCCGTCACCTTCCAGGACGGCGTCTACTCCATAGCCCACCCTGACGACGGACTCCGTCTCCCGCCCACCAATCCGCTCGACGCGCGCGACGTCCGGCAGCCCTTCCTCTCCGCCCTCCTCCACCTTCGAAAATGCTTTGACACCGTCCGGCCCAACACGGTCCGCCTCCTGCACGACTTTTTTGCCCGCACCCACCCCGACCGAATCTCCGACCTCGTCCGCACCCTCCTCACCATGGCGCCCCCCTTCCTGCCGCAGGACTACCTTCTCGCCCGCAGTCTCGAGTACGTATTCTGCATGCCGATGCAGCCCCGCCTCCTCTCCACCCTGACCTCCAACCATATCGACCGGAAGCCGGTCGTCTCCTGCATAGCTTACACCCTGTCCGTATTCCATGGGAGGCCCGACCCCTCCCTCATTGCCGACCTGCCCTCCCACTGGAGGCCCGACCTCCACCAGAGGGTCGCCGCGTTCGCCCGCCACATCCATTCGGTCCACTTCCTTCTCCACCCACCCTACTGCCTGCGCACCGTCATCGAGCGCCTGGTGGAGCATTTTGACAGCTTGTGGACGAGGTTCCATCGGCAGTACTCCACGGACGAGGTGGTCTGCATGTACGGGGCAGAGGTCCGGTTCGACCAGGGGACCGGCTACTACACCATGAAGTACAGCGAACCCGTTCCGCTCGACAATCCGCTGGACCTCCTCTCCCTGAAGGAGACCCTGCCGGCCGTCATGCCGCTGGTGATGTCCGCCACCCGCAAAATCATCGAAGCCTGCGACCTCAACCGGAGCGTGCTCTGCAAGCGCCCGGGGGCCGACTCCGCCGCCGTGTACGTGGGCGACAGGAAGGACAAGAAGATGGGCCTCGTCGTCAAGGCGAGCGGCGTCCAGACCTGCTTCCTCGAGGCCAGCGAGATCCTCCTCGAGTACCTCTTCTCCCAGATGCTGTGGTCCCAGAAAAGGTTTTCCAAGGTGAGATCCCACTTCGCCCGGATGTACGCGGTACGGTCCGACGTCGTGTTTGTGGACGGTGCCTTTGCGTACGCGTCGTCCCCCTACCCCTCGTGCCTTGTTGCCGAGCGGCTGCCCGGCGTGATGCTGTGCACCATCGTCAGGGAGTTGCACCGCGACACCGCCCTGTCCCTCCTGCAGAAGATCCTCAAGGTGCTGAACACCTTGTACGTGGAGGCCAAGTTCACCCACTACGACCTCCATAGCGGCAACATCCTGGTGGACCCCGACACGTACGAGGTCTACATCATCGACATGGGCAGGTGCCGGTTCGAGTACGAAGGGATGTGGGTCGGCAGGAAGTTCGACATCGGGACCGAGGCGTGCCTCGGCATCCGGCCCCACGTGGCCTACCCTGCTCACGACATCTTCCGCCTGCTGATGACGTTTTACGAGGCGGGCCACACGAACGTCGGGTCCGCCTTCCTCACCCTGTTCCCGGGCTTCCGGCCGGAGGACGTCCTCATCAGCCACAAGGATACGGTGTACTCCCTCCCCTACCTGGAGGACCTGGCCGGCATGACCTACCTCGACGCGCTCAATGTGCTCTAAAAACATGTAAAAATGGCACCGTGACGCCAGACCCTGTGGCGTCACATCTGCCGCTCAACGATCTCCTCGTTGGACACCCTTCGCCGGGTGTCCAAAGGTGCCTAAAAAGAGAGGGGCCTGGCCCGAAACAAGAAAGATGCACTACATACTGGGGGACGTGACCTCCCTGAGGCAGGCCCTGCCGGCCGACGTCAGGCTCGACAGCGGGGTGCCCATCCTGGCGCCGACCAAGAAGGTCAACCTCGTAACGTACCGAGTGCAGGAGGGCATGGACGACCTGGACGTTGCGGGCCGCGCTCTGGAGATCGCCCAGTGGTGCTTGGCCCAGAAGGTGCCCGTCCTGCGCACGAACAGCCGGATGGCGGCGGGCCTCCTGGCGTCGATCTGTGGCGGGCGCCTGATCGTGCAGTACGACGCGGACCTGCTGCCGTCGATGGATTGGTGGCCCGGGCCGAACTATTTGCGCTGAGACCGAAAAATGGTCCGCCAAATAAAATGCCCACCACCTCCAAGTCGGCCCGCCGGGCCGCCCTGCTCCGCATCCTCCACGGGACTGGCAGCATCAAGAAGACCCCCTCCTACCGCTTCCGCACCCCTGCCGGCGCCACCTCCGCCCAGAGGAGGAAGACCAGCTGCAAGGCCTCCCTCCGCCGTAAGGTTGCCGTCAACATCCGCGAGGCCAAGAAGGGCAGGTACGTCTCCACCGCCCAGGCCGTCGCCGTGGCCTACTCCCAGGTGAGGAAGGCCCGCCCCTCCTGCCGTCGCGTCCTGAAGAAGAAGGCATCGAAAGTGAAGGGTAAGCGCAGCGCAAGGAGGTTGTGAGCACACCCCTTATGCAGTCCTACCGAGAGTCGCCCCGCCTGCGCCGCCTCGTCGTCGACGTCATGCGGCTCCCCCCGGAGCTGGTGTATATGGTGACGCTGGACATTTACGATGACCGCGGCCTTGTCGGCTACATCAACGGCGGCACCCTCGAGTCCAGCACGGTGGTGATGGACGAGCAGGAGTACTTCCGCCCCCTCATCGAGGGGGGCTACCACGTCCGGATGCAAGTCGAGGCGAGGGACATGATCAAGGACCAGCGCCGCACGGCCGTCGAGCTCCAGCGCCTTCAGGTCAAGCACCAGATCTTGAGCGAGGCCATCGTGCAATATTTCGATATGGGCCACCAGTAATCCGTAAAACCCATTAATAAAAAATACGGCAATGAGCGCGTACCCCCCGCCGAATAACGATAATGAGGTTGTGCGTCCCCCGCCCGAGGCGGCCAAGTCCTTCAACACCCAGCTCTTCAGCACCCCCCAGGGTCAGCTCGGTGCCAAGTTCACTGCGTCGTCCATCCTGCCTGACAGCACCAACAACCCGTACCTGTACGAGATTGCCGTGCTTGTTAACGAGATGGAGAATTTCGACCCGCGCACCATCTGGCGCGACTTCCTCACCCCCATGATGCATCAGGGCATGTGCGGTGCGTGCTACGCGTACGCCGCCGTGTCGGCCCTGGCCGACCGCTTCGCCATCATGACTATGGGTCAGATCAAGGTGAACCTCAACCCCATGGCGGTGGCCTCCTGCATGATGGCCGAGAACCACGAGGTGACCAGGGACGACCCCAGTACGACCGATAAGGACGAGAGCCTGCTCGACCTGCAGCAGATGAAGGCCATCTACAACAATTCAAGCCAGCTGACCTCCTACATGGAGAACTCGGCCAAGAAGGCGTGCTACGGCAACACCCTGTTCAACGTGGCGAGGAACCTGTACATCTTTGGCGCGCCCACCACCGACTGCGTGCCCCTCGACAACAAGGACCTGTTCGACGTCTTCCCTGGCGGTGGCGCCACCCAGTGCAAGGTGGCCACCTGCACCACCTTTTCGGGCGACGCCCTCATCGGCTGCGCCCAGGGCGCCAAGGACAAGTTCCGCATGATGTACCGCGCCCGGCACTACCAGTACATCAACCCCAAGCAGGACCCCGACCCGGTCGTGTCGATGGAGAAGGTCATCCTGCAGGCCAAGATCGACATCTACAAGTTCGGCTCCATCATCAGCGGTTTCCAGGTCTACACCTCCTTCACAAAGACGGACGGCAAGTCTGTGTGGAAGCCCATTGAGACCGACAAGAAGGAGGGCGGTCACGCTATCAAGGTCATCGGGTGGGGTAAGCAGAACGGCGAGGACTACTGGCTGTGCGCCAATTCGTGGGGTGTGGACTGGGGCGACAAGGGCTACTTCAAGCTGGCCATGCGCCACCCCAAGATCGAGCTCGAGCAGAACTTCATGTGCATCTACCCCGACTTCAACACGGACTACGGCTCGTACGATTTTTACAATTTCAAGAATTTCTTCGTCGAGTCGATCGAGGACCGCGCCGCCAAGTACCAGATGATGCCCGCCGTCGACCCGTACTACTTTGTCCCCGCCCGCAACCTCAACGACATTTCGACCGACAAAGAGATGGACAAGAAGTACCTCAGCAAGCCCCGCGTCCGCTACTACGAGCTGCCCAACTTCCACAAGTTCAAGGCAGGCGACAAGGAGACCTGGGTGACCCTCCTCGGCAAGCCCTACCAGTTCCAGGCCACCCCCCTGACCGCGGGCGCGGCCGGCATGACCGTGGCGTACGCCGGCCTCGGCATCTTTGTGGTCGGTCTGGTGGTGTACTTCCTCCGCCGCAAGGCCGGCGGGTCGCAGCCCTACATCGGGTCGTACCGCCCCTCGTCCATGTATTGATTTTTTCGATTCCAACCTCTTGGGAGGGTGGAATTGCTCAGCGGCCGGACAGGCGCTTCATGAGGCGGAAGTGGAGGTCGAAGAAAACCAGGATGCAGAGGACGCTGCCAAAGGTCATGCCCTCGATGATGGCGCGCTCCCTGTCGTACAGGTCGCCGTCGGCGGACTGGCGGGACCAGGTGTAGGCGTACATGCAGGCCAGGAAGGACCCGACGACCCACCTCCAGTCCATGCGGGGAAGGGTGATCGAGTAGGCCATGAGACCGGACGCGAAGCCGAGGAGGCCGGCAACGAACAAGAGGAAGGGGACGTTCAGGTTAAAGTCGTCGTCCTCGAAAAGGCGACCCGCCTTGCGCTTATTTCGGTAGACGGAGACAAAGGCGGTGAAGACGGAGAGGCCGACGGCCACGGCTGCCTTGACACTCATATTTATTTCTACTGAGACTGCTTGAGCTTCTCCAGGTACTCCTTGATGAGGGCCTCTGACTGGACGTGGGACTGGCCGATGCTCTCCACCATGTTGACGTACAGCAGGGTGCCGCCGAGGGCGAGGACCACGAAGACCCCGAGCCAGAAGTACTTGTTCTTGAAGAGGGAGAACGGGTCGGGCTCTTCCTTGGGGGCGACCGCTGCGGCCGGGGACGGCTCAGCGACACCTGTTACAACAATAGGCACGGAGCCGCCGGGCTCGTACTGTAGCTGGCCGTACTTGAGTTCGTACGAATTGGGCTGGGCGCTGACCATGATCTTGGAGATGAGGATCTCGGGGGGCTTGCTGCCGCTCGGGATGAAGTTGACCTGGTACAGGGTCGCGTTGGCGTCGACCGGCGCGTTGCACTTGACCAGGACGGCGAATGTGGTGCGTTTGAAGTTGGTGTACAGGTGGGGGAACAGGACGCCGAAGGAGTTGAGGCTGTCGTTGCTGACCACGTCGAGGATGTCGGGGTATTTGTTCCACATGCGCTTTTCAGGGTCCCAGAAGGCGAAGGCGGCGGCCGACCCGCCTGGGGCGCCGCAGCCCAGGATGTTGTTCACCGTCTGTGTGTAGGGGACCACCATGCCCATGCGACCTCCCTCGGTGTCGACCAGGGAGCACATTTCCTCCACCCCGAGCAGCCCTGGTACGCCTTTTGTCGACCAGGCGGTGAAGGGGCCTGTGGTGATGGTGGCCGTCAGCAGGTTGGTGCCCTCGTCGTTCAGAAGGCGTCCGTACATGACGACGTCACCGTTGAGCATGGTGGACGTGCCCCTGGCGTAGGACTTGGACCCGTTGACGCGGGACAGCTTCGAGTTCTGGTAGACGGACCATGCCTCGACATTTTTTCCACTTGCGTTGGCGAGGCCAAAATAGTCCCCGTTAGCGTCCTGGAAACGGCCGGCGAGGGCGAGGACGGCGTCGCTGATTTTGAAAAGGCGGAAAATATTGCCGGCGAGCACGCCCTTCCTGGTGATCTGCTTCCACCCCTTGAAGGTCCAGCTGAGGGTGGACTTTTCGTTGTACCACAGGTCCTGGTTGTTGGTCAGGATGACAATGTACTCGGCGGCCCGGCCGGTAACATCCTGGCCCGCATAGAACACCCCGTCCCTGAAGCGGCTCACGCCGGACGGCAGGCCGGTGAGAACCTTGGTGTAAAAATCATTCTGCAGGTCTGTCTTGGTCCAGCCGGCGCCGGCCGTGTCAAAGTACATGATGTTGTCGGTGGCCACTTTGATGGCCTGGATGAACTGGGGAAACGCCTTGACCTCTGCCGGGGAGTTGCCTACGTTGGGGTTTGTGTTGGCCCCGAGGGGAAGCAGGCTGTCCGGCCGGGTGCCTTCGAGCACGTTGACGCGCGCGCCGGGCATGGCCGCTGTCCTCGTGATGAAATCGTAGATGCCGTACTCGCTCATCTTTTTTATTTAGGGGTGGGGGTCGCTGAGGCGATGGACGACAGGGGGTTGGCCGTGGCCACCCCCTTGTATTTGAGGTAAAGCATGATGGCCGTGATGACGGTCGAGATGGTCAGTACAATGTTGAGGATGGACTGCTCCATCTTGTTCTGTTTCTGGATGGCGATGAAGGTGTCCGCGGCTGCGCCCACCTCGGCCCCGAGCCTGTCAATCTTGTTCTGCATGTCCCTGGCCGCCAGCTTCTCCTCCGTCAGAACGGTCATGACCGTGTTGTAGTACTCGTTGTAGTTGGCGTACGCCTTCTTTGTGTTTGAGCAGATCTCTGACTGCTGCTTGGCCTGGGCCGCGGACGCGTTGATTCCGGCAGCAGCTCCCAGGATGAACTGGGCTGCCAACATAGCTTGTGCCATGGCTTTTTATTTGAAGGAGGCGGTGGGCGACGGAATTGCCAGCACGTAGATGAGGATCAGGGTGCCGGTGGCGATGGCGTAGTTGGTCATGGCCATGTTCTTGGCGATGAGGGCGTTCTGGGTCTCGTCAGTCACCTTTTGCAGGTTCTTGGTGAGGTCGATCTGCTTCATCAAAAAATCCTGGGTCTGCTGGATGCGGCAATTAGTGAACTGGAACCTGCAGTTCAGAAACTGGTTGGACAGGGAGGCGTTCATCTCCTGGATCTGCTCCAGCTGGTTGGTCGTGGGCCTCGGGTCCATGACATCGCCAGTCTGCGAGAACAGGCCCATCGTGATGCCGTTAAAAATGTTGATGCTGAGGCTTTGTGCGTCCCAGCCGGCCGTGGGGCATTCAGGGGCTGACAAGTTGTTGGCCGCAAATTTGTCCCTGCTCCCCGAGAACTGGCGTGGGTCGCCTTTTACACTGACGGAACAGCTGCAGGTCGAACTCATCGTGTTTATAATAAAGGCTACCATCATGTCGAAAGCAGGACCACAAATACTCAAGCCGATTACGCCCGTTGCGCCAACTGTCATCAGTCATCCTCCTCTGTTTCAATTTAGTGCCACAAAAGTAATAACGAACACTATTGACGATGTGGGACGACAGGCCAACTCTATACAACAAGCAATCGATAGGCCAGCAGGATCAGTTGGTGAAATGCTTGCCAAACGGTACGACCAAACTGCGTCAAACTTGAAACTCGATCCAAGTGAAATGAATTCTGTCAGAAGGAATACTGCTTCCGGTAATTTTTCACAAGCAGCCGACGATATCATGAATTCCAAAGCCATGACAAAAAAAGCCACAGATTTGGGCGAAGCAGGTAACAAACTACTGACCGGATCGCCAAAAGGAGATATCATTATGGAAGACTCGCTTCTCGGTACCGCGAAGAAACTTGCAGAAAAGGACGGAACGTTCAAGGCAGGTGATCCGGTAGACACTCAGACCATTTTGAAACAAATTATTGACGACGTGCCGGAAGCGGAGATGCACCCTATCGCCAAAAGCTACAAAAAGATGATGAAAGAACAGGGAGAATTCATGGCGAAGAAATTCGGCACCGACAAAGCGGGTAATCCGACAAAGGAGGCGTGGTACAAATCCCAAAAAGTCATGGACACTTTGCAGAAAGGTCTCAAATACCTCATGATCATCGGCTCCGTTGTTGGTGGATTTTTCCTCATTGCCAAACTGCTGGCCGACCAGAAGTCAGGCTGCTACATGTACGAGTCGGGTAAGACGGCCAAGTCGGGCGAACAAATGTGCCGCCAGTCCGACTGCAAGCCAGGCCAGACCTGCGGTGGTCCGGAGAACAAGTGCAACGGCACCTGCTGCGACGGCGCCGGGTCCTCGTGCTCCAGGTCGTCCCGCTGTGGCTGCCAAAAGTTTGACGTCCTCGACGGCGCCGCCATGATGACAGAGGGTGTCGTCCAGGCCATGTCGGACCTCGGCAAGATTGCGACCGGCGGCCTCACCGGCTTTGCCAAGATGCTCGACTTCCTCCTCAAGTACGCACCCATCATCGGTGCTGCGGTCATAGCCCTCATCCTCTGGTTCGTTTTCATCAAAAGCAAGGAGGCTTTCAAGGCTGACAGAACAGACAGTCAAAAAGACAGCGGTGGGTAGCACCCCCTCCCCACCCCCTAAAAAAGGTTTCGCATCGGTCCGCGCATATGCGAGGCGAAACCACCCCCTATGATAAAATGAGTGACTCCAAAGCCAAAGCGGACCTTCAGGCCCTGCTGAGTCTCACCCAGCAGACGTCCTCCCAGTCCAAGCAGCGGCTCGCCCTCTTCGCCGTCCTCGTGCTCGGCATCATCGGCGTCATCGCGTACGGCACCGTCTACGTGGTGCGCAAGATGAACGCGGCACAGGCGGAGAAGGAGGCGGCCTCCCAGCTGCAGGAGGCGGAGCGCACGGCCAACTCGTCCATGGTCTGCCCCAACGGGCAGAAGGCGGTCACCTGCAACGGAGCCGTCATGTGCGGGCCCGTCTGCCTCCCCTCCCAGCAGCTGTCCTGCTCGGGCGGCACCGGCGCCTACACCGCCGTCTGCACCTGCAAGCCGGGCTTCACCAAGGTCGATGGATGTGCAGGCTGCGTCCCCGCCAGCTGCACCGGAGGCATGGGCGTCTGCCCGGCCGAGGGCGTGTGCGAGTGCAGCGCCCCCCTCACCTCCTGCAAAAACCCGCCCGTCATCGACCCCAATACGGGCGAGATCTCCGGCTTCATCCCGTCCCCCACCTGCCCTCAGAAGTGCATCAGCATCTACGAAGCCACCCAGCCCTCCAACTTCAACGCCACCGGAAGGGCCGGCTCCATCGCCAAGGCCAACGAACTGTGCAGGGAGGCCACCTGCCAGTACGACGAGGCCCGACCCTTCGAGACATACCCCGAGTGCTCCGCCCCCAACAGCAAGTTCGACGGGTACGACGCCACTCTCGGCAAGTGCTTCAAGACGGTCAACTGCTCCACCAGGATCGACCAGGGATGGACCGCCACGGTCGGGCCCAACACCGTCTCCAACCTCGGCGTCATCTACAAGGTGCAGGGCGAGAACAACACCTGCCGCTCCCTCACCACCAACGAGATGAAGAGCATCTGCCTCAACGATGCAAACGGCTGCCCGTACGGGTCGGAGTACGTCCCCGCCACTGGACCCACCGGCACCAACGACTACGTGGCGGAGCACTGCCGCACGGCCGTGGGCACCACAGGCGTCGGCCCCAAGGGCAGGCGCCCGACAGGGGACCGCAAGGACTGGGACGGCAACACCTGCTGGAACGGACGGCCCAGCTTCCTCCTCTACAGCAACATCACGGAGCTGCAGTCCATGTTCACCCAGAGCATTGTGGACCCGACGGACATGCAGGGCCGCACCGTCATCAAGGGGTACGTCGCCATCCCGAATAGCCTCCTCACCATCAACGCCAGCAATTGGATGCTCCAGTTCGAGGCAAGGGAGTGCGTACCTGGGAACAACGGCGAGATCAAGATGAACGGCCATAAGGCGGGCTGCGACCTCATCGCGACCCCCATCACGCCCACCACCCAGAGCTCCATCACGGGCCTCAGCAACCCGAGCGACTACCAGATCTACGAAGTGTACGGCATCATCAACAACTTTTTGAGGTCGACCGAGCCCAACTGGCCCGGCACGTCCGACATCATCAGTGCCGTGCCCTACCGGTGCTACTTTGGCTTCCTGGTGCAGACGTCCAGCAGCGGCTCGTCGTGGCAGCTGGTCTCCATGTCGAGGGAGACCGACCCCGCCACCGACTGCATGCGCGAGGCGAGCAACAGCGTCATCAACACATGCGGCATCTCGTTCAGCGTGTCGATGTCCAAGACGGGAGTGCAGTCCTTCATCCCCGCCCCCGGACTCACCAGGGTCGGCGTCACCGAGCTCCTCTCGGCCAACAGCATCAACATGCTTCAGTCCTCCATGAACAACCCCTACACGCCCGAGGTGACCTCCCTCCAGGCCAACCCCAACCAGGCCATGTTCGCAGGCAACTTCCAGACCCCCTACGTCATCGCCTCCTGCTCCCCCGACTACTGCCCCGCCAACAAGCTGGCCAACACGCAGGTCCTCGTCCTCGGCGTCTCCCTCAAGCCTCTCGCCAGCGGCGGGGTCGGGTTCAAGCCCCCCAACGACTGCAAGGCCGCGTTCGTCATCCGCAGGTACCAGCTCGACCCGGCAGCCCCGGCAAAGCCGTGGGCCACGTTCGTTGGCAACTCGGTCCAGATCGCCTCCGTCATGATTGGAAGCACCAACTCGAGCGGCGTCTTCAGCAAGGCGTCCGGCATGATCACCGCCACCCCAGACCCTGCCAACCCCAACAACACGACCTTCGTACTGGCCGACTACGTCTCCGCCAACCAGACCTACGTCTACCAGATCGCCGCCTACTGGTGGACTCCAACGGACTTCAACACCGACCCCGACCCCACCGACCCCGCCCGCTCCCCCGACGTCCGCTACGCAGCCGCCATCAAGAAGGGACAGGCCACCCTCTTCCGCTACCAGATCGTCCGAGCCCCTCCCTACACGAAGGAGAGCTGCTGGGCCATGAGCTTCACTGGTGGGGGCAAGCTGCCCGACCACTACATCTACGACCCCGTCAAATCGTACTGCGTCCCTCCCAACCTCTTCACCCCAGGCACCAACAACAACCCCCTGAACAGCGACGCCTCCTACGACTATTTCTACAATCTGGCCAACGGGTCGTCCTTCGACTCCATCAACAAGGGCGCTGTCAAGCTGTACGATGCGGACTCTGCCCAGACGGTGCGCTATGTCCCGGTCAACCCCGTGTCCTTCTCCACCTCCACCGATGTGACGCTCAATTCCGCCACCGGCCCCGACCGCACTTGGCAGCAGGACAGCACATCCTGGATCAACCCTCTCGGCGGCAGCGTCACCCTCACCTGCCCCCGCAAGATCACCCTCTCCAGCGGCACCGAGCTCGTCATATCGAGCGACTGGCGTACCTCCCAGGAGGCGGCCAACTCCCCCACCGGAGCCAGGCAGGAGGCCGGCACCCTCTACGGCAGGCTCCAGGACATGGACCGCTTCGGTCGCCAGTTCGTCCCCAACTACCGGGGCCCCTCCAACAGTGCCCTCCTGAACTACGTCGACGCCCTGAAGCCCGAGGCCGACAATAGCTGCCCCTGGATCGACCTACGCCAGCCCCGCAGCGACGACACCATCGCCGCCAACGTCCAGAACATCGCCATGAAGGGCTACTCCAGCTCCAACCCGAAGGCCACCGCGCTCAACACCCAGCTCGTCAACAACCTCCGCGCCTCCAACAAGACCCAGTTCGCCGGCACCCAGTACGCGTCCGCCGAGGCCATGTCCCGCAACCCCAACTGGGTCGACCAGTTCGGACCCATCTCCATCGGGGCCGACGGCATCAAGACCTCGGCCGCCTACAAATTCGTCAAGCCCGTCGTCGAGGCCACCGGCGCTTTCTCGTCCGTCCAGCTCGAAAACATGACCATCCAGGGCAACTCCCTCCTCATGAGGGGAAGCATGACCCAGCTCCCCTGCAACCAGAGGCCCTACCGCATCTCCGACATCGGCACCTCCACCATGAAGGCCTGCTGCGACTGCTCCGCCTCCTTCACAAACCCCAGGGCCACCACCTGCCCCACCTAATTTCCTGCGTCTCATTCCACCCTCCGAAGAAGGTTGGAATGCTTTACTCGTCGTCCTGGAAGGGGTCGTCCTCCTCCCCGTCCTCCTCGCCATCGTCCTCGAGGTCGTCCTCGTTCAGCTCCTCGTCCACCTCCTCCACCTTGACGTGGCCGAGCCCCTTCTTGTGCGAGTCGAGGTTTTCGGGGATCCTGTAGCTGAACTGGTACTGCTTGCACACCTCGATGTCCTCATCCGCCAGCTCCACCACGTTGCCCGTCACATAATCCTGCTTGCCGATGACGTGCTGGTCGTCCCTGTCGAACACCAGCTTGGTCTCCGCGTGCTCATAGTTGCCGAAGCGGTTCCTCGCGATGGTGTGCCTCACCGCCGTGGCGCGCAGCTTGGAGATGACCTTGGGGATGGCGCTCTTCACCGCCTTGGACACCGGCTTGCCGCCCAGCCCACCCAGCAGGTTCAGCGTCTTCCTGTCGTCGACAACGTCCTCCATCGGCGTGTCGGCCGGGGCCGGGCCGCCCCCCTCCACCGCGTGCTCCTTCTTGTACTCGGCAAGGCGGTCCACCAGCTCGTCCTTCTTGCCCGTCACCTTCAGGCCGTACTTCTTGCAGAGCGCAGCCAGGACGTCCTTGGTCTGGAGGGCAAGGGGTAGGGTCACCTCCTCAAAGGGGGGACACTCCTTCGCCTCCTTCTCCTTCTTCTTCGCAGGGGCGGCGCGCTTCTTCTTCTCCGGAGCAGGGGCCGATGCGGACGAGGGGCCGGCGGCGCCCTCCATGTAGGTCTCGAGGGGGCGCATGGTGCCGGCGTGCTCACCCACCTCGGGGGCGTTCAGGACGGAGGTCTTCTTTGTGGGTTCCATTATGGGTCGATGTTTTTGTCTGGCTGACCCGGGGGCCGATGTTTAGATCGTTTTTCTCCCCCCTCAATAAATGCGCCAACTCATCCTGTTCGCCGTCACGGCGGGCCTGGTGCTGCTCTTCGCCAACCCCCAGTTCCCCAAGCTGGTCGACTCCGTCGCCGGAACGCCCCTGTCCAAGCACACCTTCGCTGTCGTGTGCGCCATCCTGGCGGGCATCTTCATCTGCCTGATCGACACCACCTTCCCCGCCAAGTGCAGGGAGAATTTCACCTTCACGGAGCAACGCTACTCCACCGCCCCCCAGAACCAGTACGTCGCCATGGACGACTACTACGGCAACCAGTTCTTCGTGGTCCCCGAGGACGTCAACCGCATCAACCAGCCCCGCTTCGACCACTTCTCCAAGTACTTCATCGGCCGCAACGAGGGCGCCCTCAGGAAGTATTCCTCCGCCAGGGACAAGCCCTCCTCGTGCGCCTACGTCTCCGCCGGCGGCATCCTCGAGTCGCCCGCCGAGACCGTCTTCCGCGGCAAGCCCCTCTCCTACTACCAGACCCTCTCCCAGAACGCCGGCATGCCCCTCTGGAAGACCGCCTGGAAGGTCGGAAATTGAGGCATCCCCATCCCCTATGCCCCCATTCCGCACAACCCCCTCACCATGAAGGTCGCATCCATCGCGAAGAAGACAGCTCTCCCCATCTTCCCGCCCTGCCTCCAGCGGGTGGAGGGCGTCACCACCACCACCATCTCGTTTCACATCGATCTCGACGGCCAGCAGTGGGCCATCGAGTCGGACCTCACCTTCCCATTCATCTTCACCCACGAGCGGTCGTACGCGGACGGCCCCACAATAGTCCAGCGCATCGACTGCCCCCTCTCCAAGATCCAGCTCGCTTGGTCCAACATCCGGGCCACCGTCAACGGCACCATCGCCACCTCCCTCCCCATCCACGTGAGCGACGCCCTCGTCAAGTACGGCGCCCAGACTCGAGACCCTGCCTTCCACGTCCCCGCGTCCGACCCCGACCCCCACGACACCGCCTCCTGGAAGAACAGCACCCGGACCATCAAGCGCACCGACACCTTCGGCACCATCCCCGTCGACCACGTGTCCGAGTTCTCCCGCACCTACCTCACCACCCTCCGGCTGTCGTTGCACAACGTCCTTGTAGGGCTGCATCTAAAGCATGCGGCAACCACCAGTAAATGAAGGTTGAACTCAAGGGACCTTTTTACAATTCTTTCCCCACTGAGCCCGACATCATGTGCACTGTCGTTGATGGGGTCACCTGCCTGCAGAACAAGATCACCATCCACAAGGCGAAAAACACAGCACTCGTATACCACACTTACGACGCCACCGACCGGGCCTACTCCGGCCGCTGGTACGACACCCGTTTCACCCGCTTTGACGAGGTGAACGACGAAGCCCGCACGGTCGTCTACACCATCCCCGTCATGGAGCTGGTATCCGGCAAAGTAAAGCGCAATGTGCCCGTCGAAATTCGTCTCTCTGACAAGGGGTGGGACGTACTCTGGGGGGTACTCGGCCGTTGACCTTTACAATTCACACATGCTCCACGGGCCGAAGGCCGTCCGCCGTCCACCTGTACAGGCCGAGGATGCCGTCCACGATCGGCGGCATCTCCCTGTTCTGGTAGGGGGCCCAGACGTACGGGTAGGTGTTGTCCCACACGTCCTCCCAGTACAAGGGGTGGAACTCGGACCCGATGGCGAATTCCTGCGGGATGGTCCTGCTGTCCTCCCACTCCATGCCGCCCGGCAGGATGGTGCGGGCTCCGTCCCAGAAGACCTTGGCCCGGTTGCGGTACCCGTAGTCCTGAGCATTCTCCACGGCGATGACGTCCCCTCGGCGCCACTCCTGCTGCCAGTACTGGCGGATAAAGTCGATCCGCATGGTGGCCTCGAACTGAAGTAGGTCCCGAGGCCGCAGCCTGATGAGGTGCATGCGCGCCCTGTAGTGATGTACGTCCCTGACGACCATTTTGTTTTCCAAGACAGGCGATGCCTTGGAAAATCAGTCGGTTTCCTCCACCACGAACGACGACGGGACCAGGTCATCCGTGAGGATCCGGTCGTGAGGGAACATCCTGGAGGGGAAGACCACCACGCGGTCAGGGTTTTCGTTCAGCCACCCGCCCCACCACGAGAAGGTGGAGTTGGCGCAGATGCCGCCGCGGCCACAGAGGGTCATCAGTCCAAGGGTCCGCACCTCGTCCAGGTTGCGGACGATGGTGTGCTCTACCCCCTGCAGGACAGGGTACGTCTCGCAGAAGGTGGGGTCGTTGGACACCACCAGGTAGTGCGTGTCCGCTGGGATTCTTTTCATGGCCCTCCGATAGTACGAGGACAGGTCGATGTAGTGGCAGTCGTTGTTCACGTAGTCCCCGCGGCGCACATGCAGAAAAGCGCACCGTGGCAGCTCCGGGTACAGGGCACGAAGCTCGGTCTCGTGCCTGGTGTGGAAGGTGGACCGGATGAGCGGCTCGGCGTGGAGGAAATATTTTTCGGTCTGGAAGTATCCCTCAAAATGCACGGCGGGCAGGCGGTCCGCAAGGGAGACGTCAATGTGGTGGCCGGCCGCCTCGTACGGCTCCAGGACGTAGGTGCTGTCTGGCGCCAGGCTTGGCCGCTCCGCCACCCACCCCAGAAAGTTCTGCCAGGGGACGGTGTCCTCCCCGTAGGGCAGGTAGAATTCCCTGGTCACGTAGGGCCGGTGGCCGGTCCGCGCGCAGAACCCCAGGAGGAAGGCGATCTGGAAGAGCCGGTTGCCGAGGCCGCCCATAATGCGGACGGTGGCTTGCATTTTAGTCGAGCTCGGCCGCCTTGTTAAATAACCAGGCATTCCTGTCGCCCAGGTCGGGGATGGCGTTGTAGGCGGCCCTGTCCTCGCGGGTCAGGTTAAGGACGTACTTGGACTTGCGGAGCTGGTCAAACACGAAGATGGTGGACTTGTCGTCGAGGTCGTAGTCGTCCTGGTACCGGTAGTACAGGAGGCGCAGCATGTCGGCCATGCGGCGGACGGGCATCTTCTTCTTGCGCTTCTCCTTCACCTTCATCTTGGACTCGACTGCCTTGTACAGCATGCCCTCGGCGGAGCGGGCCATACCGAGGAGGCCGACGAAGAGGCGGTCGTAGTCGAGGCGGGCGTGGGCGTACTTGGCGACCGAGTCCACCACCTGGTACACCTCCTGGCGGAAGAGGCTGATGGCGGCCTTCTCGTCGCCCTCCAGGTACTCCTCCTTCAGGGCGGCGACCGCCTCCACCATGCGCTTGAAAATGTAGAGCAGGAAGAAGTGCGACCCAATCTCCCGCTCGAGTTTCATGAACTCCGTCTTCACCAGCTGGAAGGCGTTGTACAGCTCGGGAATGTTGCGGGGCTTCAGGGGGAGGTCGATAAGGTACTGCAGGATGTCGGAGGCATAGTGGCCGTAGCTGTCGAAGAAGGCGCTGTCCTTGGCGTCGGGCTCAATCAGGGACAGGATGAAGTCGGAGGCGGACAGGTCGTCGCCCTGGTCCCACCCGCTCTCGAGATCGAGGTCCAGGGGGGCGAGGAGCTGGGCCACCTGCTTGCGGAAGCGCTTGTGAATCCGCTTGCCCCTGTAGTTCTCCATCTCCCACGAAAGGGTGCACAGAAGGATTTTAGCGTCACCGACGTCGTCAAAGCAGGAGCTCATGAAGCCGACGCTGGTGTGGGCCAGGGCGCCGTACAGGGGGTGCCCGTTGAGCCCCTCCGAATACGAAAATCCGTAGTCGATGATGGTCGGGTGGAAGCCGTACGTGGGGACCAGGTACGACGACCCGTCGTCCATGATGTAGTAGTGCAGAAGGCCGGGGTCCGTCCTCGTCATCAGAATATTGTTCGAGTGCAGGTCGTAGTGCACCATGTGGCACTCGTCCTGGGCCATGGCGACCGCGGCCATCACCTGCTTCAGAACGCTGAAGACGACCTCGTCCTCGACCTCATCGCTCGCTGTGTACTTGGAGTACTTGTGGGCCCCCTCCACGTACTCCATCAGAAGGACGTCCACCGAAATGGAGGTACGCCCCTTCTGCACATCGAACGGGTTGTCGGCCTCCCTGAAGTTGGGGACCACCTGGGCCTGGTAGATGCCGTACGACTTGCAGAAGTGGGGGCAGTACTCCTCCATCGGCAGCAGGTCCTGCATCACCAGGTCCTCCTGGCGGCACGTATAGTTCAGGTACTGGCTGATCTTGAAGACGCACAGGTCCTCCCCCCTCGGGTCACGGGCCAGCACGCCGAGGATGCCCTGCTTCCCGCTGCGGGGCAGTAGGCTTTTCAGGTAGAAGGTCTCCTCGACCTCCTCCCCTGTACTATCTAAACGGGTAAGCTTTACAGGGTACATTCCGATTTGTCTCATGTCCGGGTCACCCATTAAATGGCCAATTAATAAAAGGATGCCCGCCTCCCGCCGCCGCGTCCGCCTCTCCGTCAAACGCACCGGGCCCACCCCGTCGCAGCCGTCCCCCGCCGCCGCCCCCAAGCGTTCCGTCATCAAGCGGTCCTCCCGCTATACCTCCCCCTCCAAGGCAAGGACGCACGCCCAGGCGTACGCGGCTGCCCTCCAGATGATCAAGGCGCTTCCCTCCACCGCCGCCGCTCCTTCGCCCAAACGCCGAACCGTCGCCAAGTCCCCCGGCAGGGGCAAGTCCACCTACAACCAGTTCGTCTCCAAGCACATGGCCGACTCCACCCTGAAGGACAAGCCCGTCACCGAGCGCATGAAGGCTGTCGCCCAGCTATGGCAAAAGTCGAAACGCAAGACGTCTGCCGGCAAAGCCTGATTTTTAAATATCCATTTTTAATAAAACCATGCACTCCGTCAAGCGCTCGTCCAAGCGTTCCTCCCGCCGCTCCTCTCAGCGTTCTTCCCGCCGCTCCTCCCGCCGCGGAAAGTCGGCCTACAACAAGTTCGTCTCTGCCCACATGCACGACGCCAAGCTTGCCCACCTCAAGGTCACCTCCCGCATGAAGAAGATCGCCACCATGTGGAACGCCACCAAGAAAACCGGCGCCAAGAAGTCCGGCGGCAAGAAGAAGTTCAGCATGAAGAAGCGCTCCGCCCGCCGTTCTGCCAAGCGCTCCGCCCGCCGCTCTGCCAAGCGCTCCTCCCGCCGCTCCTCCCGCCGCTCCTCCCGCCGCTAAGCATTTCCACCCTCAATGACAGATTGGAAATTTTAAGGACGGTCCGGTCCTCCCATAAACACAATGTGGACAGACCCCGACTATACGGTCGAAATCAAGATCGAATCAGCCACCCCCTACGACGAGACGGCGCCACCGCCCGCCGGCGCCACCGCGCCCCTCGCCGACCTCCCGGACGAAGAGGACATCGCCACCAGGGACCTCGCCCAGTGCGACGACACGGGCCTCATCGAGGTCATCTACAATATGGACCAGCCGATGGAGCGCCGCGTCGAGGCGTTCGAGCGCCTCTTCGAGATGGACTCGTACCAGGCATATGAGACCCTCCAGGTCCTCAACTACAAGATGTTCAACTCGAGGTCCACCTACATCTTCACGTATGTGACGGTCCTGCTGCGCTCCCCAAGGCTGGAGCCGCGCGTCAAGTACAATATCGCGTCCAATCTGTGCGTGGCCTACGAGGGCGACGACAGGTACGACCGCGCCCTGAGGAGCCTCCTCTCCGTCTGCGAAGACCGCGCCCTCGAGCCCGTCCTCAGGGTCAAGGGCCTCTCCACCGTGGCCCTCAGCGCGCCCCGCCAGGACCTCCGGGACGAGGCGCTCGCCTCCCTCGAATCCGTCATCCACGACCAGGAAATCCATGTGAAGGCCAGGTTTGGCGCCATCTACTCTGTCGATAGTCTGCACCCCGCCATCTACCGGCCGTGGCGCCTCAGCGTCCTGCTCGAGTTTTTCGGTTCTGAGAGGAACCACCCCGCCCACCGCCTCATGGCGGCCTCCGCCCTCCTGTGGTCCGATGCAGGACGCGCCCTGAGGGAGGAGCCCTTTGCCAACGACACCATCCAGCAGGTCTTCAATATGGCCCAGGACACCACCATCCCCTACGACACCAGGGCCGACGCATACGACCTCATCCTCAGGTTCACCGACGACCAGACCTTGCGCACTGCCGCCGCCCGCGGCCTCGCCGAGCTGGGCGCCTCCACCGACCGCACCACCATCTACGGCAACAAGCAGAACGTCCACGAAAAAGGCATACAGCAGTCGGCCGAGAAGGTGATCGAGTACCTCCGCACGGTCGTTACCCCCGCCCGCCTCAGCAAGTACACCTTTGACCGAGTCCGCGACGAGATCGTCGCCCGCCTGTCCAACAACAGGCCCCCCACCCCTGAGGAGGGACAGGACCGCACCCAGTACGAGGCATACCTTCAGCGGGAAGAGGCCATCTCGTACTCCCTCACCAGGATTATGCTCGACTCGGCCCTGTACTCCAAGTACCACATGACCCTGGCCTCGTGCCTGTGCCACGTGTGGGCCTTCCTCCGCGACCACGAGCACGAGGAGGAGCTGATGAAGCGTATGGAGGAGGAGCTCATCGACGCCTCCGGCCTGTGCTCCACCGGCCACGCCTTCCGCATCCTCAATGTGGTGTCCGGGTTTGGCGAGGTCTCCATGGGCATCTCCCACGAGGACGACTTCAAGGCCAAGGTCCACCTCCACCTCAATTCGTACCTGCTCGAGCACCCCGACCAGGAATTCGCGGAGCAGGTCATCCTCGAGATGGCCCACCGCTCCACCTCGCCCATCGACCGCGAGGCCTACCGCACCTTCCTGTACGAGGGCCTCACCGCCATCGAGCCCCTCCTCAAGCAGGAATTCACGGGCGTCATCGACGAGACCGACTTTGCCACCTACATGAGGAAGGCATTCCTCCGCTACGACGATCCCGACTTCAATCACCTCCTCTAACCATAAAACAAATGATGAAGTGGAACTCCCTGACCGAGGAGCAGAAGCACGTGGCCCCTGCACAGATATCCCTCCTCTGCAACTGGCCCGACTGTAAGGTCGTCAACGGAGGCAAGGCCCCTGCCGAGCGCCTCTGCCCCTGCTGCCGCTGCGTCGGGTACTGCTGCATCCAGTGCATGGAGACCGACTGGGCCCGCCACCAGAAGGAATGCCAGAAGGTCTGCCCCAACTGCAACACCTCCTGCAAAAAATAAATGATGAGCCAGTCCACCAAGGGCCTGCTCCTCTTCCTCGTCGGCTGCATCGGCACCCGTCTCGCGTTCGCCCTCCTCGCCCGCCAGAGGACCGACCTCCTCCCCTACCTTGCCGTCCTCGCCCTCCTGCCCGCCATCGGCTTCTTCGCCATCTACCTCACCCGATCCAGAAAGACGGGCGGCGAGGTCTTTGGCAAGCCCATCTGGTGGGACCACCTTCGCCCCGTCCACGGCGCCCTCTACCTCGCCTTTGCCGCCATGGCCTGGCGCCGCGACCCCAACGCCTGGCTCATCCTGCTGGCCGACGTCACCTTTGGCCTCACCGCCTTCACCCTCCACAGGATCGGAGTCTAAACAGCCCGTTTCCATACTGGCAAGACCAAGTATGGAAATCCCCGCATCCCTTCGCACAACGCTCGACGCAGTCCTCCGAGGCGACCCGTCCGAGGACGAGCGCCTCGACTTTGTCCTCCTTGCCGCAGTCCGTTCTGCCGCCTCCTTTGTCGGCCACCAGACCCTCCTCACTGCCCTGCTGCAGTACCTGTTTGAGGCCAGGCCCGACCCCGACATCCTGGAGCACTTCAACCTTGCCGTCCGCCACCTCCTCATCGGAGTCGACGAGGGCGACCTCCTCGCCCGGGTTGGCAGTGACCTCATGATCCGACTCCTCACCATGAGGCGAGACCGCCACCCCTTCTACCAAGCCCACAAACGCACCCTGTCCCACCTTGCTGCTATCACCGACCTCACCGTCTGGATGCACCACCACGACGCCGTCCTATACAACGCCCTCAACGTGGACGACGTCCGCACCACCGTGCAGTTCCGCTTTGACGGTGAGGCCAACATCACAATCTCCGACCACGGGTTTGGCGACGCCACCTTCCGCTTCCGACTCGGGGATGCCTCCGCCGTACAGGTCGACCTTAACGGCCGTTCCCAGCCCCTCTCCATCCGGCACCGCAAATACACCGCCACCTGGGCCGACGCCCTTGACACAGCCCTGTCCACGGGCTCCTTCAAATGCTGCTCCTCCCTGCAGGCGGGCATCGTGGAGGAGTCCCTCGCCGCCCTGCGCAGCACCCTCCGGGGCATCCCCCCCTCCGGAAAGTGAGGACCATCTCCGGCCCATGGATCGCCTTCCATATTTTTCGAAACATGGAAGACATTGCCGCCTTCTACGCCCTGCCCGCCCGCGAGCCCCACGCCGGCACCCTCGAGCTCACCAGGGAGGAGATCATCTTTTTTGCATTTGGCCGGTCCCACGTGCCCGTGTTTGAGATTCCGTCGTCGCTGGTCCTGCGGACGTTCGACACCCCCCACATCAACACGTTCATCAAGGACGTGCGGGACACCATCCGCCATTACGGCCACACGGACCGCTGCCTGTTCGAGATCAGGGAGAAGGCCCGTTTTTACGAGCAGACCATCGGCTTCTGCGAAAACAAGGAGCAGGCCATGGCCGAGCTGAAAGAGGCCCGCGCCTATTTTTTCTATGAGGTGCTCCGCCAGATAGGTCACAAGAAGGACGCCTTTGTGAGGCAGGTCCGTTCGTCGTATTCCCCCGTAAAGATGGTCCAGTACCGCCCCCCGTTCTGAAAATTGAAGCCGCCCCTCGCCTCCCGTGTGCCTGTGTCATCCTTCCACCCCACCATGGAATCCCTTCCCTCCGAGCTTATCCGCCTGGTCTACGACTACATCGGCACCGCCCCCGACGTGATGCGCATCAGCACGGCCGCCCCGGCCCTCCGGTCCGTCATCGTCAACCCGCGCCTCCTTGCCGAGCGCTACCGGGCTGTGATGGTCGAGAGGCGCATCCGCCGTCTGGTCGCCGCATGCTCCGAGGTGGAGGTGTCCCTCTCCCTCTCCAGGACGAAAAGACCCAGGGCAGCCATCGGTGCCGTCCGCCGCAAGGTGGCCCCCGCCCTCCAGCAATTCGGCATCTGGCGCCTCGGACTCGACTCGGAGGCGGCCGGCCGCACCATCGACCGCGCCCTCGGCGTTGTGGACGCCACGGCCCTCTACCAGGACGTGGAGGATTTGGCCGACCAGCTGGAGCGCACCGCCCTTGTGTCGCCCAGCATAGCCCACCGCCTCGACCGCGCCGCCCGCCGCATCGAGCTGTACGCGGAGGGCCCCTTCAAAAAGTGATGCACCCCTTCAACCCACGGTCTGCCTTGCACTTTACCATGCACCCCAACTGTGTCCTCCGCCAGATCATCGACGCCGCCCGCTGCGCCCCCTCCCCAGAGTACTCCACCCTGCACGCCATCTCCTTTTTGCGGTACCTGGACGACAACGCGTCGGCCATCACCGACCCCCGCCTGCGCGAGACCGCACGCTCCATCTGCATCAAGATTCTTGAGCTGATCGACCCGATGGACTCGCACCCCTTCTCGGAGGAAATGCGCCACCTCTCTGTCCGGGCGTTCGTTGCATGCATCGAACCTGTAAAACTGATGTAACATCACCCCCAGCCCCCTGTATTTTTCAAACCTCAAATGAGTAGTATTGTGTCCCCCGTACGAAATATTCCCAAGCGGCTTCTGGCCACCGTCACCCCGCACAACACGCCGATTGACTCGGCCCTCCACGTCGACTGTGAGGACTGCGGCATGATGGCCCCGCTCGACCTCCCCCACGAGTGCAGCCCGCCCCGCCGGGCCTCCCCCGTCCGCGACCTCCCGCCCGACACCGCAGCTCGCTTCATGGGCGTCATCCACCCCAGGCCCCACAGCCCCGTCCTCCTTGAAAAGGTCGCTTCCAAACGATAGTAAACCGTGTTCACTCATTCACTGATTGAAAACGCACGCAGGCACAGCCTGCACAAAAAGGGGCTGCATGGCCGCCCGATAGTTTTCCAGGGCGGCCACCTGCCCCTGCACTTGCTCAATACAATCCCGCATGGAGCTCACAAACCCGCTGAGATTTCGCTTTCCGGTAAAAACCATGAAAACATTAACGAGCTGCAATACAAAAAGCAGGGTAAAGTTGCAACGAAAGAGGGTCTCTCCACGGAAGGTGCGCGGCCCCACGTAACTTATCGCAAAGTTGTCTCCGTAGTCCGTCAGAAAACCGTATTCCTCCTGCAGTTCATGGACTCTGTCGCACTGCTTGAATAAGGACGGCGTGCCCTCAACCACAACCTGCAGGATCTTGAACGACCGATCCGTGGTAGGAATCTGCAGGCATGGCTGCAGTGCGGCGACCAGGCTTTCCGTCACGTCCCTACAATCCTGCATGATCCGGTCCAGTGACAGCATCTCCGTGTCGAAGATGATGCTGACCCTCCGGAGCTCCACCATCCTGAAGAGGGAATGCAGCGACCTGCAGGTCGAGCTCAGGGGGAAGCACGCGGCCACGCCAGCATACTCTGCAACGTGGCGAAGCACTTCGTCCGGTAGGTGCAGGAGGGACATTCGTGCCCCACGAAGCCAACGGCCGCCATCCCAATCAATTTTTTCAAAAAATGACGGACATTTCAAGGTCGGCAGCAGGGGTCAAACAGAAAACATGGAACCCAACCTGAAACAGTATCTCGAGGCGCGCGCCGCCTCCACCACCGACAACTACATGGCCAAGGTCTACCTGGGCCAGCGCTACCTCAACGCCAAGCTCAACGGGCTGGTGTTTGAAGGCTGCAACAGGGAGCGCGCCCTCCTCCTCTTGGCCGAGCACGCCGACTCTGAGGGGGTGGACCTCCTCGACCACCTTGCCAAGGAAGGCATCCCGCACGACCAGCTGGTCGACAGCCTCTTCGGCGACCGGTACGACGTAGTGCAGCGCACCCTCACCATGATGAAGGTCGACACCATCATCACCAACTGGGGGCGCTTCATCGACGAGGCACTCGGCCCCCTCCTCACTTACCAGGACGCCTACGACGCCCTGATGCTTTCCCGCAAATACGCCGTCTTCGGCCACCGGTGGGAGTACGGGGAGGCCGCCGCCGCCCTGAAGGAGGTGGTGGACGGCTTCCTTGCCAAGGGCAACAAGTCGACCAACATGTTTGTCGATCTCGTCAAGACCATGGTCCGGTACCCGACCTACGCGGTGGAGTACGCCGACTACATTGTGCCGGTGCTCCGCCACCTCCTCACCCTGCCCCGCAAGCCCGCTCGCCCGGACCTCGTCCGCCTCCTCAATCTGCCCCTGTCCACCTACTGTTCCTACCTGGAGCAGTACGTCCCCGTGTGCACCGTGCTGGCCTACCTCATCGACGAGTTCTGGGAGGACATGGACACCGAGCGCTTCATCGCCGAGACCGGCCTGGACGACGTCACCCCCCGCTTCTGGCGCGACGTGGCCGACGGCGAGGGCTTCACCTCCCACGCCAGAAACAGGTTCCGCCAGCAGGCCTGGTCCTACATCAAGTTCTGCTCCAAGGCGCTCTTCCTCCGCGACGAGGGCGCCCGCGTCCTGCTGGAGCTGTCCCTGCCCCCACCCCAGCAGGAGGCCCCGCGCACCATCCTCGACTCCGACCCGGACTACAGGTCAGAGGACGACCCCGACTACGAGCCGTCCGAGACCGGCACCGAGACCACCGTCACAACCGAGACTACGGAGACCACGGAGACCACCGATACGGAGGAGACGCACAAAGAGTAAGTGAAGCCACCCTATGATAAAAAATGTCCAGACGCCTTGTGCCCGTTGAGGGCTTCACCACGGGTCGCGTGCCGATGACGGGGGAGGAGCTGGAGTTCATCGAGGGGTTCTCGTATGGGCGCCAGATGACCGCGGCCAACTCGGTCTCCAAGTATGTGACCCACCAGCAGGCATACGGCTACGAGCCCCAGCTGCCCGCCCTGCAGAACACCACCCTCGGCTCGTGTGCCTTCAATGGCTCGGCTGGGTGCTACAGCAAGAACCCCTTTGCATGTGACGACATGATCGTGGGCTGCCGCCTCCCCATGGCCGGCTACCGCATCGCCACCACCCACGAGATCAACTCCTGTGCCGCCCCCCGCACCGAGTATACCATGGACCCAGTATCCCTCTCCCGCCCCAGCGACCCCTTCGCCCTCGGGGAGAAGTCGTACCCCGTCCTCACCACCAAGACCTACCAGGACCTCACCCACTCCATGTACAGCCACCAGCTCCCCACCCGCACCGCCAAGTAATTGTTTCCAATGGTCGCGCCATTTGAAATCGGGCCCCCTGCTTGGCCCACGGCCTCCTTTCCCACATATGCTGTCCCCCGACGACTACGCCGCACTGCCGCCCGACCGGAAGGAGGAGGAGCTCGGACGCCTCCTTGCCCGCCTCAACCTCGAGACCTACTGGCACAAGTCCCACGCCGGCCAGGTCCAGAGATGGCGCATCCGGACGGCCCTCCCGGTCCCGCGCGACGACCATTTCACACACCTCCTCACCAGGTTCAAGGACACGGCTGCCGAGGGCCTGACCTACAGCACCACGGGCCCCGCCACCAGGCTGCCGACCTACCGCCAGGCCTGGTGCTTCGCCATGGGCAGGTGCTCCTGCTGCGAGGAGGAGATGGAGTACTACCACTCGGACAAGTACGTGACGTACGGCTGCCCCCGGTCCGACGTCTACGAGGGGCACGACTTCCACCCGATAATCAGGTACGATCATCCTTGATGCGAGGCAAATGTTGGCCACCGAGTAAATAAAATGTCGACCGACACCAGTAGCAAAACCATCAATGTGGGAGACCCCCACTCCGAGAAATACGGAATCCTGTGCCCCACCCAGCCCATGCACATCCCCTTGGACGGGGTGGCCTACCCCAACATCTACACCGCCATGTGGGCGCTGCCCCTTGTCGATCAGAAACAGATGCAGGCCGTCGCCCAGCTTGGCTCTTCCGAGGAGGGGATCGAGGCCGTCGCAGCAGAGGTGGAGGCTTACCTGCTCAAGGACGTGGAGAGGTACCTCGCCGAGTTCTACATCCATCGAGCGAGGAGCGACAACGAGTTCGCACTGGGGCTGGCCGATACGGCCGGGTCCCCCTTCCAGGTCGTATACCCCTGTGCCAACAGCCTTGTCAATGCAAGCGCTGCGCTCCAGGCAGCCCGCCGCGTTGTGGAGGACCTGATTGCCTCCAACATGGACGAGGCCAGGCGCATGCGGGAGGGCGCGGAGGCGTACGAGAGGTTCCGCGCCTTCCACATGCTTGCCGCTTCCCTTCGCCGAACCGATGAGACGGCCAGTGACGTGCGCGACTTTATCAAGAAGACCTCCGCCTTCATCGTCAACAGCCCATACCTTGAACCCTACACGAAGGTCAACTTTGACGAATTTGCCGAAATGCGTGCCAAGGGCACCATTCGGCCGTCCGCCATCCTCCATCCCGACACGGACCTTGCCCTTCTCGCCCGGTCCAACCACCTCCGCGAATACGCCCGGAATCGAATGGACCTGAGGAGGGAACGCCTCCTGTACAAATACATGGAGGCCAACAACCTCAAAAATGTGGCCGCGGAGATCAATATGAACGACAAGTCCGCCTCCATCTGGAGGTTCCTCATGGACAAGGTCTGGGACCTCAAGGAGGCCGGCGCCCTCACCGACATTGAGATGCCCGTCATGGACATCCCGTCCCCCGAGGACATCCGCATCGCCGAGAAATATCAGGGCCCCGCCGAGTCCGTTGCGGAACAGGTCAACATCTTCTACCGCAAGGACGGTGCCACCGACGCCATGCGCGAGGCCAACGGAACCGACAACGCCCAGCTCCTCATCACCGACAGCTCCGTCGAGAGGACCGCCTCGCCCCTCCCGCTCGGTGTCGTCCTTGGACCCGAGGAGGAAGTCCGACCTCCGTTCCAGGTACAGCCGGCGTCCACCTTTGCGCCCGACGCACGCTTCTCTTTCGAGGAGGACTTCCCCGATATCGGCAAGGTGCAGTTCAGCTCACCCATCGCATATGCCTTCTTTTACACGTTCATGAATAGGGTGCACCCCATCCACCGCACCGAGTTTATCCAGATTCTGACGGAGGCGAGCCCCGCAGACCTCCTCTGTAGCCCCGCCCTGTTCGAGCGCATCATGGCGTTTGTCGTCGACCTGTCCCTCGAAAATTTGAAGCCGGTCATCAACCGCCCCTTCTACGCCGCCCTGGCCAAGACGGGGCAGAGGCAGCTGTCCTTCAACAACACATTTGACAACGTGGCCGGCAACGTGACGGGCGTCACCTCGTACAACATTTACGGCAGGAAGCTGCGGGCCTGGAGGGTCGACGTCGCCGCCAAGCTGCCCATCGAGGAGCCCGCCGCCGACACCGAGTGGATCGACTTCCTCCGCACCAACCCCGACCTCGACCACTTCTACAGCACGAGGCTCAACGACATTGTGTACCAGATGGCATGGGTCACCCTCCACCTCGGCCACCCTCCCAAGGACGGTATGCCCTGGACCTGCACCGACGAGATCGCCGCCGCCGTGGTCGACGACCTGTACCGGCCCTGCGTCAACATCTCCTCGCTGGAGCTGCCCGACATCGACCTGCCGTCCTACGTCACCGACCTCTTCACCAACGCGCTCACCTTCCTCAAGGACGAGTTCAACCTCTCCGTCGCCATGACAGCAGGCGCCATGAGGAGGACCTACGCCTACCTAACCTGGCTCGTCATCGCCCTCCTCGAGACCTACGCGGCCGACGATGCGGAGCCCACCATCGGCGCCCTCCTGCAGGCCGCCACCGCCCGCCTGTCCGCCGGCGTGACCGTCGGCACCGCTGCGCGTGCCTTCACCTCCGTGTCGTCCTTCCTGGAGCGACACTCGGAGGGCGACTACACCTTCACCATGGAGACGCTTACCACCGCCACGCGGATCCTCACCAACTCCGCTGACCCTCCCCCGCCGCCCGCTCCACCCGCGGTTGTGGACCAGCCGGTCCTCGACGCCATCCAGTCCATCCCGTTTGCGGACGACGGCGTGAAGCAGGCCACCCTCGGCGTCGTGTACGCTCTGGCCTCCATCGAGACCCGCCTCAACAGGCTGGCCTTCTTTGCAGGTCTAACGCCCGGCAAGGAACTCCACTAAAACGATGCGATCCTACACAAGAAAATCCGCCCTCGAGGAGGTGCAGTCCGACCTCGCCTCCCAGGGGTTCTGCATGGTCGAGTGCACCACGAGGGAGGAGGCCGACTCCATCCTGTGCGGCATGTGGGACTGGCTCGAAGGGCTGGGCCGCGGCATCCGCCGCCACGATCCCGCCACCCACCGCAGGTGGCCCCAGCACAACCGAGGCGTCCTCGGCATGTACGGCATCGGACAGAGCGATTTCATGTGGAGGGCGCGCACCCTCCCCGGTGTGATTGACGCATTTGCCACCGTATGGGGCGAGTCCGACCTCGTGGTCTCCTTTGACGGGGCAAATATGATGCTGCCCGGCCGGCCCGAGGTGCCCTCCCTGTGGCCCCACCGCGACCAGCAGCCCGGGACCGGATTCCTCTGCGTGCAGGGCGCCCTCCACCTTACGGACAACCTTGGCGACCACGACGCCGGCCTTGTCGTGTGGCCCGGCTCCCACCTCTTCGACTGGACCATGGAAGACCCTACATGGCAGGAGAGGACGCACGGCCACTTCTACCTCCCACCCGCAGGCCGTTTCACAGAGGAGAACGCCGTTGTCCTCCGGGCTGACGCCGGAACCCTATGCCTCTGGGACAGCAGGCTCATCCACTGCAATGTCGCCCAGTGCTCCGCTGAGGCGCCCCTCCGGTCCGTCGCATACATCTGCATGGTGCCCCGGAGGAGGGTCACGCTGCGCGAGCAGCTCCAGCGCATCTGCCTCTTTGAGACCTGGTGCACCACCACCCACTGGCCCATGCTGCCCATACCAAACCATGAGACGGAGGATGCATGCATCGTGCTGGACAACCTCCGGTGTGCCTTCCGATCCACCACCATGCCCGACGACCTGCTCCACCGGGCCTCCGCCCTCCTCTAATTCCGCATATCAGAGTGCAAGCTATGGTATGCTTTTTTACTTGTTGATGGATTTGAGCGCCTGGGTCAGAAGGCGCAGGCACTGGCCGGTGGGCCTGTCAAACTCGGGGTCGCAGACGTAAAAGGAGACGATGCTGGGGTCCTTGGAGACGGAGTACGCCTCGGTGTCGTAGCCGCCAGCGTCGTCGCGTGCGATGCTGGGGTAGTCGCTGACGTACATGCCCGTCAGGTTGGCAGGAGTCACACTGATAAAGTTCACGTCGTACTCGTACAGCTTGTCCGACATTACGGCCTCCTCAGCCCATGTCGGTCCGTGCTGGCATGCAAGGTAGTCAAGGTCGAGGTCGCACAGTGCGTCCTCAAAGTCTGCCAGCCGGCCTTTCCACATCCCCATGACGAACTCCTTCTGCTCCTCGGCAGGCAGTGCAGGCTGGGACCCGGTGGTGACCACGCCCGCCCCCGCGCACAGGGCCACCAGCTCCTCCAGGATGAGGGCGCTCTCCGGGTCCAAAGGGGCGCAGTGGATGGGGGTGCTGGGCAGTAGGCCCCTCAGGTACAGGATATTGGACAGCACCAGGTCGGTGTAGCAGGTGGCGGTGTCAAAGGTCTTCATTTCATGCTATGCTTCTCGGTTCCTTAAGCATCGCCCCACTTTCAACCTATTTACGGAGGCAGCGCCTTGAATAAATGTCGCAAGCATACACGGTACGGCTTGTGGTGCCCCGGGCTATCCCGGATGACCACACGCCTGTTGTGAAGCAGGGGTCCGAGTTCACCATGCAGTACGACCCGTCCAACCTGGCCCAGTTCAAGGCGGACGTGGCCGAGAGGATCGAGTCGCTGCCCCAGCTCATCTTTGTGGTCAAGGTCGACCCGGAGAGAAACCAGGTGGACGTGCTGGACATCAAGACGTACGCCAAGGAGTACGCGGAGAGCGGCGCCCAGGGCGAAATGGCCGAGATCGCCGCGATGAAAATGCTCAGCGAGCTCAAGGTCGATGGTGGGAAAACCATCCCCGGCCCCATCGCCGGCGGCGTGGCCGGCCTGTCGTACAGCATGCTGAAGGAGATGCCCATAGAGCCCGACATGCCCAACCTCGGCAACTTTCTGATGGGGGACATCAACAGCCTAACCATGGAACAGAAGAGAGAGTTCGGGCTCGACTCGTGGGTCGGAAACCTGCCGTCCGGCCTGCTGTCCGCGATCGGGGGTTCCATCGCAGAAAAGGTCGTCGTCGAAAGGAAGGAAATGGAGACAGGGGAGGAAGTGGAGAAAGGGGAGGAGAGGGAGGGCCGCATCGACTTTAGCGAATTCGGTGCGGCTGCCACCGAGGGCCAGATGAGGGAGGAGGAGCTCGGCGGGTTTGAGAGGACGCAGGCCCGGTCCGACTTCAACGTCAGGACCGAGCGCCTCAACATCATCCCCTTCATGAAGACCGACATCGTCAAGTGGTTCTCCCTGGCCGTCGCCGTCGAGAGCCAGTACCTGGAGAAGAAGTACGACATCACGCACGCCCTGGGCGACTCCCATTTCAGCGACCAGCTGGTCGGCCTGCTGGAGGGGGAGCACATCAAGTACAGAAACCCGATGGGCGTCGCCCTCGGCTACCTGCTCTTTGTCTGCAAGTTTTCAGACGTCTGCTACGACGAGGTCAAGTGCATCACCGAGACCGACCCCGAGGTCCGCCTCAGCATCGAGGACTGCGTCCGGTATGCCTACTTCCTGAAGAGGGCATGGGGCGCCAAGCCCGTCCCCGCCGCACCACGCATCCCCGGCGTCTGCCAGAAGAGCAGGCCCACCACGAAAAAGAAGACTGTAAAGAAGGTGCAGCAGGCCAAGGCAGGCCAGGCCAGGCCCCGTGAGACCAGCACCAAATATGGGTACATCTACCCCGGCCTGAAGGAGAACAACTTTATGCGGAATTCCGATCTGTTCCCTCGGATCCCCTGCTGCTACAAGACCGCGGAAAAGAAGGAGGAGAAGGACAAGACAGAAAGCAAGGGCGGCGCCCTGCTGCGCTCCCACCAGCTCGCCCGCAACTCTGTGGCCATCGTCCCCAACGACGTCAGCGCCCTGCTGTCCTACTGCAGGGGCAGTCAGGACGGCGACTCGTTCTACCGTGTGGGCACGGGCCAGGCGTACCTGTCGGCCAGCACCTTCCTGGCCGCCGTGCTCTTCGCCACCAACCAGACCGACGCCATCGCCTCCATCGAGAAGACCAGGGACGCCCTCCTGTCCGAATCCCACAGGGACGCCCTCTGTGTCGCCCGCCAGAACAACCCCGACATCACCGTTGCAGAAATGGTGAGCATCATCAGAGACCCCTCGAGGTACCTGGATCCCCGCCGGTTTGCCCCGATGCTCGAGGTCATCTACAAGGTCAATATCGTGGTCCTCAAGGCCGTGGACAAGACGGGCGCAGACTTTGTGGTGCCCCATTTTCACCACGCCTACCTCCGGTCCGAGATGGTCTACGACAGGACGGTGGTCATCTTCGAGACGCGCGGCAAGTCCAAGGACCAGGCCGACACCTTCAAGAACCCGGCCTGCGAGGTCGTCTGCTGGCTCCACGACCCGCAGGGCGCCGCCAGCCGCGGCAAGGGTATCGTCAAGAAGATCGCCCTGAGCACCACCTTTGACGGCAAGCTCTTTGCCGAGCGCATCCTCGGTCGCCTGCGCGACGCCGTCGCCATCCGCAAAGGGCAGACCCCTGTGGTCCCCACCTACGCCCCAGATTACATCCTGAAGGCGGGCGAGGTCACTCAGGCGGTCGACTTTTCGGGCCACGCCCGCATCCTCAGCATCCTCGGAGGCAAAATCCTCTTCCACATTGCCCCGTCCGCCCCCCTCGCTCTGCCGTGCGCCATGCACCAGTTTGAACGCACCAAGTTCGCCGACCTCCATGAATTTATGGACCTTAACGACGAGATGATGTACACCAAGGTGTACGTCCACTCCCACGAGGACCGCAAGGTGCTCGGCGTCCGCGTTGCCACGCAGGACAGACGGTTTGAGGCCGACGTCTTCCTCAAGCAGGCACCCGCATTCGACGACACCGCTGTCCTCCCTGCCGACCTTCCGAGGGAGACCGGCATGTCCCCCTTCGCCGCGTCAAAGTCCGTCGGCCAGGCCACCTATAACAGCAGGCGCAGGGCCGCCCTCGTAGTGCAGGCCCTCTTCCTTCGGGACCTCGCCAACCTCCTCGACCAGGACAAACCCGACATGGACGCACTGCAGTACCTCGCCACCTCCAAATGCGCCATCTCAGAATACAAGGACGAAGACTTTGACCGCCTGTCCCCCTACCTTGACCTCAACGAGCACCTGTACGACGGCATCGTCACGCGCGGCAACCTCCGGCTCGACTCGTACCGCACCAGACGCAGCCTTGTGTACGCCGGCCGGCTCCTGCTCCTCACCCGAAGGGACCAGGTGCTCCGCTACAAGAACATGACCGTGGTGCCCGATTTCTACCTGGACCGCACGGACTACGCGCTCGACCCCGGAGCCGCCCTCTTCATCGGCCTGGGCCAGATGAGGAACTACTACCAGACCGTGCTGCCCACCGTCCTCCCTCTCGAAAGGGTCGTGCGCCCCGTCGTGCCCAACGTCGGCGGGTTTACCTTCCGCCGTTCCATGTATGTGCAACATCCGGGTATCGCAAACGGGGCCCTCATCCACCTCCGGATCGAGCCCAACCCGCCCACCGTCCTGTCCTCGTGCTACCTGTACAAGTCCGACTCTGACGTGAAGGTTGAGGGTGACCAGGCCAGGGCCAACCTCCTGCTCGTCAAGACCGACGGCTTTGACCTCCGCCGCCTCACCCAGATGGTGGACGGCACCTTCGAACGCGAGACCATTCTCGCCGCCAATGAGGTCGACAGCAGTAGCGTCAGAAATCAGGTCAAGGACGCCGTCCGCCACGGCCGGTGGCGCGCCCAGATCTTCAACGGCGACGTTACCTACAGCGACGAACTGATCGCCAAGGCAAGGAAGCTCGGTGCAATCAGCCCAGAGTTTGCCCACTTTGGAGAGCAGACCTATTTCTACAGGATCACCGTCCTCCGCCCCTACTGATGTTTTAAAAATTCTTATGTCAAGGCATAGGAATTCCGTATTTTTACTTGCGCCTGAAAAAGTTGTGGAGGAAGATGTACGTGTACAGGATGCCGACAGTGGAAATCAGCAGGAAGGTCACATAGTACGCAAGGGTGGTGGAGGGGGTGGACTTGGTCATTTCGAAGGCCTCGCTGATCATTTGGTCGAGGTAGTCGCGCAGGAGGGGGCGGATGGGTGGCTCGATGCGGACCGCCTCCGGCTTCTCCATGTGGTCGGCGCTCGGCTCCAGGATGGGGTCGGCCAGCGGCTCCGTGTACACCGCAGGGGTGGCGTACGTTGAGAAGGACATAATTTATTGGAGGCGGAGGAGGTACATCGCATGGTTTGTCTGGCCCAGCATCTCATCGCGCAGGTTCAGGAGGTCCGAGTCGCTCTGGCCCACCAGGCGGGGGACGTCCTTGGAGAGAAATACGGCGAACTCCTCGAGCACCTTCATGTACTGGCGGTCGGTCAGGTTGCCGAAGCTCACGTTGAAGCGATCGTACTGGATCTGGCCGTAGCGGCCCTGGTAGGTCTCGATGAACTGGTCGACGAGGGGGTCCACCGCCTCGTAGTACTTGCCCGACGCCTTGTGCTTGTTGTAGTTGGTCGTCTGCCAGTGATAAATCTTGGTCTGCGTCAGAAGGTAGAGGAAGACTTGAGAAAGTTCAGCCATTTTTATTCACATGGGCCCCGGACCGATTTTTCTCACCTCGAGTAAAATACGTCCTCCGCATACTTGAGCCACTTGGAGGCCTGCCTCGGTGTCTCACTGAAAATCATCGTGTTGACCATGCTCTCCAGGGCGTCGGCCCGCATGCCGTACACGGTGCCGTCGTCCGCCGTGTACTCGATATCGTCCGTCAGGCGCAGGGGGTAGTACTTCTTCCCCGTGGTACGAGGGTTGTCCTCGGCCGACATATAGATGGAGGCTGCCATGAGGCCCGTGAAAAATTCGTAGATGGTGCAGCCCACGGCAAACACGTCGGCCCACTGCATCTCTCCGACCGAGTGGTAGGTCATGTCGCTGCGCTTGCCGCTCATGAACTTGATGCCCTCCGTCCTCATCCTGCCCCAGGGCAGGTAGTCCACGGTGCCCCTGAGGTCCGAGCCCTTCTCACACACCGACATTCCGTCCGGAGCGGGCGGGCGGGCGCAGATGCTCCCCAGGTCGCCAATCACGAACTTGGGGTCCTCAAGGGTGCCGTACACCAGCACGTTCGGTGGCTTGATATCGCGGTGGCAGATCTCCTCGTCCTTCATAAAAAACAGGGCGTCCACCAGGCACTCCACCAGGCGGCACTTGATCTCGGCGGCGTTTGGCAGGCTCTCCAAATTTTGGTGGTACGGCTCGTACACGCGGACCGCATCGTTCGGAATGATCCTGCTCATCTTGATGGGGCCCCCGTTCACCAGCTTCATCCAATACGACAGGTCCCCGAGGGCCAGGGGGAACACCATGCAGTAGTACGTTGCTGAGCCGCAGTCCACGGAGCCGTGCGCAAGCAGGCAGGCAAACTCGGGCACGCACCCGCCCGCCGCCAGCGCCTCGGCCGCCGCCAGCTCCTCCTCATAGTAGTACTTGGCGGACGCCTGCCCTCCAGTGAACACCTTCACGGCTACCTGAACGGTCGGGTCGTCCTCTGCCTGGCCCTTGTAGACCTTGCCGTAGCTGCCCTTGCCGATCGAGTCGCCGAGGCACCACATGCGGCCGCCCAGCTGGATCGGCCCCGGCGGGCATCCGGCAGCAACAGGATTGCAATTCATTTATTCTATCTGCATACCCCGAAGGGTATGCGGACTCTTCACAGCACGCCCAAAGTACCCAGTTCCACATCCCTCGGGACGTCATCGAACAGGACCTCCAGCACCGCACGCTTCTCCACCTCTGAGATAGATTGCACCACGCCAGGGGCGCCTTTGCCCACCGGCAGGCGGACCGCGTCTGCTGCCACGGGAGGAAGGCACTGCTTCAGGGCTGCCTCCACCCTGCCCGCGTCGCAGCACCGGACCACATTCGCCGCCAGCACCTTCAGCTCCGGCACCTCCCTGAACCCCTCCCGGTAGACGTTGTCCCCATAGTAGACTCGGTACAGGGAGCGGAACCTGGAGGTGCAGTAGTCCTGCAGGACTACGGCCAGCTCCGTTACGTTATGGGACCAGGCCGACTCCACCTCCCACCCCGCCGTGCCCAGCCGGCGCACCACCACGTCCTTCCCGGGGCGCCTCACCAGGCCCCACCGCACGCCGGCCGCCTCCACATGATCCGCAAAGACAGACTCCAGAGGAAGGTACTGCAACAGCGGCGTGGCGCAGCCCTCCTTCAGCTCCGGCTTTTTATTGCGGAGGTGGATGAGGTGGCCCTTCCGCATCATGTCCACATCGTCCTGGCTCACCGGGACCGAGGCGTACCCCTTCAGCCCCAGTAGGCGCATCTCCCAGTCGGTGAACTGCTCCCTCAGGATGGGGTCCTTCGGCTTGACGATGCCCTGCAGCTGCGCCGCGTACTGGGCCAGACCGATCCGGGCGATGCACAGGTAGCGCTGTGACTTGGAGGAGAAGAGCGCCTCGGCCTGGTCGTACCGGTCGCAGTACTCTTCGTACTCATCAAACAGGCCGACCGACACGGGCTTTGCGGGCGGGGACGGGCGCCTTCCCGCAGGCTTCCTGATCGGGGCGGGACGCCGCTTCGCTCCACCGGAGGAGGCGGACGCAGGGGTGGTCGGCGGACTCGGCCCCAGCACGGCGCGGTACAGCCCATCGGCCTCGGCCGGGGGGAGGACCGTCACCGTCACCGCCTTGTCCACGAAATCGCCGGACAGCGAGGCCACGTCCAGCTTGAGAAAATGTCGGATGATCTCGGTCAGGACTGCGTTATGTTTTTTCAGCTGCTCGATCGGATCCATGTCTTTGCGTATATCCGCCACCACCCTTAGACCCTTCAAAAATAAACCAATGCCCATCAACCTGGTGGAGCTCTCGGCCGGCCAGTACGCCGTGTACTCAGGCCGCGACCGGGTCGGCCAGCTGGACCTCGGGCCCGACTCGTACACCCTGTCCATCCAGAAAAAGCACGAGGCCCACGTGAGGCCCATTGTCCGCCGCATCCTCCCCTACAATCTCAGGGAGGTGGTCACCAACCCCATGACGATGGCCGCCAAGGACAGAAAATCATCGGCCAAGGAGACCAGGGACGACTCCTCCCCCGACGCCGCCGCGCCGTCCGGGTCGACCTGCCTCCACACCCTCACCATCGAGCCGGCCACCGCCAAGAAAATCCGGTCCCTCTGCAAGGACGTCTTCTTCATGGAAGGCAAAAAGAAGGTCGGCAAGGAATTCTTCGGCCGCCTCCACGTGGTACCCGCCCCCGACGGACGCCTCCTCCTCAAGTACGACGAACACAAGGTCGTCTCCGGAGACAAGGACGGCATCGACGGGTTTGACGACCGCATCACCTACCACACCCACCCCTACCCCACCTACATCGACTTTGACGCCAAGTACGCCTGGCCCTCCAAGACCGACTACACCTCCATCCTCGATACCCTCGCCACCGGACTCGGCGTCGCCCACATCGTCGTCGCCGTGGAGGGCGTCTACGTCGTCTCCCTCGGCGACCACTTCTGCGACCACCCCGAACAGCTGAAAACCATCATCCGGTCCAAGGGAGACGACTACAAGCGCCTCTTGTTCAAGTACGACCGGGAGTACCCCTACGTCAAGAAGGACAAGCGGACCTCCATCACCACCCCCGACGAATTCATCCGTCACGCCAATGCCCAGAAGGTCAACGGTAAGCAGGTCCTCATCAACCAGTTCCTCCCGTGGGACTCCGACCTCACCTTCCGCATCCGCAGCGCCTCCACCACCGCCGGTTGTAAGCTGAAATAAAAGGTCGACGACCCATCCTAAAATGTCGGAGGCCACCTGCTCGCTCGTCTCCTCCCGCGGCATCGCCAAATCGTGCGATGACTACCCCAACTACAGCTCCCCCCAGGCCCCGTCCGTGCCGTGCCAGTCCCTCCTCACCGGAAAGGCCGCCGGCCCCGTCATCTACCTCCGGGCCGACACCGTCTCCAAGTACATCCACCTGCACGTGCACCGCCTGTCCACGCCCGTTGTCATCGTTATCGGAGACGACGACAACCTCATGCCGGACGACCACCCCAGCATGCGCGTTCTCCTCGACAACCCTTTCGTGAGGGCTGTCTGGTCCCAGAACTACCACCTGCCCAGCTTCCACCCCAAGCTCCACCACCTGCCCATCGGGCTCGACTACCACACCCTGTCGTACAAGCACGACTGGCACCCATGGGGCGAGTCCGGCCTCACCCCCGCCCACCAGGAGTCCATCCTGCTCCAGGCCCGCGACGCCCTGCCCCCCATCCAGCACACCAAACCGTTCTGTGTCACCAACTTCCACCACGGGATGACGCTACCCCGCCGCGCCGCGTACAGGGTCCCCGCCTACAGGGCCCTGGCCGGCCACCCGGCGGTCAAGTTTCTCCCCCTCAGTCCGCGCACCGAGTTCTGGTACGCGATCGGCGACGCAGCCTTTGTCATCAGCCCGCCCGGCAACGGCCTCGACACGCACCGCACGTGGGAGGCGCTCGCTCTCGGCAGGATCCCCATCGTGCAGCGCACCGGCATCGAGCCCATCTTTGAGGGCCTCCCCGTGCTGATCGTCAACTCGTATGAGGAGATCACGCAGGACCTCCTCACCGCTACGCTGACGGACTACGTCCAGCGGTGGGACCGGTTCGACTGGGCCCGCCTGACCCTGGACTGGTGGATGGCCCAGATCCGCAATTCCTTCCAGCAAAACTGAACCTTCCCTCCAATGTTTCCATAGCAGGCCAAGAATCATGCTATCGAAACAAGCAATGTGCTCCGTATGGAGGAGCGCCACATCTTTCTGCAACTTTTACAGGGACGACCCTCTGCTCGACTACCTGGACAGGGTCGGCGCCACGTCCCTTGCCGACCTCGAGTCCAAGCGCATCCCCCGGTGGCGCCTCCGCGACTACACCAAGCCCCAGGGCCCCACCGACCCGTCCTTTGTGGGCAGGGCCACCTCCGGCCTGGACTACGAGGCCGAGGTGATGGAGGACCTCAAGGCCAAGTTCCCCAAGCACGCCGTTGTGGGCGTCACCACACGCGAGGACGCCCAGCTCACCCGCAACTACACCATCACCAGGAAGCTCATCCGGGGAGGCGAGGTCGACCTCATCCTCCACGGTCTTGTGAGGCACTACGCCACGCAGACCTTCGGCGTGCCCGACCTCATCATGAAGGGCGCCGCTCTTCGCACCCTCGGTGTGATACCGCCCGATGACGCCACGTACTACGCGGTGGACATCAAGGGCTCCTCCCTCCCCGTGTCGGACGCATGGAGCGTGGCCACGACGAACGCCACCGCAGGGTACAAGGCGCAGGTTCTGATCTACGCTTTGGCCCTGAAGGAGATGGCGGAGGACCGCTCCACCGACCTCGTGGGGTACCTCCTCGGCAAGTCCCTGCGCAACCAGGACGAGGTGACACCCGGCGGGGAGCGGCTCGGGGTGGTGGACTTCAACACCCCCCAGAACGAGACCTTCCTGCAGCGCCTGCCCGCCGCCATCCGGTGGCACAACCGGCTGGAGACCGACGGCCACCGGATGGAGCTCTTCCCCCCCTCCCACAAGGAGCTGTACCCCAACATGAAGAACAAGTACTGCGGCCACTACAGCACCGTGAAGGCCGACTACGCCCGCGCCATCGACGAGATCACATGCCTTTGGATGTGCACCCCGGCCCACCGGCGCGCCGCTCTCGCCAAGGGCAAGCGGGCCGTCGCAGACCTTACCTCCACGGAGGACCTCGACATGAACCCCGACTCGCTCGCCGCTTCCGTCCTCGGCCGCATCCTCGCCCTCAACGCCTCCAAAAACCTGATGGACATCCCTCTCGCCAACAACTACGGTAAGTGGCGCACCGTCCCCAGGGACGAATGGGTGCTCGACATCGAGACGTGCGACTCGCTCCTCTACATGCTCACCTTCTCCACGGACGCGGCCACCACCACCCTCATCGCGCCCACGCTGGACCTTGCCGGGGAGGCCTCCCTCCTCTCCCAGTTCTCGGCTATCGTCAGCGCCGCACCTCCGGACCGCATCGTCCACTGGGGCGCCATCGACCCGTCCTTCATTCTCTCAAGGATGAGACACCATTCCACCCCAGGCCGCGACGCCCTCGAAAAAGAGGACCTGTGGTGCGACCTCCACCGCGTGTTCTGCTACCCCCGCGCCCCCATCGTCGTCAAGGGTATGACGTCCTTCTCCCTGAAGGAGGTGTCGGCCAGGATGGCCGGCCACGGTCTGGTGCCCGAGCGGTTCAAGGGCGAGGTGAGGAGCGGCACCCAGTCGGTGGACGTGGCCCGCCGCTACTACAAGGAGAAAGACCGCACCCTCATGCGCGACCTCATCCGCTACAACATCGAGGACGTCCGCGCTGTGCAGGACATCCTGCGTTTCATCCGAATGTAAAAAAGTTGGTAAACGAATTCGGCGAATTCGTTTGCTTTACAAAACCATCAGGTTTTTCGTTATACAGCGGGCCTCTTTGATGTAGCCGCGGAGGACGGCGCGCGGCGCCCTGTCGGGGTCCACCATGCCAAGGTGCTCCAGTACCTGGTACGCATAGTTGAAGTCGACCATGAGGACTGAGACAGTCGGCAGCATGACTGCCTGCACCATGTCAGGGGTGGTGTAGTCTACCGTGATGCCGTGGCCCGGTCGCGACCACAGGGTGAGGACGTGCCTTGTGTTGGGAAATGTAAGGTGGACGAACAGCTCGTCGTCGGCTACGTCGGCCCGCGACGACGGTGAGGACAGGTCTACGGAGGTCAGGCCGGTTGCTTCTTCAATGGCGTGGTGCACCTGCTTGCTATGGGTTGCTATGCGGCGGACGACTGCGGCCATGAGGGTTTTGATGGTCTCCGTGACGGTGAGGCAGAACTCCATCCCGATGGTGGTGGCGGACATGATAGGCTGATTCGGCAGGGGGTCCGGCAGGGTCGGTGCCGTTTCGATTTTTCTATTCGGGGATGCGGATTGCGTCGAATTCGTCAAAGGTCAGGTCGTCGGCGCCATCCCGGCGCACCGTCACCCTGGAGTAGCCAAAGTCGGAGGGGGTGTAGGTGATCCCGTGGAAGTCCTCGCCAGGGCCAACGTACGGGAGAAGCTCCTCGGTCACGTCCAGGTCGTTGGCCAGTACGGTGATGGGCATGCTTGCGCCGCGCTTGACCCTACTGCGGAACTTGTACTCCTGGTCGCGGAACTTGTACCTGACCTCGACATGGTGCCTGCCGACGGGGCGGACGTACTCCTCCCTGGGGAAGTACTGACGCCACTTGAAGGTGAGGTACATTTTGAGGGCGGCGTAGAAAATGCGGCCGTAGAGGATGAGGAGGTCGACCCTGCGGCGGACCTCTGGGTACACGTAGGTCTTGCCAATGTAGAAAACGTAGTACGCCAGGCGGATCAGGACAGGCATCAGGAGCCAGCATGCCACAGCAGAATACTCGGTGGTGGTTTCCATCTTTAGGGTGGCCCCCTGTCTCTTAAAATCGGCACCTGGGCTCGGCGGACGGCACCCTGTCACACACAGACATGTCCGTCCGTTTCGTTGGCCGCGATAAGCATATGATCACCCTGACACTGGAGGACCTCGCCCGGTACCCCAAGTCCATGTTCGCCATCATGGGGGCCACGCTCGGCCCCGGACGCAAACACGTTGTGAGGGACATGACCAAGCCCAACCTCGAGCTGCTCCGGATTATTTACACGGGGGGCACGGCGCCCGACCGCATCCTCATTGGGTCGGACGAGATGTACACCATGGTGCAGGAGGACGGCGAGGAGGTCGACCTTCTGGAGTGGTGCTACCTGCCGGAGGACGCAGGCAACCAGACGGTCGAGACGGACTGGTCCGTGGAGGACGACCTCATCGCGCCTAATTAGGGTTCAAAGGGGACGCCTGCCGCCCCCCAAAGACAATGAGTGAAACAACCATTCCCCTCGTGTTTTCAAAGCCTGCCATCCTCAGGCTGGCCCGCAAGGCCGGCGTCAAGAGCCTGTGCGAGGACGCGTACGGCGCCATCGACCAGCTGATCTCGCAGCGCGTGCGTGAGCTGACCCATGACAGCATCGAGGTCGTCAAGGTCCGCGGGGCCAAGACCGTCTTCAGCTGCGATATTGCCGAGGCCCTGAAGATCAGGGGCGAGATCCGCGCAGCCGGCGACCAGCTCCCCTTCAACAAGGCTGAGGTCGTCTAAAATGTTCTTCCATTGAACAAAATGCTCTCAGTTCAATTGGAGAACATTTTCACCCTGCTGCCTACCCACACGATGCAGGCGGACCAGACTGTCGAAAACGCCGACACAGACAGCTTCCTCCTGGCTGAGATCGCCCTGCAACAGCAGCGTGTTCTCCGCGTTGACTACACGACGACAAACACTGTGCTCACCCCCGCCTCAGACAACAGAGTGACCAAGTTCATCGTGCAGTATGTGAATGGCAGGCACGTGATGAAGGTCCCTTCATCGATCGACGTCGTCCGCGGCATCCGCTGCAGTATCCCCTTCTACCTTGAAGTTCACGGCCAGCGCACGCCCTCCAATATGTGCCTGCCCTGGAAGTCGAACTCCGTCATCGTGTTTGACATGCCCGAGGTTGTGCCCACGCAGTTCGACCTCCACCTGGACCTGAGCAAAATTTCTTACCCCATGTTCCTCCTACTCAATTCGACCCAGTACGAAATTTGTTTCGGCGGCCACCGCTACTTGCCCGGAGAGTGTGTGACCAGTGAGCTGGACCTCCCCCGCCGGCTGCCCGACAACCTCAGGAACATGATGGCAACGCTTCTGCCCCACGTCAATGTTGACGACATGTAATTCCATACCCTATTTCCGGGTCTGGAATGCGGAATCACCTTGCCTCCTTGCCGTGGATCAGGATGAGGCAGGTGGCCTGGTGGATGGCGTCGTCCAGCGCGTAGTGCTTGACGCCGGTGAAGGGGGGGAGGGCTGTCGCCGCGAGGGTGCGGACCGTGCGGTAGCACCTGTCCATGTAGTAGGGCCAGGGCACGTCCATGCCGCAGATGCGGAAGGCGTTGGCCAGCACCACGTTGTCAAAATTTGCACCGTTGCCCCAGGTGGGGACGGGCTCCCTCCCGTACCACTCGGCAAAGCGCTTGAGGGCGGTGCGGATGTCCACCTGATCGGGCTCCAGTACGCGCCTGGCCTCCTCGCCCTGGGCGGCCCACCACTTCACCGTGTCCTCAGACTCACACATGCCCAGGGCCACACAGGAGGCAGGGTCCACGTTCTGGTAGAAGGTTCGGACGACCTGCTTCCCGTCAAACATACAGGCTCCGATGGAGCGGATGGCCGCCCACGCAAGGGTGTCGCTGGTCTCAAGATCCACCATACAGTTAGTGCCATGGATGATTTTCATCGTATCTGACCCAGCTGCATCATGCTTTAGATGCCGTCACCCCAGTTATAAAATGCAGATCCCCTACTCGTTCCGCGTGGCGGGCGTCGTCCTACTGATGGTCGCCGTGGTCTCGATGCTCCTCATCGACAAGGAGGACTTCCTCCGTCAGGGCCGCGTCGACGTCTTCCCTCCCGACGTGCCCCCCTGCTCCGCGTCCTCGTCGTCGCCCTCCGCCCCCTCGCCCATGCAGCTCGCCTTCCCCAGCAGGAAGGGCCCCCGCGTCACCAAGGACCAGAAGGACTCCGTCACCTATTACACCGTCGTCGACGACCCCTTCGCCCTTGACCCGGTCTAACCGATTTTCCTTCCGCCACCAAAAAACATGAAAATCCGCGACCTCCTCGAAAAAAACAGTGTGGTCATCAGCCTGGACCACGACCGCAAGCGCCGGGCCCGGCTCGCCGACTCCTTCGCCCGGTACCGCATCCCCATGCCGAAGCGCGTCCCCGCCTGCAGCGCCGCCGACCCCAAGCACAACCAGCGGTTGACCTCCATCCTCAGCAAGGGGCACTCTTTCTTCACCAGCACCACCGAGCTGGCGTGCGCCGTCTCCCACATCAGCTGCATACAACACGCCTACAACAAGGGGTGGGACTACGTCGTCATCCTTGAGGACGACGTCGTGGCCGGCCCCTTCGCCGCTGCCGTCCTCGGCCGCGACCTCCCCGCTGAATGGGACATTGTTTACCTGGCCCACACGCCCAACCACCCCCTCCGCAACACCGCGTCCGTCGTACCTTCGTACCACAGGAGGAAACCCACCCACGGCTGGTACCACTTCGACTCGGACAAGGACTGTGCCTTCGGCACCTACGCCTACGCCGTCCACCGCAACGCCATGAAGCTCATCCTCGAGTCGTACACCTTCCACGTCCCACTCGACTACCACCTCATGCGCAACCATTCCAAGTTCAGGGTGTACGGCGCCTACCCCTCCCTCGTGTACCACGACTACCGCTTCGGGTCGTACTCCAACCCCTCCCGCTCCAACGCTTACAGCGCCTTCGCCTACCTGAAGAACGCGTCGCCCCTCATCCACACCGCCTTCACCTCCCTGTACTCGCTTGCACCCATCTCGGTGAAGGGTGCCATCGTGGTGACCGTCTTCCTCCTCTCGTATGCCGTCATCGTTGCAGTGTACCGCACCCGGTGGATGGGCGCCCTCCGCAGGTCCGAGCCCAACTTCCCCGGCATCTATGGAGTGGACGACTACGCACCATTCTGTGACCTTCTGTCAAAGGGTGAGGAGGAGGCCCGCCTCACGTCGCTCAAGGCGCTGCAGTGGGAGAAGGGCATGTTCGTCTGGAGGCACACGCTGCTCGGTCTGGTGAGGGACGGCCGCCCTATTCCGTGGGAGAGGGAGGTCGTCGTTGCCAAGCCTGTAAAGGTCGCCGTGCTCAACAAGCCGGACTCGGTCCGTTTCATCGACTATACCGAAAAGGATGGATGGTTTTATCTGGCGGACGGTCATCGCATCCTCGGGTTTGAGACACACCTGAAGGACGGGATCGGGTACCCTGCCACCCCGGAGCACCACATCGCCTCCCTGTACGGAACCGATGCGCTGGCCACCATCCGGTCGCCGACGCGCATCCTGGACTGGACCGTGCCGCACGAGTACAGGGCGTCGATACCTATTAGGGATTTAGAGCCCTCCACCGCCGACCGTAAAGGATGACCACTCCCAGCTTTGCAGACATGACCAACGCCGAGAGGCTCGGGTTCAACCCCGCCGACCTCCAGATCGAGCCCATGGCCGAGTTCGACTTTGAGGCCATGCGCAACGACCCCGCCGTGTACTATATTCAGATCGCCATCCGAAGCGGCCTCGACCCCAACGACCTGGCCGAGGACGAGAGGGAGTTCATGCACCTCATTTACGGAGACGAGTGGAGGGACGAGCTCCTCCGGTCGATTGAGGCCATGCCCGAGATTCCTCCCCAGGGCAACCGCGCCGATGCGGAGCAGGCCATGCAGGCCTTCCTTGCCAAGGCCAAGGCTTCAGCCAAGTAAACATTCCAAACAGATAGCTCTTTGGAATTTACTTTTTCATCGGAGGACGGGGCAGCAGCCTCTGCTCCTTCTTGTCATCCTGCTTGGGCGGCTTGGGAGGGCCACCCCTTCGCTCATCCCTCGGGGGGTGGTCGGGCCTCCTCTGGTCTCCTCCCCTCCTCTCGTTCTGGGGGTGGTCGGGCCTCCTGTCGTTGCGCTGGTTGTCGCGGGGGTGGTCAGGCCTTCTCTGGTCTCCTCCCCTCCTCTCGCTCTGGGGATGGTCGGGCCTCCTATCGTTGCGCTGGTTGTCGCGGGGGTGGTCCGGCCTCCTGTCGTTGCGCTGGTTGTCCCTGTGCTGGGGAGGACGGGATGGTGCGGCGGGTGGCGGCCCCGACCTGCGGAACCTCTCCGCCGCCTGCATGATCATGCCGAAGCGGACCTCACCTGCAACCACTGTCCTGTCGAAGGGGAAGTCGGGCGGCAGCACGCCTCTGCATAGCGTCTTGAGGGCGTGGAGCTGCTGACCGCGCCTGTTTGGCCACTCCGGCACGGGGCGCTGGATGGCGGAGCAGAGGTCGGCAAGGGTGGGCTGAGGCCTGTTGGCGAGGACCCACTCCACGTACTTGACAACGGTGGGGGGATGCTGCGCCAAGCCCCACATCAGGGTGTAGACGGTCCTGGGGTCGGAACGGGGCACGCACATGCGGTAGATGGCAGCCTCGAGGGGTCCCTGCAGCTTGTCGGCCTTGACCTCGCGGGCCAGGTCGAGCAGCTTGTCGTCCGTCGGCTCCCATGCGGCGGCCACCCACTGGTGCGACTTGACCTCCACGATGGGCTCTTCTGCTACGGCAAGTGGTGCGGCGGTTGAAGGCTTTGGCAGCTCGAAGACGACCCAGTTCGGCACTGCTGTCGGCAGCGGGCCGATGGTAAGCGGCTTCGGAACTACCATTTCATCGGAATTCACCCATTCATCACGCTCTTCAAGAAGGGACTCATAAGGCTCCGGTAGGTACTCCGGCCCACAATAGGACGCCGTTGTCTCAATATATTCTTGTTTGTTCTCATTCCATACGAAAAATGCCATAATTTGGTATTGAGGTACATTCTTTTAAAGCATGGATTTTACATTTGTTTCAGTTCGTCAATGGTGGATATGAAATTGGACAAGGTCAGGCGACCGGAGCGAGAACGAGTGGGGTTTGTGAGGTAGGTGAGGAGCTTCTCGCGGGAAACGTTGGTCTCGCTGACGATGTAATAGCCGACAAGGAAGTCGAGCTTGTTGATTTTTGCGGTGAGCTGGTCCTTGACGTCGATGATGAAATTGATGAACCTTCGCAGCTTGAACTTGAACGACTCGCGCTGAGTGGCGGTGACGGCGTTGCTTCCTTCCTGGACGAATCTGTCAATGTTGTCAGCATCGACGCTGCGGAGACCTGCAACATCGATGTACAGGCATCGAATGTAGAACTCGTTGTGGCCGTCTCGGGCCCCGTTGCTGAGGAGGTGGCGGATGTGGGAGGTGACGTCGTCAAACGACGACAGGAATCGGATGAGGTCTGGGTTCCAACCGCGGTAGAGCTCGCCACGTGTGAGCGACATGCCGTTCTGGACGCGGGAGAAAATCTCCTGCGTCTGGGCGTCGGTCAGGTCAAAGTATTTGACCACGGTGATCTCGGCGCTGAGGAAGCGGTTCTGCAATTCCTCGGAAAGGGCTGGAATTCCGCCTTTGGCGACGGAGAAGTAAAAAGGTTCACGTTCTTCATCGTGCTCGTTGTAAAACTCGACGGGAAACTCGTTAGCCAAGAACTTCTTGATAGAAGTCAGGCGCTGCTTGCCGTCAATGCACTCGAATTCGAAATCCCTGTGCTGAATTTCGCGGATGATGACGGCGGGGACGTAAAGCCTCTCCATGATGCTGTCGATCAGCAGAGCCTGGCGCTTCATGTCCCAGACAACGTCGCGCTGGTAGTACGGGCACACGTTGATACGGTTTCGGACCAACTTCTGGTGGAGGGTCTCGATCGATTCGTTGGAAGCTGTGAAACGCATGTTTCTTTTTGTGTCCGCTGTGTGCACGAGTTCATGAACTGTCTCAGTTTCTTCGGAAAATAGTACTTTTCCGTACATCCGGACAGCTTTCATCCTGATGTCACGAAAAAGTGAGCACCTGTTTCGGGAAACGGCCGACCCGACCATCTTTTTACAAAGCACCCCCTCCAGGAGTCGAAGTCAAGCCCCTTCAAAAAAGTGAGCACATGTATGGGTTCATGTTCAGCCCCACCATCTTTTTCATACCGCAGTTGATTTCGTATTTCAACTGTTTTTCAGCATTCGGACCGACTTCTTCACCCACGCATAATTTTCTTTGAAAAAAGGTGCCACGCCGTGACTCTAAAAATAGAACTCTTCGATCGCTATTTTTAGAATTTGCAAAAACTGAACCCTCCCTTCGGCTGACGTCCAACCCCTCCCACACTTTCACGCGCCCCCTCCCAGATGTCCACCCCCGTCACCAACATTACCCTTCTCGAGTCCATCTACAAGGACCTTGTCCGCCCTACCCCGCCCACCCTCGAGGCCTTCATCCTCAAGTACCGCCCCATCGTCACCAAGCGCTACAAGAAAGAGCGCAAGGAGGCCAAGACTTCCTGGTGCCTCTTCAACCAGGAGAAGATGGCCGAGTTCAGCACCAAGATCGAGTACGCCCGCGCCGACCACCAGTCCGTCCTGCTCCCCATGATCAAGAAAATGTGGAGCGAGCTTACCCCCGAGCAGCAGGCCTCGTACGAGGAGAGGGCCAAGGCCAATCGCGAGAAGGGCGAGAAGCCCACCGTGAAGAAGCTCGGCTACAAGCTTTTTGAGCGCACCCACAACACCGAGGTCCGCCAGAAGGGCTTTGTGGGCCAGGCCATCACCAAGGAGATCAGCCGCATGTGGGGCGAGCTCTCGAAGGAGGAGAAGGACAAGTACAACATCCGCGCCAAGCTCGACGGCATCCCCCCGTCCACCAACGCCTCCTCCAGCCGCAAGTCCAAGGAGCCCAAGACCCTCGACGAGCTCGTCCGTCGCATCACCCCCAAGAACCTCTACTCCAAGCACTGCTTCGACACCATGGCCGGCGTCACCCACACCGAGATCACCGCCCTCTGGGGCAACCTCTCTGACGAGGCCAAGAAGGAGTGGCGCGACAAGTGCTTTACCGAGCGCGCCCTTTTGAGGCAGAAGCACCAGGCCGCAGCAGAGGCCGCAGATGAGCATCAGGCCACCCTGACCGACTACGACACCGAGCTCGAGAACGCGGCCCACGACTCGTCCGAGGAGGAGGAGCACCCCACCACCGCCGTTCAGGAGGCTGCACTGCGCCTTGTCATCGCTGCTAACCCCCTCGGCGCCCGAGGTAAGAAGCTGAAGCCCAAGAGGGCCGAGGTGCAGGAGGCCGCCGCCGACTTCATCGCCACTGCTGCTGCTGATGCCCTTGCGAAGAAGTCCACCAAGAAGGCCGCAACCAAGCCCACCGAGAAGCCCACCGAGAAGCCCGCCGAGAAGCCCACCGAGAAGCCCACCGAGAAGCCCACCGAGAAGCCCGCCGAGAAGCCCACCGAGAAGCCCACCGAGAAGCCCACCGAGAAGCCCACCGAGAAGCCCGTCGAGAAGCCCGTCGAGAAGCCCGCTACCGACGACGAGGATTTCTGGGACAGCGTGATGGAGGAGGTTGACGAGACGCCTGCCGCCCCCGTTGTGCTCGACCTCGCCCCCCTGCAGGCTTCCACCCAGCCGGAGAAGGAGGCCGCCAAGCCCACCAAGGCCAAGCGTTCGCTTGAGGTTGCTACCCCTGCGGCGAAGCGTCCCCGCGTGATCCCCAATTCGCAACCGGAGAAGCCTGCTGCTACCACCAAGTTTGTCAAGGTCGGCACAGGTTTCTTCAGCGATTCCGAGTCCGACGCGTTCTTCTCGGAGGACGAAGAGGAGCAGACGCCCAAGGCCTCCACTGCGAAGAAGTCGGTCTCCATCATGAGCCCGATTCCCCTGACTGGGGAGCCCAAGCGCACGTCGAGCGTGAGGCGCCCCATCGGCCGCCCTGCCAAGTAAGTTGGCCCCCCGGGGTTTTGTACTCTGTATGCAATGATGAGACGATAGAGAACCGCATGGCTGAGATGTAAAATTATCGATTGCTTTACAACTCTCTTTTTAAGGATTGGGTTGCCGTGTGGAAAATAAATGAAAAGGAAGCTGTTGACAGTGCCGTCTTTTTCGGGCCGTGTGACGCCGGCCACCCCGCAGAGGTCGGACACCCCCCTGGGGCAGTCCATCAAGGCCATGTACCTGGCCGTGAAGGAGGGGAGCAACCACAACTCCTCGATGATGTACGACAAGAGGCAGGTGAGGTCGTGGATGGGCCGCGACTGGTACATCGCGACCAAGCTGTTCGACCTGCTGCAGTGCGTCAGCGCCCCTGCCCATACGGGCGGCATCGGGATCGAGTGCCCCGTGGCGGGCGGGTCCCCCTTCAGGTTTGACGTGCTGGTGGAGCTGGCCGACGGCACCCAGCAGCCGCTTGACGACGCCCTGTTCACCCAGTACAAGCGTATCCAGGAGAGGAAGAAGACCACCCTTGACAGCGCCGTCGTGACGTATTCGATGATCCCCCTGGGCAAGGAGATGGAGGACGGCTCCTGGGCGTGGGACCAGTTCATGAAGGTGTCGCTGAGCTCGTTCACCAAGGGCGTCCTGGCTTCGCTGCTGAACATGGAGACGGACTCCGCCTTCGTGGTCGGACTGGAGGATGCCATCGCCGCTCACGCGGCCGGCCCCCGCAAGACGGTGAACGATTACGTCCAGCAGGTGGCCAACGTGACGGCCTTCCTGTCCAAGACGAACGTCCTGGCCAAGCTGTCGACCACCTTCCGCGACCAGATGGCGGACTCGTTTTACGAGGCGGGGTGTGTCCCGAGGCTGGCCCCGGAGATCAAGCTGCAGGAGCTGGTGGCGATGAGGGACAACAATGTGGTGTCGGCCAGGGACTATGCTGACGGCATGCAAGAGGTGCCGCGCGTGGTGCTGGCGGAGAAGGCCATGCTCATCAAGCAGATGGTTGGTGCCGTCGTCGGCATGCAGCCGACCAAGTTCATCCCCGTGTTGAGGTCGGCCGATGACGGGTCGGCAGCGCACTACGACACGCCGGTCCTCCGCGGCATCACCCAGACGGCCATCCCCAAGGCCGACCCCTCCGAGATTGTGTTCCTGGACCCGAAGGACAGAAGCAAGGTGGTCAGGATGCCCCTCTTCGACGCCCTGCGCCAGGCCGAAAAGAATCCGGCCAGCCTGCCCGAGGAGGTGAGGCAGCAGCTCAGCTGCATCCGCACCACGTATTCCGACATCGGGGAGAAGGACAGCCGCCGGGTCAAGGGATGGCTGCCGGACACCCTCCCGGCCGACTCCGACCTGCTGGTGCTACTGCGCATGCTGGCCAACGAGGAGAGGCAGCACCCCCTCACGAAGCGCACGGCCAACCCCCCGCTGTACCTGTCCCTCCTGCAGGAGGACCGCGCACCGGAGGCGCCCGAGTACGCATTTGGCGATGCGGGAGACCGGTGCGAGCAGTGCGACAAGGGCTTTGGAGAGAGGACCTACAGGACGGTGCTCGACACCGGCAGCTCCGACAGCGACCGGCCCATGGTGATGAAGTTCTGCTCCACCGAGTGCCTCGAGTCGTGGGACCGTATGGGGTGAGCCAGTCTAAATGTTTCGACCCACGCAGAAACATGGATTTTGTTACTGGCAACAAGGAGATTGATGGGCTCCTCTTCAGCGTGCTGGGCCTGGACCTGTACCGGACGAAATCGGTCGACATACGGTACAGGCATGCCGACCTGGGCGACCTGGCGGCCCATTTCGTCCTCGTGGCCAAGCCCAACAACGACTACTGGATGACCCGCACCTGTGAGATCTACGACGCCGGCCTGCTGGAGGAGCCCTCCCGGTACCACGTGTACGTGGACGCCAAGGCGGTGAGGGACGACGACCAGGACTGGCTGGACGGCCGCGTGGCCTGCCTACTCCGACACGAGCACTGAAGATTTCCAAAGAATTTGGTTTGGAAATGAAAAATATTGGGTATTTACTCGTCATCGTCCGACATTTCTTCGTCCATAGAGCAGTCGTCCGCGAAGAAGTAGTCAAAGATGGGCTCGCCCCAGGACTCGAAGGACTCGAACTGGGTGAGGACGAGCTGGGTGATGAAGTGGGAGGCCATCTCCTTGGGGTTGGCGACGGGGTTGGCGTCGAGCATGGTGGCGAAGACGTAGTAGGCGTCGGCGACGGCCTGTGCCTTGTCGGCAAAGACGGTGTCCTCGAACTCGGCCATGTCGTCCCCAAAGTAGTGCGAGAAGATGTCCACGTAGTGGGTGAGGGCGGCCTCGGCCAGGTCGCCGGTGGTGCGCTCCTGCTTGGGGAGGTCGGAGGCCACCTTCTTGGCGACCTTGTGGAAGACGCGCTCAGCGTACTGGAGGTAGTTACCCTCGGTGATCTTGTGTGCGTAGGACATTGTGTCTCGTGGTTGCGAAGGCGTGGAGCAGGGGGATTTATGCCGTCAGTTTTTACGGTCACTGCTTCATGGAGGAGACGAAGGCGGCCCAGTAGTTGTCGCAGGAGGTGACGTCGTGGGGGCAGCCGGCGCCGGAGCAGCCGCCGGGGACGGCGAGGAGTTGCTGGTCACCGTGCTGGGCGACCTGCTGCTGGATGAAGGCGGCGAGGTCGGCGCGGCCCTGGGCCTTCATGTCGTTGAGGCAGTCCATCCAGCAGTGGTGGACGGGGGCGGGGCCGAAGTCGTCCCTCTTGAACTTGGGGACCTTCTCCATCCTCTGGGGCTCGCGCTTGTAGCCCTCGACCTTGCAGCTGGCGACCAGCTTGCACAGCTTCTTCTTGTCGTGGAGCATGCGCATCATGCAGACGTGGTCGTACGCCATGTAGGCCACGACGAAGGACAGGAGGCCGATGGCAACGTAGATGCCCATCAGGCCGGTTGTATCCTTAACCATTTATTAAGGATGACAATACTTAGAATCCCATCTCTTCGACAGGCTCGACGTCAAGGTAGCCCATCCAGTTCTCGTTCTGCAGCTGCAGGTTCAGTCCATCGAGGGCCTCCTTGTACCTGGGGAGCCACTGCTCCTTGACCTCGGGGTGCAGATCCTCGAGGTCCTTGAGGTCGCGGCGTGCCTTGAGGATGGAGTCCTTCAGGCCGTTGACCTTCTTCATCATCTCGAGGTAGTGGAAGATCTGGTTGGCACGCTTGACGCGGATGGTGATGTACTCATCGATGGGGTCGTCGGTGTCCTCCTTGGTCGAGTCGAGCAGGGCCTTCTCGCGGGCGACGAGGTAGTCGTGGGCGGCCTTCTCCTCGTCTCGCTTGGACTTGACGTCCTCGGAGATGGTCTTCTTCTCCTTGTCCTTGATGTCGACGACGCCGACCTTCTCGATGTAGCGGTCGTCTTGTGTCGCGGGGAAGGGCTTGCCGCAGTAGCTGAAAAAGATCTTGTGGTACGAGTCGTTATTGCGGATCAGGTATTCGGCGCGGTCGACGGCCTCCTCCATGGTCGCGAAGGCACCGCGGAACTTGAACATTCCGTAGACGCCGTCCGCATCGGGGGTGGCACCCTTGGCGGGCACAAAGCTGTGCAGGCCAAAGACCTGGCCGGCGACAGGGGGGTCGGCAAAGGTCTTCTCCGCTTTGGGGAACTTCTTGATGAAGGCGTCCACCAGGTTTTCCTGCATGGCGGCGGCGACCTCCTCCTCGGTCAGGGTGACGCCCTGCTTGGGGCGGCGGGGCTCCTCCACGCGGTCACGGGGGGCAGTAAGCGATGTCTGGGGGTTCGTTGACATTTTTGTTTTTTTCACTCAAGCTTTAGACCAGGCTGTATTCCTCCACCTCATGCAGGCTGACCGTGTGCAGCAGCGCGGCGCCCCAGTTGAGGATGGTGTTCTTCTTGGACCCGTAAATCTGGACGTGGTCGGTCCAGTCGTCCCTGGTCACGTGGTGGCTGCCGACGTACTTGAGGACCGTCTTCTGGGCCACTTCCTCGAGGGCGATCTCGGCCATGCGACGCTCGCCCGACCAGTACACGGGGGACGAGTCGATCATAACCACGAAAATGGTGCCATCGTCGTCGTCGTCGTCGTCGTCGTCCTCGGGTTCGTCCTCCTCGCCTTCCTCCTCAGGTTGGTCTTCGGGGGCGGAGTCGGCGGGGGCGGAGTCGGCGGGGGCACGCTGGGGTGTCTCGGATTCGGTGTCGGAGCCGACGGGCTCGTTCTTGGTGTCGACAACAGCTTCCTCCTCTGTGTCGTAGGCGGAGACGGGACAGACGCCCTCGGGGCAGGTCTGGGTAGAAATGGGGGCTTGATCGCAGTTCATTTGAAAAAACATGGGTAGGTTTTAGACCAGAAACTGAAGCTTCCGGGGGTGGGCCCGACCCTGCCAACAATAAAATGTCGCGCACGATACGAGATATATTACAGGATAAGCGAGTTCGCCAGGTGGCGGAGGGGGACCTGACGTCGACCTCCAACCTGGTGAGCATGATCACCCCGAAGGGTTCGTACTACATTGACAGGGACGTGAAGGACCTGTTCATGGAGGAGTACTGCAACTACATTTACGAGACGGAGGACCCGGTCGTCGGCCTGGCCGAGAAGCCGGACGAGCTGAGCCCGTACATGCCGGTGCTGGTGGACGTGGACCTGAAGTTCAGGGAGGACGACGACACCCAGTACGACATTTCCAGCGGCGAGTCCCTCTACTACGAGTCGCACTTTCGCTTCGTCGTCAACGTGTACCAGCGGGTGCTGAAGGATATTGTGGACGGCATCGCCGACCAGCACCTGACCTGCTTCGTCCTCGAGAAGAAGCCCTACCGCATCAACAATGGCACCGGCCAGACCTTCGTGAAGAACGGTTTCCACCTGCACTTCCCCTGGGTCTTCCTCTCCAAGGCGGACCAGGAGTGCCACCTGCTCCCCCGCGTGCAGAAAATCTGTACCGAGGCCAAGGTGTTCGCCGAGCTCGGCTTTGAGGACAGCGGCGCCCTCATCGACCGCGGGTACACGCGCGCCCCCTGGCTCATGTACGGCTCGAGGAAGGCGGTGGAGTTCGACCCGTACTACCTGACCCTCATCCTCGACGCCCACGGTGACGAGGTGTCGGTGGAGGACGCGCTGGACGGCTACCAGGTGTACGACGCCCGCAACCAGCGGATCGACATCCGAGGCAAGGAGATGTACTACCTCCCGAGGGTCCTGTCCATCCACCTGTCCAACAGGGCGTACTTTGGGATCAAGTCGACCGTCCAGCGCGTGGTGATGCCCAAGGTCAAGGCCAAGCCGAAGGTCCGTTCGGACGACTTTGACGACCTGCAGTCGGCGCCCGAGCGCATCCAGGAATGCGCCCGCATCCTCCAGCTCATCTCGCCCCGCAGGGCCGAGGCCTACGACAGCTGGATGACGGTCATCTGGGCCCTGCACAACAGCTTTGACGGCGACCCGGCCGCCCTGGAGCTCGCCATCAAGTTCAGCCGTCAGTGCCCCGAGAAGTTCGACGAGAGCAGGCTGGTCTCCGAGTGGGAGCACATGGTCTCCAGGGAGAACGGCTACACCCTCCGCACCCTGCACCACTACGCCAGGATCGACAGCCCCGAGGGGTACAGGGCCCTCCTGAACGAGAACCTGAAAAAGCATATCGACCAGACGGCGTCCTCCGACGGCAGCCACAACGACATTGCGAGGATGCTCCACAAGATGTACGGCAACGTCTACGTCTGCGCCTCGGTCAACCAGAATCTGTGGTACACATTTGAAAACCACGGCTGGGTGAGGGTCGAGGCAGGCATCACCCTGAAGGAGAAAATTTCGTCCGTCCTGGTGGACCAGTTCACCACCGTGGCCAACAAGGTGCATGAGGAGCAGATGGAGCTGAGCCGACAGGGCAAAGACTACGAATCCAAGCTGGTGGCCAACAAGCTGAAATCCATCCACCGGATCATCTCCAACCTGAAGATGGCCCCCTTCAAAAACAACGTCATGTCCGAGTGCAAGGAGGCCTTCTACCGCGCCAAGTTTGAGGACATCCTCGACAAGAACAAGTACATCGTCAGGTTCAAGAACGGGGTTTACGATTTACAGAATCACATCTTCCGCGACGGGTTGCCGGAGGACTACTGCAGCCTGTGCCTCGGCGTCGAGTACCGCGACTACACGGAGACGGACCCCAAGGTTTTGCAGGTGTACGACTACTTCAACAAGGTGTTCCCCGACGTCTCGGTGAGGGAGTATTTCATGGATATCTCCAGCGACATCTTTGTGGGCGGCAACCACCACAAGAAAATCTGGTTCTGGACGGGCGCCGGCGACAACGCCAAGTCGGTGACGGAGACCATCTTCGAGAAGATGATGGGCTCCTATACGGTCAAGCTGCCGACCTCCGCCTTCACGGGCCGCCGCACCCAGTCGTCGTCCGCCACCCCCGAGATGGCCCGCCTCGGCACCGGCGTCCGCTGGGTCATGGCGCAGGAGCCCGGCAAGAAGGAAATCTTCAATATCGGCCTGTGCAAGGAGCTGTCCGGCAACGACACCATGTACGCCCGCGGCCTGTACCAGGAGGGCAAGGAGATCATCCCCATGTTCAAGCTGGGCATCGTCTGCAACGACCCCCCCGTCGTGCCCGACGACGACCGCGCCTTCTGGGCCCGCATCCGCCTGATCCCCTTTGAGTCCAAGTTCTGCGACGACGCGCCCGAGACCTTCGAGGAGCAGCTGAGGCAGAAGAGGTTCCCCATCGACCGCTCCTTCACCGACAAGGTGCCGGGCCTGCTGGACGCCTTCGCCTGGGTGCTCCTGCAGAGGAGGAAGCGCCGCGGCGGCGCCACCCTGAACGAGCCGGAAAAGGTCAAGATGGCCACGGCCGCCTACCGCATGAAGAACGACCACTACTCCACCTACATCCAGGAGTGCCTGGTGGAGGACGCCGGCAAGAGCATCACCCTGGCCGAGGTCTACTCATCGTTCAAGGAGTGGTACAGGGAGTCGGTGCCCAACGCCATGGTGCCCATCAAGTCGGATTTCAAGGAGCAGATGGAGAAGCGCTGGGGCGAGCCCCAGGGGGCCACCATGAAGTGGAAGGGGTGGCGCCTCCGCACCCTCCAGGACGAGCTCGAGGACGTAGTCGACGTGTAAAAATCTCGGCCGTGATATAAACCATGGGAGACAAGACACGTGTTCTCTTATCCCTTGTCGTGCTCGGTGTGCTCTGCGCTATGGTCGTGCTTCAGATCAAGGAGGAGTTTGCCACCTCTGACCCGAAGCTCGCCGACATTCACTCCGTGCTCAAGCAGCTCGACCCCGTCGCCAACGACCTGACCCTGTACTCGGGGGACAAGTCGTACACCGTGAACAAGGAGAAAATGACCCTCTGCCTGAAGGAGCCCGGCACCGACAAGTACTACGACGACAACACCCTGAGGTACGTCGCCATCCACGAGCTGGCCCACGCCACCAACCAGGCCGACGTCGGCCACACCCCCAACTTCTACCGCGAGTTCGACCGGCTCCTCGAGCTGGCCGCCGCCAAGGGCCTGTACAACCCCAACCAGCCCATCCCCGACAATTACTGCAACTACAAGAAAAACTGAGGCACCACCACCTTTGCGGCAGCCCGGTCAACAACCATGCGCTCCGAAGTAGCAGCCCTCATCCGTTCCCTCCCCAAAGCCGATGCAGCCCGCCTCGAGGCCCGCGTCTACTCCATCATCTTCCCCACCGCGGAGGAGGACACCGAGACCATCGACGAGTACCGCCACGTCATGTACAACCTGGCCTACATCCTCAACAAGCCCGGCGCCTCGCCCAAAACCATCCTGCAGGAGGTTCTGGCGGCCACCACCCTGCCCGACCTGCACCAGGCGATGTACTCCAACCGAAAGCAGCTCATCGAATCCCAGCGCCTCAGGGACGACTTCATCACCAACCCCATGGAGGTCTCCGAAGGCGTAGAAAAGTGCCCCCGGTGCGCCTGCGCCCGAACCTACTCCTACCAGAAACAGGTGCGCTCCGCCGACGAGGGGTTCACCACCTTCTGCACCTGCGCCAACCCAAAGTGCCGCCACAGCTGGCGCATCAATTAGTAAAGTTTTTTCCAGATTCTTTCAATGTGGAAAAATTCTTAACGTTTGGATTTTCCTCGGCTTCTGCGTTTTCCGCCGCATTCGTATGAAGGTAAATCTTTTTCGAACTTCAGGATTTTGAATGGGTCCGTTTTCTTAATGTAATTACCAAGTCGGGCATGAAGCATTTCTACGTAACCGCGATAGTATGCAATATTGTTAGTCAATTCGGACTTGATGGCGTCGTTTACCTCTTTACCGAAGCTAATGCGGAAATTACCGCCAACACCGTCCTCGTCGATGGAATACACCTTGTCATCTTCTGCGGAATACAGATAATTACGGAAAGCGGGGTCACTAATGTCGAGTAAAGATCGAAGAAGGCATGCTTCAATGAGCTTTCGCAGCTGCCCGGGATTGCGGATGTCGGGCTTGCCACAAGATTTGACCTTGCTCCAATCGACGACAACGGTGGGAGGCCATTTGACAGATTTTGCCGTGGTCGTGGGAATGGTGGCCTCCGTCATTTTTGACTTGAAAACAAGGTACGGGTACTTTTTGTTTTTGTCGGTTTGGGTTCTCAGGCTCAGTGGTGATTCAAGGTAGTCCGGCATCATGTGCACAATAGTTCCTTCGATGGACGGGAGCCCCGCCCTTTCTTTCATCTTTGCGAACGCCACGGTCAAAGTAGGAATTTCGAGGTCGAGGAAGGGTCCTTTGACGAAATACCTCGTTCCGTTGTGGTCTGCAAAAAACGTGTCCGTATGAAGTCCGCTGGTAACAAGCTGGGCCCTGACAATATTTTTCAGCCTTGACTCCCTGTCAGGCCACGCCCCTTGCTCCTGTGAGGGGCTCGGCGACCCGGAAAAGGAACGCTTCACTCGCTGCCAGAAGGAGGGGGAGCCGCCTTGTGACGATGCCAGCGACGCCTCTGCGGACGGAGTTGCACTGCGGGACGAGGCCGCTGACGACGAGGCGGAGGAGGGGGGCGATGGGGTGGGTGAAATCGTGCGGCCAGGCCCAACAAGGTTTCCGCGAGCATCGACGCGGTGGCCATGCTTCGGCTGCCCGTTTTTGTTCATAATGTAGGCATCCTTGTACATATAGTTCATACGGGGGTCCTCGTTCTCCACAAAAGAGGAAATTTCTGCAAAATGTTCCACTGTTTTACCGGCCATTTTTCCCCTCTTCGTGTGTTTGTCGATAACGTAATCGTCCAGTTCAAATACGTCTCCTTCCAAATTTCGCTGAAGCTGTGCAACCAACGCGTCGAGGTTGGGCTCGGGCATGGTATTTGATGAAACACCCGTCGTCTCTTTTCGCAACAGAACTAACAGGGGGAAAAGCCAGGTAAGCTGCTTATCGTTTTCAAGGCCCATCAGCTCCTTGAACCATCGGACAGCAATGTCGATAAATCTGGAATAGTGGGCCCGCTTGGCTGGGTTGACGTCATTATTGATCCAGTGGTCCATCAGGGCCAAAACCAGCAGCTGAGGTTGCTTACCATTGTAATGTTTACCCACTTCTTCAAACTCTGTTGTAATTCGCCAGGCAAAATGGACGGCCGCCTCCGACCTTGCCTGCAGCGCACCAAGAAACTTGTTGGCGAGGGGGATGGCAGGCGTGTCAACCGTGTCCTTCTCATTCTTCTTCTGCCTCACATAAGGGAACGACAAGGTTGTGTTGAAGGGCTTCTGAATCTCCCTGTCAACGTCAGGCATACGGAAGGGGGCGCCTTTCACAGGGTAAATACCAAACACAAATTTGTAATGGGAGGGTTCCCTGCTCTTGCGGCTATTCACCATTCGGTACACTGCTTCCGCCAGCAAGCGGGTCTGTTCCCCATGGTTTTGTTCAAGATAGGCAGGTGTCAAACTGCCGCTCTTCTTGCGCTTTTCCTTCTCCTTTCTGAGCTCGTAAATGCGCGAAAATATTTCATCCATGCGGAACCACAGGTCCGGGTTGCCCATTCCGATATCCTCCATGAAGGTCACTTGAACACGGTGCAACATGTTGGTGCGCTCTCCCTCCCCGTCTGGGAGCCGATTGAACAAGTCCATTTCGTAAACGGCAAAAAGAGCCTTGTCAAGCATACCTCTCCTGAGATATTTTTGGATTGCCGATTTGGCCTCATCCGTCGGCCACCCATTGAATGTTCGCGAATTACGGTACTGTTTCTGCAACTGACCGATACCTTGCATTTTATCTTTCCACGTTGTTGTCAACTTGGAAAATTTAGACGACCACGTCGTCAGGGACCGCTCCGCAGGGGGCCGCCACCTCGCCGGAGGCGAGCAGCACCATCACCGCGGCAAACAGGTTGACCGGCATCGTACGGTTGGCCACGCTCATCAGGGCGCCCGCCTTGACCGTACGCATGTTGTCGGCCTTGCGGGCCCGCTCGTCGATCGCTTTGACGTCGCCAAGGGTCACGTTGAACTGGGCCTCCAGGTCCTTCTGATATTTGTCGACGAAAGCCTTCATGGGAGGGCTCAGCTCGTAGTACCGGTCGAATACCTTGTCCACCAGGCCGGCCATGAGGCGGGCCATGCGGGGGCGGACCACGACAGCCTGGACCTTGCCATCAGGGCCCTTTGTCACGGCGATGAGGTCACGCTTGTCCTCGGCAGCCGCCACCAGGCTGTAGCGGACCAGCATCAGCGTCGTCAGGGAGTACATGTAGGTGGGGTCCGACAGGTCCACCTGGGCCGCAAAGGAATCGTGAATGACCGACCCGATGTTCTGGATCACCTCCTCCACCGACTTGGCCGGGCGGTAGCACAGCTTCTGCTTCTCAGGAGGAATGAGGGCGTTCATCGCCTCGGTCGCGCGCTCCACCAGGTTGGCGATGAGAGGCTTCTTCAGGTTGCCGGGGTCCTTGGCCAGGCGATCGGCATCGCCGCGGGTGCGCTTCTTCTCCACCTCCTTCGACCCCGCCCCGTCCATGAAGGGGGTCGAGAAGCCCTCCGCCGACAGGTTGGTCAGCACCGACTCCAGGGTGCTGGCGCTGCGCTGGGCCGTGGCGGGGGTCGGCTTGGCCAGCTCAGGGCGGGGCTTGCGAGACATTGCAAACCAGGCGACACCTGCCAGCAACACTACGGGGATGACAACGTACAGGTAGGAGACCGCGTCCATCACACCCTTCGAACTCGACTTGCGTCGTGATGACATTTATTTTAGGGTCACGGTGTGAGACCGTCTGTCGTACCGTATTTTCTCGACAGTGACGTTCTGCAGGTACATGGTGTGCACCCCGTACGTACCATCGGTCGTAATTCTCCTGAGATTGCTGTAGTCGATCGGGACCACCGTCCCGGTGTACTCGAACTTGATGACGCCCTGCCCGTTGCATTTGTCACAGTGGTGCAGGGCCGACCGGCAGATGGGGCAGCTCGTCGCCTGCTGCATCCACTGCTTCAGGCACTGGGCGTGGAACACGTGCCCGCACCGGGTCCGGGCGGCCGACTCCGACAGAGCCCCAAAACAGATGCTGCAGTCCTGGTCATGCTTCGGGCTGCACAGGTCCACCACCTCATCGTCCTCAAGCAGTATACAGGACGTGCACAGGCGCTCCAGATGAAAGGTCCGGACGGACGCGGTCCTCTCCTCCTCCTCATACAGCGCCTCATACGCTTTTTTCACCTCGGCCAAAAGGGCCACAAGGGTGAAGCCACCCCCCCTCCGGATGGTCTTTTCGTATGGCCTGGTCAGGGGGTGCTCGATCCGGAGGGTCGCCTCTTCGTCAGGTACCACGACAGTCCCCGCGTTCACCAAGGGGCCGTCCACGCACTGGGGATTGGCCTCATCGAAATCGGCAATAAACACCCTGGACATCTGCACCTTCCCGTGCATCGGACAGCAGTCGTTCACCAGGTCCGTCCTCCTGCGGAGGATGAGCTCCACCCCCGTCATGTCCTCCGTGTACTGGCGGACCACCTCTATCCTGCACACGTTACTACACTCGTGTCTCGTCCTCAGGTGGACGTCCCACCAGGGGCGTGACACTCGGATGGGATACATCTTTGCGCGCGTCTGTCGACCCTTAAGATTTTACTACTTTATTCGTCCTCGTCCTCGTCTTCCTGCGGCGGCCGGTAGGCGTCGCGCATGAGGGACGACTTGAACCGGATGGTCGACCCCTCCATAACGCAGACCATGGCGGTCATGGCCACCTTGCGCAGCAACTTGACATCGCGCTTGAGGGTGGCCCACACCTCGTCCGAGATGAGCTCCGAAGCCCAGCGCACCTTCAGCAGGTGACAAATATTTCTGAGCCGCAGGGCACAGCGCGCCCCCTGCTGCGGGGTCAAAAGCTCGTAGAACAGGAGGTCGCGCATGTGCTCCGCCTCCTTCATCAGCTGCCGTACGCGCATAAAGCCCAGGTTGAGACGGGCGTCGCGGCGCGCCCTCGGCAGGTCCACCGTCTCCACCCTCGCCAGGTAGGTGTCCGTATCCTCGTACATGGTATCCTTGTTCTGGGCTGACGCGGTGAAATCGTCCATCCTTCGGTTTGATGCCAACCGGACCGTCCGCCAAAACACGGCATCACTTTCCCCCTGGAGTCTGCCTTCATCTTCCATATTCCACAAAAATATGGAACTCATTCCTTCAGGTTGAATTTGCGCTTCGTCTGGGCCAGTGCCTTCTTGGGGTCTGTGCTCTCACCCCACAGGACCCACCAGCTCCAGAAGCCCGGCGCGGTGGGGTCGGTGATGCGATCGTTGCGATGGCGGGAGCGGTACCTCTCCCTGCGCGCCTTGTCCTTGTGGATGGTGTAGTCCGAGTACCCCACCGCCCCGAAGCTGACCCTCTTCATACCGCCCCCGTCCGTCCTCACGTAGATGTCGAACTTCTTCCCACGGGTCCTGCTGGGGTACAGATGGTAGAGACGGACTCCGCCCCGTCGCCCAAAGCCGTATTTGGGGGACGCCAAGGTTGCCTTCATCAGTGCTTCGAAGGCATGGCGGGCATGCGCCATGGTGGTGGCCTGCATCACCTCCGTCGCAGCCTTGCGTATGTCGGACAGGAGGTTGGAGTCAGACCCCTGCAGCAGGTACAAAATGGTGGAGGCCGTGCCGTACCAGTCGACCCACTCCATGGCCTCGGGGCTGATGTTGGCGTCGTCCACGCGCAGCGCGGGAGGCATGAAGTCGAGGGTGCCGGACACTTCAACACACGTACGGATGGGCAGCTTCGAGGTGGAGGAGGGAAGTTTACACATGGAACCGATGTCGCCCAGGCCGATCTCAATGGCCGTCGGGCGGATGGAGTACACCAGGATGTTCTCGGGCTTGATGTCCCCATGGACGACGCCCTCCTGGTGCAGCTTGCTGACTGCCGACAGGAGGACGGAGACGGCCTCCCGGATGTTGGACTGCGTCAGATTTTCCCGGTGGGCAGTGATGTCTCCCAGGGCCAGCCGGTAGGCGATGCTGTACTGGTTCTTGGCAGGCTCCTCCCTGTGGCCGACGTAGCACGGCAGGAAGGGGATGGAGCAGTCGATCGCGAGGGCCGTCTCCAGCTCCTTGTCAAAAGCCTGGCGGGCGTAGTCGTCCCAGAAGGTCTTGACGGCCACCCTGGTGCCGTCCTCGGTGACGCCGATACGGACCGTGGCGTAGCCCCCCTCCCCGATCTCGGTGCCGGTGATGGTGAATTGCTTGGGCATTTATTGAGGGGGGAGCCCGTGTTTATGACGGGCAATCGCCCACGCCAGCGAGCCGAGCGCGACGCATGCATGCCACAGGGTGTGGACCCTCCGGTACTGGCGGGGGTCGCGGTCGCACTCCCTGCACATCATCGGGTAGAAGGAGACACATACCACGTTCACGATCGTGATGAGCGGATTCAGGAGAATCCACGTATTCTTCCAAATACACCACACAAAACCGGCCGATGCGAACATTCGGTCCAACATCACGAACCGGGCCTCGGCATACCGATGGTACAGACACGACGCTACGAAGATACATGCGTATAACACCCCCAGCACGCAGGGAACGGAATAGAAAAAATAGAAAGAAGGCAGAAGAAATAACAAATTCGAATACATGAGTGGGTCATTGTAAAAACGCAGCATTTTGGACGTGAAAGAAATGATACGGCGCAGGTATTATTTTTACAAAAGTTCAGCATCAGCTGACTCTGTGCAATCGAATGCCAGCTTCTTGGCTATGATGGCGGCGGTCACAGAGGCCGACGTCACGGCAGTTGCCTTGCGCGGAGCGGCGGGCGTGGCGATGGGGGTGGGCCTCGGGCTCTGGTAGCCAGTGTCCAAAGAAAAGTTGAAAAAGTCGTCGTCGAGGGTGATGATCTGGGCCATTCTTGCTTGGGTGTACCTTGGGTCGAACGTGACCCTGGTCACCGCTTCACTTTTTGGGGCGCCCGAGCCTCATGGCGAAGACGGTCTCCTGGAGGGCGCCGCACACCTTGTCGGTGGGGAGGGTGAGCGTCGTCTCCAGTTCCGCGTAGCGCCTGTCCCAGTCCTGCAGCATGCGTATGCTATGGAGGGCCTTGTCCCGGATGGGCTTGTCGTCCATGGAGGCGGCGCCCATCTGGGCCGACTTTCTCTCCTCCAGTAGGAACAAGGCGACGGTGTCCGGGCACGACGCGGTCAGCCTCGACAGGTGCTGGTCCACCTCGGCCTGTTTTTTCATCTGACGGGTGCGGCTGTCGACGATGCTGAATACGTTTCTCAAAAAATCCATGGGTTTAGTGCCAGACCAAAATTTCTTAAAACGGACGGGGCGGCTATCCGGGCGGATCGTTTTTCACCTTTTTCTATGCTCGGGTATACGGTGGCCTGGACGGACGGCGGCCTTTTACGCCTTATTGCGACCCTCATGATAGACGACCTCTCCACCACGGATTTCGGCCGGCCCGACGTCTACAACTGGAGCACAGCGACCTACCGGACCACTGGGGCCAGGGTCATCTCCCTCGTCGACGCCTTTGACCACGAGCACCTGCAGGGGTACACCGACTCCGACGTGCTTCTACGGGTGGACCACAGGGTGGAGACGGAGGTGGACTTTGTGGTCGATGAGGAGGTCCTCGTCAGCCAGCTGCTTGAGGCCGAGGTGCTGGATAATTTTCCACAGGCAGATTTTCTGCTCGAGGGGGAGTGGTGCAGCTACCACCGTGACGGCCACCCGCGCGTCCGCCTTCACTACAAGGACGGCCGCCCATCGGGACCGCAGTACATGTACAACGAAGACCACTCCGTCCTTCGGTACAGCAGTGAAGGTTATTCTACTTAACCGATGAGGCAGCCCAAAGCAAACGATGGCTTCCCTTCGCGTGGCCGCTATCGATCCCGGCAAGCGCAACTTTGCCTTTGCCGTTTTGTGTTTTCAGATGGAAGGGTGTGAAATACGCCTCCCCAAGAAGAAGGATAGGTACCTGCCGTCGGGGGAGCCCAGTGCGGCGTTTCTGGCCGCGCTGGACCAGGTGTGGAAGCTGCCCTACTCGGTGGAGGCGCTGGAAAACGTGGAGCTGCAGAGCGGGGACAAGGGAGCCCACGTGGGCAACGACACCCTGAGGTGCCTCACGAGGGTGCTCGACAACCATGTGGCCCTGTTCGACCTCTGCGACATCATCCTCATCGAGAAGCAGATGGGCTTTGGTAAGGCCCACAACACGCTGGGCCTCCGCATCGCCCAGCACTGCCTGTCCTATTTCCTGATCCGGTACGACTCCTTCAAGGAAGTGCAGGAGTACCCAGCGTACCACAAGACCCAAATCCTGGGCGCACCCAAGGGCCTGTCAAAGCCCCAGAGGAAGAAGTGGTCCGTGGAGAAGGCCAAGGAGGTCCTGGGGATGGGTAAAGCGTCGGCCGTCCTGGACAAGTGGGCCTCCTTCAAGAAGCGGGACGACGTGTCGGACTGCGTCTGCATGTGCTTCGCCTACCTCATCGGCGACGTCCTATCTTAAAAATTTATCAGCCACAACAAACAGAATGAACACCAGCGACAGCAGCTTCGCCATCCGCCAGCAGGCCTCCCGCGATTTCTTCACACTCCTCCAGCAGAAGGGGGAGAGCGTCTCCGACGCCGAATTGCAGCCCATCATCGACCGCTTCATCGAGGCAGGCGACGACCCCGCCAAAGTGAAGGCATGGCTCACCTTCCTTCGCACCCAGAAAATCCTGCCCCCCTCCATGATCGCAGGACCGTCATCTACGGTCAAGGTTGCAGACCGTCCCATCGTGGTGCCTCCTCCGACACGCGTACCCGCCTTCCCGTCCGGCCCTGCGCTGATTTCACCTCCCAAGCCCCCTGCCGTACTCTTCCCGCCCGAGACGACCGAGGCCCCCCAGTAAAACGTTTCTACTCTTTCGACCAGAGTGGAAACAACCCGTGAAATAAATGAGCCATTTCGTGTTGGCTGGCATCGCCGCCGTGGCGGCCGGCATGTTTGCGATCAAGGAGCTGTTCGCCAAGCCCTCCTTCACCTTCCTGTCCAAGGGGCAGACGGCAGACCTCCTCGCACAGGATGGTGACGGGTTTGTTCGGTCGCTGAGCGGGCCCGACCTGTACGCCAGGAAGGTGTCGTCCGCGGAGGAGTACCTGAAGGCTGCCTCGGCCTCTGCAGGCGATTTCACCGATCAGGAACGGAGACGAATTCAGGGCCTTATCGAAAATTTCGACGAAAAGAGGCTGCCGCTCGAAAAATTTGGCATGGACGCCACCAAGTTTGAGAAGCTGCCGTGGAAATTCGCCAAGGCCGAGTATGAGCAGGGCCTGCCCCACACGAGGGGCGACACCATCTTCCTGTCACAGGAGGTTGTGGACCGGCCCGACTCCGACCTCAGGAGCACCCTGTACCACGAGAAGGTGCACATCTATCAGAAGGCGTACCCTGCCGACGTTGCGCCGTTCGTGAGGGTGATGGGCTACCGGGTGGTCGGAAGCAGGAAGAACGACCCTCTGGTGCGAGCCAATCCCGACCTTGATGACAATGTGTACCGCACCATGGAGGGGCGTCTGCTCGGCGCCCGGTACAAGTCGGCCAAGCCCAATGCCATCTGGGACGTGCAGGGAGACGCCTCGGCAGAGCACCCGTTCGAGATGATTGCCTACTCGGTCGCGGAATATGCGCTGTAATAAATGTCCCTTAAACAGACCAAGCTGTCGCCCACCATGCAGCTGATGAAGGTGGTCGGCAAGGCCATCCTGTTTGCCAGTATGCAGTTCGCCATCGGCTCCGTCGAGATGAGCTCCAAGTTCAGCGTCAAGAACTTTTCGAAGGACCAGGACACCCTGCAGAACGCGGCCGACGCCCTTTCCGATTACATGATCATCGGCCTGTTCTGGACCGTCGGCACCAGCTTTGTGTTCTTCGCCTCATACGGCTGGCATGGCCTGGTAGCCAACCTCGTTGCCAACTTTGGCATCCTCCTGTGGATCTACGCCTCCTACATCAACGCGTTCAGGCAGGCCTCGAAGGCCAACAACCTGCAGATGCCCAAGATGTTCAAGGATCTGTGGCTCCTGATCTAAGGCGGTCGATCCCTTGGGAAAAAATGTATCCCGCACATACGCGTTTTTTCGAGGGCAACCGGTCCATCACGGTCCGCCGCCTGTCCAACGGCAAGGTCCACCTGCAGGTGATTGACGGCGCCGGCTGGGCCGATTTCATATTGAATCAGAGGGAGGCAGCAGGCCTTTCGAGGAGCCTGTCCCGCTGAGGTTTACCAATCCCGTAGCAGGGGAGTGGTAACTACGAATTAGACGTACAAGTCCAGGATGCTGACGCCGATGATGCAGAGCTGCAGCAGGGTGGCGACGCCGAGCACAATGCGGGCGAAACGGAGGCGGGCGTAGACGGGGCCCGTCTTGGTGGCGGGGTCGGCCTTGGCCAGCTGGCCCATGACGGTGTGCACGTGGTAGAGGGCGATATTGGAGAGGATGAAGGTGAAGAGGAGGACGATGAACATGATGAGCGATGCCTCGCGGGAGAAGACGGGCTCACCCATATTGCTCCTGCCAAAGTCGGCCTGGAAGGGTTCCATTTTATCATAGGGGATGGACCCGAGAAAAATTAGTCGTCCGCCTCAGTCTGCTCGATCTGGGCCTTGGACTTGATGTAGATGGAGATGGTGCCGAGGGTGCCGACGGCGGAGCGGATGAGGATGGGGAGGCCCTCGTGTTGGTAGATCTGCAGCTGGGTCGAAAGGCTGCTGATCTTGGAGATGCGGGAGAAGGTGTCGAGGTCGAAAACCTGCTGGACGTCGGGAGCGGTGTCGTCGGGGTCCTCGTCGCCAAAGGTGACGCTCCTACTGAAGACGGCATCGGCCACGGTACGGAAGCTGATTTGCCTCTTGCATGTGGAGACCTCGATAGCCCCGATGTTGGACATGTCCTTGATCATCTTCTGGAAATCGCCCGAATTGATGATGACCGGCTTGCCGTACCCCTCCGGCAGCTCGATGTCGAGGCTCTGGATGCGCTGGATGCGGATGTAGGAGGTGGTGACCCGGGTGCGCTCCTTGGGCATGAGCTCGATACCAAGCTCACCCTGGCGATCGCTGCCGATGAACAGGCTGATGGTGTCCTTCTTCTTCGACGCCTTGAGCATCTTGTAGAAGTGGGAGTTGGTCAGGCCGATGGTCATCTGCTCCACCTCTGGGTTCACTCGGTAGGACGAGAACGACATGGCGTTCAGGGCCAGGTCGATGAGGATCTTCTTGTTCGTGTCGGTGACCTTGGAGTAGAGGCCGTCCTGTCGGACGTCGAACGCCCCCGACTTGATGTTGTTTTGCAGCAGCTCGGCCAGGCCCTTGATGATATGGCCCTCCGTAGTGCGGCAGTAGAATTCACGAATTGCAGTGGTGCTTGAGCTTGCCATTTCCTCCCACCGGGCCACAGCTTTAGACCGTGCGCCATAAAATTATTTTTCAGAGGTCGAGCCCCCTATTTCGCGGCGAAGCAGCTGAGCTGAACACCCCCTTGAATAAATGTTGAACGACAGCACCATCATCTTCGCCGTGACGGTCGTGGTCTTCTCGGTGGCCTACGGCAGCCTGCGCGCGGCCTCCCCGTCCTTCGTCAAGTCCGCTCTGAAGGAGGGCGGCACCCCCGTCACCTCGGAGGACAAGGTCACCCTGTATGCGGTCGGAATCAGTATCGCTGCCGGCATGCTGACCGCTGTCCTCCTCCAGGTCCGCATCTTCCAGCGCGCACGCAAGATGCGCCTGGGCCAGTAGAATAAATGAAGCCAGACAGTGTCGTCGCCTACGGCACCGGCCTCCTCTTCGCCGGCTGGGCCTCCTCCGCATTAGCCCTCTGGGTCTCCCGCCCCGAGTTCGTGATGGACGACCTTACCCCCTCCACTGTGTCAGGCGCCCGCCTCTCCACCTACTCCTTCCTCATCGGCCTCATCTCGATGCTCAGCGTCTTTGTGTACGCCGAGGTGATTGACCCAGAAATCTAAGCTGGCCGAAAAACTGACCCGGCCCCACGTGGCGCAAGCCAAACCAAAACCCGCCCATGGTGGTCACCCTTCAGGATTTCACCCCTTCGTATGACCTCAAGTATATCGTCCCAGAGGACCGCCTTGCTCGGCTCCAGCTGGCCGGACTTCAGATCTACAGGCACCTGACCGAGTCACTCACCTTCCCCGGGGCATCCCGCTTCGAAGTCAGCATCGACTTCAACCTGTACAGAAACGTCATCTACATACGCGGCTCCCTCCCTTCCTCCAAGTATGCAGCCCTTGTTTCCTACGTAGAGCCCGCCTTCTACCGCACCAGCGCAGAGACCCGCCTCAGCCCCCTTGGCGCCGTCATGGCCGCCTACCTCTCCTACATGCGACCCTTCCTGCCGCACTATCTCGAACCCGTGGTCCACTTTAGCCTCCACGTAGAGACCGAAAAATTCGACCAACCGCAAGCCTTCCCCCGAGCTAAAAGCCCCCAGCGCGCCCCTTTCCAGCCCGACCCTGCCGTCGACGCAGCCACTATGAGGGCCAGGGCTCTCTACAACGAGGTGCTTACCCTCAAGAGCAAGCTGCCCCGACGGGTCACTGCCTTCGTGTACACCGTCTCCGAGCCGCCCTGCCTTACCGTCTACGGGTCCGACTCAGCCCGCTACCTTACAGACGTTGCGACCTGGACCCGGCAGGCCGAGCTCATCAAGGCCTTCATTCATCAGCGTCTGGCCTCTACTTCTCCGCCGTCTCCTCCCGCACCCACACACGCCAAAGCACCGCGCAGGGTCCACCCGGCCCACGTGGAACACGCCCTCTCCCAGCTCGGCCTCGCGCCGGACCTCATAGTAGACGATTCCAATAGGCACGTTTTGAAGGAGGCCTGGAAGCGCAAGGTCCTGCAGTCCCACCCCGACAAGGGAGGTAGCACCACCCTGCAGCAGGCAGTGAATGACGCCAAGGACGTTTTGATACAGGAGGGCCTGTACCCCCTGTCCACCCGCTTTTCATAATTCCAATATCCCAGGTATTGGAATCATCTACTCCTCCTTAACTCCTCTACTTGAGCAGCTTCACAAGCTCCAGCAGGCGGCGCTTGAATTCCTTCTCCTTGTCCACCTTGCGGGGCGTGGTGGGCTCGGGGAAGTCGTCCGAGCTGTCCGTCTGGCTGCTGCTATCGCTGAGGTTGTAGTCCTTCCTCTTGTTGCCCTTGTACTTGGGGAAGCGGTGCACCTCGTCGGACGAGCTGCTGTCGGACGACGTAGAGTCGTACTTGCTCCTCCGCCTCCTTTCCTTCTCCTTGCGGCGGGCACGCTCCTCCCTCTCCCTCTCCTTCTCCTTACGGCGGGCGCGCTCCTCCCTCTCCCTTTCCTTTTCACGTTCGCGCTCCCTCTCGCGCTCCCTCTCCTTCTCCTTGCGGCGCTGACGGCGGCGCTCGGACGAGGACGGGGAGACCGACCTGTCCCTGTGCTTTGATGACTGCTTTGACGAGACAGGGGACACCTTCACCGGCTCGGGCTCAGGCTCGGGCTCCGATTCGGAAGTGGCCTCCTTGGGAGGTGAGGCAGGCTGCTTCTCAGGCTCGGTGTCGTCCTCTGAAAAGAACGATGGCTTGGCCGAAGGGGCGGCCGCCTGCTCGTCGCCAGAGGTGGCCGAGTCTTCCCCCTCGGATACACTGCGCCTATACTTGTTCTGGCTGCGTCGGTCCTGGGGTGTGATACTGGCCAGACTGTTGGTCTTGACCAGCTTGTCATAGATGCTCTGAACTGTAGAAAGATGGTGGATGTCGCAGGTGAACCCCTTGTTCAGGGGAAGCTTGCGCTTGGGGACCTTGTCAAACAGTACGCTGTAGACGGGCTCGTACTCGGTGCAGGTGAGTCGAACCCTCTTCCCTACTTGCTCGATCTTGATATCGCTCATTGGGTTTAGAAACCACGGCAGAGTCTTTAAAACACTGCAAAAAACACAATTGTTTCTTTAAGCCCTCTTTTCAAAACTGTCTGGGTTAACGGGTTGATGTTGGGTACTCCAAACCAAGATGAAAGTACGCCTGGAAAATTTCAAGTGCTACCGGGAGAGGGAATTCACCTTGCCCGACAGCGGTATCCTGCTCCTGTCCGGCGAGTCCGGTCGGGGCAAGAGCACACTCCTCAATGCCATCATGTTCGCTGTCACCGGCGAGGGTAAGTCCGTCTTCTCCTTCGGAGCAACCAAGTGCAAGGTGGAGCTGGAATTTAGGGACCTCCTGGTATGCCGCACCCGCCGTCCTAACAGACTCACCGTCAAGCATGAGGACACGACCCTCGAGGACGACGAGGCCCAGGAGCTTCTCAACCGATGCTTCGGTCCCTTCTTTCAGCGCACCAGCTACGTGATGCAGGGCAGCTTCACCACCTTCCTCTACCTCAGCCCAACCGAGAAGCTCGAGTTCCTCGAACAGTTCGTCTTCAAGCACCTGGACCTCGGGTCGAAGAAGGACCGCCTCAAGGACATGCTGAAGGAGCGGTCCACCAGGCTCACCGAGCTGCGCGCCAAGGAGCAAACCCTATCCGGCCTCGTCGCGTCCGCACTGCCGGTGGAGCTACCACCCTACCCCATCAAGAGTACACCTGCAACAAGGCCCGCCCTTCGCAAAAAGTATGAAGACCTCCGCACCCGCTTCACGGACGACGTGACCACGGCAGACCTCGGGGTGAAGGCGGCCCTCGCCCGCCAGGCTGAAATTCGCCAGGCTGAGGACCGTATCGCCTCGCTGCAGGGTACCCTCGCACTGCTGACACAGAGGGCGGAATCTATCACCAACCAGCTGTCGACCTTACCATTGCTGAAGGAGGAGGCCGACACAGCCCGTATGGTGACCACCATCCGAGAGATGGAGGAGGTCCGTACGGTGTTGGCAAGGTGCACCATTGAGGACACGACCGAGCAATCGGCAAGGCTGGCCGAGGCGAGGGCGTCGCTGTGGACGGACGGGTCGGCGGAGGAGCTGGCGGAGCACATCCAGAACTACCGGGCTATGATTGCAGACGTGGAGAGGAAGGACGCCGCCGAGCGCCGGCTGACCACCCTGCCTCCACCTTCGGACGTTGACGACCTGAAGCGAAAAGTTCATGACGCCGAGGTTTACCGCAAGAGGTTCAAATGCCCCTCCTGTTCCCACAGTCTCGCATACGACGGGACCCACCTGGTCCGGGCCGAGCAGTGCCGTGCCGACCCGTCCCAACTGGCCGACCTCCGTTCCAAATTGGCAGCAGCTGAGACGGCCGAGGCTGAACGCTCGCGCCTGACAGGCATCGTCCAGTCGGTTGTTGACAGCTACGACGAGCTCCACCCAGTGGCCGACGTCACCGGGTGGTTGACCGACGCCCTGTCGTACGTGGCCGAAAACACGGAGAGGGAGAAGCAGTGCGCCGTCCTCCAGAGCAGACTTCGTGTAGTGGAAAAGGCCAACGCCGCTGCCGAGACCGCACGGGCCGGTGCCCTCGCCACCCTTGCTCGCCTCGGTACTTCAGAGGACGGGCTGGACTCGGCCCTGACCACCCTTCGCGACCGATACGCCGAGGCCCGTGCGGTCGAGGTTCACAACCAGCAGGTCAGCCGACAGCGCACCGACCTGGAGGCTGAGCTGGCCTCCACCAGCAGAAGAATTTCAGAGGCCAAGGTTGAGATCGAGGAGAGGTCCCGGTGCCGCGACGGAGTGGTCGACGTGGACGGGGCCGTGCACGCCCTGACGGAGGCCCGTGAAAAGCTGGGCAAGGTGGTAGACATCCTCCAGAGGATGGACGCGTACGACCGGGCACAGGCGGAGCTGGACCGCATCCGCACCCTGGAGGGCGACCTCGCCGCCGTGAGGAAACGGGTGGCCACCGCGGAGGACAGGTTCAAGAGTGCCCTTACCCTGAAGGAGAAGCTTAGCATCGCCGAGTCCGTCTACCTTGAGAGGACGCTCGGGGAGCTGAACATGAAGGTGCAGGACAACCTCAACTTGTTCTTTCAGGACGAGCCTATTGTCGTCTCCCTCGAAACCTTTCGCGAGAGCAAGGACAAGAAGGAGGTTCGCCCGCAGATTAACGTGCAGGTTCTCTACAAGGGGGCGGACATGGACGTGGCCAGCCTGTCGGGCGGCGAGCGGGACCGCGTCAACCTGGCGATCGTGTTGGCCCTGAACGAGATTTTCGACAGCCCCCTGCTGATGCTGGACGAGTGCATCTCCAGCCTCGACTACGGCAACTTCAGCAGGGTGGTGGAGGCCCTTCAGGAGAGCATGGTCGACAAGCTTGTTTTGCTGGTGTCCCACCAGGCCGAGGAGGGACAGTTCGACGCGGTCGTCCCAGTATGAAGTGAAACTGAGAAGGGGCCCTTCCACAAAATGTTTTCAGCAAGAATGACTGACGATATGAGTTTGACCTTGCGTCGCCTTTCGCTGGCTGAATTTGGCGCGGCGACCTCGCATATGGTGCCCGCATTCGTGGACCTGGAGACCAAGACGGTCGTGGTTGCCGAGGCGGTGGACGCCGACCTGGAGGGCGTTTCCTCCGTCCGTGCCGGGCGCGGAACGAGGTGGTTGGACAGCATCCCGAAGGGTGCCGGCTGCTACTGGATCTGGACGAACGAGCCGGTGCGCCACTGCCTCAATGCGGGGGGCCGAGTCCCGCCCAAGATCCGGAACGGCAAGTACACGGTGGTGTACAACGGGGTGTCGAGCAACCTGCAGCAGAGGGCAAGGGACCACCTGGACCGCGCGTCGGGCCTGTTCGGCGAGATGAGCGGTATCAGTGTGGACCTGCTGCTGCAGCAGCCGACCGCAGCCAAGTCGAGCCATGCCAAGTGCGCGTGGGCCTGTGCCGGAAAAAAGCTGCCGAAGATTCAGGTCGACGGCAAGTACCGTGCCCCTGCTACCAAGGACGAGCTGGCCGCAACGATGCACCTGTCCCGAGAGGAGCGGGCCTACCTGCAGGAGAACAACACTGCCTACTTCAAGAACGGAATCCAGGCGGGCGACCCCAAGCACCGAGGCTACGAATGGTACTTCTCGTACGTGGAGTGCCAGGACGCCCGGGCCCGCACCTACATTGAGCATAGCTGGCGTGAGGACAACGGCGTGCCGGTCCTCTGCAGCTATGTGACCGGAAGATGATGTAAATGGTATACTCAATTCAGGAAATTGAGTATCTAAAGCACCTTCGGGTGGACGGTAGCATACCTCAAGAATGGAACCTGTCGGCAAGCTGAACGCGACATACCGCATGGAGCGCACCTACAACGGATGGCCGCTCGACCTGGCCAAGAGCGCCCTCCAGAAGTACTGCAGGAGGGGCGAGCTGGAGAAGGCCCTGTTCGCCATGTACGAGATGGACCTTTTCGCCTTCCTCAAGAGCCCTGGGTCGGAGGGCATCCGAACCAATATGATCCACCGCCTCATGGTCACCTACATGGAGGACGTCGGCCTCGGCAACGTCCACATCTGGCCCGACATTGCCAAGGACATCGGCACCGCCCTCCGCTGCCGCGCTCAAAGGGCCGGCCACCCCATCTTCTCCCCCAAATATGCGGAGATGAGGGCCCAGGAGTCACAGGCCCTTGCCCATGCAGTGTACCTCATCTGCAAATCCCACAAGAGCAGGGACTGCTCCCACTACAAGTACGCCTACATGGTGTACCCTTCCATGGAGGACAAGGCCCACTCCCTCCCCGACATCGACGCCGACCTGCAGGCAACGCACCCCCTCACCCTCAAGTTCACCTTTGTGCCGGGGGACGAGAAGGTCAAGGACCCTGCCAACAAGCTACTTGCAGCCCTGACGGCGGGGTCCGCGGCGGCCGTCCACTACGCATCCCTCGTGGCCGATGCCAAATGCGGTAAGCACCTGGGTAGCACCAAGGGCGCCTTCCTCGTCTTCGACCTGCTGCGCTTCTACATTTCCAACATGAAGAAGGAGGCGGACCGGCTGTTCCTCAAGGAGCGCCTCGACATCGCCGTCGAGTGGTTCAAGGAGCTGCACCCCATCAAGGAAACCTTCATCTGCTGGTTGTTCGTCCTCCTCATGGTTTTGCGCGTGCAAACCAAGGTCGGGTTTGTCTCCAACACCATCGAAGAGGTGGACCCCAGCACCCTCCTCGTCTACGTCAAGCGCAACCTGGACGAGGAAATTTTTGAGGTGGACGAGTACGTCAAGGACATGCACACCCGGGTCGGCAAGGCGCTCGGCCGTGGCTCCGCTTTCTTTGCGGAGCAGTCATCCGTCGTCCTTCCCGAGGACCCCCTCGTCAACCACAGGTTGAAGGCGTACTACAACGCCAACAAGTTGGGCACGGCCCCTCCCCCTGTCGAAGTGCCCCCTCCTGTACAGCCCCCTCCCGCACCCCAGCAGGAGCCCGATTTCGTCTGGCCCAGCCGCGAATCCGAGTTGAAGATCATCACCAGGGTGCAGCTTGTCACGTCCAACACCCACCAGGACACGTATATCGCAGAGGTGGGCGGCAACCGGTTTTTCGTGAAGGGACCCTTCCTCTCCAAGTCTGCCCCCGAGCTGGCCTGCCAGATCGCCGAGCTCAAGGAACGGCTCGGCATCCCCGTCATCCCCCTTGACATGGTGAGGATGTACCCCGACGGGCTCGAGAGTGCCCTCGGGACCAGGCTGCAGTGCTCGAAGGAGAAGAAGTACACCTACCTGGTGGCGCCATGCAAGCTAACAGACCCCGTCATCCCCATCGAGAGGAGGAGCAGCCTCAAGTGGCCCACCACCGACGTCATCGACTACGGTAGGGTGCAGTCGGTCCGGAGGGTCGACACGGCCAACCAGGCGGAGGCGGACCAGATGCTGGAGGTGATGATTTTCCGTGCCCTCCTCGGGGTGCTCGACAACAGCGTCCGCAACTTCATGTACGTAGTGGCCGAGAGGACGGTGTATGGCGTGGACGAGGACGCTGCCGGAGGGGAGTTCATCAACCGCATGAAGGGGTCCGACAAGGCCAACCTCAAGGCTGCCCTCGACCGGAGGATGGACCACTACCAGCAGCTGATGACCAAGTGGGAGGCCGAGCTCGGCGATATTGTGGTCAACCGGGCCGAGTCCGTCGCCCAGCTGGTGGGTCTGTAAAAATCGATGAATCTGTGAGCCGACGGCATTTGCGTTGAAACCTACACATGGACAGGAATATGGAATACAAAAATTGGACTCGTCCCCAAATTCGCGCCAAGGTTTTTCAACAGGCTGCTATCATCCAGAGCGTTTTGGCCCGGACGTACGACATGTCCCCTTTCGTTTTGAAGGAAAACCCTGAATGGGTTCAGTTTTTTTCAAGCGACGACAAACTCATCCTGACGGTGGCCTTCAACTTCTGGCGCTTTCATCCAGAGAATGCCAGTATGTATTCTGACCTCCTATCCGATGTCGGGCGACTGATGAAGGTGCTCTGGTCGATGCGGCTTACCCAAACCCACGAAAATAGCGACAATGTTGCCGTCTCAGTGTAAAAATTGAAAACCCTACCCCTTTTTTGCAAATTTTGGCAAACAATCTCAAATGAGCATCGTTGTGAGCGAGGCGGACCCCGACTTTAATGATATCAAGTGCTATATCGCAGCGGTCAAGGCCCGTAGGGCGGTGCTTCAGCGCGCTTCGTTCATCCAGCACGACCTTTCCCTGAGCTACGACATGCAACCTATCAGGATGACTGGACAGCACATCGACTTTTTGACCAAAAACGGTACTTGTATTCTCGCCGTCGGCCCTTCGTCATGGAACCTTGCATCCGAGGTCGATGCCACCGACTCCCTCCGGGCCGGCATCGTCATGCTTATGGACCTGCTGATGGTCTTGAGCACTGCGGTATACACGCGGCCTTCGCTTGAAATTGAAAATCCCGCAGAGGCTGCCGAAGAAAACCAAACCGAGAATGGCGTCTGAAGTTCAAGATATCGGGTCCCTGCTCTATTTTCTGACCGAGTACAAGAGGGCCAAGTCGCACCAGCCCACTATCGCTGTGCCGGTGCCTCGCAAGTAAATTATTTTCCAATCCCAGGGTTGGAAAATTGCGTTCCCATCTGCAAGAATGCAGGGTTTTCAAAATGCTTACCACATTGCCGAGAGAAATCGTCCTCCATATTGCGTCCTATTGCGACGATAAGACGGTGATTGCCTTGAGCCGCACGTCAGCGGCCACGTTTCAGGACCTCGGGTCTGACGCGTTCCGGAGGCGTGTCCGCCTTGTGGTGAACCACCTGATTCACTTTGCCGACACCCTGCGGCTGACGATGCACGACTCAGTTCGACCCGAATGGGTCATCTGGGGGGCAGTGGAGCACACAAGGTGTGTACGGCATGTGGACCCTGCCGACCAGCCGTATGTGTCAAGCATCCAGGCCCTTTCCATGTGGAGGCACCGTCCGGTTGAGGATCTCATCGCCCTTGTCAACCTCCACGTCCTGTTCCTCAAGATGCTGCTGAGCACGACATGGGAGGACATCCAGCGGCTGGTGAGGGCCTACTGCAGGAAGCTGGTGCACCGGATCTACACGCCGATGGAGAACGTCATGGCATTCGGACGGGTTGCGACCCACTTGTGCGGCGACCTGGCGACGGGCGTCGTGTTGAACTCGGCCCTGTACTTCAACGATAGGAGCATACCGCGCCGGCCGAGCATGGTGGACCCAGAAGCAGCAAAGGCATGGATGCTGCAGGGGATCGACACCGGCCTGGAGTACACGGGCCAGATCCGGAAGAGGATGGCCGCGCTTGCGAACGAGTAAACATGGCTTAAGTTTCATGGTCCTGAAAAGAAAGATGTCTGACGTGACCGAGCCGCCGACGAGCCCGCCCCCCGACCACACTGTGGATATCAGTGACGACGTGCCCTGCCAGGCCAACCTCAAGGAGGAGAATGAGGAACTCCGCAGGGTGATTGCAAACCTGCAGACCATGCTGGACGAGCAGAAGGAGAACAATATCACGGACCAGCTGTGGCTGTGGATCCTGGACTGCAAGCTGCGCCGCAGCGCCTACTGGAAGCAGTACTACAGGTACCAGAAGTACAACAACATCCTGTCCACCCCCCTAACGCTGATTGCGTCCGCCACCGGAGTGACCTCGATCGCCCAGCTCGGGTACGAGAACACGGCCATCCAAGTGACGGTCGCGGTCCTTGGCGTTCTGTCGACCGCAATGACGGCGTACCAGCGCTACTTCAACTGGGGCCAGAAGGCCATCCACTGCAGGGACATTGCCAAGCGCTACGGCCAGCTGGCCAGACGGGGCGAGATGCAGGTCAACCTCTTCATGACCAAGCGCATCACCATCGACGTGCTGGTGGAGTTCATGGAGAACTTTAGAAAGGAGCTCGACCAGGTGCAGGCCGAGGCTGAGGACATGCCCACCGAGATCCTCAACAAGAAGGTGCTTGCCGACCCGAAGATGAGCTCGCAGGAACTGCGCAACCTGGCCATGCAGGAGAGCGACGACGAGGGGGAGGGTCCGAGGAGGGTGGACGGCCGCCGGATCATGTTTTCCAAGGCACTCTCCAAGTAGAGAATTTTTCGTAAGCCGGGATGGGTTACGAAAGGTCAGCGGCGGACTTTGACAGGCACCTTGAAGGGCACGATGGGGACGGCGAGGAGGTAGCGGACGGCTGAGCGGAAGTGGTGGCGCTTAGTCCAGACCTTGCGGCGAAGGGCGCGGGCCTTCTGTAGGACCTCCTTGTGCTCCTTGCGGTACTGGTTCTCCTCGCGAACGGTTTCCATCTTTTCCTTTTTGGCCCTGAGGTACCGTTGAAACATGGAGACGACGGTCCTGTTGGCGCCGGGCCTCTTCACGTATTCGGCAAAGGCACGCCTGAGGATGGGGTCAAGGTCGTTGCCGCGGATGTATGACGTCTCCTTCGGGGGGACGAAGGTCTCGTGGCGGCACATGGGGCACTCGGGGTGGCCGTTGCGAAACCACTGGATGATGCACTCTGTGTGAAATTCGTGGCCGCAGCCGTCAAGGCAGTGCTGGGTTTGCTCAAGCAGGGGGTCGTAGCAGATGGAGCAAATGTGGTCAAAGTTCATATCGCCGGACGAGCCGGCCCCGAGCGGGTACAGAGGCGGCGCATTGTGAAGGGCACTAAGCAAGGCTGTACTCATACTGAGATTTTTTCAAAGGCCAGGCTATTTAGACGGATTTTACGAAAAGATGCGGGCTGTTGTCGGCTGCTGCAGAAGGTGCAGAACTCTGTCACGATATTCAATCAAACAATCTATTTTTTCATGCACGGCCTGGCGTTTTCCGAGCGACATGGCGACAAATGCGTCACGGCTTTTGGTCGTGGATGGGTCCTCTGCCTCAATCCACGCAACAAGGTCGTCCACAAACCAGACGGCAGTACACAAAAGTTCTCGGCAGACGACCATTGTCTCCATTTCGAATGTGTGCGGGCCGTGGCTGACGGCAGGGTTGCGGTCGGGGACGCAGGTGAAGTAGAGGCTCTGGTACTTGCAGAGCAGCTTATGTATCGGAGGCTTCCGGTGGAGGTCGGTCCTGACGTCCTCCGCGGTGGTATTGTTCCTCCTGGCCAGTGCCTTCTCCACCACGGCCATGAGCACTTGAGCCTCCCGCAGGGTGGTGGCGATCCGGTCGGCAAATATTTTCCTCCTGCTGGTCAGATAACGGATGACTTCTCCTTCGATTCCGCACGAATCAAAGGCATTGCGAACGGCGCGGCACGTCTGGGTGAAGCGGCAGGTCGACCCCAGGTCCAGGTACAAGGAGACCTTCTGTATGAGTTCGTCCGGCAGCTCAGTGATGGACATGGGTTGGTCTGGTACGGCGTTGACCGATGGTGGCTCTCGATTTTTTACTGGGCAGGGGCGCCGATGGGCTGGCCGTCGGGGCCGACAGGGGCGACCACGATGCCCTCCACAACCTCTTCGCCATCGGGGCCGATCTGGGCGACGGGGACGGGGGGCATGGCGAGGACGGAGGCGGACCCGGCGGAGCAGCCACAGCCGTAGTGCTCCTTCTGGCGCTCAACGATAATGTAGATGAGGAGGGCGAGGGCGACGAGGGCGAGGGCACCGATAGCGACGGTGGTCTTGGACAGGGTAAACTTCATTTATAGTGCCCCCGAAAAAATCGCTACTTAAACCGGAGGGGGGCCGCCCTCAAAAAAGATGGACAACCTTTTTGAGCTGGTTATGATTGTGAAGAATGCAGAGGACGTCATCGAGAAGACCCTCCGCTACGCGAGGACGCTGGTGTCGAGGTACACCATCGTCGACACCGGCTCGACCGACCGCACGATGGAGCTGGTCCGCACCGTCATGGCCGGACTGCCCGGCAACCTGTACGAGGAGCCTTTCGTCGACTTTGCCACTACCCGAAACCGCGCCTTCGAGCTCGCCTCCAAGGAGTGCAAGTACTACCTGGTGCTCGACGACACCTACCTCGTCACCAATGCGGACGCCATCCGCAAGGCCGTCCTGGCCCGCCCCCAGGCCGACGCCTTCAACGTGCTGATCAGCACGGCGGACGAGACCTACTACAACACCCGTATCACCCGCGTGTCCGCCAACCTGAGGTACAAGTACCGCGTCCACGAGGTCATCGATGTGGCCGACGACAGGCTGCAGACGCTCCCCAAGGAGTGCATCCTGACTGATAACACCAACCTGTCGCACTCGCGCCGTACCATGGCCCGCCAGCAGCGCGACTACCAGCACCTCCTGCTCGACCTCGCCTCCTATCCCAACGACCCCTACGTTCTTTTCAACCTTGGCCGTAACCGCTTCAACCTCAAGAAGTACCCCGAGGCCCAGACCTATTTCCAGAAGGTCCTCGTGCTGGAGGGCGGCGGCCCCCACGTGTACGACTCGGCCGTGCTGCTCGCCTCGATCTACCAGAGGACCAGCCAGTCCCAGGAGCGCATCCTCAACCTATTCCAGCTGGCGACTGAGGCGGACCCCACCCGCGTCGACGGCCTCTTCCACCTGGCGTCCGAGTACTACAGCAGGCAGGATTTCACCAACGCACTCAAGTGGGTGAGGAAGGCGTGGAAGCAGCTGCAGAAGCCCGACAATGTCACCGGCTCGGCCCACGTCCGCAACGTCGAGGTGCCTCACCTCTACATCGAGTGCCTCATCCAGAAGCAGGACTTTACCAAAGCTCAGGAGGTGCTGATCCAGGCGCTGAAGGAGCACCCCACCGAGGTCCGCTTCCAGAACACGGCCTACGCGGTCACCCCTCGCAACCCCAACCAGACCTTCCACAAGCTCGACGGCAAGCTGTGCGTCATCCATGCGGGCGGCAGGTCACCATGGAACCCGGAACAGGCGGAGGAGCAGTCGATGGTGGAGGTCATGGCGGTCCGCCTTGCCGAAGCGCTGGTGGCGAGGGGGTGGAAGGCGATGGTCTTCGGCCCCTTCACCGCGCCCGACGCCAACTATGAGACCATGTCCAGGGGCGTCGAGTACATCTCGGACACCAAGTACGGAGACATGTGCAGCAAGTACCACATCGACGTCCTGATCGTGTGCAACAGCAGCAACAACCTGGTCTTCTTCGACAACATCAAGCAGGTCTACCTCTGGACCCACGGCCTCGCCCCCTCGTCCGAGGGGTCCATCCAGGTCCACCGCGAAAAGTTCAAGGGCATGATCGTCCTGTCCGACTACCAGAAGACCTTCATCCAGAAGGTCTACCCCGCCCCCGACAGCGCATTTGTCCGCTCGAGGTACGGCATCAACCTGAAGCACTACTCGTCCAGGAGGGACAAGGTGGCCGGCCGCTTCCTTTTCTCGGGCATGCCCCAGCAGGGCCTTGCCGCCGCTCTGAAGATCGTGGACGGGGTGCGCGAGTTCATCCCCACCGCCACCCTCCGCGTGCTGTGCCGCCCCGACCTGATCGACTCCGACCTGCAGAGGGAGATTGGTACCCGCTCGTACGTCGAGGTGGTGGACGCCGCCACCCCTGTCCGCCGTGCGATTGAGAACCTGTCGGCCGAGTGGGTCCTCCTCCCCACCGACCAGGAGGAGGCGTTCAGCGTGCAGGCGCTGGAGGGCATGGCCGGCTGGTGTACGGTCGTTGCGTCCCGTGTGGGCTGCCTGTCCGAGGTCATCGGTGCGGGTGGTACCACCGTCCCACTGGAAAACGGAGAGGCCAACGTGGCCGCCTTCGTCTCCACCATCCGCCTCCTGTCGGAGAAGAAGGAGCTGCAAGAGCGCCTTGTGTCGGCCGGCCGCGACCGTGCATTGACTATGAGCCTCACCGGCTGCGTCGACGACCTGCTCGCCGTCTTTGCCAAGAACGAAAAATGATCGGTTAACATCAGTCCATAGTCATATAGAAAACTATGGACTGCTCCGTCTGCCTCTGCGAGCTCGCCCCCGACTCGACAGAGACGCTCCACTGTACCCACCGGATATGCCAGGGCTGCTACAGCAAATGGCGTGCTTCGTGCCGGGAGGCCGAGGTGGACTTCACCTGCCCATGCTGCCGTGCCGTCATACAGGCCTACCAGACAACTGACGGCCCCACCCCTCTTTTTGCCATCGATGCCGAAATGGACGCCGCATTCGAGGAGGACGACGGGTGGGACTGCTACGAGACCCAGGAGGACGAGACCGACACCGGGTCCGAATGCACGATCGACTATCCGGACGAGGAGGACGAATGGGAGGATGAGGACGAGGACGAGTACTGAAAAAGTGGCATGGCGACGGGGCGCGCCGCTGCCGAAGCATGCAAATGATACGGCCGAGCAACCCCGCCTTCCACCAGGCCCTGACGGAGGACCCGGACTTTCTACTACCTAAGCGTACTTTCATCCCTGTGTCGTGCTTCCGCTGCCACCGGCCGGAGCCGCTGAAGCATCTGGTGGTGCCCACCGACAACCCGTGCTATGTTTGTATTTCGTGCATATCCCCTGCCTGCGTCCAGGCAGCCCAGCGGGGGGTGCTGCGCTTCATCCGCGAAACGGGCGAGAGCATCAACATTCTGGACTCGTGGGCCATCACGTACCCCGTGAACATCAGGCGCACGAACGGGAAGGTCGAGTCCGACTGGATGATCAAGGGATTCTTTTTCAACGACGAGGCCGCCATTGCCGTCTCGGTGATGAAGCAGGACTGGAGCCTGTCGAAACGCATCAATGTGAACGAGTTTATCGCACTGAACCCTTTCATCGCCAAGATGGACCGGGACGCCGTGGTCCACACGGGCGAGGCGTCCATTATGCTGCAGGGGCTGGTCGACCACCTGGTCAACTCCATCCTCGACGATTGTAAAGTTGTTACCTGATGACCTGTGTTTTTGGTAGATATTTAAACCATTGCGCGAATCTATCAAATGCTGATTCCTGAAGAACAGATGATTTTCATAATTGTTATAATCGCCATATTGTTGCTATCAAAAAGTACGCCCGGTGGTGGAAAAATGCTGTCCGTACAGATTTTGAAGAAAGGGCTGACCGAGGCCTACACCAAGAAGCGCAACCATGCGTCGGACTGCGGGTTTGACTGCTACAGCGAGCCCGTTGTGGTACCTGCCATGGCGCGTGCCTTCCCCGTGCCCCTCGGGATTGCGGCCGCCCCGTCCATCGGCAAGGGGTTCATGCTCGTCCCGAGGTCGAGCATCACCAAGACACCCCTCCGCCTGTCCAACTCCATGGGCATCATCGACCCAGACTACAGGGGCGAGATTCAGGCCCGCGTGGACAACCTGTCGAACAACATTTTTGAAATCGATGGCCAGTCGCTGTTCCAGCTGGTGTGGGGCGACCTCTCCCCCATGAAGGTGCAATTCGTCGACTCGCTGCCTGAGACGGCCCGCGGCTCCGGCGGCTTCGGCTCAACGGGAAACTGACCTCCGTCAGGGGGCCACCATCCCCGGGACAACCCATCCGATGAACCGAGAACAGCTTGAACTGGAGCGCGCAAAGCAGATTACCGTGCAGCTACTGCTGGACCGCGGCTATCCCGAGGCCGCCATTCACGTGGACGAGGACAATGTGATGGCCGAGCACCCGGACCACGGCCGCATATTGGCCGTCTACGTCAGCGAGACCAAGCTCAGCGTCGGTACCCTTAAGGACGTGGTGTCCATCTGCGAGGACGAGAAGACCAACCTGCTACTCGTCTACCGGGACAGCATCACCGCCTCGGCCAAAAAGACGCTCGAGTCCATCTACAGTATCAACGTCGAGGTGTTTTCCATGGCCGACATGCAGTACAACCCCACCAAGCACGAGCTGTGTTCCAAGCACGAGCAGGCCACCCCCGAGGAGGCCGCCGACGTGAAGAAGCGGTTCGGCTCCGGGCTGCCCGGCCTGCTGCGCACGGACAAGATGGTGCGGTGGTACAACTTCAAGCCGGGCACCATCGTGCGCGTGACCCGCCCCGGCGGGCATGTCATCTACCGTATTGTAAAGTAGACCCAAATTCCACAGGTCCCTGTGGAATTTTACAAATCATCGCTGGATGGGTGCGTGGGGGCGCTTGCTTCTGGCGGGCCGGTCGGAGGCGGCGACCTCGTCGAACAGCTGGGCCAGCTCGCGGACGATGCCTACCCGGGTCAACACATCACTCAAGGGTGGGGAGCGCGGTGCCATTTCTTTCAAGGTATGATTTTTACTCGACGGTGCAGGTGGCGACAAGGTCGATCAGGGCCTTGAATTTTTCGGGGTGGTCCTTGTACTCCCAGCTGTTCTCGAATTCGGAGAGGGTGACGGCCTTGATCTTGAGGGGTGGGTTGTAGGGCTCCAGCATGGTCCAGATGGTCTGTGCAAATTCCATCAGGCACACGTCGTGGGTGGAGCAGTGGCTGTGGCCCCACAGGAGCGTGTCAATCACCCCCATGCCATTGTTGTCAATGGCGGTGACGTCGGCACCCCTCTTGAGGAGGCCATCAACAAGGTCGAGGTCGCGGTGCTCGATGGCGGACAGGAGGAGGGTGGTTTCGCACCCAGAGTCGTTGGGCCAGTGGCCGCGGACGTTGACGTCAATCACCCCCCTGTCAAGCACGTCGAGGTAGGTAGTAGTGCCCTCCATGTGGTGCTGCACAAGAAGGGGGATGAGTTCCTTGCGCAGGGCCTTCACCTGCATCTGAAGGTACTCAATCATGGTGTCCTGGTACTTGCCGTACATCTCGCAAAGAGGGATATTTGTGGTCATCTTTTTTGAAGTACGGATGCAGTGGGACAAAAAGGCATCACTTTTTTGTAGGGCCTTAGCCAGTGGTGAAGAGGGGGTAGGCCCGGAGGATGGCTTTGCCGATGGAGTCGCCGATGAGGAGCCCGGCGGCGTTGGCGCTCTGGGTATGGATGCCTCCGTAGATCCTGCTCTTGCCGCACTCCTGGGCCATCTGGCGCCAGGTGCCGTAGTCGGTCGCGATGGTGGTGTACGGGTAGGCCGCATCGATATTGGAAATGGCGGGCGCGAAGAAGAGGCAGGCCGGGGTGCAGACGGCCTTGCTGTAGAGGGCGGACCGGGCAAAGATGGGGCTGATAAGGTTCAGCTCCTGCTGGGTGAAGGTGGTGTCGATGTCGGTCGGCTGGACGTCGCCGAGGACCTCGGACAGGATGGCCGCCGCGGCGCCGCTGAAGGTGGAGTGACCCGAAATGTAGTCGGGGAAGGGAGGGGTGACAAAGTTGGTCTCCTGGTAGGGGACCCAGACGTCGGACGAGATGCTTCCGTTCCAATTCGACATGGGGTGGGCGGGCCTCTGCATGATGGCCTGGATGGGGCGCTGCTGCATGTAGGTTCGCTTGACCCGCCAGGCCGTAATGGACGCCTGGAAGAGCGAGGCGCACAGGAGGAAGTGGACACAGACCTGCCTGCTCCAGCTGTACTTCAGGTGCTCCATGGTCTTGCAGGCCAGCAGGGCCCAGATGCCGGGCGGCGTGACGGTGCCGGGTCCGCCGGCCCAGACCTCGGCGATCATCCTCTCCTCGTTGGTGTAGGTCAGGGAGGTGATCTCGTCGACCTCCTTCTCCCTCTGCTCCGGCGTGGGGAACAGAGTGTCGGCGATGGAGAGGAAGTCGGTCTGGTCAACGACGCCCTGCACGTAGCCCCACTGCGGGGTGAGGAACGACTGGGTCTGGCCGTTCACGTGCAGGGGAGTCCACTTGAGGGGCTCGGGGAGGGGTGTGCCGAGCGGGGTGCCAGGCACGATGGTGCGGCTGCCGTTGGGGTTGGGGACGGGCATCGAGGCGGAGGAGCCGTCGGAGGCGCGGGAGGCGAGGAAGGCGCTGGCCTGATTCTGGAGGGCGGTGATAGTGTCGTTGTACCCGAAGATGGGGATGACGGACGGGAGGGAGGCGGAGGGGAAGACGGTCTGGAGGGTGGGCGTCACAACGTTGGTGAACAGGGCGTAGCGGGCGGCCTCCTGGTGGGGGCAGTCGAGGCCGAGAAGGGACGAGGTGGAGTCGACCTGGAAGGGGATGCTTCCGATGCTGCAGCTGGTGAGCATCATGACGGCGCCGGCGAGGAAGAGGAGACGGGCCGTCACGGTGGGCGGCCTTCGGTTGGTGGCGATGTCCCTCAGGATGGGCAGGATATAGGTGCTCATTTATTGGGGATGTCAAAAGTGGAGGGTTAAGCGGGAAGGGGTGACGACGGAAAAGGAACGACGATGCAATACGCGGAACTGTTTACGTATCAGTGGAGTTTCGAGGATGCGGACGAGGGCCACATCATCAATATGTACGGGCTGACCAAGGCCAACGAGGACGTCCTGGTAAGGGTCACCGGGTTCAAGCCGTGGGTCTACGTGGAGGTGCCGGACGGCGTGTCGGAGCGCGCGGCCGAGCTGGCCGTGAGGACGGTCTACAAGGACAAGAAGATCAGCGTGGCAGAGGTGAAACCGGTCCTGAAGGAGAAGCTGTACTCGGCCGACGTGTCGGTGCAGGCGGACGGCTCGGTCCGGTACCGGAGGTATACCTTCCTGCAGGTCTTCTTCAACCGCAACGACGGGCGGCGCAACCTGATGTACGCGCTGGGCTCCGGCGTCAGCATCGGCGGCACGGCCAAGCTGAGCATGAAGGTGCACGAGCACAATGCCAGCCCCGTCCTCCAGTTCACCTCGATGTCCCACCTGCCGACGGCGGGCTGGGTCCGGGTGGGCGGCACGGTGTGCGACGGCGTGGCCAAGACCAGCGTCTGTGCGCACGAGCTGACGTGCTCCTACCTGAGGGTGGTGCCGCTGACGGAGGGTGGGGTGGTACGCCCCCTCATCCTGTCGATGGATATCGAGGCCAATTCGAGCGTGCCCACCAGGATGCCGACCGCGACGGAGCCGCACGACCGGGTGATGATGGTCAGCTGCATCGTCTCAAGGCAGGGTGCGCCGGAGAGCACGTGGGACAAGATCCTGCTGACCCTCGGCGAGCCCGACCCGGACAAGGTCGGGGAGGACGTGGAGGTGCGCTACTTTACGGACGAGGGCGACCTGCTGATCGGCTACGCGGAGCTGGTGATGGAGAAGAACCCGCAGGTCATCATCGGGTTCAACATCTTCGGGTTTGACTTCCCCTTCATGATCAACCGAGCCAAGTCGGAGTACACCAGGGTCATCAACCAGTTCAAGCGGCAGGGCGTGGTGCTCGGCCGGCTGGGCAAGGAGCAGACTATCAAGTGGTCGTCGTCGGCCTTCAAGACGCAGGAATTTACCTACCTGGATTTCGAGGGCCGCCTCTTCATCGACCTGTACCCGATGGTGCAGCGCGAGTTCAAGCTGGACTCGTACAACCTGAAGTCGGTCACGACCTACTTCTTGGGGGAGACGAAGGACCCCCTCACCCCCAAGGGCATCTTCAAGTGCTTCCGGTTGAACACCCCCTCCGCCCTCGGCGTGGTGGGCAAGTACTGCGTGCAGGACTCGGTCCTCGTGACCAAGCTGTTCGAGCGGCTGAATGTCTGGGCCTGGGTGACGGAGAAGGCCAACGTCTGCAACGTCCCCATCTTCACCCTGTACAGCGCGGGCCAGCAGATTACGGTCTTCTCGCAGGTGTACAAGAAGTGCCTGCACGACGGCATTGTGGTGGAGAGCAGCGGACACGAGCCGAGGGAGGGCGAGTCCTACTCCGGCGCCTACGTCTTCCCGCCAAAGCCGGGGCTGTACGACAACGTGACCTCGTTCGACTTTTCGTCCCTGTACCCGACCACCATCATCGCCTACAACATCGACTACCACACGCTGGTGACGGACCCCAAGATCCCCGACAGCATGTGCCACGTGATCGAGTGGGAGGACCACATCGGGTGCGAGCACGACACCACCGTCCGCAAGACCAAGGTCAAGACCGTCATGTGCGACCGCGCCCCCAAGCGCTACCGCTTCCTGAAGGAGCCCAAGGGCGTGCTGCCCACCATCCTGTTCAACCTGCTCGACGCCAGAAAGCGCGTCAACCGCATGATGGAGGAGAGGAAGGAGACCCTCAAGTCCACCACCGACGAGGCCGAGCGGGCCAGGCTGGCGTCCGAGATCACCGTGCTGGACAAGCGCCAGCTGTCCCTCAAGGTGTCGGCCAACTCCATGTACGGCGCCATGGGCGTCTCGAGGGGCTACCTGCCCTTCATGCCCGGCGCCATGTGCACCACGGCCAGGGGAAGGCAGTCGATCGAGAAGGCGGCCAAGTTCATCCAGTCCCAGTACAAGGGGCAGCTCATCTACGGTGACACGGACAGCTGCTACGTCCACTTCACTCACACGGACAACCCGGACGAGCTGTACCAGTTCTGCGAGCGGGTGGAGGAGGAGATGACGGCGCTCTTCCCCAAGCCGATGAAGCTGGCGTTCGAGGGCAAGATCTACTGGCGCTTCTTCATCCTGACCAAGAAGCGGTACATGGCGCTGACCTGCGACCGCACCGGCAAGGTGGCATCAAAGCCGTTCTCCAGGGGTGTCATCCTCAGCAGGCGCGACAACTCGGCCTGCGTGCGCAACCTGTACCAGGACACCATCATGTCCATCTTCTACCGGAGGCCCGAGTCGTACGTCCTGTCGGTCGTCTTTGACGGGCTAACACGTCTGTTCCAGCGGGCCGCCCCCCTCAAGGATTTTACGGTCACGAAGAGCGTGGGCGACATCGACTCGTACGCCATCAAGCTGCCCACCTGCGTGGGTGGGGACAAGGAGAAGAGGAAGGCGGTCGGCAAGATGCGCGCGGAGAAGGTGGCACAGGCCCTGGGCCAGCCGGTGGCCGAGCACGACTGCGCCGAGTGTGCGGTCAATGGCGTGGACGCGAACTGTGGGTGCGAGCGCACCCAGTGCCTCGGGTGCTACCAGGAGTCGCAGTACAAGCTGACGGTGGTCCCACCCCAGGTCCAGCTGGCGGAGCGCATGAGGAGGCGCGGCAAGCCCGTGCAGGCGGGCTCCCGCATCGAGTTCGTGGTAACGCTGCCCCAGACCTACACGGCGAAGAAGCACTCGAGCAAGGGGTGGGTGCTCGGCAAGGCGGAGGAGCAGAAGCTGGCGGAGAAGATGGAGGACCTCGAGTACTACCGCGATCACGCGGAGACCCTGCAGCTGGACATCTACTACTACCTCAAGTTTGCCGTCAACCCGTTTGACCAGATGCTGGAGGTTGCCTACGGAACCCCCGACGTGGTAGGCTCGTTCTACAAGCACATGCGCAACCGCCTCAAGCTGATGGCTGAGCTCCGTCTGGCCATCCGCCCCGAGCTCGTGTTTGAGGACTAAAAGACAGCTGACCCAAGTGAAAAAATATGGACAAGATTATTGGACCAGAGTTTTACGAGAACGAGGCGGCGCGCCACCTGTACGCCGTGATCAAGGGGGACGAGTCGATCCGTGTGGTGGCCGAGATCGGTGCGTCGGCGGGGCAGGGCTCCACCAGCATCATCACGTCGGCCCTGATGGGCAGGGAGGGGGCAGCGTTCTACCCGATCGAGATTTCAAAGGTGAGGATGGCCCACCTGTGCAGCGTGTACCAGGGGGTCGAGTTCGTTCACCCCATCCTGGGGTCCACCTGCTCGGTGGCCGAATTCCCTACAAGGCAGGAGTACGAGACGGACCTGAAGAGGTATGCGATCACGGCGTATGATGTGGACACGGCCGTCCGCTGGATGGAGCAGGATAAGGCGTACCTGCTGGCCAACCCCGACCTGCATACCGACGTGCTGACCCAGCTCCCCCGCCAGCTGGACCTCATCCTGATCGACGGGTCCGAGTCGCTCGGCTTTCGCGAGCTGATGAAGGTGCTGCCGAGGATGCCGCGCTACATCGCCCTGGACGACATCTACGTTTTCAAGAACGCAAGGTCGGTCGAGTTTCTGGACAGGTGTCCCGACTACGAGTGCATGACCAAGATGCGTGTCCGCAACGGGTACGCCGTCTACAAGAGGCGCTCCTAAGATTTCCAACCGCAATGAAAGGGTGGAAATTAGAAATGGTTGCCGAGGATCTTGCGGTACCATTTGGCCGGGGGGGTGGCGACGGCCTCCGGTGCGACGGCGGTGGGGGTGCGGGCCTCCTCCTCAAACTTTTCCTCCGTGACGGGCTGTGGGATGAGGACGGGCGGTGCGGGGGGAGGGGCCGCAGGCTGGGTGATGACATTGCGTATGAGAGGGGGGCTGATAGTGGGGATACGGGCAAGGCCTGCCTGGGTCAGGCCGTAGATGAGGAGCCCAGAGACGAGGGCGGTGCCGACGATCTCGGCGTGGTCAGTAAGGTTAAGCTGCTTCATGGCTTTGCAACGAGGGGGTATTGTTTTAGGCTGATTTGACGTACTTGTCGGCGAGGAAGACGAATGCGTCAAACCACTTCCAGAGGGCGGCCTTGTCCTCGCGAGCGAGGGTGGTCCACATGCGGCGGAAGACGCCGACCTGTGTGGGGTCAAGACCGAAGGTGAGGACGTCGGACTCGAGGAAGATGCGGTCGTCGCGCTTCTTGATGGCCTCGCGCTGGGGCAGGACGGTCTTGATGAACTGGTCCATAATAAGGGTGATGGGGAGCTGGTCCTTGACCATGATGCGCGCCACGACGAACTGGCCCTCGTGAGGGAACATCTCGATCAATTCGTCAAGAAATTTTACAAGGTTGGATTTGAACTGGTTGAGAGCTTCCATTGCTTTACAATACTGCGGTAAATTTTTTAGACCAGCTCTCCGATGACGGTGAACATGCCCTGCGGCGCGACGGGCCGGCTGGCCGGGACGACGGCGGTCGGCTTGACGACGGGCGGGCACCACTGGACCCTGGTGAGCCGGACGCGGTGCGTGGTCCCGCTGTGGATGTCGCCCCTGCCGTCGACGGAGAAGTAGGCCTCCTTCCCCTGGGGTGCCACGTACTGACCCTTGAGGGTGGCCTTGGTGACGAGGATGTTGAGCCCGTGGTAGGTGAAGAATAGTCCGTTGGGGATGGCCTTGACGACCTGAGCGTCGACCTCCATGCCGGTGCGGGGCAGCACCCGGTCCACCTGGAACCGGACGTACAGCCTGATATGCATATTGTCGCGCTCCACTATATTGTTGACGATTCTGACCGGGTCGTGGACCTGGAGGATAATGCCGTCCGTCTCCGTGCACTTGCCGGCGTACCGCTCGTGGACGACGGACCGCACGGTGTCAGGGAGCGATGCGCTGAGGACGGAGGGCAGCACTGTCACGTGGGTCGAGATAGTTACGGTCTCCATGATGTTGCTTTCGACCGGCAAAAAAGGGCCGCGTCTTCAGTTTCCCGACTTAAAATGGCAGGCCGACGGTGGGTAAAATGAAACGCGGAAAGAAGGTCAAGAAGGCGTCAGCCCCCACCCCCGCACCGGTGACGACGCCGGCGGTGCAGGCCGCACCCACCAAGGACGAGAAGCCACTCGCTGACCTCAAGCGCAAGGTGCACGTAGCCGTGTTCCTGATGGTGAAGAACGAGGAGAAGCGCATCCACGTCTCGCTCAACTCGGTGAAGGAGGCGGTCAGCTCCGTTGTTATTTTTGATACGGGCAGCACGGACAACACGATCGAGGTGCTCCGCAAGTGGTGCGACGAGGCGGGCCTGCCCCTCCGCCTGAAGCAGGGCACGTTCGTGGACTTTAGCACGTCGAGGAATGAGGGCCTGGCCTTTGCCAACACCTTTTCGGACATCGAGTACCTTTTGCTGCTGGACTCGAACGATGAGCTGAAGCACCCGAGGGAGCTGCTGGAGCTGTGCATCAAGAGCAAGTCGCTCCCTCAGAGCGGATTCCACCTGACCCAGGAGTGGTACTGGGGCCCCGGCAAGTTCACCAAGTACCAGAACATCCGACTTATCAAGCCGAGGTGCAACTGGTGGTACAGGGGCGTGGTCCACGAGTACCTGAACAGGTACGTCTCGCCCGACGCCAAGGCGGACATGGTGGACGAGAAGCACCTGGTGATGGCGACCCATATCGAGATCTACCAGGACCGCATCGCCGACAACGACAAATCGCTGCCCCGCTTCAAGAAGGACAAGGAGCTGCTGCTGGCCGAGGTGACCAGGGACCCCAAGGACAGCAGGTCGATGTTCTACCTGGCCCAGAGCTGCGAGTGCCTCGGCGAGTCCGAGGACGCCCTGTACTACTACCGCCTCCGGTCCCAGATGGACGGGTACGAGGACGAGCGGTTCCACGCCTTCCTGAGGGCAGGCGACAATGCGGAGCGCCTGGGCCACGACATGTATGACGTCATCAAGTGGTACCTCAAGGCGTACCACCACAGCAAGAGGGCCGAGCCCCTCGTCAAGATCGGCAACCTGTACCAGAGGATTGGCGACCACGCCTCGGCCTGCATGTTCTACGCGGAGGCCTGCCGGCTGGGCGAGCCCGAGGCCAGGCTGTTTGTGGACACCCACAGCTACACCTATTCAAGGCACAACCGCATGGGCATCAGCGCGTTCTATGCGGGCCGCCTGGAGGAGGGCAAGCTGGCCTGCATGCGTGCTGCGGCCACGGGGGAGGACCGCGGTCTGAACGAGAGCAACCTGCAGTTCTACCACCAGGCGGAAGCGGACCTGGCCAAGCGGGATCGCAACGCATACCTGAGGAGCAAGGTAGCGGAGTGGCTGGAGACCCACCCGGGCGGGTTCTGGGAGGAGGCCACCATGTGGGCCGTGAAGGAGCACGAGCGTGTGACGAAGAAGGGGGTATAATAAATGTCGCGCATCGACTTTCGCAATCCCTACCTGGACATGCAGTACACATACGACCTGGCCGACCTCCGGTCGGTCGACTACTCGTACGAAAAGGGCGCCGAACACGGCAGCATCTACGAATTCCTCCTGCAGAACAAAGACAAGTTCAGGTACGCTCTGTACATGATGAACACCGGCCTGCTGCCGTTCTACCGCCAGCGCGAGTACTGGGTGACCTACTTCGTCACCCCCGATGACCGCCTCCCCGACGACATCAAGGACATGATTGTCAACCTGGGCAAGGCCGACATCATCAACCTGATCAAGTACAACACCGTGACCAAGGCCCTGGACCTCAAGTACATGCAGTCCACCACCATCAACTACCTGCCCACCCAGTACAAGAACGAGACCGTCATCCTCTCCACCAACGGCGGCAACTTCCTCCTCAACAATCAGGTGCAGGTCGTCGAGCAGATCCGCCTGCCCTATTCCACTATTCTGGTCACCGACGGGCTCGTCTTCCCCACCGTGTTCGGCCTCTAAATTTTCCACACTTTACAGTTTGGAAATAGGTTTCTTTTTTACAGGGCGTCGGACTCGAGCAGGCGCTTGGCGAGCGAGTGGAGGGGGCTGGCGGGGTCGGGGTGGTACTCCCCCTTGTCGGTGCGGACGGTGTAGGCGAGCTCGGTGGTGGCGAGGGTGGACCTGATGAAGGATTTGGTCATGGGGTCGAGGGAGGCGGCGTGGGCGGTGACGGCCGCGAGGATGGCGTTGTCGTCGGCCTCCGGGCTCAGGTGATAGAAAAAGTAATCGGGAATTTTGCAGTTGCTGGCGGGTTCCACGCCGACAAGGAAGCGGCCGAAGGCGGCCTTGAGGAAGGCGGGCAGGCAGGGAGGGCTGGGGGCGAAGATGCGCTTGGCGACGGTGGGCTCGCCCTTGTCAAACCAGATGGCAGCGAGGGTGGGGAAGCGCTTGGTCAGCATGTCGCGCATGGCCTGGGCGTAGACGCGGATCTCCTGCTGGGCGTGGTCGTGGTCGCGGAGCTCGATGAGGTTGAGCACGGCCTGGGCCGAGGCGGTCCAGATGACCTCGGAGTACATGTTGAGGGGCAGGATCATGCGGGCCTGCTCCTTAGCGATGCCTGCCTCAAGCATGGCGTGGTACAGGGTGATGACCTGCCCCATGTGGTCGGTGAGGGTGGAGGTCCACTGCTCGGACTCGCGGGGCGGGAGGTCGCCGGCGCTGGCCTGCTTGTTGTCGGCGGACTGGTAGCGCCAGGCGAAATCCGTGTAGAATTCGTTGATGGGCTTGTACCTGCCGCTGAGCTCGTTCCACCCGTGCAGCTGGAAGGCGGAGTCGGCCGTGGCCTCGATGCCGACCACGTGCTTGTAGAGCTGGCGCATGACGAACTCGGGTGCCTTGATCTTGAACCTGAACATCAGGTGGCGGAAGGGGGACATGTGCTTCTCGCGGTAGAGGTAGCGCATGAGGCGGACGTCGCCCTCCGAGAGGGCCTTCTTTTCGGCGCCGAAGGAGACGCGGGCCGCGTTGACGATGGTGAGCTCGTCGCCAAATGTATCGATGAGGGTGATGTATCCCTTGTCAAGGCACTTGATGGTTTCCATTTTGTTTGGGGAAATGGAAAGGGGTGCGGCGGGGCCATCAGTTTCGGATGAGCGAGTTGAGGTAGGCGGCGACGCGGGGCATGAAGGCGAGCTCGTTGAGGATGCGCTGCTTGGCGGCGCGGATGTACTGGATGCGCTGGGACCACCAGTCCTCGCGGATGGCGCGCTTGATGGTGTCGTAGTCCCTCTCAAAGTTGGAGAGCTCGAGCTGGACGTAGGCCCTGGGGTCGATGAGGTCGCGTGCGTTGGGGGCGCCCCAGTAGAAGACGAGGCACTCGGACAGGATGCCGTCGACCAGCTTCTCGGAGATGTAGTTGTTGATTGCGTTGTTCTCCCCGGCCAGGTGGTACTTGTACGGGTACAGGCCCATGGTCTTGTCCAGGGGCGGGAGGTTGCCCCGATGGTTGGGGAGGTTGAAGCGGTTGGTGCCCCAGAGCTCGAGGGGGACGTCGCCCTTGTCGCAGAGGTACTTGGCAAAGTCCCACCGGAGCACCTGGCCGTAGTCGTGGTACTTGGCGGACAGGATGGCGGACACCTTGTCCTCGGTCTTGGTGATGGTCTCGTTCATGAGCTCTGTGTAGGTGCGGTTGAGGTGCCACTGGAGGTTGTTGAGGTCGGACGAGTAGCGGAAGGCGCGGAGGCAGCCGAGCTTGCCGACGGGGTCGCACCAGTCGCCCCACATCGTGCCCTCCTTCTCCATGTGGGGCTCCATGTGGAAGACGATGGTCCTCTCGGGCTGGAAGGCCTCGGACGCGTGGGGCTTGTTGATGACCACGAGGTAGTCGTACGGGTCCTCCGCCACCAGCTGGACATTGTCCCAGCGGTAACCGGGGTCCTTGGCGCCGCGGCCGAACTCGGCCTGGAGGTCGGCGGGCATGGACCAGAGCGACGTCATCTTGACTCGGATGGGCCTGGTGAGGAGCTGGGCAAAGCTCTGCTCGTGCTCGGTGGAGCAGAACTCGGACCCCTTGAGGGCGATGGAGGCGCAGGCGGGGAGGCGGCAGGGGCGGGCGTCCGGGGCGGGAGCCGGCATGCCGAGGAATTTGGTGAGGAAGCGGTTGGCGAGGGGGTGGCGCGGGTTGAGGGGGAGGGGCGCATTCGTGTGCAGGGCGTTGTCGATGTACCGGAGGTAGGCCAGCATTTTTTGGCGGGAGGGGGTAGATCCCTTAAGCCGGCGTGTACCTGTAGGAGAAGATGGCCTCGATCTGGAGGGCGGGGTTTGGTGCGAGGGGTGGCTCGTTGTCGGGCTCGAGGGGCTGGAAGAGGGTGCCATCCGGGAGGTAGACCCTGAAGTAGAAGGTGTCGTTCGGCCTGAACTTGATGGACTGGGTCATGCCGAAGGCGTCGACCTTGATGAAGGGGGAGTCCTCGGGGTCGATGATATCTGTGATGGGGCAGATGAAGATGGCGTCGTGAGCGTTGGGATTGTTCGAGTAGATGATGTCCTTGCCGACGGTCTTGGCCGAGGTACGCGGGCGGAAGTCGACGTAGACGTAGGGGTAGAAGGCGATTCGGGAGCCGGAGGTGAGGGGGACGTTGGGGAGGACAAGGTTGATGAGCTCAACCTCCATGCATTGGGGCTCGGACTGGGACACGGTGGAGCCGCAGTAGAGCATGGGGGACCAGTAGTCCTGGGCGCCGCCGAGGATCTCATAGGGGCGACCTACCAACGGTGTGGCTCCGTCTCCGATACCGGGCGGGACGGCTCGGTCGAGGGTGGCGATGCCGTTGATCCCGTCGTACTCGATGATCTCGTAGGCGTAGGCGGTGAAGGTGTTCTGGCCGATCTCGGCGTTGGGGTAGAGCGAGTCGGTGGAGGCAGGGTTGATGTAGAGGTACTGGCCCTGGTAGATGTTGGGGACGTCGGAGGCGAAGGCGTCGAGCTGGACCTGTTTGCGGTCGGGCGACACGGACAGGATCTGGGCACCGCGGACGACGGGCGGCCTGGCGCGGATGCTGAGCTGCTTGTTGACGAGGGGAGGGGGGCCGGTGGGGATGTCGGTGAAGGGGGACTCGATCTGGACCCTGTAGAGCCGCGTGTCGAGTGCAGTGATGAGGCGGGCGTCGACGGTCCCGTACGGTGCGCTGTCGTTGTTGAGGTAGTACCCGACGTAGAAGGTGCTCTGGAGGTTGGGCCTGCGGTAGAACATGTCGACGCCCTGGAGGTTGAAGTAGGTCGGGGTAGGGGGAAAGGCGGGCACGAAGAAGAACGTGTCCTTGTAGGGGGTGGGGTCATAGATGCGGGCCACGTCGCCGGGGTTGATGTCTCCTGGGAGCGTCATGAGGGCCTGCTCCAGGGAGAACGAGTTGCCCGTTTCGTTGTATTTTGTGATGAGGCATCGGTTGGCCACGTTGCCTGGGTAAGGGGTGGAGGAGTTCTCCAGGATGTAGCCTGCATACTCGGTGAAGTACGGGTCGAGCACGCTCGGGTCCACGACCGGCTCGGTGGTGTCGTAGTAGGGGTCGAGGAAGGTGGAGTTGACACCGAACGCGTTCGGCCTGAAGACGTACACGGGAAACCCGGGCACGAACAGGGCGTTGAAGGAGCCCTCCTGGGCGGTGCCGGAAATGACGGTGAACTCGCCGACCTGCGGGTCGTCCTTCCTCGCCCGGTACGTGCTGTTGATCTCAATGTACCTGGTAGGCATACCTGTTTTATTGAAGCAGGTCGGCCTGCCCTGTTAAGTAGTATCATCACTGGGAGAAGGCGAAGATGGCCTCCACCTGCAGGAGGGCGTTGGCCGGGAGGGGGGAGGGGTTGTCGGCCTGCAGGGGCTTGAAGAGGGTGCCGTCGGGGAGGTAGACCCTGAAGTAGAAGGATGAGTTGGGCCTGAACTTGATGGACTGGGTCATGCCGTTGGCGTCGATCTTGATGAAGGTGGAGAGGGTTGGGTCGACGATGTTGGTGACTGGGCAGATGAAGAGGGCGCGGTCCGAGTTGGGATTATTGGAGACAATGAGGTTTTGGCCCTGCCTCATGTCCCTGCCGTCGGGCACGAATTCGAGGTACACGTACGGGTAGTTGACGACGCGGACGCCGGTGGTGAGGACAACGTTCGGGAGGGTCAGGTTGGTCAGCTCAACCTTGTAGCAGGCGACGTTGGCCTGGGACACGGTGGAGCCGGAGTAGGCCAGGGAGTGGTTAGACGACACGGCGCGGGGGAGGAGCTCGTACACCCTGCCGTTGAACACTGTGTTGGGTGCGGTCTGGTAGTAGATGCCGTCCACGATGGGACGGTCGAGGGTGACCTGATTGGTGGCTGGGTCGAACGACCGGATGATGTACACAAAGTCGTTGAAGGTCATCTTGTTGATGGCGACGTCGGGCCGGAGGGTGTCGTTGATGGGGATTATGTAGAGGAGGAGGCCGACGTAGTCCTCCGGTGCGTATCCCGGGACGGGGGTGATGCCGACGAGGGCCCTGCTGCCCGTGTCCACCAGGGAATAATTCTTCTGGAGGGGGAGGGCCTTGCGGATGGTAAAGCGCTGTCCGGTGTAGAAGCCGAGCGCGCTGATCCTTTCGTCTGTGATGGCGAGGTGGTAATCGGCCTGGTACTCGGTGACGCGGACGTAGGTGATATCGCCAGCCGGCGCGTTCTCCCAGACAACGTAGTACCCCACGTCGACCTCGCTGTTGAGGGGGGTCGGCCTGTTGTAGTTGTCGAGGTTTTGGAGGCAGATACCCCACTTCGTCAATGATACGGGTGCGATGGGGGGCAGAACGATGGGGGACAGATCAAACATTTCGTACAGGCTACCGGCCGGGCCCGGCACGATGGGGGTTTTCGAGGGCGGCTGTACCGTGAATGAAGCAGTGCTGAGGTCGTACTCGGTGATGAAGGACAGCTCGCCGGTGTCGAAACGCCTCATCCAGTACCCGATGTAGGCGCCGTCCTGGATGCTCAGCAGCTGAGGGCTGAGGGTCGGGCTGAACTGGTCCGAGCTCGTGAAATAGGCGTTGGGCGGGGGTGGGAGGGAGTACCCCCCGATGTCGTTACGGCCGCACTGAAAGTCGTAGATGGGAAAGGCGTCCGAGTAGTACGACCCGGCGTACGGGTCGGGGTTGTCGACTGCAAAGGGGATGACGAACTCGCCCACCTCGGGGTAGTCCATCCGGTTGCGATAGGCACTGTATACTTCCAAGTATCTCGTGGCCATTTTTATTGGAGGGCCGGGCCGGCTGCTTAAGTGACTCAAAGGGCTCGGCCGCGGAGCCAAACGATGACCTTCGTCAAAAATTTCTGCAAGGACTGCCTGTACTTTCGACTGAACACCGTCCACCTTGAGCTCAGGGACCGCCAGGCATTTGGCAAGTGCAGCAGGTTCTTTACCGAGTGCAATGTGACAGGGGAGAGGACCGACTCGTTCGCCAAGGTGGCCAGGGATTTCGAGTGCAAGGGGAAGTACTGGGTCCACAAGGACGAGAAACGGGAGCTGTAAGATTCCAGACGGTGGACGTGTGGAATCAGTCGGCAAAGGAGAAGACGGCCTCGATCTGGAGGAGCGGGTTGGGCGCGAGGGGGGATGGGTTGTCGACGGTGACGGGCTGGAAGAGGGACCCGTCGGGGAGGTAGACCCTGAAGAGGAAGGTGTCGTTCGGCTTGAACTTGATGGACTGCCTCATACCGGAGGCCGAGATTTTGATGAAGGGGGTGCGGGTCGGGCGGGAGATATCGGTGATGGGGCAGACGAAGATGGCCCGGGACGAGTTGGGGTTGTTCGAGTAGATGATGTCCCTGCCCATGGTCTTGGAGGAGGTGAGGTTTCTCAGCTCGACAAAGACGTAGGGGTAGAAGGCGATACGGGAGCCGGTGACCAGCTCCACGTTGGGGAGGATGAGGGAGATGAGGCCGACGGACTCGCACCTCGGCTCACTGAGGGCGACGGTGGACCCGGTGAACTGGAGGGGCGAGTAGGAATCCTTGGGACTGGACAGGATCTCGTACAGGCGGCCGACGATGGTGGTGGCGACGTCGTACTGGACGGGCCGCTCGAGGCGGGCCTGCCTGGTGGAGCCCGTGTACCCGATGATGCGGTACACGTACTCGTTGAAGGTGATCTTGTTGAGGCGGACGTTGGGGTAGACGGGGTCGGCCGAGTCGGGCTTGATGTAGAGGTACATGCCGACGTAGGCCCCGTCCTTGGCGGACGCCGATGCGTCAAGGGTCACCGTGTTGAACTTGGGATTGATGGCGGCGACGGCCACGCCACGGAAGAAGGGTGGCTGCGCGCGGATGGAGAAGGCCGAGTTGGCCGTGGTGTAGGGAGGAATATACCCGGTGAAGGGCGACTCGACAACGACGCGGCGGTACTCGGGTTCGTACTGCACGATGCGGCGGGCGATGTTGGTGCCGGCTGGGGCGGACTCCCAGCAGAGGTACTTGCCCACGTAGTAGGCCGAGGTGGTGACGGGGAACTGCTGAAAGGTGGTGCCGAATGTCTGAATGTTGAAGTTGACCTGGGATGCATAGTCGTTAACCTTTCCAGGTGACGGGTCCAGGAACACGATGTAGTCCAGCGGGGTCGGCGGATTTGTAAAAGGGATGTTGAGGATGACCTCACCCCTCGAGATATTGATTGTTTTGACCTCTCGGGCTTCGGTGAAGGCCGAGTCAGTCGCAATGTACCCATTGTACAGGGTGTAGACGCCTGGAAAGTCGATGCTCGGGTTGGCCGCGGTGTACGGGTCCATGAAGTAGTACGACTGGTTGGCGTGCCCGACAAAGCTGTACTCGGGGAACTCGGGGAGGTAGAGGGACTCCGCCTCCGCGGACGCGGACGCGTTCGTGGTGCCGTTGATGACCTCAAACTCGGCCACCTGAGGAAAATCGTCCCTCATGCGGGAGCTGCTGCTGATCTCAAGGTAGCGGGTGGGCATGTTTATTGCTGCCGAGCCGAGGGCGTGTTCTTTATACCCTGGTCAGGGCGAAGGTGGCCTCCACCTGCAGGAGGGCGTTGGCCGGGAGGGGGGAGGGGTTGTCCGCCTGGGCCGGCTGGAACGGGGTTCCGTCGGGGAGGTACACCTTGAAGTACAAGGAGGAATTCGGCTTGAACTTGATGGACTGCAGCATGGAGGAGGCGTCGATCTTGACAAAGGTTGCAGCGGCCGGGTCGACGATGTTGGTGACGGCGCAGTTGAAGAGGGCGTGCCTGGCGTTGGGGTTGTTGGAGGTGATGATGTTTTCGCCCACCCTGAAGTCATTGCCGTCCGTCCTGAGCTCAACGTAGACGTAGGGGTACTCCACGATACGGGCACCGGTGGTGAGGGTGACATTGGGTAGGAGGAGGTCCACCAGTGCGACGTTATAACAGACGTCGTTGCCCTGGGACACGGTCGACCCGCTGTACTTGAGGGGGGAGGAGGTTGTGACCGGCTCCGGCAGAATTTCGTATTCCCTTCCGACAAAGACCTGCTCGGGGCCGACCTGGTTGTACAGGATGTCGTTGACCTTGCGGTCCAGGGTGACAAGGTTGGTGGCGGGGTCGAACGATTGGATGACGTAGGCGTACTCGGGAAAGGTCATCTGGTTGCTCGGCACAATGGGGTATACCAACGGGCTGTCGATGTAGCTTGGGGGGAAATAGATCATCTTGCCAACATAGTCAGCTGCAGTAAACCCTGTGACAGGGGTGATCTCAACCTGCCACTGGGTGGGCGAGGACAGGACGGTAAAGTACTTCTGGATGGGCAAGCGCTTGCGGACGCTATACCTGTTGCAGAATGCAGTGAGAACTGGGTCCATCTTGAACTCGGTGGCGATGGTGTTGACCTCGGGGTAGTACCGGTAGATGGTGGAGTACTCGGGCCTGCCCGTGCCCGGGGCAGGAAGCTGCTCTGCGACCACGTAGTAGTTGTCAAAGATGTTGACCCCAGCAAAGGGGGTGCGGTAGTAGATGTCCAGCGCCTGCGTGTTGAAGGAGTCGGACACGGTCGGTCCAAGCCCGTCATAGGGCGGGAAGGCTCCCGGCGATGCGTCGATCAAGGTGCCCTGCGTGACAAAGGGGGTGATGTTAGCAACAAAGGGGGGATTACGCAGAGGATTGCGCAGGGTCAGCTTACCGGTCGTCCTGTCATAGTCGGTCACCAGGCGGAAATTCTCGACGCTGAGGTCGTCCATACGGGCCGCCGCGTACCCCAGGTACCACTTGGTGGAGTCGTTATCGTAGTACGTGAGGAGCAGGTTGGCCACGTACGGTGTCTTGTTGTTGGATGAGAGGAAGGGCTGGATTGCGTTGGCCTGTCCTCTGGCGAATTCGTACGTGGGGAAGGCCTCGGCGTAGTACGACCCGTCGTACACGGATTTGTCCGTCGTGGCCAGGGGTACGACGAACTCTCCCACGTTGGGGTACTGCTCCCTGTTCCTGTAGGCGGAGGACAGCTGGATGTAGCGGGTTGACATCGGCTTTTATTGGAGGGCCGCCGCCTTGTCCTTAAACGCACGCGTTTTCCTCTGTCTGAATAAATGGCTGCCAGGTACAATACCATCGGCGACTACACCTCCATGCACCACACGGCCATGGTGGTGTCCGACCAGAAATTCACCTTCCCGACCGAGGTCTACCTCCCCTCCGTCAAAAACTACGTCATGGCCAAGACCGACGAGGCCTACAACTACCTCCTGTACACCACAGGCAACGCAAAGTACGACCCCGCCCAGTACCGCTTCGACAAGTACGAGGTCATCAAGCCCGAGGAGATCCCCCTCACCCAGCGCGGCAAGCCCATCGACGACGTCGCCCTGGCCCTCAACGGACCCGCCGTCAAGGGCGAGAAGGCGCCTTCCGCCCTCCAGGTCGGTATCGAGAACTATGAGGCCGACCCCCGCCCACCCGGCTGCGGTTGCACCAACGCCACCAAGGGCATGCAGCTTGACAAGGTCTTCAACCCCGAGTTCAACCTGAGGGAGATCGGCAAGCAGATGATCCTTCTTGAGGACCACCTCTTCAACCCCTACCGCAGGTGCACCGACTGCATCACCAAGCACACCCTCATGATTGAGGCCCTGATCGAGGAGGCCATCACCCTCGACGACTCGGGTAAGCACACCGAGCAGCTGCAGGAGCTCCTCACCTCGTTCCGCGGCATCTCCCGTCAGCTCCTCAAGGAGGTCAAGACCAAGTCGCTCCAGTCCTCCAACTCGGCCGGCTACGCCCAGACCATCCGCAAGCTCAGGAAGCCCATCTGCATCCAGTACTGCGACTTCTACTAAATCCAACTCAAAATATCGCTTGGATTTACTTCTTGGCGTCGGCCTCCTTTGTCCGCTGGGTGGGGGGCGTCCTCGTCTCCTCGTACACGTCGCCTTCGATGAGGCGGATCTCGGTCGGCATGGTGTAGTCCTCCGTCCTGACGGGTGGGCCAAAGTAGGGCGGATCGAACCTCGAGGGCGGGGCAAGCATCCGGAGGGGGAACGAGAAGGTCTTCTTCAGCATCTTTCTTACTACGCTGCACACGTTGTCCATTTCACATTCACTTTTTTGGTGTTTGGTGCACATGGGGGTGGACTTCCACCCATTCGTGATGAATTCGTGGCGAAAACTGACCCTTTATATAGATTTTATTGAACACCACCAACAATGCTACGACTTTCGTCTGAACTCATCCATCATATTGCGGATTTTTCGCCCTCGAATACGGAAAGCCTGGCGCTAACGTGCCGGGCGCTGCACTCGGACCTGCGGCACAGGGTGCTGGAGGACAAGCAGGCTGCCCTGGACCGGGCCCTGACCGACTTTATTGGGGCCACTATGGTGGCCGCGCCTGCCTTCATCATGCGCCTATTCCTGAAGTACAGGTCAGAGAAGGCGGAGGCCTTCCGGATGCTGCGCGACCTTGTGACGTACGGTCGGGGCCGAGTCGCACCTGCGCATCAGTTCGTGTTCGAGTTCTTTCAGTGGAAGCTGGACCGCATCGACAAGATCAACGGCACCCCCCTTCCGGTGTGCATCACCCTGACGGGTCTTGCGACGGCGATTCGTATGGCCACGCGGCTGTCGCGCGCCACCACCCAGGAGGAGGCGTCGTCCATAGCACGGGACCATCTACACCTCATGGCCCGGCTCGACACCATCGACGTGGTGTCCGCTGCGTACTACGTGGAGGGCGTGCTCATGGTGCACCCCATCAAGGACCTGGAGCTGGACTGGAAGCCCATGCTCCCCATGGTCCGCATCACACCGGTGTTCGAGATGGACGAGGCAAGCGTCCGCCGTGTGCTTTTCTTCGAGGACAAACAGGGCCGTCCGCGCCCCAGGGATCCGTGGCGCGAGGGCATGGTGGTGTACATTGCGAGCCTGATGGCCAGGCCGGACCAGCTCGGATGAACAGTAAAGTCTCCAGACCTGCGGGTGTGGAGAACTTAGGACGAATCAAGAAGGGCGCGCTTCACGTTGTTGAGAGCGCAGTTGAGGAGGGCGTGGCAGCACTGGTCGGTGCACTCGGGCGGACGCTGCACCGAGCCGATGACGACGCACCTGCACTTGAACTCGCGAAACCCGGTCCACAGGAGCGACTTGAGCAGGGAGGGGTGCTGCGTGAACTTGGCGTGCAGGGCGGCCCGCGCCGCGCTGTAGGTGTCGAGGCCGAGGGACGACAGGGCCCGGATGGCGGACGACGAGGTGTGGAAGGTGCCATGCGCGAGGGACACGGGGTGGGGCGAGTCGGGGCAGAGGCCCTTGTTGGCGGCGATCGGCGTGTGAGGGGCCCAGTACAGGGGGGAGAAGATACGGTAAACAAACTTGCGCTGGGCGTGGAGGTGGGGACAGGGGCGCTTGCGCCAGAACTCGCGCAGGGCGGGCCGGGTGCGGTGGGCCTCGGTCACGGCGGCGATGGCGTCGGAGGGGGAGCACCCGTCGACGAGGACCAGGAGGATGGCGGCGACCATGCCGCTGCGGCCGTGGCCGCCCTTGCAGTGGACGTACAGGTGGGTGCCCTGGCGCAGGAGGCGGGACACCTCGGAGATCTGTTGGCAGAAGGTGGGGACGTCGTCCGGCACGGAGTTGTCCTCGATGGGGATGTTGATGATGGGGTGGAGGGAAACGTATGGGTCGAGCATCTCGTCGGGGCGGGTGACGTTGATGAAGGCCCGTACGCCGGCGGCCTCGAGCTGCTCGACGTGCGTCTGCGTCGGGTACGGGCCAAACCAGAGGGTGGGCCGCACCACGGAAGCGAAGGACAGGTTCATCCTTTTTTGTTGTACGGGGCGATTCTTTAATCCTTGGCGACTCGTCCGGGTCTATAAGAAATGAACACTGCGAACGTTGGACCCGTCTACGTGCCTTACGACCAGGTCGGCCCGAACATCATCGGCTACACCCCGGAGCAGATCAACTACCGCGCCCTCCCCACCGTGGACATGTGGTTCCTGGCCTCGGACCAGGCCAAGCGCACCGCTGGCATCCGCAACTACAACAACCTCAACTACATGAAGCAGGTCTGCATCAACGACCCCAACAACCCCTACTGCCAGGTCGCCTACACCCAGGGCGCCCCCGGCGAGGAGCTCATCATCCAGGCCGTCATGCAAAAGTACTTTGTCAACGGCTCCTCCACCCACACCCAGGCGTTCGACTCGACCCGCCCCTACTACGGCGACGTCTCCCAGCGCATGTACACCACCCAGATCGTGCCCCGCGCCAACATCGCCTACGCCTCCCTCGACCAGGACCCCCTCATCGTCAAGCTCCTCACCCTCTCCCTCGCCGGCCGCTACCGCTCCCAGCAGGCGGACGAGGTCATCCTCATGCTCTACGAGGGCGCCCACGCTGCCGGCTTCAAGGACATGGACAGGACCAAGATCGGCAAGGTCGCCCGCTACCTCCTCGGCCAGTCCCCCTTCTAAGATAAAAATGCGCAACGCCATTGCCTTCTTCGACCCGGCCCACAACTCCTACGGCATCGGAGGCGTCGTCCTGTTCCACCAGTGCACGCCCGACAGCCCCACCAAGGTCCGCTTCGAGCTCCGCGGCATCAAGTCCGGGGCCGTCCACGCCGTGCACATCCACGAATTCGGCAACCTCACCGAGGGGTGCAAGTCTGCCGGCGCCCACTGGAACCCCACCAACTCCGTCCACGGCTCCATCCAGGTGGGCGGACCGCGCCACGCCGGCGACCTCATCAACAACATCAGGGGTGACGACAAGGGCGAGTTCCTCTTCACCTACTACGACCCCATGGTGTCCCTGCACGGGGAGGACGGCGCTATCGGCCGCACCGTCGTGCTGCACGCCAAGCCTGATGACCTCGGCCTCGGGGGCAACGCCGAGTCCAAGAAGACCGGAAACGCAGGCGACCGCATCGCGTGTGCCATCATCGGAAGGGCCAAGTGATGAAAATTTCCAACCTCTCTTGTGGGTGGAAATGTGTTTTTACTGCTGCTGCTGGGCCTTGATCTTGGCGAGGAGGCGGGAGCTGAGGAGGTTTGTCCTCTCGGCGGCCTCGGGTGCGCCGTCGGCGGAGGAGGCGTCGGACCTGGCAGGGGAGGCGGGCTCTACGGGGGCGGGAGCAGGAGCTGGGGTATCGGTGACGGGTGCTGCCTTCTTGGTGGAGATCTTGGGCTTTGTGCGGTACTCGCTGTGGCGGGGCTCCTCGGCCTTGGTGTCGGCGAAGGAGGGGCGGGGGAAGAGGGAGGGAGGGGCAACAGGTGTGGGGCGGGGCTCGGAGGGGATCAGCTGGACGCGGTTGGAGGCGGAGAAGCGGGTGCGCTTCTTGGAAAAGTAGTTGTACCCAAAGTAGGCGGCGACGGCGATCAGGAGGAGGATGAGGAGAACGCCCCAGGAGGTCTGGTACCAGGGGATGGTGAGCTCGTCGACGGCAGCGTCCATGACGGTGGGGGCCATCTGCATGGGCTGCTGGGGAGGGGCCGCGTAGGCCTCCTGTTGGGAGGGCTGGACGGTGAGGGTGAGATGGAGCGCGAGGGGCTCGGCGTGGCCGGGGGCGGCGCGGAGGCCGAGGAAGTAGGACTGGGGCTGGTCGTCGTCGATCTCGACGCTGTTGGAGACGGGTCCGGAGAAGCGCTTGAAGATGGAGGCGGAGGTGGCCTCCCAGTCTTCCGAGTCCAGCATGCCCTGGGACACGACGGCGATGTCGTAGGGTACGGTGATGTCGCTGGGCTCAATCTGGAAGGTGACGACGCACCTGTTCTGCGAGTCGTTGAGGTCGATGAGCTGCATCGACTTTGTCAGCTCGACCGTGTGGGACTTGCCAGCCATTTGGATTTTACCAGGGAGGGGGACGAGCTTTAAGTCTGCCTTGGCCCGGAGCAACGCATCTTAAGCCGTACACCCCCTTCAGATTAAAGATGGGCAAGGAGATCACGTATCCCATTTTTCTTCAGTGTGCCGAGCTGTGTGACGACCACTTCTGGCGCAGCATTTTTGAGGAGCTGGCCTACGAGAAGACCCCGTACGGCTGCTACATCAGCAAGGGTTTTCTCAACTGCGCCTTCAAGGGCAAGGAGTTTAGCTACCGCATCCCCGAGAACGGCTGCAGGGAGGCCGTGTATGCGGACGTGCTAAGTTTGTTGCGCGACCGCCTCGGGGTCAGCAGCTCCACCGACAAGCTGAGGCGGATCCAGGATTTCGCCAAGCTGGAGGAGGAGATCAAGGAGCTGAAAAATTCCAAGTGGACCAGCATCAAGAAAAAGACGAGCAAGGACTTCATCATCGAGAATTTTGTGATCGAGATGAAGACCAAGTGGGGCCTGACCGACGCCAAGACGAAGGAGCTGCTGGGTACCATCCTGTCCGGCCTGATCTTCAAGGTGTACAGCCCCAAGGACATCCGGTACGAGGACGGCCGCATCATCGAGGTCGACGGTATCGAGTTTTTCCAGGGCGGCTTCCGGGGGCGCACCATCACCGAGTGCGGCAACACGGGCCCCGTCATCGTCATCAACGAGAAAATCAACTTTCGGGAGATGTGGTTCAAGCACCTCGGCCGCGACATGCCCGACGATTAGAGCGGGGTCAGCAGCTGGTAGTGGTTTCCTCCCCTGTGCAGCAGGTGGATGGGCTCCGTGCCGGGCACCTCAAACGTCTGGTCGGGCGTGCCGTCCGGCTTGTGGATCACAATCGTCCTACCTATGATTTCGTGGCTGAACGCGGGCACGTAATCCATCGCATCCTTGTCCCACACCCCCTGCTGGAACAGGTCGGAAAAGTCGATGTCCTCCTCCTGGGTCTCGATCGCCCCGCTGTCTTTGAGGTCGATCATGCCCTCCACGATCTTCATACGGTACTCCATATGGTTTTCAGGGTCGTCCCCGAGGGCCGCGGCGACTGACCGGAAGAAGCAGTCGCCCCCGCCGCCCACGTCCGTGACCTTGAAGCGCTGGCCGGTGCTGGAGACGAAGACGTCCTTCTCGGCGGCCTTCTCGGCGGCCTTGCCCTTTTTCTTTGTGGGGGCGATCTTGGGCTGGGGAGGGGCCTCGACGGCGTCGGGTTTGGCGTAGTGGTCGCACGAGTACCACTGGGGCTTGACGCCCCCGATCTCCTTCTCGGGGAAGAGCAGGTACCTCGGGTCGTCCTCGGACACCCCGTCGGGGAGGCGGTCGATGATGCGGGGCGGGTTCTGGCAGGCCCTTCCGTAGGTCATGGTGGAGCCCTCCTTCTTCTGGGCGCGGAAGATTTCGGGGGGCAGGTCGGACACGAGGCGGTCCTCCTCGGCGGCCTCAGTCTGCAAGGCGAGGATGTTTTCAACGTCGTCGTAGTTGGCGAGCTTGGTGGCCATCACCTCTTCGCTGTCAAAGTAGAGGGAGGGGACCAAGTCCTTCCTCTGGTCGTAGATGGTGATGAGGCGGAGGATGGCCTGGTGGATGTCGAATGCCGCTTTCATGGAGGGGACGTCGATCGAAAAGGTAAAAAAGAAGGGGGCGTCATAGTTGAAGGGGTAGGACTCTATCCTCTGCTTGAAGGGGATGGGGGTGCCCTTGTAGAAGTAGTAGAAGGTCACGACAGGCCGCTCATAGTTTTCGACGTTCATGGCACCGGACGACATCTCGCTGACGGAGAACATGCGGGCCAGCACGGGGTCGACGGTGATCAGGTGGATGAGGATGTCGGAGTCGACGGCCCTGTTGGGGAGGCCGAAGAGGACGGTGATGGCGACCTCCTTTCTGGCCACAAAATTTTGGAGGCTGTAGTCCATGCGGCTTGGGCGGAAGGCGATGCCGGAAAGGACGCCCTGCTCGATGGCGGCAAGGCCGACCCTCTTCCCGATGAAGCGCTTGGTGAGGGACAGGGTGGCGGTGAGGGTGGGGTCGGTCCGGAGGGTGACCTCGGCCATGCGGTCGGTGGGGATGGGCTTTCCGTCCTGGTTGAAGAGGAGGAGGATGGCGTCGTCGACACCGCGGAGGATGACAGGGGCGGCCTCGTCGTAGGTCAGGGTCGCCTCGTGCAGCTTGATGCGCGGCCCGTAGATGACGAGGGGCACGGTGGGGCTGCAGATGATGGCGTTGAAGAGGTCGGCCAGGTCAACGTTTTCGAGGGCGTACGTGTACTCGGAGCGGACGCTGTCCTCCACGAGGCTGGTGGACGGGGCGGGCAGGGTCTGGTCGAACTGGGTCCGGGCCTCCCTGATCTGCTTGTTTTTCTCTCGGTGGGCCTTGACCAGGGCCGTAAACTGGTCTGTCATTTATTAGACCCGGGCCTCCCCTCTTATAAATGAACGACCAGGAGGTTATGACCCTGGTGATGCGGTGCACCCTGGCCATCGTGCTGGTGGGCACGGTCGCCGCCCTGTACCGGTCCAACCAGGAGGGCTTTTTTGAGGAGGCGCCCAAGAAGATGTCGGCCACCATCCGCAACGAGGGGGCGGACTACTACGTGGTGGAGCCCGGCACCAAGGATATCTCGGTGGGGACCATCTTCTTCCACAAGCCGGAGGACGAGCCGATGCTGCACTATGTGATCCGCGCCCCTCCCAATAAGGGAGTCAAGCTGACGACGCTGCCCGCCGGCACCACGACGGAGGTCTGGATTGTGGAGACCATGGGCCGGTGCTGGATGAGCGCGCCCGTGGCGCTGCCCAAGCCGGGGGAGAAGCTCGACCTGGAAATGACGGTCGCCATGTGCATATAATCGGTAGGTGAAAAAGTGACTCTAAAAAGGTAAATGGAAGGGGCAGCAACAAAAGCGCGAAATATGAACTGGAGCATTGAAGGCAATATCGGGGCGGGCAAGTCGACCCTTACCAACGCCCTGAAGCAGCGGTACCCCAAGATCTACAATACGATTCCCGAGCCGGTGCAGGTGTGGATGGACACGGGCATGCTGCAGAGCTACTATGCGGACAAGCGGAGGTGGGCCTACACCTTCCAGAACTTTGCCCTTGTGACTCGCCTTATCAGCTGGAGGGAGAACAAGAAATTGGACAAGATCAACCTGAACGACCGTTCCATCTTTGGCGACAAGGAGGTCTTTGCCAAGATGCTGATGGATGACGGCTTGATGGAGCCGCTGGAGATGGCGGTGTACAACGAGTACCACAAGCTGATCACGCCGGACGACGTGCCCTCCCTGTTCGTGTACCTGAAGACGCCGGTGGACACCTGCCTGGAGCGCATCCACAAGCGGGCCCGGTCGTCGGAGGAGGCCATTCCGAGGGAGTACCTGCAGAAGGTGCACGACCTGCATGAGGACTGGATGGCGAGGCTGCCGTCGGACCGCGTGCTGGTGCTGGACGGAACGAGGCCGGTGGCGGAGCTGGTGGAGCAGGTCCACTCGTACTACTTTGACTAATTTCGTCGGGGGCCGATAGAAATAAATGGCCAACGACCTGTTCAAGTACACCCTCATCCTTGACAACTCCGATTTTGATGCCTCCCACAAGCTCAAGCTGAACGACCCCAAGGGCCTCCTCAAGGGTCTGACCCCCCGCCGCGTGCTGGTGCTGATGTATTCCGACTCGTGCCCCCACTGCGTGACGACCAAGCCCGAGTTTGCCAAGGCTGCCCAGGCCCTGCACGGCACCGACGTCCTGCCCGTGGCCATCCCCCTGGAGGGCCCCGATGTGGACAAGGAGCTGAGCCAGCGCGTGCAGCAGATTTTCCCCGAGTGGTCGGGCGGCATCCCCTTCATCGCCACCATCGACGTCGGCAGCGGCGCCATCCGCCCCTTCAACAAGGCACGCAAGGGACAGGCCATCATCGAGTTCGCCAAGGCGTAATTCACAAATCCAAACCCATTTCCCGGGTATGGATTTTTCTACTTTTTCTCGAATTCCTTCAGCTTGGCGTCGACCTCCTGGATGAGGGTGTCGATCTTGCAGCAGAACATGCGGTCGGACTCGTAGGTGGCCTTGAGGTTTGCAAGGCCGGCCTTGGCGGAGGTGAGGTCGAGGAGGAGGTTCTGGAACATGATGCGGTCGAACTGCTTCTGGTCGGGTCTGGACTCGAGGCTGTGGAAGTAGAGGAGCTCGAAGCCCTTGCGGATGGCGTTGGTGACGAAGGCCATGGTGGTCTCCCTGGAGTCGTGGGTGAGGAGGCGCCTGCTGATCTTGGTGAGGAGGCCCTCGGGCTGCATGTACATCCCCCGGGTGCTGACCTTCTCGCCGGGCTGGATGAGGCTGATGAACTTGAGGTGGCTTCGGACCTCGTCGTTCGCGTCCATGGTTTTGTCTTGAGGGGGGCCGGGAGCTTTAGACGCGCCTCCTCCTCTGGGTGCGGCGGCGCCTGGTGGGGTAGGGGGTGGCCCTGCGGTGGCGGCGGCGCATGCCGAAGACGGAGCCCACAGCAGAGTGGACAAAATAGACGAGAGCTGCAAAACAGAGAGCAATCATCACCCATGCAAAATCATTGTACCTGTGACGTCGAGCATGCTCCTGATGAGGCAAAATTTGGGAAATTTCTGACGTTGCTACAGCCGCCAGGTTCGCATAAACCAGTGATTTAGCAAGTGTGCTGTATGTTTCTGAAACAATTTGTTTGGACGATTCTGTGTATCTGATGACTTCCGCACCGGCTTCTTGGAAGTCTTTGACAGCCTTTGCGTCTGCCTTGGTATATTCATAAAAATTGCCACCCACCTGAATTAAGCCCTCGCGTGTCCTTTCGTTTGCTTTCAGTGTTGCATCCAAACCCGTCAACTTGAGTATTTTTTCTTGTTTACCACCAAATTTCCTGACCGTGTCGGCGAGAGAGGATGTAACATCTACAAGAGTTTCATTGAGTAGACCAAATTTCGTGTCCGATTGAATTGACTGTTTCATTGTCGCTACGATTCCCGAAGAAAATGCGGAAGCGATGTCTCCTGGTTTCGTGTCTGAATTTGCAACGAAGTTGTTCGCAACACCGATTAATTTGTCTGTAAAGCCATCGCCGGAAGCGACCGCGCCATACATTTCCCCTGCTGTTGTGAGTAAATTTCCTCCTGTTGCAATAGCCCCTCCCACTTGGGCCTGTGCCAGCAAGTCCTGTGTTGCCCCTGCTATACCGAGGACTGCTTGGCATGTAAATGGGGTCATCTGGCCTTTGATGGTTTTTTGGAGAGCTGCCTGACATTGTTCTTTCGCATCGGAGGCGGCCCATAACATTTTACCGAAATTAAGGAATATCTCATACGCGTTCAAAGTCAGGTCATTAATAGTTGTTGTCATGCTATACCTTACATAACTTCGGGCTAATCTTGGCAATTGAGTCATTAATGTCTTCTTGTTCACAAATTCCCACGGTAAATCTCTTTCGATCTGAACGTAAAAGTCATCTATCTTTTGTTGGTGTTCGTGAAGTTTTGCTTCCAACTCTTCTCCGTAATCAACCGAAAGCGCCATGATGATTTCCTTGTCAAGTTCATTTAAATAATACACTTGGGTTGCTGAAGCTCGGATAACTTCTTTGGACGTAAGCTGCTCAACCCCAAAAAGTCGCGGCAGCTCTGTATCATATTTCTGTTTGTTGTAATTTATAAATTCTTGTCTGATTTCATTCTTTTCCGGACTTGAAATGTTGACAAGTGTTGAGAACGATACCAATGAAGAGGCACGAAGAGACATGACGAATGTGGACAAATCTCTGAAAATTCCCACCAAAGGCTCAAAATCCAAGTCATATATGTAGGTGGAAATGCGCACCAAATCCCCGACTGCCTCTGCTGCTTCCATTGCCCCATGAGGACCTCCAATTGAAGAAGTAACTAAGGTCTTGGCGCCAGATCCAAGTTTCTGTAAAGTACTTGGGGTTGCTGCTATGATTTTACCGTTGATCGCAGCAATCGTCTTCATGAAATAGTCATTGATACGATCAAAAATTACATGAGAAGTAACCGATCGAACAAGTGTTTTTACTTTTACCCCCACGGCACGGTATGTACTTTTGAATGACTTTACTGATTTTTCCGCTTTTTGTGACTGTCGTGTCATTGATTGCCACAGACTTTCTTTTTTCGGAGACACAGGAGGCCTTCTCGAAGGATGGAAACGGGATGATTTCGCCAAATCTTCGGAACTTGATTGTTGCCCTTCGGCATTGTACTTGTCAAGGATTTGACGCATTGAATTCGCAACCGGGATGGTGCTGTAATTTGGTGAGTATTGCACCAAACTTTTTTTGATGACCGAGAGTGGGGCTCCATCGTATTTCTCAGGTAGATCCTCGAGAGGAATCACACCGTACTTGTCGTCCTCATAGGCAGAGTACATTTATTCTTACCCCCCTGCACCATCCGAATAAATCATGGCCGACCAAACCCCTACCCAGCCCCCCAAGCTGATGCTCATCTCCGAGAAGCCCGACGACGTGGACAGCATCCTGTCCGCCCCCTTCGTCCAGACCACCGAGGTCGTCCTCGTCGACCCCATGGTCGTCAACCTCCTCAAGTGCGTCCCCTACAAGGTGCCCAAGCACATCGAGACCAAGGCCCTCGCCACCCTCCAGGCCGCCTGGTCCAACATCCCCGAGGCCGACAAGAAGAAGGTCACCACCATCTTCGAGGCCATCGGCGTCGACCGCCAGGTCTCCACCCGCCTCCGCACCATCGTCGGAGAGATCACCAAGGACGGCCGCATCGACATGGACGACCTCCCCCACATTGCCGACCTCATCATCACCCTCACCGACATCTTCCAGGACGTCAAGATGCCCCCCAAGTCCGACCACCTCATCGTCCCCATCTTCGAGCTCCTCGTCCTCATCATCGTGGCCTCCACCCTCCCCAACCCCGACGAGCTCGACCGCTGGGGCGTCACCATCCGCTCCGCCATGAAGCTCGTCCAGCTCCAGGTCAAGCGCTCCGGCAAGTGCTGCTGCTAAATCGCCCCATTTCAAAATCCCTTGATTTTGAAACATTTTCATCAGACGGTCATCATGCCGAAACGCATCTTCGAGTACGAGCGGCGGCCGGCCACAGGGGCCACCGACGAGACCGCCTCGCTCATCTGGCCGCCGAGCACATCGTCGACCAGCAGGACAACAAGGCCCACCAGCACGGAGGCGACCATATGCTTCTTATGGTCCATAACGCGGACGCCGGCCTGGACGCGGGTGATGGAGTTGGGCCGGAGGTAGTGCAGGGCACAGAAGGCCACCAGGGTGGACACAACAAACAGAACGATCTGTGGGACAGGGGACGACATGTGTTTATTCTGCGCTTTACAATCTTTCGACGACCTCATCGGCCAGGGTGGGCGGTGCGCCGGGCAGGCTGTCCACGTTCACCACCAGGTCGCACAGGCCCGTGCCGAACAGGCCCGTCTTGCCCAGCATGATGGAGGCCGACACCGACCGGGCGCTATCCTTCTGAGCAAAGCAGCCAGCCATCAGGAAATTTTCGAGGCTCTCCTCGAAGGACGCCTTGCTGAAGGGGCCACACTGGTCCTTCTTCAGGGTGTACCTCGACACGGAAATGATGGTGCCGGGGAAGGTCATGACGTCGGCCAGCAGCATGATGTGGGACTGGTGGACGTAGTTGTTGTCCGACCCCACCACCAGGTTGAATTCCTTGATGAGGAAGTTGCGGGCCGCCTCAATCCCGAGGCACTCGTAGATCTCCCACATATAGTTGCAGGTCGTCTTGGCAAAATCGATGCCGGGCAGCGCCAGGATCCGGCTCAGGTTGGACCCCTCCGTCTCCACCACCCACCGGCCATCCCTCTGCTCAAAAAAGATGTCCTCTATCCCCTCGATGCCGTGCAGCGTAAACCGCTCCATCTTCGGGATGACAATCTCCTCCAGGTACACCGTCACCGCCTCCTCGTCGTCCCGGTAGATGGTGCCCTCCGCACTGATAGAGGAGGTGTCGATGTACAGGTCGATGACGCACTCCTCCTGCGGGGAGAAGACCACCTTCACGTCGTCGAAGCTGTCCTCCAGGATGCGGGCGATGGTCCTCAGCTCGACCTGGTACTCGAAGACCTTGTCGGGGTCCAGCACCCACCGGACCGACCAGGGGGTGGCCTCGTGGTCCCACCCGTACAGCTTGCCGACGAGGGGGTACCATGGGTCCGTCCTCCTCTCTTTGGTGAACGACACGGCCCGCTTGATGGAGGCGATGGACAGCTGCCGGAGGGAGTTGCCGACAGTGCGGCGGAGGTCGGCGATGGAGGAGAAGGTGCCCTCGTAGTAGACGGTGCAGGTCTTGCCGCGCTTCACGTCTTGGGAGGCGTTGATGAGCTGGGTGAAGCGGGGCACTCCGGTGACGACGGTCTTGACGGTCAGTCCCGTACTGTGGAACGTGTTGAGGGTCTGCTGGGTCTGCCTCTCGCCGATGGACTGGGCGGTGAGGATGCCGACGCTGTCGCCGGGGTGGATGAGGGTGGCGTAGTACTGCTTCATGATGGCGTCCTTGAGCTCGGGGATGGCCTGGGGGACGACCTTGATGGTACGGAGCTGGGAGGCCAGCTTGTCCATGTTGCGGCGGGCGACGGACCGGGCGGTGTGGGCCGGCAGGTTGGGCGGGGGCGCTATAAAGTCGGTGATGAATTCGATCTCGCACTCGGCGAGAGGGCGGGCGAGCGTGGCCATGGTGTTTGGTCCAAGGTCGATCCGCGTCAGTCGGCCACAGTTTTCAGATCCTCAAAATAAATATGAAAACCTGGAGCGCATTGGCACTTGCCCTCGCCCTCCTGGCCGGAGTGATCATCCTGCTCCGCCAGATGGAGGGGGAGGAGCAGTACCTCCTGATGGAGATCCCCAACAAGGTGGAGGTGAAGGACAACACCCTCCGCCAGACCAAGATTCCTAAGCGCCTGGTCCGGTCGTTCGCCACCAACAAGGTCAGCGCCCTGTTCGCCAACGCGGTCCAGAGCGCATTCACCCTGTGCCCCGACTACGAACACATTTTCTTCACCGACGAGGATTGCGACGCCTTCATGAAGGCCGAGTATGCAGGGGAGGTGTACGACGCCTACCGCACCCTGGTGCCGGGCGCCTTCAAGGGCGACCTGTGGCGCATCTGCTACCTGTACAAGTATGGCGGTGTCTACCTCGACCTCAACAAGACCCTGATGATGCCCCTGTCCAGGGTCATCAACGGCAACTACGACCTCGTCACCACCATCGACCGGCCCTCCTGCTACGTGTGGCAGGGCTTTTTCGCCTGCATCGCGGGGTTGCCCGTGGTCCGCATGTGCATCAACAAAATCGTGGACAACGTGAAGAAGCGCTACTACGGCTGGGACTGCCTCGACATCACCGGCCCCATGATGATGGGCAAAATTTTCAAGGAGTACTACGGGGAGTGCGTCAACCGGCCCGGCGTGTACCGCAAGCGCGGCGAGCTCATCAAGCTGATGATCAACAACGGTGAGTACAACCTCGACGAGTTCGGCTACCCTGTGGTCGACCTCAACACCGACCTCCGAAGGCGCATGGACCGCAGCTGGAAGGCGCAGACCTCCAAGCCCCACTACTATCAGCTCTGGCTCCTCCGCCAAGTGTACGACGAAAAGGCCCTCGACAAGCCCGAAAAAGAACCCGCAAAATCGGAATGAGTTCACTCCTATACCGAGGCATAGGAGTGGGTGTGAAAAAACTTACTTGGGGGGTGCTGACAGGCCGTTGAACGCGCTGAGGAGGGACATGACGTCGGGGACGCCGCCTCCGTTGCCGGCTGCTGCGCCGAGGTTCATCATGCCCATGATGTCGCCAAGGTTGGACCCCTGGTCGCCCATCATTCCAGACATGGCGCCCATGAGCTTGCCAATGTTGAGCTGACCGGAGGCCATGCCCTGCTGCATCTTGCCCAGCATCTCGGTGAAGACGCCGCTGCTGAGGACCGTCTGCACAGCCTCGAGGGGGTTGGTCACCTTGGAGGGGTCGACCGTCTTCTCCACCGAGGCGATGAGGTCGTTGATGAACTGGCCCTCGCTGGTGGTGGGAGGGGCGGGGACCACCTCCTGGGAGGAGGAGGCCTCCTTCTTCCTCAGGGCGTTGAGGGCGAGCTTGGCCTGCAGGCTGCTCTCCGGGTCGACAAAGTACAGGATGGTGAGCAGGTGGCGGTAGATGGCCTCGCGCGCCTCGGGGTCGGTCTCCTCCTCCAAAAGGGCGACGATGTCAAAGGTGACCTTCTCCGAGTAGGTGACGGAGCGCACCTCGCAAGGGGTGGTGGTAAGGTCCAGCGCCAGGATGCCGGCGCGGTTGGCGACGCAGAAAGCCTGGAAGGTCTCGACGTGCTTGGCCACGGGCTTCTCGTGCATAATGGTGGTCTTCTCGACCAGCCTGTTGTACAGCTGGAGTCCCACGTGCTTGGCGCCGTAGACGTCAGCCAGGTCCTTGATAAACATGCAGATCGCCTTGAAGGTGATGAGATTGGTGTTGTCGTCCATCTCGCTTTATTTCCAACCCCCCTCCATTTTAAACTGCAAAACTGAACTGGGCGGCCCCGGCGGCCGAGTGTTTTCAAAGCATCAATCATGGGAGTCAAGGGGCTGAACGCCCTTCTTAAGAAATATGCGGCCGAGGCCATGTCCCAGGTCCACATCTCGAGCTACGCCTTCCAGAAGGTGGCGGTCGACACCAGCCTGTATATGTTCAAGTACCACGCGGCCTTTGGGGACCGGTGGCTGAGCGCGTTCGTCACCATGGTCACCTGCCTCCGCCGACACAAGGTGCACCCCGTCTTCATCTTCGACACCAAGGCGCCGGAGGACAAGGACGAGGAGAGGAAGAAGCGAGCCGAGCGGAGGGAGCGCCACGCGGACCGCATCACCGACCTTGAGGACAGCCTGAAACGGTACTACGAGACCGGCGCCGTCGATGACCTGCTGACCGAGACCTACAAGAAGGTGGCGTCGGAGAAGGTCCTCCGCATGTTTTTGCGCGGTCCGAAGGAGGGGGCCGACTTCGACCCCAAGTACGTAGAGGAGGAGCTGGACAGGATGAGGGGCAAGGTCATCTCCATCACCGACGGGGATTTCCGCACCCTGAAGGACCTGCTCCGTCTGATGGGGGTTCAGGCGGTGCAGGCGCCGGGCGAGGCAGAGGCGCACGCCAGCTACCTGTGTGCGGTGGGCCACGTGGACGCGGTACTGACGGAGGACTCGGACGTGCTGGCCTACGGCTGTCCCCGGTCCCTCTCCAAGTTTGACGTCTCGACGGGCATGTGCACCGAGGTCCTCATCGGCGACGTCTACCGGGCCATGGGGCTGTCGTACTCCACCTTTGTGGACCTGTGCATCCTGTGCGGGACCGACTACAACACCAACATGAAGGGGGTCGGGCCGGAGAAGGCGTACAAGCTGGTCACCACCCTGGGGAGTCTGGAGGCGGTGGAGAGGGCCGGGTACCCGGTCGAGTGCCTCCGCTACCAGAGAGTCCGCGAGCTCTTCCGCTTCGACCTGGACCAGGCGGCCGCGGCGGCCTCCAAGGTACCGTTCTGCGACCGACCCGACATGGAGGCACTGCACACCTTCCTGGTCAGGAACAATGTGAGGATGTCGATGGAGGCGGTGCACCGGAGCTTCCAACCGGCCGAGCTTGTTTTTGAGGACTGAATGTAAAACGCCAATGACGCATCATTGGCGTTTAGTGTGAAAGCTTGGTCAGGAGGCGGCCCGTGTACTCGATGTGGCTGTCCAGGTTGCATACCCGGAGGACGAAATCCTTCGCCCTGAGCTGCATCTCCTCCCGCTCGGCAGCCGGCATGGCGCGCGCTTTAGCGAGAGCGCGGGGCACGTCCTCCACCGTGGCCGCCTCGATGTAGGGCCTCAGCTCCTCCATCAAGGGGTAGTACCAGCAGACGCCGGGCCCCCTGACCTTGATCAGCAGGCTGTCGGACGCCATGATCCACAGAGGCCTGTCCCATGCGGCGGTGTTGCCGTCCACCGAGACGAGGTACCTGTACCCGAGCTGCTCCTGCTGGTTCATTGGGAGCCGGAGGTGCGCGTCGTACTCCGGGTAGACGGGCCTGATGTCGTCGGCCGGGATCTGCGACCCCACCACGTAGCATTCGAGGTCGTCCGGGTGGAGATGGGCCTGTCGACAAAGCTGCAGCCTCTGGTTCTTCTTCGGGTCAAAGTCGCCCGTGATGGTGCCGATGAAGAGGGCGGCGTCCTTCTTGTCCTTCCATTTTCTGTTGTCGTTGATGGCCTCGTCAATCTTGCCATCGTAGTTGCCCATCGCGTACAGGTCGGGGATCAGGATGCCTGGGTCGCCCCTGTTCTTGCTGAACACAAGGCGGCCGCGCCCCGACTCCCCCGCATACAGGTCCTCCAGGCCGATGGGGAAGTCGCCCCGGATGTTGGGATACTTCTTGGCCACCTGCTTCATAAAGTTCAGCACGCCCTGCGCACGGCCGTGGGGCGAGGGGTGGACGACGGTCACATTCCCCTCGTTGAAGCGGAGCCGCAGGATGGATTGATCGTCGGTCTCGGGCGGGGCGATCGGCTCCAGGTTGGAGTCGACCATCCTCTGCGTAAAGGCCAGTCCCTCGCGCTTTTTCCTCTTGAGGAAAAAGATGGCAAGGATAACGGCGGCCGCAGCGGCAGCCAGTAGGATGTGCCTCATTTATCTCATCAAGGGGGAGGGAGCTCCGGCAAAACAGAGCACTGCTCCCATGCGCTAAACCTGGACTCGCGATGGGAGCAGTGGGTGAGGACGCACATAGGGATGCCGTCCGCCGGGTAGATGCTGAAGAGGGAGGCGTAGGCGGTGGGCCGGACGATTGAGGTGCCAAAGTAGGTGCTGTTCCAGGTCTGCCAGTTGGGGTCGCCGGAGGTAGAGGTCTTCCTCTGGATGCTCTGGTTTGCCTGGTTCTTCACCACCATCCACATAACGTTGACCCTGTTGTTGGCGGCGATGCTCATGACCCTGCCCTCGAAGCCGATGGTCTGTCCAAACGAGACGAGCAGGGGTGTAGTGTAGCCGGTCGTGACGACAAAGTCCAGGCGGACAGAGTCGCCCACCCGGATGCCGCCTCCGTAGAGCTCCTCCGTGGTGATGGTCAGGTCCGACTGGGGGAGGGAGGCGGGGATGTTGAGCGCTGCGAAATAGGTGGGGCGGGCGGTGGCAGTGCCAAGGTACTTGGCGTTGAATGCGTCAAGCTCGGCGGTGGTGGGAGTGGGGTTCATATAGTTCAGGTAGGGGGCATCGCGGAAGGTGGGCTGTGGTATGCCGATAGAGGAGGCCGTCGCCACCACCACGTTGAACATCACCTTGGCCATGCCGTCCGGCGTCAGCTCCGTGATCCTGCCTCCGAATACAAGAGGCCCGTTGACCAGATTATTCGCAAATACGTCGGGATAGGAGCCGGTCCTCACAGGACAACTCCACTTCACGGCAGCACCCACAGCGAGGCAGTCCCTGTCGTTACAGAGGGCGCGCTCATCAGTCGGTCCACAGGGGGCGCCAGTACCGGTGGGCTGGGTGATGATGGAGCGCCCCCTTACCTTGAATCCGGGACCGCAGCTGGCGGTGCAGGGGGACCAGGGGGTCCAGTCGGACATGACGCAGTCCGTGCTGCAGGGCTGGGTGTTGCAGGCGGTTGTCTCCGTCAGGGCGCCGCATGGCGCGCCGTTGTTGGTGGGCGGACTTACGATGGAGCGGGTCCTGGTCTGCGTGCCGCCACCGCAGGTTGCAGTGCAGGTGGAGTAGGCACTCCAGTCGGACATGACGCAGTCGCCGGCGCAGGGGGCCGTGTTACACTCCCTGGTCTCAACAAGATGAGGGCAGGGCTTGCCGCCGGGCGAGGGCTGCTGGATGGGGCGCCTCTCCCTCTGCTGGAGGCCGCCGCCGCAGGGGGCCGAGCAGGTGGACCAGCCGAGCCAGTCGCTGACCGTGCAGTCCGTCTCGCACTGCTGGGTGTTGCATGGCCTTGTTTCCTCGAGGACAGGGCATCCGGGCCCTCCCTCGGTCGCCTCGCGAAGGACCCTGCGGACGCGCTTGCTGGTCCCGCCACCGCATGCGGCGGAGCAGGGGTACCAGGCAGACCAGTCGCTGACGACGCACCCGTTGGGGCAGACCCATGTCTTCTCCGTGGTGTAGAGGGAGATGGTGACCAGGTCGCCGACGAGGGAGACGGGAATGGAGCGCTCGATGTTGCGGGCGAGGATGCTGGAGATGCGGGCATCGTCGGCTGCTGGAGGCTGGGTCAGTGTGGCGGCGATGGACATGAAGGTGTCGGAGGTGCCCCCCAGGTAGTGCCTGTTCAGATTGATCAGGGCGTCACCGATGAGGGACTTGAGCGGTTCGTCCGAGGTGCCCATCGAGTTGTATTCCATGCAGGCGGTGAGGAGGCCGGTGAGGAGGGCGCTCTGGGTGGTGGGGTCGAGGCGGACCTCCTGGACCCCGGAGGATGAGGTGGTCACCTGGAGTCCGGGCTTGCCGTCGATGATGCTCTCCATCTGGAGGGCGAGGAGGGCGGCCTCGCCCATGCTGTCGCGGAAGGCGCGGGAGTAGAGGGTGGGCGAGGAGCGGGCCGAGCGGAAGGCGGCGACGAGGGCGTTCTTGATGTTGGCCGCAAACTTGGCGGAGGTGTCTGGGTTGGGGTAGCACCTGGGGGTGCCAGGGGCGAGTGCGGCAATGGTGGAGTCGATAGCGGTCTGGAGGTCGAGCCGGCTGGGGTTCTCCGAGAGGGCGTAGTAGCCCTCTACGGTGGTATCCTTGATGAGCTGGACGGCCCGGTCGAGGCCGGGCGACAGCGGCTCCGTGTGGGCCATCCTCATTCTGACGATTCCGATGAGAAATACGAAAAGGATGCCAAGGGCAACGAGGCCGATGTGTCTCATTTTTATTCATGGGTGGGTCATGCGTTTTCGGAAAGGGCGGGGCATCCGGGGCCGCCCTCGGTGGCGGGTCGGACGACCGTGCGGGTGCGGGTCATGGTGGGGATGACGCCAGGCGCCGTGCCGTCCGTGGTGAACAGCGCGGACGGGAGGACCGTGTCGCGCCCACCGTCGCGCGAGAAGGCGATGGCCCCGGAGCCGTCCTCCATCGCGGACACAAAGGCGCCAGAGATGAGGGCGGGGATGGTATTGTTCCTGACCCAGGCAGGGATGGGAGTGAGGGGGGCCTGGCCAGAGGCGACGGGCTGCGGCTGGAAGGCGATGAGTCCCCTGCTACCCGAGCTGCTGGCGAGCTGGGTGCCGAGGATTTCCGTATTGTTCTCAAGGACAAAGGCCTTGAAGCCGGCCGTGCAGTTGACGGTGTTGGGCTGGGCGAAGACGGCGTAGCCGCCGCTGGTGGTGAAGGAGTTGTCCCTGAGGATGAGGGTGAGGGAGGCACCGGAGAGGTTGAGGACGGACAGCAGGACCATCTGGACCTGGTTGGCACCCGTGTTGTTGTTGTTGAGGAGGGCGAGGGTGCCGGTGTAGGCTGCGGCGGCCGTGCCGTCGAGCATGAAGCAGGTCGTGTTGTTGGCGGAGGCCTGTGCTCCGGAGAAGAGGCAGTTGGCAAAGATAGTGGTGCCCTCGACCCTGGAGAGGCCGACGTATGCGTGTTCGTCCATGGTGGAGCGGGCGTGGCGGAAGGTGCAGTTGGTCACCTGGACCTGCTTGTTGGCGGAGCGGATGGCGTACTCGTCGGTAAGGAAGGTGACGTTGTGGACGTAGTTGTTCTGGGCCGTGACGGAGGTGAGGTGGACGCAGGTCTCCTGGGTGCCAGTGCCTTCGCAGCGGATGGTGAGGTCCTTGACCATGACATTGTCTCCGGAGACGGTGACGACGGTGCCGTTGTTGGTCAGGTTGAAGGCGAGAATGAGACCGGCGCTGGTGGCGGTGAGACAGATACCCTTGGAGATGGTGATGGGCTGGTCGAGGGTGATGTTGGAGGTGAGCTGGATGATGTCTCCGTCGGAGGCGGCGTCGAGGGCGGCGACGAGCTGGGCGTAGGTGGCGACGGGTCGGGAGGTGCCGATGTAGGTGGGGAGGGGGCGGAGGGGCGTGGTGGGCTTCAGGTCGACCCTGGACCAGGTGGACCATTCGGAGACGACGCATGCGTTGGGGCAGGACCAGGTCGAGGCGGTGGCGTACATGGAGATGATGAGGATGAGGCCGATGAGGGAGAGGGGGATGGGGCGGCTGATGTTGCGCTGAATGGCGCTGGCGACGCGGGCGTCCTCGGTGGGGTCGACGGAGGTGCCCTCGTCCATCTGGCGGCGGACGGAGGCGGCGATGGACATGAAGGTGTCGGGCGTGCCTGCAAAGTACTGGGCGTCAAGGGCCCCGATGTTGGCGTCGATGAAGCGCTTCATGTAGTTGTCGCCCAGGTCGTTGTAGCCGACGAGGACGCCGAAGAGGCCGAGCATGAGGAAGTTCTGGGTGCGGAGGTCGAGGCGGGCGGACAGGCTTCCGTCGGCGTTGGTAATGAAGCGGATGGAGGTTGAGTTGTTCTGGGAGAGGAGCTCGAGCTGGAGGGACAGGAGGCCGAGCTCGGTAAAGTCGAGCTTGAAGTTGTCCGTGTTGATGGCGGCCATGGCGGCGGCCGGGGTGCCCTCCGTCTTGGCGCGGAAGGTGGTGACCATGACGTTCTTGATGTTCGAGATGAACTTTTCGGTGGTGTCGGGGTTGGGATAGCACAGCTGGGGGGCGGCCGCCGTCCTGGCCATGACGAGGTTCGCCTGCGCCTTCAGGCGTTCGATGGCCTCGACGTTGGTGTTGTAGTAGCCTTCGACCTTGCTCTGCTGGGCAATCATATTGACCGTCTGGAACAGGGAGGCCCTGCGCTTCTCATCGGCCTCGGCCAGCAGAATTTTGCGCTTGGCCCTGTACTGGCGGACGACAAGGTAGACGGCGACGGCGAGCACGAGTCCTGCGAGGGCAAACATACGGGCCCGGGGGCTGAAGGAATCCATTTATCGTTAGGGTGTTTCCAACTCTACAATCAGAGGTGGAAATCAGAGGGGGGATATTTAGGCGGACTCGGACTTGGGGAAGTGGGCCTTGAGCTTGCGCTGCATGTAGTAGTAGGTCAGGGGGACGGCGTTGCCCTCGGTGTCCTTCTCCTTCTTGGCATCGTAGTCGAGGAGCTTGGCGAGCTTGGCATCGGGGATGATGTTGCGCTTGTCGTTGGGGTCCTGGAGGTTGTGCTCCTTGATGTAGGAGCAGATGTACTTGGTGACGTCAACGCGGGACTTGAGCTGCGAGGCGTCCCAGCCGGTGAACTTGGCGAGGTCCTTGGAGACGGTGACGGGCTTCATGAAGCCGGAGTTGTTGGTGCGGGAGCCGGCGGCGCGGGTCTTGACCTTGGCGACGCGGTTGACGTCCGAGCGGAGTGCCTTGAGCTGGCGGCCGACGGAGCGGGCGAAGCGGAGGGCGTTGAACTTGGCCTTGCCCTCACCGGACAGGGCCTCAATGGCGGCATTGACCTCCGACTGGAGGACCTCGAAGGACTGCTGGACAGTCTCCTTGGTAACGACGCGGCGCTGCTTGTCCTCAGCAGACTCCTCGGCGGAGGAGGCGGCAGCGACAACAGGGGCGGGGGCGGCGACGGGGGCAGGGGCAGCAGCGGGGGCGGCAGCCTCCTCAGCCTTCTTGGTGGTAGACTTCTTGGCAGGGGCCTTCTTCTCCTCGACAGCGGGAGCAGCGGCAGGGGCGGCAACGGGCTCCTTCTCAACCTTCTTGGTGGAGGCGGCAGCGGCGGGGGCAGTGGTCTTCTTATCAGCGGGCATCGTTTTGTTTGCTCTATGGGACGCCTTTAAACCACATGTATAATTCAAGGCGTGGAGCAGGTTACTTTATGTCGGCCGCGGTCCGCCGGATTCGGAGGCAAAATTTGTCTGGCGCTTGGATAAATGCATCTGAGCGACCGTCAGTACGCCCTCTGCATCGCCGCCGTGGCCGCGCTCCTCTTCAACCTGCTGGCCGCCCCCCTCACCATGCAGGCCACCTCCCGCTTCCTCGGGGACGACCGCCTTCTGCAGGTCGTGGCGCACTCGGTGCTGATGTTTGCCATGGTCTTCTGGCTGGCCGACGCCTTTGGAAACCAGGACGACAAGGACGACAAAAAGTGAGCACCTCCAAGGCGTGGAGCAGGTCTAAAAACAAAAGCAGCACCGTATAACTCCCACCCACACCATGTCCGATTCCACCCAGCTTGTTGACGTCCGCACCTATGACGTTTCCCAGATGGTATTCATGAAGGCCGAGCTCAAGACCGTCCCCATCGGTGACGGCAAGAGCGGACCGACCTACCAGCGCATCAACATCAAGTCGAAGAATTTCGACAAGTCCACCGGCGACCTCGTCTTCTCGGTCGAGAACGCCTTCTGTTTTGGTGTCCAGGAGAACCTTGACGACAAGACCCAGGAGGTCAAGGGCTACGTCCTCCCCATCGCCCTCTGGACCCGCCCCGAGAAGGGCGGCCCCACCCAGGAGGAGCGCGACTGGGTCGAGGGATTCAACCGTATCTGCAACCACTGCAAGGACCACCTTCTGAAGGACGAGACCAAGGACGAGATCGGAAAGTACGAGCTCGAGGCCGCCGACCTCAAGACCTTCAACCCCCTCTACTGGAAGAAGGAGAAGGGCAAGATCATCGAGGGCCAGGGCCCCATGCTCTACGCCAAGCTCCTCACGTCCAAGAAGGACGGCAGGGTCAATATCGTCACCCCCATGTTCGACATGGACACCGGCCGCGACCTCTCCATCGAGGACGTCACTGGCAAGTACTACACCGTCACCGCCTGCATCAAGGTCGAGAACATCTACATCGGAGCCAAGTGCGCCCTGCAGGTCAAGGTCTCCGAGTTCGGCGTCAAGTTCGCCCCCTCGGGCCCCCGCCGCCTCCTCCCCCGTCCCCCCGCCATCCCCGCCGCCTCCTCGTCCTCCGAGGCCGGCCCCTCCTCCTCCCACGCACCCGCCCCCATCACCCTCTCGGCTCCCCTCGCCGCTGCCGACTCGGACGATGACGACGCCGGCTCCATCGTCGACGACGAGCCCACCCCCGCGCCCGTCGCAGCCCCTCCCCCCGTCGCTCCCCCCGCCTCCACCACCGCCCGCAAGACCGTTGCCGCCCGCAAGAAGTAAACATTTGTAAACCTGTAAATTTCCACCTCCCCCGAGTTGGAAATCCCCTTGAAAAAATGAAATGGCCTAAAGCCTGATCCGTGTGCAGTAAGAAAAACCAACCCATGACCTCCCTTATTACCGCGAGTGCCGTGCGCGATTGCGCCTCCCTTCGCCGCTTTGATGTGACAGACGAGGGCGACCTCGAGCTGTGGTCTTATACCGATTGCTCTGACGCCTCCCCCGACCTGGTGAAGCAGTCGCGCGGCATCGTCCTCTCGCGCGACCGCATCGTGTCCCGCACCTTCGGGTACACCAAGGACCTGCTGTACGGCCCCGGGGCCGACCGCTCCCCCATCGTCAACCTCTTCCGCGAGCACCCTCCCGCCGAGTGCTCCTTCTACCCCGCCATGGAGGGCTCCACCGTCCGCCTCTTCCACCATGAGGGCAAGTGGCACCTGGCCACCTTCCGCAAGCTCGACGCCTTCAAGTCCAGGTGGCAGTCGAAGCACTCCTTCGGCGAGCTGTTCCACATGGCCCTGAAGGAGCTGGCCGGCGACCAGGAGGGCGACGCGTTCGCCGCCTTCACGGCCCGCCTCGACCCCGCCCTCACCCACACCTTCATGCTCCCCTCCACTGTCGAGACGAGACAGATCGTCTTTGGCACTGCCCGCCAGACCCTTGTGTACACCGGCTCCTTCCACCCCGAGACCGGCGCCTACTCCCGCGTCCAGCTGGACGGCGTCCCGTCGGTCGAGCACGGCTCCATGTCCACCGAGGACGAGGTCTTCGCCAGGCTCGCCTCCATCGAGAAGGAGATCGAGGAGGGCCTCGCCGGCCGCGGCCCCCTCCGCTACCAGGGGCTGATGGTCGTCCTCCCGTCCGGTGAGCTGGTCAGGATTGCCTGCACCTCATACCAGCTCCTCACCGACGTGAGGGGCAACACGCCCTCCGTCACCGCGAGGTACATCGACGTGCTGGCCAACCCCACCCTCCGCGACGGCATGCGCCGCCTCTACCCCGAGCGCGCCGACGCCTTCAACGCAATCGACGCCAACCTCAAGGTGGCGTGCAAGTACATCCACCGCACCTATATGCTGCGCCACGTCGAGAAGCAGCAGGTGTTTGTCCACCCCATCATCAACTACATGGACAAGGCCCTGCACGGCACCTTCCTCGAGACCCGCGCCAGGGTCACCCCCGCCGTCGTCGACCAGTACGTGATGGCCCAGCCGCCCCGCGTCCTGCACCAGCTCACCCAGCTCGTCGCCTCCAACACCATCCACCTGTAACCCGTAAAAATTCATCAATCCCCTGCAGGGGATTGATGAAACTGAAGCCGCATCCTGGGGCGGGGCCCTGTCCCCACCAAAGCAGATGAGATTCCTCTTCATAGGCGACCCGCACATCCGGGTGGAGAACTTTCACTCGGTCGAGCGCCTCCTGTGCATGGTGCAGCGGCTGACGGCCGACACCCCGGTGGACGAGATCGTGGTGGCGGGCGACGTCCTGCACAACCACGAGCGCCTCCACACGCTGGCCCTGAACCGGGCGGTGGACTTTCTGGAGACCCTGGCCGGTATCGCCCCCGTGGTGTGCCTCGTCGGCAACCATGACATGATCAACAACCAGCAGTTCCTGACGCACAACCACTGGCTCCACCACTATCGCGGCCGGCTCGGCAGGGTGGAGGTGGTCGACGCCCCGACCCTCCGCAGTGCACCGGACGGGACGGTGTCGGTCTACTGCCCGTACGTTTTCCCTGGCAGGTTCCAGGAGGCCCTGTCGGCCCGCCTGGGCGACGCATGGCGCGGGGCCCACCTCGTGTTTGCTCACCAGGAGTTCAGAGGAGCCAAGATGGGGGCGATCGTGTCCGAGGACGGCGACCCGTGGGACCCGGCCTACCCTCAGGTGGTGTCGGGCCACATCCACGACTACCAGAGGCCGCTGACCAACGTGTTCTACCCCGGCACCCCCATGCAGCAGAGCTTTGGCGACCGAGGGGGCAACATCGTGCTCCTGGTCGAGTGCGAGGGCGGCGCCCTGAGGTTCACCGAGGTCCCGACGGACGTAGACACGAAGCGCACGGTGTACGCGTCGGTGGAGGATGTGGCCAAGCTGGTGGAGGGGGGCATCAAGTCGACGGAGGAGGAGCAGGTCAAGGTGGCGGTGAAGGGCACGGCCGAGGAGTTCAAGGTCTTCAAGGAGAGCAAGGAGTACAAGCAGCTCGTCGAGAGCGGCGTCAAGGTGGCCTTCAAGCAGGAGGCCAAGGCGCGCCCCACCCTGGACATGCCCGAGTTCGACGCGACCAAGGAGGGCAGGGACTTTGAGAGCATCCTGACGGAGCTGCTGGCCTCGGCCGGGTCGACCCAGGTCCTGCGGGACTATCGCGAAGTGTTTTACAATATTGTATTTGAAGACGCGGATGCGTGAGGGAATTGCAATATGTAAAACATCCCATGAATAAAGATGGCAAACGTCACCCCCATCGACCAGGTGGTGGACCTCGCAGAGTTTGGCAATAACCCCTACCAGCTCACGATCACGCCCGGCCCCGGAGGCTACCCCCCTCAGCCCTACATGACCTCGTCTCCCGGCGGCACCTACGGCATCAACACGCCCGTCGTCCACGCCTCCGGGGGCGGCGTCAACTGCCCCTCCGTCATGCTGCACATCAACTCCTGCCCCCTCTGCAACAAGCTGTACAATCCCGACCGCACCCTCTACATCCTCCTCATCACCATCCTCGGGGTCGTCTCACTCGTCCTCCTGAAGCGCGTCATGGACAAGAACTGACCATTCCAAACCCATATCATGGTTTGGAATTTCAATCCTTCTTGAAGACCTGGCGGTTCCGGTAGAGGATGCCGTAGTGGTCCTTGTTGTTCTGTTCCTTCCAGGATGCGTTCATCTCGGCGCGGGCCTGGCCGTGGGTCATGGACAGGATCTGCCTCCCCTTGTCGTCAACGCAGCCATTGTCCCCGGCGTGCTGGAGCATCTTGATGAACTCGCCCCTCTGGTGGTACACGCCGGCGCGGGTGAAGCACTCGCCGTAGTAGTCACGGAAGACGCGGCCCATCATCTGGGGGCCGGTGATGTCGAGCCAGCTCTGCCCATAATCCTCGTTCAAAATGTTGGTGACCGCCTTGTCGATGCAGAGCTGGATGGCGGTCAGGCCAGGCCGGCACGCAAGGAAGGCCTGGTAGATGCCGCAGTCCCCGAGGTCCACCACAGTCACCAGGTCGTAGTCGTTGTCGATGACCTCGGACAGGGGGACAAGAAGGGTCTTGTTGATGTCGAAATACACGCCGCCAAACCGGTAGAGGTAGCACATCCGGAACAGGTCGCTCTTGTATGCGCCCGGGATGACCTTGTCGTACGCCCTTGCGACCCTGTCGGGGTAGTGGGCCCGTACAAACTTTTCGCAGGCCGCGTCGTCGAAGAACAGGTGGCGGTACTCTGGGCTGAGGTTGATGCACGAGAATGCCGGCTCCACGAACAGCTTGGTGATCTTGGGGGTGGCAGCACACCTCACCACCACCTTTGGAATGAGGGACGGCATCGAGGCCTTCTTCGCCTGCACGACGGCAGGCATCATTTTGTCCTCGGAGTCGGAGTACGCCTCCCGGTAGGCCAGCCTGGCAGACAGTGCCACGGCGAGGAGGGCGGCCGCAACTGCAAGATGCTTCGCCTTCATCATTTTATTACTTGCGCTTCGCCGCCTGTTTCCTCTTCCCCATGCCCATGCTCCGGCGGGGGGTCGGCGTACGCTTGGCCGACGGCCGCTTGCCCAGGCTCCTCCTTTCCGAACCCCTCCTTGAGGAGGCGGGCGTGTGGTAGGCCGACATGGGGGTAGCGGGCGTCCCGATGGGCGACATCCGCTCAGGGTACAGGGCTCGAAGGGCCATGAGGGTGCGCTGCATCGAGCCGAGCTCCTTCGGCCCATACTGGACACGGCGTGGGATGTGAACGGTAATCATGAATGTGACCTCGGGCTGAAGGAGCTCCGGTGCTACACTTCTTCCGACGTAGGGCACGTAGGAGAGGGCTGTCGCCATCCTGGACGGGCGGTGTTCGTCAGCCACCTCGACTTGGACGCGGGCCTCGGGCAGTGCGTAAAGTTTCTTCATCATGGTCGTGTAGCGGTCGAGGGGCAGCCGGCCGGCCAGCTCGACGCGGCCGGTCAGAATTTTCATCACGTTGTTGTAGTGGATCCTGCTGACAAAAATACCCCTCCTGGTCTCGCTGAGGGGGAAGTCGTCGGCCTCCTCGAACGCCCTGTGGACGGCCTCGATGAGCTGGAGCTGTTCGTTGTCCAGATCCTCCGAAAACAGGCGCAGGTCCCGTCTTTCAAATATGCGGTAGGGCCGGGTAGGCATTGTTTATTCTAAGTTAAGGCCGCGGCCGGCAACCCACCAAAATGACCGAGTTCAAGACACTGGTCCTCTCGGGGGGAGGCATCTACGGGTACACCATGCTGGGCTGCCTCGCCCACCTGCACGAAAACGGGTTTCTGAACCAGGTGGAGAACTACATCGGCACCAGCATCGGCGCCATCCTCGGCTACCTGATGGCGCTCGGCTGCTCCCCGCTTGAGATCATCATCAACTTCAACCGGGAGAAGGTGCTCGGAAGCCTGGCCGAGTTCGACGTCGTGGCGATGGCCAACGGAGCCGGGGCCTGCAGCTGGGACCACATCCAGAAGCACCTCGAAAGGGTCACCATCGAAAAGATCGGCGAGTACGTAAACCTGCGCGACCTCAAGGAGAAATACGGAAAGACCCTTGTCTGCTCCACCTTCAACCTCGACACGCAGTCCGTCGAGTACATCGGGCCCGACACCCACCCCAGCATTCCCGCCCTCGTCGCGGTCCGGATGAGCGCCAACGTCCCCCTCCTGTTCGACGTCTTCAAGTACCAGGGGGGGCACTACGTTGATGGGGGCATCCTCGACAACCTGCCCATCGAGTACGCCCTCCGCCTCATGGGGCTCGAGCAGAACCCTGACGACGCCGAGACCGGACGGCGCCTCATCCTCGCCGTCTCGATGGACTACCTCGGCAACCACAAACCGCCCAAGGAGTGGACCCTCATGGAGACCATCTACAGCGTCATGATGGCCCCCATCATGTCCACCACCAGGGAGAAGATAGCGACCTGCCGCCAGTACGCCACCCTGTACCGCCTGCGCCCACATGACGGCATCAAGTTCTTCCACTTCAACATCACCTCGGGCACGGCCCTCGACCTCTTCAGCGAAGGCTACAATGACGCCCGGGACGGAGGCGAAAATTGAGGCACAGCCCAGGGGCGCGGTCCGGTCGGACATACACCCCACCATGCAGACCCCCGCCCAGCACCCCGTGCAGCTCCGCAACCCGGCTGTCAAGCGCAAACTGCAGTTCGCCGAGGACCCCGACCGCACCGTCGTGGCCCGCCGCCTCGGCACCAAGTTCCCATCGAACGAAGGATGTCTGACCCTCTTGGAGGAGGAGACATCGAGCATCAACGCCTTCCTGGCGGGCGAGAGGGATTTTACGCCCGCCTACCACAGGCTCGCCGCCGCCTCGAGGTACTATCAGGCCGTCCTCAGCAGCCTCCGGGGTGCGACCGTCATGGCCCGCCTCCGCGAGAACACACTCGAGGGGAAGGTCGAGGTCCTGGAGAGGAGGCTCGAGGTCATGCAGAAACGCGTCGAGCTGGCCACGGCTGAGCTCAAGATGTGGCGCCGCCTGTAAACATTACTCGTAGTATGAAATGTTGCGCCTTGCCATGTCCCTGTGGTCGTCGGGCACGGGTCGTGTGGGCTCGAGGAGCTTTTCGCATGCTATTTTGCCCAGGTCCTTCCTCTGGTTGTACCACGCCTCCACCGCCACGACGGAGTACACCCTCCAGTCGTAGACGGCCCGGTCCGTGTGCTCATTCATCGGAGGCAGGGGCCTGCCCATCAGGTCGGCCAGTATCTCCCACTCCCTCGTCATCTCGTACAGGTACAGGCCCGCCTCCCACCGGTCGGGGTACTCCCCGTGCACGGCACGGAGCAGACGAGCACGGTCTTCCAGTACTTCTGCAAAGCACAGGGCCAGGCGCCTCTCGTACTCCATGCCCCTCCTTCCAAAGTACAGGACCATCGACTTGGCAGGTACGCGGTACTGGTTGATGACCGTGGCGAGTGGGACGTACCAGTGCTCCACCTCCGTGCTGGCAGTGATGTAGGAGGTGAAGGCACCCCCGTGGTCCGGCCGAGGGTTGCAGTGCGGGCAGGGGCCGAGTCCGCCGTAGTGGTACATGTATGCCTTATTCTGGGACACGGGGTCGAAGAGGCTCCCGAGCTCAAGGCATGTGATCCGGTGTCCGGACGCTCGGAACCACTCGTGCGCCAGGACGCGGCCCAGGGGACCGCAGCAGAGGAGGACGCACGCACCCTCCTGAAACGACGCATTTTTCAGCAAGGGGTAGGCTGCGTCAAACCCGTTGTCGGCGGGGACCCGCAGCACGCTGCCGAACGTGAGGCCGAGCTCCCTCTCCAGGGTGGCCACGTCTGCGCCGTCGGCGACCACAAGGTGGACGGAGGGGTAGGAGGGTAGCGCCTCCTTCAGGGTGCGTACGGTGTCCCCGACGTTGCAGTTGATCAGGACGTTGGCGTGGGGCGCGCCGGGGGGCATGCGGGCTGAGCCGTACCGGAGGGTGGAGGCACCGGTGTGCGCAGCCGAGTTGCAGTTGGGGCAGGGGAGCCCGAGATAGTATCTGGGATGGGTGTAGATGAGGGCCTCGAAAAGGCGGACCCTCAGGAGGTCGGACGTGGCCTGGTGGCCGCGCGATGCGACGGACCAGGGGGACAGGAGGGCCTGCTCCCCATCGTTGAACTTGCTGAAGCAGAAGGGCTCCCTTCGGTGGAGGTGGTCGTACAGGGTAGTGGCGAACTCCAACTTTTAAGCGGGCACCATCGGGGCTTAAAGTAGATTACGGGTCCTTCAAAATGTCAACCCAGACCAAGCAGCGAGCCGGCATCGAGGTCGTGAGGGTCCCCACGGACCGCCCCCTCAGCCGTCCCAAGCGCTTCCCCAAGATGAACCGCATGTACCTCGAGCTCATCGAGAACAAGGACAAGATCAAGGCAGACGTCGTCAACAAGGAATTCCGTCCCGACCCCGAGGCCATCAACATGGTCAAGGAGAGCACCGTCAACAAGGAGTACGGCTCGAGCCCCGCCTCGCCCGCCTACTCGTCATCGTCCTCGTCGTCGTCCTCGTCGTCGTCCTCGTCCAAATCCTCGTTGTCCAGTTCGTCGTCGGGCCGCGGGGACAGGTCGAGCCCAACCTCCCCCGACTCGCACGGGTCGCCCATCAGCAGCCCCGCCCGCAGCGACTCCTCCCGCAGCTCCTCGTCCTCCTCCGATTCGTCCTCCACCGGGTCGAGCTACAGCAGCAAGGATTCGGAGGAGGATAGCAAGCTGTCCAAGAAGCTGCGCGACTACCTGAGGGACGACGCCTCCACCAGCACGTCGTCCTCCCGCTCGGGGTCGTCGGACGGTGGTCGCAAGGAGAGGTCGAGCGACGTCTCCAAGTTCATGGAAAAATTCAAGCAGGCGGAGAGGGAGAGGGAGAGGGAGTACAACGACTACAAGTCCAGCCCCAAGAAGGAGCACTACTCCCACGGGGGTGGCGGCGGCAGCGACGATGGCGGTGAGGAGCCCCCCTCGCTTGCCCAGCTGGAGGCGTCCGGCGCCATCAATATGAAGCGCGCCTACCGCGACCTCGGCCAGACGTCGTACGCGGAGCAGGATGAGGAGGACAAGAAGCGCACCATCATGTTCAAATTCGAGATGCTGAAGAAGGCGTACCCGACGGCCGCCATCCCCGAGTACAGCATCCACTCCGACTACAACACCATGCTGAAGACCTACGAGATGACCGTCCGCTCGGTCAGCCTGGACCAGAATATCGAGCAGTACAAGACCTACCTCATCGCCGTGTTTCTGGTGATGGAGAAGGTGCTCGGCATGATGGGCCTCGACATGGCAGGCTACGCCACCCAGCAGATCACCTCGATGGACAAGTACCACGCCCTGCTGGTCGAGCTCGGCGAGGAGTCCTACGTACCCGGCGACAAGAAGTGGCCCGCCTGGCTCCGCCTGATGATGCTGGTCACCTGGCAGGCGGCCGTCTTCATCCTGGTCAAGGTCCTCCAAAAGAAGACGGGAGCCAACCTGCTCAACGTCATCAACTCGGCTCAGGCCGCTCCCAAGGCCGCCCCCGCGGCGCCCGCCGCCGAGCCCACCCCCGCCCCCAAGCGCAGGATGAGGGGCCCCGACATTTCCCTCGACGATATGTAAGAACGCTACCATTTCCACCTTTTCATACCCGGTATGGAAAGGAGTCCCACGGTGCAGCCGCGACCAAAAGTGATCCAAAGCGGTGGGCTCGGCCCGATAACAATAAAAAACATGGAATCCGACCTGCTCCAGTCGACCATCGACTTTGCAAGAAAGAAGGGTGTCAAGAACCTGGAGGCCAAGCTGCTCAAGTACCAGACGACCTCCGACCCGAAGCTTGCACAGATTTTTGACGCGTTTGGCGTAGACTCGATCGACAAGGTCATCGCCAAGGTGTCCATGCCCAGCCCTCCCCGTACCAAGCCTGCCTCGAAAAAGAGGACCAAGCCCAGCAGCGGCGAGGCGCCCCCTCCCGCCAAGAAGGCGGCCCGCGGCAAGACAAAGGACGAACTGCAGGCCGAGTTCCGAGCCCTCGTGTACCAGGGGATGGAGATCGCCCGCAAGGCGCACAAGCCCATCCCCTCGTTCCCCAGTATCAATGCAAGGGATACAGTCGATCAGAGGAAGGCCAAGATTAGCGTTGTCGAGCGTATGATTGCCGACCTGCAGGGCAATGCCGCTGCCGTGCCTTCCAAGCAGGTTGAAGTCATCGAAATCGAAGAGGATGAACCTGAGGAAGTTGAACCCGAGGTTGAGGCGAAAAAGGAGGAAGAGGAGCCTGAGGAAGAGGAGCCTGAGGAAGAGGAGCCTGAGAAGGCCGAGGAGGAGGATGTTGAAATGGAGGAGGCAGTTGCACCCGTACAACGGGAGGAACCCGAGGCGCAGCCGGAGGAACCAGAGGAACCGATGGAAGCAGAGGAGGCAAAGGAGGAGATCCAGGTTGATGATGCGGTGAAGCAGGGCCCCCCTGTTGCATCCCCGCAGTCGGCCAAGAAGGACACCTTCACGTCGGAGGCGCTGGCAAAGACCCTGTCCCATATCCAGGTGGACAGGCCGAACGAGAAGCTGCAGATGACGGTGGACATGAGGGAGCGCATCCTGACCTGCCTCGGCCTGACGTTCTGAGCAAAGCAGTGAAGCATAACCTAAGACGCGTGTTAGGTTATTCGATCTCCTCGATGGTGAGGGTGGAGGGCGCCGGACGGGGCACTTCGTGGGGTACAAAGGGGGGTACCATTTCGACGACGATTTCTACCTGGCCGAGGGGGAACATGCCGCCGAGGAAGGCGAGGAGGGGGTTAGGAGGAGGTGGAGTCCAGCTCCTGGAGCTCGGAGGCGATTTCGCGGTCCAGGTCGTCAGACTGTTGAGGGGCGGCGGGCTTGTCTCCAGGGGAGGGGACGGGGGAGGGCTTGTCGGCGGGGACGAGGATGGGCTTGTCGGGGGTGGCGTCCGAGGCGGGCCTGGAGGGGGCTGCGGGGACGGGGACAGGAAAGGACTGAAAGGGAGGGATGGGGAAGGGAAAGGGCTGGGCGGAGGGGGCGGCGGAGGCGGCGAGGGAGCGGGTGGCGAGGCGCTTGACCATGTCCTCGAGGTCGGCGATGCGCTCCTCGAGCTCGGTGATCTGCTTGCCCTGGGCGACGATGCGGAGGGCGCACTCGTTGAGGTCGGACTGGGTGGAGGAGATGCGGCGGCTGAGGAGGACGGAAATGGTGCCGACGAGGAGGACCTCGCAGCCGATGTGGATGGCCATGGCCTTACTGATGGGCAGGTTCATTTTGGCAACCGGCAGGTGTTGTTTAGACCCAATATAGTTGGTGGGTTAGAAGATGGGGGTGAAGTTCCAGCCGAGCTCCTGGAAGAGCTGGGAGCAGATGTCGTCGAGGAAGGACTTGCGGTCGAGGGTCTTGAGCATGTTGAAATCCTCCTCGCGGCAGGGGTGCTTGTGCCTTCGGAGGAGCTGGAACAGGGTGTACTGGGTATTGATGAAGGACTTGCGGTCGATCTTGAAGTGCTGCTGTTTGAACTTTTTGTCGTAGGCGTTGGACAGCTCGTCAAAGTCCTCGAGCAGCTTGGCCTCGAGATGGGAGATGTCGTCCAGGCGCTTGCCGGTGATGTTGTGGTAGATGAGGTTGACGTCCTCGTAGTGCTTGGTCCAGCCGGTCTCCTTGAGGAAGAGGAAGATGTGGGGCTTGGAGACCTTGGCGAAGCGGACCTCGCGGGGGGTGTCCTCGTCGCCGATGAGGAGGCCGTGCATGTTGAGCTGCTGGACGAGGTCGGCGTAGCACTGGTCGGGGATGGTGGCGTTCTGCTTGCCCTGGTACTGGTTCATGCAGTCCTTGAAGTGGATCTTCCTCTCGTAGGTGTACTTGCTGGAGACGTTGATTCGGTTGGCGTCCTTGTAGGAGGAGGACGAGCCGAAGAGCTCCTCCTCCCTTCCACAGTGGGTGCAGATGGAGGTTCTTCCGTCGATGACGTCGACGGCGACGGGCTGGTCGCAGCCGGGGCACCGCTTCTTCTTGTCCTCGTGGGGGGCGAGGGTGATGCCGGCTACGAAGGGGATTCCGAAGGGGTCGTAGTACTGCTTGAGGACGGCGACGTAGGCGGCGATGAGTGCGTGCTTGTCAGCGTGGCAGTGGTCGGACTTGCCCATGAAGGAGACGCGGATGCGCCGTGTGAGGAGGGCGCGGTAGTCGGCCAGGACCTGGGCCGTGTCCCTCTCGTAGAAGGTGAGGACGGCCCTGGTCTGGAACTCGTCGACCAGCCGCTCCAGGGCGGCGCGCTCCCCCTCCAGCTCCGTCCGCGTGGACAGGCTCAGGGAGGGCAGCTCCAGGGCGGCGGCGATGCGGTCGAGCCGGCGCAGGCTGTTGGGGAGGTCGTCCTCCCCCGCCTTGTAAAATTTGTGGAGGGCCTCGTCGAGGTTGAGTATGTCCACGTCCATCGATTGCTCCATTTAGGGGTGGGGACGAATTTTTCATTGCATCGTGATTGCTTTAACGCAGTATGGGCTGGGGGCGAGGAGGGCGGCAGGGCGAGGGGGCGGTCCCGGGGTGCGGCCGGGTTGAGAAAAAAAATTGTATTTGTCCTCCCCTGGTCTATAATAAAATGTCTGCTGCCCGCACCAACCAGACCGTCACCTCGGCTCTCGTCGATCTCGCCACCTATGAGGTCCTCGACCAGTACCTGTACGGCACCAAGGATTCCATCACCTACTTCGTCTACGCCCTCACCAAGGGTAACTGGTTCTCCCAGTGCCCCACCACCCTCAAGCTCAAGTCCGGCCCCGTCGCCTTCGGCTCCGAGTGCACCTTCTCCATCTCCCGCGCTGGTGATTACCTTCTGTACACCTGGTTCCGCGCCATCCTCCCCGAGGTCTCCGTCGTCACCGGCACCGTCACCGTCACCAACGTCACCATCTGCTCCCCCACCTTCACCACCGCCACCCGCTACTCCGGCGCCGCCAACTACTTTGTCCGCTGGACCCGCAAGGTCGGTATCTACCTCATCAAGGAGGTCTCCCTTGGCCACAACGACATGTACTCGCAGCACTTCTACGACTACCAGAACGACGCCTTCTGGGAGCACAACCTGCCCGAGTCCAAGTACTACGGCTACCAGGTCATGATTGGTGATGTTGCCGCCCTCAACACCCCCCAGACCGTCCTCCCCCAGTACGTCCTCAACGTCCCCCTCAAGCTCTGGTTCTCCCGCGACACCGGCGTCTCCCTCCCCACTGCCGCCCTCCCCTACAACGACTCCACCATCACCCTCACCCTCCGCAACTGGTACGAGCTCCTGATGGTTGACATCTTCGGCCAGGTCGTCATCGGCCAGGAGACCGTCTACCCCTTCATCAACACCATCTGCCCCACCGAGTCCAACGCCGACACCTACCTCGCCACCTCCACCACCAACATCAAGCTCACCCAGGGCAACCTTTGGGCCAACTACGCTCTCGTCTCCAACGCTGAGCGCCAGAAGATGGCCTGCAAGACCCGCGATATGGCTGTTGAGGTCGACCAGTACCTTGCTCCCCAGAAGGTCACCCCCGGCGCCACCGGCAACGTCTACGACATCCGCTTCGCCAACCCCATCCGCAACCTGTGGGTTGTCGTCCGCAACACCACCGTCTGCAACGACTACACCAACTACACCGACGACGTCCCCTCCCTCTCCTGGTCCGGCTCCGCCTCCGTCATGCCCTCGATCTCCTTCGACCAGGGTGCTGACCCCATCGACACCATCACCGTCCAGTACGAGAACTCCCAGCGCCTCGCCGACATGCCCGCCGACTACTACGCCTTCGTCCAGAAGTTCTACCACCACCGCCGTATCCCCAAGTACTTCTTCCACCTCTACTCGTACGCCCTCGACTCCTCCCGCTTCCAGCCCGACGGATCCACCAACTTCTCCCGTATCACCAACCCCTCGGTCGCCCTCTCCTTCACTGACCGCGCCATCGCCGCCGCCGGTGGTGCCTCGGCCGGCTCGTACACCTTCAACTGCGCTGCCGCCCAGACCTTCATGACCTACATCTTCGCTGTGAACTGGAACATTGTCCGCATCTCAGGAGGAACTCTCGGTATCCCCGTTATGTAAATCCACCCCACAGAGCAACCTGTTTTCGTATGCAAAAACCGCATATGAAAAACTGACAACAAGCTTGGGTACCCGGTTAAAATATAACTTCAGATTATGTCAACCTGTTTGAAAGATTATGAAATAGGACAAGAATGGGACTCTGATTGCCCTTCATTTCGTGGAATGTATCATGTTACATCATGTAACGTTGAATTCAGCTATTTGCCTTCTGCTGAAGACGATGACAGTCCTGAAAACATGGCAGCTTTGATGCTGAGAAAACCAATTCAACAGCTTTCAGAGATGACGTATAAAGATGCTTTGAATTTCAAGTTTCAATTGAAACCAGCTTGTACGGATGACAAAGCCAGTTTTTGGACAAATGATGAAGATGGATGTCAAGAAAAAGTGCGGTCTGCTTTTAGGGTTCTTCACTCATTCATCAAGACCGGAAAAGACATTGATCTCGAAGCCAAAGAAGCTGGTAATATTTTACTACCAACATTGGAATTTTGTGTCACTGTTCAAGGAACGATACATCGCAAAATGCATCTTCACAAATGGAGTGGCAGGTTTATTCAAAGCAGTGTTTGTCATCATCAACGCTTCGTCCCTGATTTCGAAAAATATATCGAAATTTCAGTTTGGCGAGAAGGAACCGAAGAATGTCATACATATCCACATTTTTTCGATAGAGGATATAGAGATATACTTGGTGACGCACTTACAACCCTGATTGCAGCAGATGCTCTCAACATCCTTGAAAGCGCCCAATATATTCCTTCATGTTTCACAAACAATATTGCAATCGACGCACTACAACACGGTTTGATGGTGTGTCAGACGGTGTTAAAAAAACTTTAAGTAAATTTGAGTAAACTTTCATTCATTCATAATGTCGAAAGCCTCGGGATGAATTGTTTCATCCCGAAGTGTTTCATCTTCGGATGACGAATCCGACGCCAATTCGTCATTGTCAAGCGGGTACTCCGAAAAAAGCCATTCGGAAATGTCGACCGAGCACAGGGGGCACAGGGGCAGGTTGTTGTCCCGCCTTCGGGACCAGCAGTCGGTACAGAGCCAGTGGTTGCACTCAGTCTCGATGTCGGAATTACGGGGGCCGTCCATGGGCAGGTCGCCATCGCGCCCGAAGCTGTGGCCGCAGATGCAGTGGGTCGCGTGCTCGGACATGGGTTGCGTGCCCACCACCTCGTGCCCCTGTTTCGACATTCGATTTCTGGGCAGGTCTAACCGGCTGCCGCACCAAAGATAAAAGAGATGACATTCCCCCCGTTCGAAAAAGAGGCGAAGGTTGCCGAAACGCTGCTGGCCCTGCGCGATGAGCTGGGCATCAAGCACGTGGTGGAGACGGGCACGGGCCTCGGGTTCGACTTGGTCTGGTTTGTCGAGCATTTCGACAAGGTGACCAGCATCGAGATCCAGCGCCCCCTGGCGATGAGGGCGGCCCGCATGTACCCGTCGGCGACCGTGCTGGCAGGGGACGCCGGCAAGCTTATGCCCGACGTCGTCAGCACCCTGCCCAGGGACGAGGTGATTCTGTTCTTCCTCAACGGGTTCAGGACGGACCGGCCCGAGGTGATGAACGAGCTCCGCGCCATCTGCAGGCTGCGCAATTTCGTGGTGGTGGTGAACGCGGTCAAGTCCAACGAGGCGTCCCGTCTGCCGGGCACCACGATGACGTCCCTCCGCCAGCTGCTGGACGATATCTGCCCCCTGTGGAAATCGGCCTCCCTGTCGACGGAGGGCTCGGCCATGGGTCGGGTTCTCGTGTACCCGGCCGGCCTCACAATCAACTCGGTTTAAACGGATTTTTCGCGCTTTGACAAATGTCAAGCACAGCTGGTCTTTCCTTCCTCACCGGGGACGACTTCTCCGTGGTCGAGGGTCCCAACGGTCGCCCCATTATGGTGCACCAGTTCCGCGGCCTCAGCATGGTCATGTTCTACTCCAACTCCTGCTCCCACTGCCAGACCCTCCTGCCCGTCTTCAAAGAGCTCCCCAAGGTTGTGAACGGCGCCCATTTCGCCCTCGCCAACGTCTCCTCCAACAAGAGTATCGTTGCCAAGGCGAGGAGCACCAACACCCCCATCGAGTACGTCCCCCTGGTCATCTTCTACGTCGACGGCGCCCCCTTCGCCCAGTACACTGGCGAGCACAACCTCCAGGCCATTGTCGGCTTCATCAAGGAGATGGCCCAGCGTGCCAGGAGCAGGCAGCAGTTCGCCCCCTCCCGCCCCGGCGTCACCCCCATCGCCCAGGAGGCCGAGCCCCAGCAGCAGCAGAGGATGCCCCCTCAGCAGCCCCCGATGCAGCAGCAGCAGGCCAACCCCAACGCCGGCGGCTTCGGCGTCCCCGCCGCCATGACGAGGGGCAACAACGGACAGGGAGGCGTGCCCACCCGTCCCCCTCAGCAGCAGCAGCAGGAGGCACCCCCCACCCCCCTGGACGAGGAGAGCATGCCCTACAAGCCCAACAAGGCGTGCTACATGTCGTTCGACGATTTTTACGGTTGAGTCCGAGGTTGAAATTCCATACGGAGGCGTATGGAATACGACTTGAAAATTAGAAGACGGACTCGATCTTGGCGACGCCGAGGAGGATGAAGATGGCGGCGGAGAGGGCGAGGCCGGTCATGTTGTTCAGGGTCTTGACGGTGTCGGGGTTGGCGTTGGGCTTGGCCTTCTCGGCGGAGACTTCGCTGAAGCCGACGAAGGAGGCGCTGAAGCAGAGGATGAGGCCGAGGACGACGGAGGCGACCTTCATGTTCTGGATGGTGAGGAGGTTCATCATTTGTATTTTAATGCGACCCTTGTGCGTATGAAAAAACAATGAAGGAGGACCTGCTCATCTACACCACCCTCCTCCACAACCAGACGAGGGAGGAGCCCGCGCCCGGCGACATTGGGGAGATCGCCTCCGCCCTGTCCACTGCCGACCCCCTCACCCTGGACGTGGTATACGCCATCATACGCAAGTACCAGCTGACCCAGAACCCCGACATCACGGCCCAGGAGTACCGCCCCCTGCCCTTTGGGATGCGCATCCAGAAGAAAAAGCTGCGCATCGACCTGGCCCTGCTCCCCCCTCCCCTGATCTGCCTCCTGCACACGTTTGCCACCAAGTACTATCGGCCGTCGACGGACTGACTGTTTACTGAGGACAGCGAGGGTGCGCTGAGAGGGAGATGGACTCGCACCGCACGCAGTTATCGGCTTCCTTCACGATGAGCTTGGCCTGGGCGTCGGCTGCGGCCTCCACCAGGGCGGACAGGGCGACCTCATCCTTCCAGTCGATCTGGGCCTCCACATCGAGCACCACCCTGACCTCATGCCGCCGGACGACAAAGACCGGCAGGCGGCGGAGCACCGGCACTCTGGACAGGAAGGGCAAGTACGTCAGCAGGTCGATATACCGTTCCACCACGCGAGACATGAATGTTGTTTGGAGCAATTCTGTGGCCCGTTAGGCTTCATCACATTCCAACCCTCCTCGGGGTGGAATGGTAAGGTTTTACTGTTTCAGCAGGCGGCCGGCGCCAATGCGGCGCAAGACGTCGGCCTTGGTCTCCTTGGGGTGGATGAAGGCGCAGTCTTTCTGGCGGAAGCGGCACCCCTCCCCGCGGCAGCAGGGGACTGGGTTGAACTCCTTTTCCGAGTGCGCGAACGAGCAGGCCTGACGGAAGCACTTGCCCTTCTCGAGGACCTGTCGACACACCTTGCTGCCGCGCAGCTCCTCGTCCGGCTTCCTCTGAAACGGTACAGGGAAGGAGACACCGATGCGGGTGAGGAGGCTGTCGGCGGACTCTCCTTGGTGGAGGCAGAGACAGCCCGGACGGCCGCCGCAGAGGGCCTCCATGGGGCAGCGGATGGGCTTGTACTCCTCCATGGAATGTGCGAATTTGCAGTCGGCTCCACGGGCGCATTTGATGTGGCCTGAGAGGGAGCGGCAGGGCCTCGCCTTGTCGGGGTACTGCACCTTCTTCCCGAGGATGGCGACCTCCACGAGGTCGAGCAGGGGAAAGTTTTTGCCGGACCAGACGGCCGTCCAGTCGACCTCCACGGACAGGGACTGGACGGCGCAGGTGAAGGCGCGCTTCAGGATCTTCGGGCTCTCCTCGACGCCCGTGAGCATGTCGGAGAAGAGGGCGAAGATACCGAGTCGGAGGGCGGCGGTGGAGAGGACCGCGACGAGCCCTTCGTTCTGGAGGGCGGCCTGGAACATGGGGTAAGGTACGGTGGCGACGTCGCGGTGGCGCTCGGCCGCCTTCTTTGAGATGTCGCGGAGGAGGTCCTGCCTGACCTCGTCCTTTGGGGGCGGGGTCGGGGGAGGACGGGATGTGATGGGGGGCATGGAGCCGGTGAGGAGGGGCTTCGGGACGTTGCGGACGCGGTCCTTGTGGCGGAGGGACCACTCCTTCGCCTGGTGCACCCGCTCGAGGAAGGGGGTGTAGGGGGCGTCGGGGAGGTCGCGGACCCAGTCGGGGTCGTCATCGTATACGGGGCAGTCGATGATGCTGAGGAGCATGATTGTTGGGGAGGGCTGTGGCGAGGCGTGGATGAGATCAGTTTTGGTGTCAGCGCTTGCTCATGTCCATGCGCTTGGACCAGTCGTGGTCGACGGAGAGAAGGAGGAGGTGGTCTTTGGTGGCCTGGAGCTTGGGGAGGACGAAGGCCGCCTCCTCGAAAAAGGAGAGGGCTTCGTCAAGGTCGTTGATGCGGCGGACCAGCTCCGCCTGGGCCTCGAATGCTGCGCTGAAATTGAACTGGATCGCGATGAGGTCGACGAGCTCGTGCTGGACGATTGTCTTGTGGAGGTCGGAGACGAACTGGTGGAGAAAGCTGATCGCCTTGGGGTTGATGGTGGAGACGGTGGACAGCTGCTTGGTGATGGCGTCGAGCTCGTTGAGGGTGACGCCGAGACACTCGAGGAGGTAGCTCATTTATTGTTGGCGGACGATGTCCGGGAGCCACATGAGGAGGGCGATGAGGATGTGGTCGGGGAGCCAGGTGTGGTTGGCGAGCTCGTTGGTGAGGGCGTGGACGTAGTCGTCGACCCGGAGGAGGAAGTCGGCCACGACCTCGTCGGTGGTGTCCTCGACGGGGGACGGGGTGGTTGGGGAGAAGGCCATGGGGTCGGGGGCCGGGATGGCGACGCGGATGTTGGGCCTGCGCCGGAGCGGGGATGAGCGGGGTGGGGAGGCGGACCAGGCGTCGGGGCTTGGGGCGGGCGTGCGGGGGTGGGGCTGCGGGGACGGGTGGGGGCTCTTGACCCTGCGGACGCTGATGGAGGAGACGTCGGAGAGGTGCCCCGTCTCGTACTTGAAGGCGCCGTCCTGGTAGTCGAAGCGGACCTCGAGGTCGTCGATCTCGAACTGGAAGCATCCGAAGCGGATGGATATGGGGCAGGCGAGGACCCCCGAAGCCTGGTCCACGTAGGACGGGAGGAGGGGGCCCCTGGAGCCTGATGTTACCATGAGGGGGGGCATGCGTTTTGTGGGGTGGGGGAAATCCTTAAAGGAATAATAAATGAAGAAGGTGATTGTTGGGCTGGTCCTTGCGGCCGTCCTGGTGTACCTCATTTCCAAGGGGCGGAGCAGGGAGGGCCTCCTTTATGCCGGCCCCCACTGTGCCGACCAGCGCTACAACTGTGCGGAGGCCGACCCCACCGGCGTTTGCACAAAGTGCATACACGACCCCTCAAATGCGTCAGCTCCGGATAGTGACAGGAAATTCAATTATCCCTATGGAAAGCAGAATCCCTATTACACCCCCAAGGGCCAATTGTCGTCCGCCTCGGGCGGAGTTGGTGCTATCGGGTGCCAGGTCAACCCAGGTGAAAGCGTGGACAAGTACATTGCCCGTGTGGGCGCGGCCCGCGCACTTGGCGCCAAGGGAGATCCAGATGTGTACAACTGCAGTAGGGGCGGCTGTGGTGATGGCTCGGATTGCTACAACAGGTGTACATTCAGGAGTCCGGCGGACTACATCCGCTTTGATTGGGATTATTTCAAACCAACCACTTCACCGTGGGAGGACGTTGCGGGTCGGTGTTATGCTCAGGGTAGACTCTGGGCCCCTGATGGACGTTTGGTGAACGAATGTAAAAATGGATTCAAACCTGTTGTAAGATCTGCAAAATACGTTGACCGTCAGGGATGCGGAGGTGAAAGCGTTACACCAGGAAGAGAATTCGACACATATCTTTGTGCATGCCAGATGACGGGTGCAGAAATGAATCGATTAGTTCAATTGAAGAAGAGCGATCCCAATAATACAGAATTCAATGGATATACATTTGACTGGTCAACAGTGGATGAACTTCCACCTGTTGATGCCGCACAAGTTACACTTGCTGGAGCAATTCATTTCACACAGGATTTCACAACTTGTCGATCATATGATTGTGGAAAAGAAGTCGGAAGCTGCCCTTGGTAACATTTCTACAATTTATTCCCAATCGTGCTCACCATTTCTTTTGAAATGGTGACCAGGTCGCCCTGAATGAACAAAAGTTTGGCCAAAACGGATATCGAGACGTCGCCGCACCGGAGAGTGGCGTATTTCTCGTGGTCGAAAAAGGTGTCTATCGTGAGGGGCTCCACAAGGTGGGCGTACCCTGCTGCCTTGGCAAGGCACACGACGGCGTGAAAGTAGAGCACGGCCGCGTTGATGCCTACTGTATTTTTCAGGGTCCTCATATTGGCGAGTTCCTGTTCGGCAGCTGCCTCCAGGGCTGAGATGGAGTTTGCCCGGAAGAGCCGACACACGATTAGAGAGGTGTGGAGAAGGTGAGCCACGCGGCACAGGCATGACCACGCGTCCCCTGAGTAGCGGAAGACCAGCAGGACGAGCGTATCGAAATAGGGTTGGTGATAGGGACCTACTTGGCCCGCTGCATATTCAAAGCACGAAATGCAGTGGTCCTGGACGTCGGCACCCCACTCCAGTGAGCGTTGCCTGTCGTGGAAGAGGACCATCATGGACCGGACCACGCCGACGCAGTGCTCGATGGTGGTGTGGAAGGCGGCCTCCTCGGCGGCGGTGGGCATGCGGTGCCAAATCAGACCGTAGGGAGGGGCGAACCATCAATTACCGAGTAGCCAACATAAAGGCCCCCTACGGACCAGCAAAGACAATGGAAGACCAGCGCAAGGCCAAGAGGTCGCGCCACCGCGTGTCGGCGCACCGCCAGAGGGCACAGAGGGAGGCACAGCTCCCGACAGTAGAGGAGGAGGAGAGCGACGTGGAGACAGTGTCCCTCCCCGGGTCGGATTCGGACTACGAGACCTCGTATTCCCAGTCGGACGGCGAGGAGTACCAGGACGCGGCGGAGGGCGACGACGCCGAGAACGGAGGCGAGGAGAAGGGGGAGGAGAGGAGGGGCCCCGGCAGGAGGAAGGGCGCGAAGAAGAAGCATACCAAGTGGTTTGACGCGTACCTGACCAAGACCCTGCACAGCGTGTCGGAGGTCAACACGTTCTCCAAGAACGTGAGGTCCCAGCTGAACAGTATCCTCATCCACCTGGCCACCCTGATTTCTCAGAAGGCGATCGACCTGACCCTCTACGCCAAGATGAGGACCGTGACCATGAGGACGCTGATCACGGCGACCCGTTTCGTGCTGGACGGCAAGCTGGCCGAGATGGCGGACGAGCTGGCGAGGCGCGCCCTGATGACCTACTTTGCGGACCAGATTCCGGAGGAGGAGATTGTGGACCTGCGCGACTTTGAGGCGTGCCTGCTGAAGAAGCCGAAGCAGGCGGCCGAGGGGGAGGGCGGCGAGAAGAAGAAGGCGAAGAGCAGGCAGACCAAGGCGGGCCTTCTGTTCTCGGCGGCGCTGGCCGAGTACTTCCTGAGGGGCGGCAACAGTATCAACTTTATGGTGAACCACTGCTGCCCGATCTACCTGGCTGCCGTGCTGGAGTACTTCACGGCCGAGCTGCTGATCCTGACCTGCAGCGAGGCCACGGCGGAGGGCCGCCTCCGCCTGCAGGTGAGGGACATGGTGATGGGCGTGCGCAAGGATGCCGAGTTCAACGCGGTGTTTGTGAAGAACAGGATGGAATTTTTGTCCAACACGGTGCTGCCCTACATCCCGTCGAACATGCAGGGCAAGCTGGACCGCCCGTACGCCAAGGGCATGGTGGCCCTGCAGAGCAAGGGCGACTGCGTGGTGGGGTCGCGCATGGCGGTGGACCATGAGATGAGGGCGGTCATGGACGTGGAGCTGCCGCTGGGCAAGCTGGGCAAGGACGCGGCCACCTATATGCAGTATGTGGTGGAGCAGGAGATGCTGACCATCCTGAGGTCGGCAGCCCAGCTGGCGGACCATGCGGACCACAGCAAGGTGACGGCGGCCGACATTGAGATGGTGCTCAGGCTGAGGTCCCCCCACCAAACACCTTAAAGGGCACCGGGCGTGGCGCCAATAAGAAATGACCACACGGAAGAGGACCATCCGCATCCGCGAGCTCGACCCGGACATGATCGCCCCCCGCACGGCGAGGATGGACGAGATGGACCACGGCGGCTCCAAGATCGTCGTCATCGGCAAGCCGGGCACGGGCAAGACCACCCTCATCACCAGCCTGCTGTACGAGAAGAGCCACATCTTCCCCTCGGGCCTGGTCGTGTCCGGAACCGAGGATTCCAACCACCACTACAGCAACATCTTCCCCTCGTCCTTCGTGTACAACAAGCTGGACTTTACCCTGGTGGAGGACTACATCAAGCGCCAGAAGCTGGCCCGCCAGCACCTGGCCAACCCGTGGTCCATCCTGCTGCTGGACGACTGCATGGACAACCCGTCCATGTTCAACAATCCCCTGTTCCACAACATCTTCAAGAACGGGCGCCACTGGAAGATGCTGTTCATCCTCAGCCTGCAGTACTGCATGGACATCAAGCCCGTCATCCGCAACAACGTGGACGGCGCCTTCATTCTGAGGGAGACCAACATGAGGAGCCGCGAGGCCCTGTGGAAGAACTATGCCGGAGTCATCCCCGACTTTAGCGATTTCTGCGACATCATGGACCAGCTGACCAACGACTATACCGCCCTGTACGTGCACAACCAGGTGCAGACCAATAGCGTGGAGGACTGCATCTTCTGGTACCGCGCCAAGCCGGTCCCCAAGGAGTTCATGTTCGGCTCCGAGGACTACTGGCTCCACCACTACAGCCGGTTCAACCCCGACTACAAGGACCCCGTCATCATCTGAGTGCGTATTCCAATCTTAATGTGGGTATTGGAATGAGGATAAACATGGACATGGCAAAGCTGAGACAGCTTTCCCGTTCGGATTTGCAGGAGCTGGCGCGGATGGTGGGCCTGGACGAGGGGCAGTCCTCGGCCGCGCTGGCCAGGGAGCTGGAGAAGGTGTTTCGCGGGGTGGAGCAGCGGCGGTCCAAGTGGACCCGGGTCCGCCAGCTGGGCGAGAAGGGCAAGGAGGGCACCGTCTTCCTGGTGACGGACGCAGGGGGCAGGCAGTACGCGATGAAGACCTTCTCCTCGGCCAAGTCGGACCGCAACCTGGAGCGGGAGGCCGCCCTCCTCGGCAAGGCGGCCGAGTTCGGCATCGCGCCCGCCCTGATCGAGTACGACACGGGGGACAACTACATCGTGATGGAGAAGATGGAGACCAGCCTGTTCGACTACATGAAGGCCAACGGCGGCAAGCTGCCCCACCCCATGCAGCAGGAGCTGATCAGGCTCTTCAAGAAGCTGGACACCATTGAGATTTTCCACGCCGACCCTTCCCCCCTGAACTTTATGCTGGACTCGCAGGGCAAAATCCGGGCGATCGACTTTGGGTTTGCCAAGCACATTGACGAACGCATGGTGAAGGAGCACGGGACCCGCCACCTCAACATGAAGTACATGCCGATCGGCTTCATCCTCAAGATGCGCGGCCTGGTGGAGCCCTCCTCGCTCAGCACCCTGCTGAGGTACGTGAGCGCCGAGGACCGCGCCCGACTGGGGCTCTAAAAGACACCCCCTCCCGTCCCGAAACGATGAGCTTCGCGACGCCGTTCTACGTGATGTCGTCCCGCGGTCCCGTCCACATGCACCAGCCGAACGCCACCTGGGACGACTCGGCCCCCTCCATCCAGACGACGGTGGACCAGACGATGGCGGACCTCTTCGACCTTGCCCTTTCCAGCAACGATGCGGACCACCGGGAGGCGTGCATCGTCCTGTGGATGTGGAGCCGCCTCCGCACCGCCCTGTACGCCGACCGCCACTGCCCGCACCCCCTCTACCGGATGTCGTCGTCCGTGGAGAACTTTGTGGAGGCCCATCCCGGGTACTTCTCCGACCCGGTCCCGAGCGGCCGCATCACCATGACCAGCGTCATGGTGGTCGAGCACCAGCCCTCGTCCGACGAGGAGACCGAGGAGGACGCCGCCACTCAGGACGACACCGACGGGGACGAGGACCTTGATGGCATCGACTAAGACGTGAACACCCCGTAGTGGCTCGCGTTCAGGTAGACGAGGTGGCAGTGCGGCTTTTCGTCCCCATCGAAATGGACGATGCGGCGGTACCGGTCCCCGTCCCGCACCCACACCGAGATGGCCGACCCCGTAATGGAGTTGAACACGGCCATGTCCACCGCGCCGCCCCACTGGCCCTGGCGGAGGGCCCGCACATAGTCCTGAAGGGACATGTTCAGCTCCCACCGGACCCAGTCCTGCAGGCGCACCCCGCTGATCAGGAGGTCCGGGTGTGCCCCTACGTACGAGGCAAGCATCCTCCGCAGGTCCGGACCTTGCACGTCGTAATAGTAGCCCAGCGCCCAGAAAAGGCAGCTGCCATCGGCCGGCATGCTGAGCACGCGGGGCATCTTTACCTTTCGAGACGGAAAGGTAAAAAATGGAGAAGGACGTGATTGAGCCCGGAAAATCAGTACTCCTTCACGGCCTCGCCCGGGTAGCCGATCGCACCCACCAGGCAGGGGACGTCGTTCACCACCACCTTGCCCCTCGCGTGCGTGTGCCCGAAGAACCAGCCGACCACCACCGGCGGGCGCAGGAGGTAGTCGAGGTGGGAGGCGTAGTACTCGTTCTTGGGGTAGGAGGCGTAATCTGGGTGGATGAGGCGGAAGGAGGGGAGGTAGTGCGTCACCACGATGGCGTACCGGCCGTCCTCGGCGCAGCGGTCGATCTCGGCGTCGAGCCAGAGGGCGCTCTGCTCGTGGACGGTGTTGCAAATATGGTCAAAAGAGATGTACCTGGTCTGCGTCTTGACCCGGATTTTGGCGTATTCGTCGCCGCCGTCGGCCGGGGCGCGCGACCACAAGGTGGAGCCGATGACGCGGACCGGGAGGCCGTCCACCCACAGGTCGAAGGTGGCGTTGTCGAGGAGGATGACGTTGAGGAGGCCCTGCTTGGCGATCTGTTCCCTCACAAACCGGGGCACGAATCCGAATTCGGCGCAGTGGTACTCGTGGTTGCCGAGCACGAGGAAGACGAGCTGGTACTTGGTGCTGGCGTCGGTCAGGAAATTCCAGTAGGAGGCCTGGTTCGGATAGCCGAGGTCCCCTGCTATGACGAGGTAGGGGGCGTCCGCCTGGATGTCGGGCACCCCCGCCTTGATGCATTCGAGGTGCACGTCGGAGATGACCTGAAATTTGCTCAGGACGGACTGCATTTTTATTCAAGCGCCGGTCCTGCCTTTGGACGGGGCAAACAATAAAAATGTGTTTTGGAGCTCGCAAAGTATACGAGTGCGACACGTGCCGCTACCGGACGGACAGCAAGGCGGACCTGATCGAGCACCTCCGCCTGATGCACGACTCGGAGGGGGTGCGCCTCCTGAGGAGCGCGGGCCGCCGTCGAAGAACGCGGAGCAGTACTCGCACCTGAACAATAAATGAACATCCAGTTCCCGAAGAGGGTGGGCACCACCATGGTGTCGGTGGAGGGCGGTTGGTACAACAATTCCAACATCATGCGCGAGCCCCGCAAGGGCCGCTTCACCAGGCGCCGCCAGATGACCCACGACACCCAGCTGGAGCGCGACTTCATGGAGGCCGGTATCGACCGCATCTCCCAGGCCATCACCTACACCCCCCGCGTCAACAACAACATGATCAAGGTCAACTACTCCAACCAGGGTAACCCCAACGCCCCCGCCGGCGCCAAGGCCCAGCCCGCCCGCAACCCCTACGCCTTTGACGTCTTCAGGGGACCCTCCATCTCCAACATCGACATGCTGCCCGTCTCCAAGCAGAGGCAGACAACCATCGGAGTCATGGCCGCCCCCTCGTACAAGCAGTACGTCCAGGACCGCAACTCGTCCACCGTCGAGCGCGCCCTCAACTACGAAAACCTCAAGACCGAGCTCAAGACCGGCAAGATTTTCCAGGGCAGGGCCGAGGCCGAGATCGTCCCCGAGATCGGACCCCAGTACATCCAGGACCGCCAGGCCGCCGCCCCCCTCCAGACCCAGAAGGTGGGCTACTCCTCCAAGTACGACGGACCCGTCCACATCGCGTCCGGCGTCGGCGAGCAGCACCTGACCTACTCCCTCCTCCCCATGGCCACCAAGGACGTCGACCTCACCCGCGACAACCTGGAGATCGACACGGGCCGCTACATTATCGACAACCCCCTCGCAGCCAAGGACGTTCAGGCCGCCTCCTCCTCCACCTACCGACCCGTCGTGGACAATGCGGCCGTCACCACCGAGCGCAAGTCTGCCGCCTACTCGGCCGCGGCCACCAAGAGCGACGGAGTCACCAGGTTCCAGTGGGTGCCCGAGGTCGGCAAGCAGTACATCAACGAGAAGAATATTGCCGCCTCCCTGCAGACCAACAAGGTCTCCCAGCTCACCCGCGAGATGGACAAGCAGGATATCCACCACTTCACCAAGTTCAAGACAAACTGGGACAAGGAGGCCACCGCCGCCTCCACCTCCACCATCCCCCGCGCCTACCAGCCCCGCCAGGAGTACGTCGTCAACGTCAACCGCCTCAGCCGCCAGCAGCAGCGCCCCCTCTCCGCGTTTTAAACAATGTTTCCAGGTCCCTTCAAAAAACATGGAAACCATCTACTCCGACATGGTCCGGCGCAACTACGCCCTCCTGTCCGCCTCCACCTTCGTCGCCGACCCCCTCCTCCTCGAGCCCGACTCCGACCCCAGGCGCTGCATCGCACTCGTCGCCCGCGGCGTCTGGTCCGACGGGCCCGACCCCATCCCAGCTTTGGATGTTCAAGGATATTTTGTGGAGCCCAAGCCGCACCACACCTTTCTCGTGTGCAGGGGGTGGGGCGGCTCCATCTCGGAGCCTGACGCTGAAAGGATCCTGGGCCTGGCGAGCAAGGTCGTCCCCAGGTACAGTATCCACTTCGACCGCATCATCCCGGTCGCCACCGGCATCGCCCTCTGCGGCACCCCTTCCATCGACCTGAACAAGGCGCGCGACACAGTTCGGTCGTTCGGCCTGACGGAAAGGGAGCCGTACCATCTGGATATTGCGCACACCACCCTGTGGCGCTGCGTGTCGTCGCCCCCCGAGAAGGTGAAGGACTCGATCCTCTCCACATTGGCAGAGCAGGGGGAAGGTAAGGTGTACCGCACGCTCCAGGTCACCCATCTCGACCTGCTGGAGGCGAGCTGGACCCTGCAGCCGAACACCTACCGCAGGCTCGGACAGGTCACTCTGTGGCCGGGTCCGACCTCTTCGGATTGAGGCTATAGTCGAACCTGACCCTGTGGACTGAGACGCCCTCTCGCTCCAGGTGTTTGGCGAGGATGGTCTCGGGGTGGATGCGGTACCCCTCCTCGTCCACTCTTTGCTCGATGTCGTCGAATGCGGAACAGTATTTGGCCATGGCCTCGACGGTGCCGGCCGCGACCTGGTCGTTGACCCCGCCATAATCGGAACCTTCGGGGACGTAGACACACCCCTCCTCCGGGTCTTGAATGTCGAAGAGGTGCAGGTCGGACTGGATGTCCGGCCGGTACTTGATCACCAGGTCGTACTTCGTCTGCTGGTATGCTTTGGTGTAGCAGGAGAGGAGGCGGTATGCCTCCCTGTTGTTGAAGAACATGGACATTGTGTTCTGGGCGTTGGTTTCACCTGCCCTGGCGGGGTGTGAGTGGAGGTATGCCGGGGCCGTGTACACAGAGGACGATACGGACCGGAAGTACGGCTCGGTCGTCCTGCATCGCGCCTCGTCCAACGCGTCCCTTCCGCCGTTGAGGGAGATGTAGACGTCCACCCAGGTGGCCGGGTTGGACTGGAGGAAGTTTTCGATGGTGGGGACAAAGTCGGTCCGGAGGCAGGTGAGGCGGCCCGACATCAGGACGGCGATGCGGCGCGTGGCTTGTGCCCTCTGTCTGTGGAGGGCCGGGTAGTCGGTGCAGATGCCTTTGCTCCGCATGAGGCACCGGTCCGAGTACGCAGAGCGCGCCCTTTCAGGCATGACGCAGACCGTCAAGGGGTCGACCGCCATCCCCGGGTAGGCCCAGCATGTGCCGTTCGTGGTGGCGGTGTACGGCTCCCGGTCGTGCTCAAACGCATGGATGGAGGGATGGTATTTTCGGAGGGCGGCCATCGTGGCCGGGGTCTTGGCGTGGACCCACAGCCTGTCCTTCCTCTGGAGTAAAAAATGTATGTCAACCATGTGCTCGGGCCCGTCATGGCCGAGCCACCACGCCCCGTCCACAAGGCGCACGTCGACCTCCACGTCGTAGCCCTGCGCGATGGCCTCGTCGATGTAGGAGGGCGAGTTCTCCCTGTCCTTACAGGGTCCTCGGAGGTTGGCCCGGTGGGCGATCAAGATGGGCTGCATTTATTGTGGCGATTCATAAAGAAGCCATGCCACCGAAGCAGTTCGAACGTGTAAATCCCGCGGCCGCCGATGCCGCATTCCAGAGCTACCTCCAGTACAGGAAATCGTCGTCCCCCATGATGACCCCGTCCCCCGTCGCCGGAGTGCCCGTGCTCGTGAGGCGCGCCCCCTCCCCGCCCGTGGAGTACGTCACGGACAGGAGGATTGAGCGCATCGACAAGTCCCGCATGCCGGACTACCTGCAGGCCATATACGCCCGCTCGGCCTCCCTGCAGACCCCCACCCCCCGTGCCTCCTCCAGGCGCCGCTCTTCCCGTCCCTCCATGAGGAGGATAGAGGAGAGGTACTCAACCCCTGTCAGGCAGGCGTACTCGTCCCGCCTGCTGCGCGCCGTGCGCGAGTCGTCGGACGCCGGCCCCATCGAGCAGCTGTTCGGCCCCTACGAATACACGGGCCAGCGCCTTGGCCGCAAGCGTCGCCCCGACGTGTCCATCGGCTCCACCCCCCTCACCAGGAAGGGACTGTGGGACCTCAGCGTGGACCAGCTCCGCGCCAAGGCAAAACAGAAGGGCGTGCACATCCCCTCGAAAAAGAGGCTGAAGAAGGACATCATCGCCCTCCTGTGGAACGCCATGACGAAAAAGTGATCGGCACCGTATATGGTTTGCAATTTCAACAAGAAATGGCAAGCAATTGTGACCAGATGAATATGGCGGCGTCGTCGACGGCCGCTACCAGCGGGGGCAAGCCCAACCTCCGGGTCAGCGTCCGCAAGCGCAAGGTCAAGGCCGTGTACGACCCGAGCGCCCCGCTGACGGGCAGCACCGCAGGACCCAAGCAGGCCGGAGGGTCGGACGATGGAGGGGGCAAGCGCCCCCGCGTGGAGTATACGGGCAAGGTGGAGACGCTCGCGGACCTCATCGAGCTGGGCAAGTCCAAGGCGGACTACGCCAACATCAACATGAAGGGCCTGAGGCGGATCCGCGAGTACCTGGAGGAGCTGAACAATCTGGTGGGACTTCGGGCCCTGAAGGACACGGTGCTGCAGCAGGTGCTGTACTACCTGCAGGGCCTGCACGAGGACTCGAACGACTACATGCACACCTGCATCTACGGCGGACCGGGCACCGGCAAGACGACCGTGGCCGAGATCCTTGGATGCATCTTCTCCAACCTCGGGGTGCTGAGCGGGCGGAACAAGTTCGTGACGGCCCAGAGGGAGGACATGATCGGGCAGTACCTGGGCCACACGGCCGTCAAGACGTCGGTCGTGCTGGAGGCATGCCGCGGCGGCGTCCTCTTTTTGGACGAGATTTACAGCTTCGGTTCGAAGGACGGGCGCGACTCGTTCGCCAAGGAGTGCGTCGACACCATCAACCTGTTCCTGTCGGAGAACAAGGACGACTTCATGCTGATTGTGGGCGGCTACGAGAAGGAGGTGGAGGAGTGCTTCTTCAAGCAGAACGCCGGCCTGCGGAGGCGCTTCATGTGGTACCACCGGATCGACCCGTACACCGAGTCGGACCTGGTGGACATTTTCCACCTGAAGGTGAAGGAGGCCGGGTGGACCGTGCACGAGGGCGTAGGCCGGGACTGGCTCGTCCGGCTGGTCAAGGACAACAAGGACCAGTTCCGGGACCAGGGCGGCTCCATCGAGAATTTCTTGACGCTCCTCAAGGTGACCCACTCCAAGCGCATCTTCGGCCGCCCCGTGGAGGAGAGGAAGGTTCTGTCCAAGGAGGATATTGAGGGCGCCCTGAAGGCGGCCTTCAAGGCGCCGAAGCCGGAGGGGTCGAGCCCCCCGCCCCCCATGATGTATGCGTAAATATTCCAAACTGCGTTGTGGTTTGGAATGTCCGAGAAATTACTGGGAGACCTTGATGGCGCGGAGCTCGGCCGTGGTGGTGCAGGCATCAACCAAGGTGGTGATGTCCCTGAGGCGTTGCTTCTCGGCGACGATTTCGGCGGTGGGGGCGTTGGTCTCCTGGGCGCGCTGGAAGGCGACGTCGAGGGCCTCGAGGAGGGGCTTCCTCTGGAAGCGGAGGCGTGCCTTGGTAAAGTTTTTGGCGAGGTCCATGTCGATGACGACGCGGGGGCCGGAGGGGTCGACCTTCCATGCGACCTCGAAATCCTGGTCGGCCATGGGGAGCTGGTCGAGGGTGAACTCGAAGAGGTCGACGCCAGGCACGCGCTCGCGGACATGGTCGATGGTGAAGCCGGGCATGAGGGAGACGATTGCTGCGTTGCCGTATTCCGAGTTGAAAAGGACAAGAGTGTTGGACGACATTTTTTATTGTTACGCGGTGTTTAAAATGGCGATGTACAGGGTATCGATGGTGGATCCGTTGACTATACCGAAGACTCCTCCGACAAAGAGTGTCACACTGGTGGTAGTTTTCGAGGTTGCTTGGAAGCAGAATCCGTTGGTCGTGGAGGCATCAAAGTCCCCTGCAGAGAGAAAAACCGTGTAGTTTGAGTTTGTCAGGGGTGTCGCAAAGTTGATAGTGTAAGATACGGCATAAGAGACGGGGTCTGCGTTGCGCTGAATGGATGAAATATTGAAGCCTGTGACACCGGACGAGCCACCGACCGGCAGGTCGCCAACGCCTTGCCCAAATGCCTTGACAAAGTTCGAGGCACCCGCTGGTCCAGGGAGGCCGGTGAAGCCCTTGGAACCTGTAGGACCCCGTGGGCCAGTCGAGCCCGTGGGCCCGGTCGTTCCCTGAGGACCAGCTGGACCAGCAGGACCCGTGGGGCCCGTCACGCCAGCAAAGCCGGCAGGGCCCTGGGGTCCAGTCGAGCTGCTGCCCGAGGCGCTGCGCCAGATGAGTCCGTTCACGGCCGAGTCGAAGACGAGGAACTCGCCATCGGAGGGAGGCTCCGCGACCGGGTAGCCTACGATGGAGACGGCGTCGGTCGCGTTGGTGGCGGGTGCGTACGTTCGCACGTTGCCTTCGCTCCTGACGGCAAGGGGGCCACCGCCATATTTCCATGTGTTGCTCATTTATTGTAGGGCCATGACGGAGAGCTCGGGAGGAGTGATGCCTTCGTACGCGTTCGCAGTACCAGCAACGTAAATTCTGAGCTGGTCTGCAACGACAACAGTAGGGTCGTAGACGAGGCCATTCGATACGTTGGACTGGGTAAAGTCCGTCACGCCGATGCCGAGGATGAAGGTGGAATCGGACGTGTCAACCGTGAAAGGTGTAAAGTACACATTGTACGACCTGACCCACGTTTCCGGTGCCGGGTTTGAGTTTCTCTGGATGAAGGCCACGTTGTAGCCGACGCCGGGTGACGTTGCCGCCACGGCGATATTGGCGTTGAAGTACCCGAACGCTTTGATCCTTGTATCGCCGGCACCTGTGGCTCCTGTGGGCCCAACAGGACCAAGCGGACCCGGAAAACCGGTGGGGCCGACGGTGCCGGTGGGGCCGACGGTGCCGGTGGGGCCAGTAGACCCGGTGGAACCTGCCGGGCCCGTGCTTCCCTGAGCACCAGTGGGGCCGGTGGGGCCCGTCGTGCCGCCTCCGCCGACCACCTTCCAGACGATTCCGTTAAGAGCTGCATTGTAGGTGAGCGCCTGGCCGTCTGCGGGGGGCTCCACGACATTGTACCCGATGACAGAGGTTGCGTCTACATGGTTGGACGCGGTGCTGTAGGTGCGGACACTCCCCTTGCTGCGAAGGGCAAGGGCGCCTCCTCCATAGACCCATGAATTGCTCATTTATTCTCAGGCAAGAACAACGAAGGAGACTTGCAGCGGGGCGACACCGTTGTCCTGGGGCGGGGTGGCCGTGCTAATGCCACCAATCGTGATGCCGAAAGAGTTTATATTTCGGGAGGCAACAATAAGACCATTCGACTGGTTTGCCTGGCCGTTGACAACACTGGTGCCGGTCGACAAGATGACAGTGTAGTTGGGATGGGAAACTGCACCTGGTAAAAGGTTGACAGTGTAGAAAGGGTCGTTATTGATGTCGAATTGTCGAACGACAAAAGCGATGTTGTAGCCAAGACTTAACGGCGCAGCACCCTGTGGCCCGTTGGCGACGAATCTGCCGTGCGCACGGACGCGCGCGACTCCCGCACCCGTCGCGCCTTGGTCGCCCGTGGGGCCCGTGGGGCCGATGATGCCCGAGGGACCCGCCGGTCCGGTGGGACCAGGGGCGCCCGTTACCCCGAGGCCCGCAGGGCCGGTGGGTCCCTGGACGCCGGCGGGTCCGGTGGCGCCGGTTTCACCCACACCTGTGGACGAGGATGCCACGCCCCACACCAGGCCGTCGACGGCCGCATTGTACTGAAGGGATTCGCCATCGGAGGGCGCGTTCTTGACCTGGGACCCGATGATGATCTTGCCGTCCTCGGGGGACCGGGTCGTGCTGTAGAGTGTCAAGGAAACTCTGCTCATTTATTGTGGGATTCCAACGGCGATGAACGGTGGAATGCTTTACTGGGCGCATTTGAGGGCGCGGAGCTCGGCCGTGGTGGTGCAGGCATCGACAAGGGTGGTGATGTCCCTGAGGCGCTGCTTCTCGGCGAAAATCTCCGCAGTGGACTGGCCCGTCTCGAAGGCCTTGTGGAAGGCGATGTCCAGGGCCTCCAGGAGGGGCTTCCTCTCGCGGCGAAGGCGTGTCTTTGTAAAGTTTTTGGCGATGTCCAGGTCGATGACGACGCGGGGGCCAGAGGGGTCGATCTTCCATGCGACCTCGAAATCCTGGTCGGCCATGGGGAGGTCGGCACGGTCGAACTCAAAGACGTCGACACCGGGCATGCGCTCTCGGAGCTGGTCGACGGTGAACCCGGGGAACAGGGTAACAATAGCGGCGTTGCCGTACTTGGAGTTGTACAGCACAATCTTGGGGCTGGCCATTTTTATTATTCAAACATTGACAGGACGGCAAACGAGAGTTCAGATGGGATAGGGGTAGTAGACTCACTTGGAGGATTCAATACAATAGTAAAACCATCGAGTCCCCAAAACGGCGATTGAGAAATACCGCTGGCAAATGATAACGAATTGCTTGTAGTGCCCTGACCCATCAAAACAGTAAAATTCAAATTGCTTACGCTCGGATTGAATCGAACAAAATATTTTTGAGCAAATTCATCGGGATTTGTTGTTCTCTCTACGTAACTTACGTTGAAACCTGTGGCCGGGATTTGAACATTTGTTCCACCATCTGCTGAAAGAATACCAAACGACCTAAAATAGTTCGTACCAGTACCGCCGATACCTTGGGGGCCAATGGGTCCTGCACGTCCTATGCCTCCAGTCGATCCGATCCTGCCGGTTGGACCTGTTGCACCAATAGCTCCGGTTGGACCTGTGACACCCATCTGACCTTGTGTTCCAACCGGCCCAGTCGGGCCTGTTCTGCCAGTAGGGCCAGTCGTTCCACCAACTGAGGACCATACAAGGCTTTTTGATGCCGCATGAAATATCAGGCTTTGACCTGGCCCGGGCGACTCAGTGACTCTGTAACCTACAATAGACGAAGCATTTTTTTGATACTGTGGGAGGCTCATTTATTTCAAGCTTAATTTGAAACGATGAGTGCCGTGATGGCCACAGGTAATGCTGTTTGATTCGTGTTTGCAATCCCTGCGCTATAAATCGTGAGACTTGTCGTACTTTTCAGATTCGGGTCATAAGACAAACATGTTGTGATAGGATCGTAGTATAAGTAGTCTGAACATTGACTCAAAATCACTGTATAGTTTGACGTGGTCAGAGTTTCGGCAAAAAATATCTCGTAACTTCGTGCGAATGTATCTGGATCATTGTTTCTCGTCGCATAGCTAACATTATAACCAAACGTATTGCCGACCTCTGGAATGGGTTCTAAAATAGGGTATCTGGGATCGAATCGGTACCACGCTTTCGTTGCCATCGTACCAACATAAATTGTACCTGTAGGACCCTGAGGACCGGTAGGGCCATTTCGACCAATTGCACCGTTGGCACCTGTAGGTCCCTGTAAACCAATCGGGCCACTGCAACCAGTAAACCCATTCGTTGATTGACCTGCGGGCCCCGTCATGCCAGCGATTCCTGTGGGCCCATCACCACCACTTCCAACAGAGGACCAAACCAAACCATTCAATGCGCTACTGAACTTCAGAGCAGCCCCATCAGTTGGTGGCTGTAGGATTTGGTAACCAACAATCCTTTCAGCATTAGAATTTGCAGCACAGCTCATTTATCCAATTTATGCACTGAGAACGATGAAGGACATTTCAACTGGAGCGACACCATTGAAGGAGCCAGGTAGTCCACCGACTGCAATACTGAAGCTGGTGGTAGTTCGGTCGTCGGTTGTAAAAACAAGACCAGTGCAATATGGGGTATTGATATAACCTGTCCCCTGTGTCGGGATGACGGTGTACAGAGAATTCACCAACGGTGTGACAAAATGCACCGTATAATTCGGGTTCATGTTGATGTCCACATTGCGGGTCACATATGCGATGTTGAACCCAATAGCACTTGCACCGGTGCCTTGCACACCATTTGCAATAAAATTTCCAAACGCCCTGTAATACGAAGGTTTACCTGACGCCGGACCCGTCGATCCTGTAAGGCCCGTCGGCCCCGTAGGTCCCGTGCTTCCACGTGGGCCCGTCGGGCCGACCCTTCCACGTGGACCCGTCGGACCTGTGGGGCCCGGCAGCCCTGCCATTCCAGTCGGCCCGGCCGGGCCTGCTGGCCCCGTGGAGCCGCCGCCACCCCCACCAGAACGCCACGCCAACCCGCCAAGAGCCGGGTCGTATTGGATGGTCTGCCCATCCGACGGGCTGTTCTTCAAAGGAAGACCGATAATGGAGGTCGCATCCGTAGTAGCAGTACAAGTGTCATAGAACCTGAGACTCATTTATTGCTACGTGGCCGTCGTACGGTTTTAAGCGGTGACCCCCTCTCGAAAAAAAGAGATGGACTACCCTTGCGTCCCTCAGCCGCCCCACCTCAAGAAGGGGCTCTTTTACCACCAGCTGGTATCCGTATACAACATGGAGGAGCTGGAGCGCACCCGGGCCGTCTGCATCGACGACTCCCACTACCTCAAGACCTCCGTCGGCCTCCTCGCCGACCTCGCCGGCTACGGCAAGACCCTCTCCGTCCTCGGCCTCATCAGCAGGACCGACCCAGCCACCCCCTACGCCTGCGAGTACAGGAAGGTCACCTCCGGCACCGACCTCGTCCGCCGCGTCCGCATGGTCCCCGTCGCCAAGGTCCCCGCCACCCTCGTCGTCGCGGGGCCCTCCCTCACCGCCCAGTGGGAGGCCGAGCTCCGCGAGACCACCCTCCGCTTCAGCGTGATCAAATCCAAGAGGGACGCGGAGACCGTCAACCCGGCCGAGGACCTTGACGTCGTCCTCTGCCCCAGCAACCTCCTCCCCGCCCTACTGCCCGCCCTCCCAGACGTCCACTTCCGGCGCATCGTCCTGGACGAGCCCGCCACCCTCCGCATCACGGGGCTCGGCACCCTCACGGCCTCCTTCCTCTGGCTGGTGACGGCCACCCCGTTCGACCTCCTCGGCAAGGACAGGATGAAGTACCTCTCCGACATCCTGCCGGACGACTGCGACATCATGGCCCGCATCACCGTCCGCAACCCTGACGACTTTGTCAAGGGCAGCTTCGCAATGCCCCCCACCAACCACCACTACCTCCAGACGTCCGAGGTCGTCCCCAAGGTTTTGAAGGGAATCGTCTCCGACCAGCAGTACGCTGCCCTCCTCTCCGGACACACGGGCCGCTTCCTCACCCTCTGCGGACTCCGCCCCGAGCCCGGCCAGCACTACCTGTCGGCCCTCATGGCCCACCTCCACCGCACCGACGAGACCAAGGAGAGGGCCCTCGTCCAGCGCCTCCAGCAGGCGGGCCGCCTCGCCTGCGTCCTCTGCGGCGGCGTCTGCGCGTCGCCCCACCTGGCCGACTGCTGCGGCGCCATGGCGTGCCAGAACTGCCTGACCACCTGGTCCTCCCTCGTCCAGAGTTGCACCGTATGCAAGGGCCGCCTCACGCATAGCGAGGCGCCCATCGCCTGCTCGGACGAGATCGCCCCGCTGCGCCAGGTGCCCCGCTTCACCATTCTGGAGAAAATCCTGCGCTCCCTCGCGCCGGACGCCAAGGTCCTGATCTACACCCACTACGAGCGGGTCGGCGTCCAGCTGCAGACCTTCCTCGGCACCGAGTACAGGTGGTCCGACCTCCGTGGCACCAGGGACCACAAGTCCAAGGTGCTGGAGGACTACCGCACCGGGGACCTGCCCATCCTGCTTCTGACGGGCCTGGTGGACTCGGCCGGCTTCAACCTGCAGACGACCACGGACATCATCCTGTTCGACTCGCTCACCGAGTACGTGGAGACGCAGGTGGTGGGCAGGGCGCTCCGCATCGGCCGCTCGAAGGACCTGCAGGTGCACCACATTGTGTAATGGATTCCATGTTTTTCGAAAGATGGAATCGTCTACCACCGGCGCTGGGTGCGGCGGCGCCTTGCGGCGCGGCGCCTCATGCCGAACATGGGGGTGAGGGTGGCAATCCTGCTGCGAATGGTCCTCGCCCTGCGGCAGTCCTTCCACTGCACGTAGCCGTAGGTCGCGACGGACATGACGATCAGGATGTAGGGGAGGAGCCCCATGACAAGGGCCGTATAGTCGCCGATGTTCATCCGGGCCCCGCGGATGGCCTCCTGCAAGTTCTGAAACAGGCCAGCAAAAAGCTCCTGGACCTGCTGCGTCGGGGCGCCTTCATCGATGGGGCACGTTTCGGTGCCGTCGAGAAGCAGCCTGCTGCCGAGGTCGGTGAGGGTGGGGACGTACTGCCTCATGTGGTCAAGAATGATGCGGATCTTGACCTGGGAGGCGTCAAGGGTCTGGTAGGTCGACTGGCAGATCTGCTTCTTCACGTAGTTGCGGACGTCCATGTCGTTCGAGGTGAACTTGTTGAGCTCGCCGACGATTGCATTGATGGCGTTTTCCACCTTGTCAAGGCCCTGTTGGTTCCAGTTGATACCCGTCGTCTTCTGGACGATGTCGCCCATCATGCCGGCGAGGTCGACGCCGAGGATGTCGGCACCGAAGAAGGCCCAGCCGGCAGCCATCTTGCGGGTCGTCAAGATCTTCTGGGCTGCGGTCTTCACCGAGCCGAAGAGGGTGCCGAACTTGCTCTCCTCGGTCTCGACAATAACGCGTATGAGGTGCTTGCTGGTGGAGGTGTACTCGGATATCAGCCGGTTGTCCTCCTGGGCGGAGGAAACGTCAGCTGCGAGGAACTCGGAGGTGGCCTCCATGAGGTCGTAGAGGGCCAGCTGGGCGCGGAAGGGGGCGGACGCGAGGTCCGACGGGCGACGCCAGCCGAGCTTCTGGAAGCCTGCGGCCAACTTTTGAAAACGTTTCGTGACCAAGGCCCATCGGCCCTGGTAGTATTCGGCTGCACTGGCGGACATCTTGGCCGTTTTGAAGGTGTTGAACAGCTGCTCGAGCCACACCACAACATTGCTCAGGATTTTGGCCTGGACGTCCCCTGTCTCCGGCATGTCCTCCAGGACGACGACTTCCTCCAGGCGTGCATTGTTGTACGCTTTCATAGGAGAACCTGTGGGGGTGAAGTAGGCCTCCATGGGCGTCTTGTCCGCTGCGGGGGATCCGCCGGTCGGGGTGAAGTAGGCCTCGAGGGGCGTAAGTGGCATCAGAGGGGATCCCATGCGGGGGGAGGGGGTGCGCGCACTGGGCCTGCGGGAGGGGAAGCGCGGAAAGCCGGGAGGAGTGCCTTGGCCCGGCCCCGCACTCGACATCTGCAGGGGCGACTGGATGCGGGAGGGGATCATTTATTTGAGCTAAAGCGCAGCTTTGACTTGGAGTAGGAAATTACCCAAACCATATTATGATTCGTCCCATGTGTCCCAAGGGGTGCTGCCGCGCAGCGATGACCCCGTACACAAGAAAGTGGGTGCCGACCGAGACCTCGGAGGAGGAGAGGAAGGCGCGCAAGAAGAAGGCCGGCGTGTTCGTGCTGGACCCGACAACTCAGAAGCTGCTGCTGGTCCAGTCGTGCGGCCGGTTCTGGGGCCCGCCCAAGGGCTCGATGGAGGTGGGGGAGGACGTCCCCACGGCCGCGGTCCGGGAACTGCAGGAGGAGACCGGTGTCGTCGTAGGGAGGGAGGAGCTGTACCAGAGGGTGTACCTGAAGGCGAGCTCGCACTACTACTACTTTCACCTGATGGCGGAGACGGCCCCCGCGGTGCAGCACCTGGCGACGCCGGGCGGCAACGACGCGAACGCGGTGGGGTGGTTCTCGCTGGCCTGTCTCAAGACCCGTCTTGAGGAAGGCAAGATGATTGGCAACTCGGCGCTGAAACAGTTCATGGCGCCCGGCCTGGTGGACCGCCTGTTAGCGGCGCGAGCGTCCGGCGGACGAGGAGGAGTCGGTCGACCTGAGGTAGAGGAAGAACAGGGCGAACACAAAGAAGGCGAAGAAGAAGGACATGCCGCCGAGGGGGCTGGCGTCAGCGGGGTCGAAGGAGCTCTTCATCTCAAACCGCTCGACGGTGGCGTCCTGGTCGAAGGCGACGTAGCTGGGGTCTGAGGGGCCGACGGGGGCGCCGTGGCACCTGTCGCAGCGGAAGGGCTCGTACTGGTGGGCCTGCTCGACGGTGGCCTCGTAGGCCGCGTTGGCGACGGCCCCGATCGACGGCTTGGTGCTCAAAATGAGGGGCATCTCAAACCCCTCCTTGACGCTGGGGTCGACGATGCGGACCTGCCTCTCCTCGGGAACGGCGCTCTGCTCGTAGGACGACAGGACGCCGGTGCGGACCTTGAAGACGCCGTTGACAGGGGGGTACGAGAACCAGTCCCTGTTGACCAGGGTGGCAATGTACAGCCCCTTGGTGGCAAAGTAATTGGGGCGGTCACCTCCGTAGAGGTTGGACCTGTCGATGACTGCCTTCTGGATTCCGTCGTAGAGGGAGTTGGTGCCTGCAATGTCGATCTCGATGACGGACAGCCTGTTCTGCTGCATGAGGTCGACCATCTCAAGGCTGGGCTTGAAGAGGAAGCTGGGCATCAGGGCCTCTGTGTCGGCCTTGACAACGCCAGCGCGCCACACTGGGTTCCAGGCAAGGATGGTCATAATCTCGTTGTGGGGGGTAGCCATGCTTTATTCAGGCATCTAAAAAAGCACACGGTGCAGCATCAAACCCATGAGTTCAGTCACTGCTGCAGTCAACGAGCTCGAGTCCATCACCAAGGAGCTCACCAAGTTACGCCTTCAGACCAGGAAGCTCAACCAGCGCAAGGCCCAGCTGGAGGAGGAAATCCTGCGCTACATGGAGTCCACCGACGAGACCAAGCTCAAGTACAAGGGCCTCAAGATCCAGGCCGAGGAGAGGGAGGTCTACCGCAGGAAGAAGAAGTCCGAGAAGGACGAGTCCGCCATGGAGGCCCTCCGCTCCTTCGGCGTCTCCAACGCGGAGGCCGCCTATCGCCAGGTCATCGAGTCCATGCGCGGCAGCCCCCAGCACAAGTACAAGGTCAAGATCATCGCCGACAAGCAGGCCGCCCGCCGCTGACCTTTTCATAAATCCATACACCGTGCGTGTTTGGATTTTTACGTCGTCGAGATGACAACCAAGCTGAGGTAGTCCAGATTGTTCACCACCTGGCTAAACCTCACATCCCACTGGGTCGTCGTCAGCGTCTGCGGCACCTCCCAGTAGAACATATTGGACATGATCTCGTGGTTGGTCGTCTGCCCAAAGAATTTGGACATCCTCTTCAGGGGAGTCAGGGTCGTGGCATTGTCCGCCCTGTAGGAAACCGTCAAAGTCTGGGACCCGGTCATCCTGGAAAAGACGGCCGCATTGATCGAAATCAGGTACCTGCCAGCGGGGAACGTGTCCGTCCGGTTGATGACCCAGCCCGTGTTCGTGTTGAACGTTGTGTTTGAACTGTAGATGGTGTCCGCCAGGATCCACGTTTTCACGCCGCCACCGCCGGACCCTGCTGGACCAGTAGGTCCCATGGGGCCAACACTACCGTCCTGGCCTGGTGGGCCGGGCGGTCCCGCGCTTCCGTCCCGTCCGGGTGGGCCCATGGGGCCGACCGCTCCGTCGCTTCCCCTCGGGCCGACAGGGCCGACAGGTCCGACAGGTCCGACACTTCCGTCTCTTCCTGGGGGGCCGACAGGGCCGGCTGAACCGTCGCTTCCCCTTTGACCAGGGGGGCCAGCGGGGCCAACTGGACCCACACTACCATCGCGGCCGGGAGGACCCATAGGGCCAACAGAACCGTCGACACCGTCCCTGCCTGCAGGACCTGGAGGGCCCATGGGTCCGATACTGCCGTCGCGACCGGGAGGGCCTGCAGGTCCAATGGAACCATCGCTGCCACGAAGACCGGGAGGACCAGGAGGTCCCATAGGACCGACACTGCCATCATTACCGCGCACTCCGGGGGGACCAGGAGGGCCCATGGGTCCGATACTGCCGTCGACACCGTCTCTGCCTGCGGGGCCTGGAGGACCCATGGGTCCAACGCTTCCGTCGCTGCCCCTGAGACCAGGAGGACCAGGAGGACCCATGGGTCCGACACTTCCGTCGCTTCCCCGAAGACCCGGAGGACCGGGGGGGCCCATCGGTCCAATGGATCCATCGATTCCGTCTCTACCAGGAGGGCCGGGAGGACCGGCACTGCCGTCCCTACCAGGTACACCGTCGCGACCGGGCAGGCCCATGGGACCGATGGAGCCGTCGCGACCAGGTGCACCATCACGGCCGTCTCTGCCAGGAGGGCCTGCGGGGCCAGCGGGTCCGGTTGGGCCGATGATGACGAGGGGTGTACCGTCGGCAGACTTGAAGGAGGAGGAGGGCCCGACGATGGGGGTCACTTTGGCGGCGACGGTGGAGACGGACTGCTTCACATCCTCGACCTGGGCTTTGGAGGAGGAGTAGAGGTGCCACACAAAGTAGCTGAGAAAGATGAGGTAGAATGCTATGCATACCTCCATGAGGGAGACGGCGGACCAGCCGACGCCGCCCTTGCTCGGAGAGGGTGCCATTTATTGAGGGGGTGTTTTCCAGACGCGAGGGATGCGTATGGAAAGGAGGGGCGAATTTAGTACATGGTGGTGTACATCTCCTTGCCGGAGGAGCCCTCGAAGGAGGAGCGGATGGCGTCGGGGATCTGGGGCATCTGGGTGCAGGTGGGGTCGGCGGTGAGGATCTCCTGGACGAGGTTTTGCTTGGCGACGTCGGAGTCGTCGGCGAGGTGGAACTGGATGTAGCCGGTCTTGAGGCCGTCGAGCTGAGAGTACTGGGCGGGGTCCATACGGCCGACGGGGCAGGGGGTGATATAGAGGTCGCCGCGGAAGGGGCAGGAGGTGTTGCGGTTGATGACTCCGCCAGCGGTGACGCCGAGGAAGGTGCGGTCGACCATGTACACGTTGTCGACGACCTGGCCGTCCTGGGCCATGATGCTGCCCTGCTTGGCGATCTCAGTGGGGACGGAGGAGTAGGACAGGGAGCCGACAGCCTCGTTCTTGGCAGCGTCGGCGGCGACGTTCTTGATGGCCGTGCCGCGGACGATCTCGGAGGTGGGGGTCTTGTCGAGCTCGACCTGGGGGCCCATGCCGGCGGGTCCCTGGTAGGTGTTGGGGGCGATCATCTCAAAGTTCTCGACGACCGACTGGGGGTAGGCAGTGCACGAGCCCTGTCCGCCGTAGAGGCCGTAGCCAGTCTTGGAGGCGGGGGCGAAGGGGAGCTGCTGGATGGGGCGGTTGTAGAGGGAGGAGCGGTCGACGGGGTCGGACAGCTTGTAGTTCTCGATGCGGACGAAGTCCTGGTTGTCAAGGACGTCGATGCTCTTGGTGGTGGGGACACCGCGGGGGTCGTGCTCGTAGTGCTCGTACTTCTCCATGCGGGGGACGGCGCGGTAGCCCTGGGAGCGGGCGGTGCGGCCGAAGCCCTCGGAGGCGGAGGGGGCGGCGCCCTCGTTGGCGGGGATGGCGCAGCCGCTGGTGACGGCGCCGTTCTTGCACCTGAAGTTGGTGTAGGCGGGGCCCATGTAGGCGTAGCCGCGCTGGCCGTCCATGCCGTAGCCCATGCACCTGTTGTCGAGGGGGGCGACGGTGCGGGTGACCTGGCGGATCATGCCCTGGGGCAGGTAGTTCTCGACGACCTCCTGTGCCTTTGAATTCTTGTAAAGAGCGTACGCGGCAGCAGCTGCGAGTGCGGGGACTGCGATCTGGTCGAACATTTATTATGACCAAGCGAGAAGAAAAAATCTCACCCCTCCCACGAGGCTGGCCGCCACCTCCCATTCACATACCCCGCACACCCCGTCGCCTCCACCAGCTGATCGCACACCGACACATGCTCGCAGTCCGTCGGGAACAGGCAGTCGTCCTCCTCATCGCAGTACCGCGGTTCGTCCGAGTACCTGCACCGGATGTACTCCGGCAGGGGGTACAGCGCCCTCGCACAGAACGCCGCCCGCACCCTCACTGGGCCCGTCTCCCCCTCCAGGTCCACCACAAATTTGAAGTGGGGGGCGAACATGGCATTCTGCAGGGCCAGCGCATCGCCGCCCCTCCTCGCGCAGTGCATCACCTTGTCGAATATGTTGCCAGGATAGCTCGCCCCGTCCGCCAGCCGCAGGGCAAACCGGTCGTAGTACGGCCTGTGGGCCGGCGCCATGAATGCCCACCCGCCCCACATGAAGCACGTCACGAGGCCGGCAGGGTCGGGGTCGCCCGCGCCCACCTCGTCCATGTCCACCGGTATCACATAGTCCCAGTCCGAGTACCTCTCCCGGATGACCTCCAGCGCCAGCTGACGGATGTGGGCGAGCCGCTTGCTGCTCTGCTGCGTAAAGGGCACTCCGGTGGCCGTGTGCACCTCCACCCTCGGATACAGAACAGCAAGGCTGTCGAGGTACTTCCTCGTCCTGTCCCTGCTGCCGTTCTCCATCACCACGATGCGGTAGTCGGCAAACACCCGGCCCAGCTTCTCCATCCCGTCAAGCACCCGGAACAGGTGCCTCTCCACATTGTATGCACAGCCCACAAGGACGCACCGCTTGGTGGAGGCGTACGCGGCCGCCTCCTCCTCGGTCCTGATTTTTTGTGACATTTTCGCATTTCCAGATCGTCTTTAGCTGGAAATGTTTTACTCTGCATGGCAGGCGCGGCACACCGGGATATAGGCGTCGTGCCCGCCGACGGCCACCTCCTCCTGGGAGGCGATCATTCTCTTGGTGAAGCTGGCCTCCCTCATCACGCCCCTGCGGGAGCACCCCTCGCAGATGGCGGCCAGCGTCGTCACCTTGTTGGCCAGGGGGATGAGCTCGTGCATGTGGCCGAACAGGCCCATCGACGAGTTGCCCGTGAGGCCGCCCACGTACACGATGCGGCCCGCCGCCACCAGGCGGCGCACGGGGCCCAGCAGGCCCGCCCCGTAGAACTGGCTCTCGTCCAGGCCGATGACCTCATACTCCAGGAGCAGGTCCATGTCGGCCTCCAGGTCGGTCGTCTTGTGCTGGGTCAGGTCGATGTTCCTCTTGATCAGCGGGTTGTGTGTGCTGAACCCTGTCATCGACCTCGTGTCGATCGACGAGTTGACGTACAGCACCCGCTTGCCGCACATCTGGTGCAGCATCAGCTTGTGTAAAAGGGTCGTTGTCTTTCCGCAGAACATCGGTCCCCATATCAGCTCCAGGTAGCCCACGCCGGGCACATCCGAAATAAGGCTCATCTCGTATTGTTTCTACCCCTCAAAAGTTTTAGACCCGCTTGTCATTTTCACTCCCTGCAACCGTTCAGCAGGTAGGCGTACACGGCCGCCTGCATTTCGACGTCTCCGTCCGCGTCCTCCGCCGACCGGATGTGCTCGAGGTCCCGGTGGGTGCAGGTCGACACCAGGTACCAGAAGGTCGCCTTGTCCGCCAGCTCGTGTCGAACCGCAAAGGCGTTCATCTTCACCAAAACGGCCCCCTGCTCCCGGTAGTACTGCTCCTCCTCCCGGGCCGGCCGGTGGTAGGGCGACGTCAGCACGTCCAGCAGCATCTCCCTCGCGGAGAGGTAGTCCGGCATCACGTAGGACGACATCACGTTGGACATGATGTACAGCGCCTCCGGATCGGAGAAGGTGTTCTCCGTGTAGGGGGTGGGCAGCGGCGTATGGGGGTAGCGGTACCTATTGTACATCAGGTGCTTCATGGGGGCGTCCAGCCCGACGCCGCGGAGGGTCCCGAACAGCATCAGCTCCGCCTGCACCCGCGGCGAACCCATCACCTCCGCCGCCTTGGCAAACGTCTCCACCGAGTGAAGCACCGTGTCGATGGCGTACCTCCTCACCAGGTACTGCAGTCTGGTGGTGGGGGAGGGGAGTGCATCCGCCTGCAGGGCTGCGCATGCCGCGTCCTCCGGCGTGGCCCCCTCCAGAACGGACAGGTAGGCCCGAGCGGCACCGGACGTGGGCCGGATGGTGAGGGCGGGGCCGGCGGGATGCGCGGTGCACAGCCTGTGAAGGAAGCGCAGGAGGGGGGCCGGGTCGGCCATCGCGATTGGCAGGGAGGCGTACTGGGTCAGGTTGCTGTACTTCCTGGCAGTGCGGAGCCAGGTGCGTAGGTCGGACAGGGTGTCGACCTGGGTCCTCCGGATGTCCGATTTCGTGAAATGGTTGGCCAGTCCCAGGAGGGCCGCGGCCTCACCGGACGGGATTTGATCCTTCCTCGAGACGACCTCGTACAGGGAGCCGAGCACGAGGGTGATCATGTCGGAGAAGGAAGGCATGGCAAAGGGCATGCTGTGGCCGTGGTGGACGCCGCCCACCACCGCATGGCTCTTGCCGTAGTCGATGAAGCGGACCACGGTGGCAGTGCAGATCCGGTAGACCGAGTCGGCCACCCGGTACTCAATCCAGACGGGGTACTTCTTTTTCTCCAGGAGGATGTTCCACGGGAGCGTGTCATGGTGCACAAACCCGACCTCCTCCTGGGCGACCCGGAGGGCCAGGACGCACTGGAGGAGCAGCGAGTAGTACTTGTCGTAGGTGAAGTCGGGGCCCCGGATGTAGTCGGCCAGCGTCTGGCCCTCCACGTGCTCCCTCAGGAGGAGGCCCTCCCTGGTAACTCCGTACGTGTAGACAAAGTTCGGGCACCTCCGCAAAACCTGGTTCACGGCCATCTGGCCCACGAAGGCGTCGTGCATGAATTCCCTCGTCTTCTGGTCGTTCCGCAGGTACTTGGCGATGAACCAGTCCGAACCGAAGATGGCCGTCCGGTAGATGACGACGTTCGTCCCCTGGTACAGCGGCGCCTCCATGTCGAGCGACCCCATGTAGTCGGAGAGGCGGTCCTCCCGGAACACCCTGCCGAGCATCGCCTCCACCGCCCGGTGGACCGACCAGCTCCCCTTGTCGAAATACGAGGGTATGCGGACCTCGGGCGGGAGGAGGCCCGTCGACGCGTCCATCCTCTCCCGGAGGAGAGCAAGCTCGCGCTCGGCCAGGCTCTCCTGGGGAGGGTACACGCTGTACACGTAGGTGCCGACCGTCTCCTTCAGGGAGACCAGGGCGGCCTGCAGGTAGTCAAGGACGGCGTCCTTGCAGAGGTAGGTCCGGTAGAACTCGCGCGCCGCGTCCGCAATCTGGCGGCACTCCTCGTCGTGGGAGCGGCACCACTCGATCTTCTCGATGAGGTCGGACAGGTCGGCAGCGACGGGCACGTAGTGCACGAACGGGACGAGGTACCTCGAGAACCACATGCGGTACCTGCTCTGCTGGAGGAGGACCACCGACCCGGACGCCAGTTCGTACGAGAGGCGGAAGGCGGACACGTGGCCGTCCACATTCACAATGTACTTGTGGGCCGCCTGCTCCGCGGGGGTCAGGGGTGGGACCAGCGCCAGGTTGTACCTTTCGTAGTGGATGGTGGTGAGGTGGGGGACGCCCTCCTCTTTCCGGGGGCGCAGGTTCCACTTGGTGATGCCGGCGTCCAGGAGGTCGGGCCTCTCCCTCGACATGAGGGCCAGGCGGAGGCGGGGGTTGGTCTCGGGGGTGGTACCCATGCCGGTCGAGGCGCCCCTGAAGACGGCGACGGGCTTCCTGTCGGACCACGGTTTGGAAAAGTCGTCCGAGTAGGCTCGGCAGGAGGGGAAGTAGACCGAGTCCTCCTGGTTCCGGACGCGCTGCCAGTCCTCCCAGGTGGGGATGGGGACGTCGGAGTGCTCGTCGGTGGTGACCATGGACAGGATGGGGCAGTACCTGTCGTACCGGTGGGACAGGAGGGGGGTGTCCCTGCCAAAGATGGCGTCGTACGGCTCGGTATGGTCCCGCTTGAGGAGGGGGAAGTCGCGCTTGTTGAGGAAGAGCTCGAGGTCGGGCACGGCGCGCTGCTCGCACAGGGTGATAAACATGTCCCGGAGGTTGGAGAGGTCGGAGTCGCCCTCGTGGAGGGGCCACTCGGTCCTCACCAAGCAGTTGTTGGCGTACCAGGTGGACGGGTTAGCGTTGACCTTCTTGGGGTGGAGGACGTGGCCGGCCCGCTTCGCCACGTCGGCGAGCATCTCGTACATGCCGGGGTACCTCGGGTCGTGCTTCATCAGGTGGCCCCACTCGTTCACAAAGGCGGCGTTTGAGAAGGGAAGGAAGACGGCCAACCTCCCGTCCTTGACCTTGATGAAGCACCCCTTCTTGAGCTTGAAGAAAATGTACGAGAAGGTGTGGTCCACCGAGGAGGTGGTGAGGCCGCGGTAGATGGGGAGCGAGGTGTTCTCCACCATGTCGGTATCGTGCTCGGCGGCCAGGCGGGCGTACCTGTTCTCCATGAGCGAGATGGAGGGGGTGCAGATCCGGCCGTTGGTCTTGTCCCGGTAGAGCTCGAACTGCTCGGCGTCGCCCGCGGTGAAGTGGGTCTGCCGGAAGGAGGCGTAGCGCGCATTCGTCTGCGTCTCCCGATGGTTGGCCCGGTAGTCCTCAGGGGAGGACCACACATCCGGGCACGCCTGCAAGTGGCTGGTGGTGGTTGTCATATGGTATCTAAAAAAGGAGACCTGGGGACCGCCTTGACCTCGATTTTTATTGGGCTGGCTGTTCCTCGTCGTCCTCCTCAAAGACGAGGAGGTCGGCTCCAGTGGGACCATCGTCGGGTGGTACGACGACCTCCACGGGGGACTCGGGCCCGTCGTCCGGGGACTCGGCAGGCGGAGGAGGGGCGGACGGCTGCGGGTCGGCGGCGGCGGGCGGGGCGGGGTCGGGCACGGGGGGGACTGCGGCGATGGTGGGCCCGAACAAGGAGGCGAACTGTTTGGCCCTCTCCTTGACGCTGATGGAGGGCGTCTCGTCGACGGGGAGGGGTATGGGGGGCCGGACGAAGGCGGGGTTGGAGACGAGTTTCGGGGGCTGGGAGGCGCGGCGGCGGTAGGCGGACTCGGACTGGCGGAGGGATTCCTCCCGGTGGTTCTCAATGTCTTCGGTGGTGAGGGAGGGGGCGTCGTCGTCCTTCTTCTTGGTGATGACCTCCTTGAGGAGGGACCAGGAGGCGTGGGCGCGGGCCCTCCTCTCCTCGGCGAGCGGGGTGGGGGGCTTGTGGAGGACAAAGTCGGGCGTGTCGTTCTGGGTGGCGGAGTCCTCCTTCTCCTCGAATGTTTTGGTGTGTTCGAGGTGGTCTGAAATGTCGGGGAAGACGATGCCGAGGGACTTGGCCTGGGACTTGTTCGAGTCGGCCCTGGAGTCACCGGGCCCGCCGTCGTCCTCGGGGGGCGGGGTGGGGCAGCAGCAGGCGCACCGGCCGCCGCAGCACTTCTTCTTGGGGGCGCGCCGCTTGCCCCTGAACTTGACGTCAAAGTCCTCCTCCACGGTGGAGGGCACCTTGGGGGACATTTCCATCAGGCGCTCGTACTCGGACTTGCAGACCTTGAAGAATTCGGACGCGTCCTTGCGGAACCTGCGTTCGAGGGAGAGCTCGTTGGAGATGAGGCGGCCGAGGCGGGACCAGCCGACCATGGCCTGGTAGTGCGCCTCGGACCGCTGGGTGAAGCGGTACCAGTTGAGGATGGTGGAGAGGGTGGTGCCCAGGAAGTTGATGACACCTACGCCGAGCTGGGCCCACCTCATGTACTCCTCGGGCACGTAGCCCTGCATGGACACGGAGGCGAAGCCGGCCAGGGACTGGAGGATGATGATTGGAAAGTTGAGCATTTTGGCCTTCCGTTTGAGGCGGCGGTAGGCCTCCTCGTGGAGCCACCGGTAGCTCTTGGCCCCGTCCGCCCACGCCGCCATGATGGACGCCACCTGGCGCGTCCACTCGATGCGGGGGGTCGGCGAGTCCTGCAGCGCGTCGCTGCCCTGCACGCTCATTTATACTTACTCGGCGAGGGGGAAAATGAGGGGCCGACTGCTCCCTGTGGTCGATGATTTCAAACCCACATCATAGTATGACAACGAATGTAAGCGAGATCGAGGGCATCAACTTTGGCATCTACTCGGCCGAGGAGGTGGCCCGCATGGCCGTCTGCCGTGTGACGAACAACCGGATGGAGGGGGAGGAGTCGGTCTACGACATCCGCATGGGGTCGCTGCACAGCAAGGACGTCTGCGTCACCTGCAATATGAGCACGAAGCTGTGCCCGGGCCACTTTGGCGCCATCCACTTTGCCCGGCCCATCTTCCACCCCATGTACCCCAAGTTCATCGTGGCCTGCCTCAAGTGCTTCTGCCACAAGTGCTTCCAGTTCCTCCTGTCCGAGGAGCACCTCCGCCTGGACGGCACCCTGCGCTTCGCGGGGCAGGCCCGGTTCAAGCGCGTCCTGGACAAGGTGGAGAAGGTGGACTTTTGCTTCCACTGCGAGACCCCACGCCCCAAGGTGCTGTGGGTCGGGGCCGAGAATGCCGTGTACACCGTCTTCAAGAAGACCCGCCTCCCGATGTCGGAGGACATTGTGAAGAAAATTTTCGACAACATATCCGACGCGGACGTCCGGATGCTCGGCCTCAACCCCCTCATGATGCACCCGAGGAACACCGTCCTCACCGTGCTACCCGTCATCCCGCCCGTCTCCCGCCCCTGGATCACCTCGGACGGCATCACCTCCGACGACGACCTCACCTGCCAGTACATCGAGATCATCAAGTGCAACAACAACCTGCTCCACGAGACCAACGAGGCAAAGATCGACAAGTACAAGTCGACCCTCTCCTTCCGCGTCCGCACCCTGATGAACAACTCGAAGAACAAGGCCAAGCACACCAACGGCAAGCCGATAAGGGGCATCAAGGAGCGCATCTCCGGCAAGGACGGCATCATCCGCAACAACCTGTCCGGCAAGCGCGTCAACCAGTCGGGCCGCACCGTCATCGGGCCCGACCCCACCGTCCGCACCGACGAGCTCGTCATGCCCGAGAAGATGGCCGCCATCCTCACCAAGCCGGAGCGCGTCACCTCGTTCAACCTCAGCCGGATGCAGGACCTGGTGGAGAGGGGCAAGGTCCAGTGGGTCGTCAGGGACAACAACAAGATCAACATGAAGTACGCCCTCACCACCAGGGGCACCGAGCTCCAGCGCGAAGACCAGGTCTACCGCGGGGGTAAGGAGGTCTGCTGGCAGGCCATCCCCGGCTTCGCCCTCCGCCAGGGCGACACCCTGTTCCGCGACGGCAAGGAGGTGCCCGTCTCCCTCCCCAGGAGGAACTACTGGCCCCTCAAGGTGGGGGACATTGTCCACCGCCAGCTGCTGGACGGGGACATCGTCCTCCTCAACCGACAGCCCACCCTGCACAATGGCAGTATGCTCGCCAAGCGGATTGTCATCCGCCCCGGCAAGACCCTGCGATTCGCCCTGGCCACGGCCAAGACGTTCAACGCAGACTTTGACGGAGACGAGATGAACGTCCACGTGCCCCAGGAGCCCGACGCCACGGCCGAGCTGATGGTCCTGTCCTCCACCAAGGCCAACATGTTCTCGCCCCAGGCGTCCAAGTCCAACCTGTCCATCGTCATGGACGCCCTGCTCGCCTCCTACCTCATGACCAAGGACGACACCCCCCTGCGGAGGGACCAGTTCTTCCAGGTTTGCATGCACGGCGACGGGTGGACCTCGCAGTACGTCCTCGACCGCATCCGCCACTTTGAGGAGGTGATGCGCGAGCTGGCCTCCAGGGGCCGCGTCCCCGCCCCCCTGTCGCCCTACTGCGGCAAGGCCCTCATCTCCATGATGCTCCCGACCGACTTTTTGTACGACGCGAGGGGGGTCAAGGTCTACAAGGGCGTCATGTACGAGGGCGCCCTGACCAAGGCCCTGCTCGGCGCCTCCCAGAACGCGTGGCACCAGCTGCTCTACAAGGAGTACGATGCCGACGCCGCCCTCACCTTCCTCGACAATATCCAGTTCATCGGGAGCGCCTATCTCCTCATCCGCGGCTTCAGCATCGGCATCTCCGACTGCATCCCCAAGCAGACCGAGGTCATCGAGAACGAGGTGGCCAAGGCCTACATGAAGGCGAAGCAGATCTCGGAGACCATCGACCACCCCAGGATCCGCGAGGCCCGCATCTCCAACACCCTGGGCCAGGCGAAGAACGTGGGCCAGCGCATCGCCAAGGAGAGCATGGCCCCCGACAACGCCTTCATCGCCACGGTCACTTCGGGGTCGAAGGGCGACTACTTCAACATTGCGCAGATCACCGGCGTCATCGGCCAGAACGAGCTGGGCGGCGGCCGCATCCAGCCCACCCTGAACTCGGGCAAGCGCACCCTCCCCCACTACCGCTTCAAGGAGGCCTCGGTCGAGCGCGAGTACGAGAGCAGGGGCTTCATCAAGTCCTCCTTCATGCACGGCCTCAACGCCAGGGAGACCTTCCTCCACGCCATGTCCGGCCGCGAGGGCGTCTCCGACACGGCCATGAAGACGGCCAACACAGGCTACCTCCAGAGAAAGATGGTCAAGATCCTCGAGGACCACCAGGTCAAGTACGACGGCACCGTCAGGAACTCGTACGGCTCCATCCTCCAGTGGGCCTACGGCGAGGACGGCCTCGACCGCTCCCAGACCGTGGTGCTCAAGGACGACGCCCACGTCTGCGACGTCGCCCGACTGGCGGCCCGCATCAACCTGAAGTACGCGTAAAACAATGCGATTGATTTTTCAAAAACTTGGCGTTTTGGAAACTTTTTACGATTACTGGGCCGCGGCGACAGGCACGGTGACGACTGCGAACTCGACGCCGGTTCTGGAGGGGACGGTGCCCCAGCGGAGGAAGGCGTACAGCTTGCCGGCGCGCTCGACGAGGCCGGGGTACTGGTGGAGCCAGTGCTTGGTGCTGACCTCGGAGGCGATCTTCATCTTGTAGTTGATGGTGGAGCGGAGCTGGTGGATGCCGAGGACGACGTACTTCGCATTCTCGATCGCGGTGAGCAGGTTGCCGAAGGCGGCGGCCTTGGTGGGGACGGGGTCGCCTTGGTTGAAGCCGCGGAGGGCAGAGAAGAATGCCTCCGTGTTGAGGGTTGCGTAGGAGCGCCTCCTGTGCTTGGGGCCAGGGCACATGACGCAGCGGGAGGGGGCGCAGTTGGTCTCAATGCAGTTCGTGCACACGGTATAGTTGCAGGTGGGGCAGGAGTGCATCTGGGGGGTGGTGGTCATACAGAGTTTGCAGTTCATCTTTTCCGATTGTTGTCCAAGGTCCAAAAGAGAGTAGAGGCGGTTCAATTTCGGAGACTGCGCCTGGAGCGGATCTCGGCGGACAGGGCGTCCATCATCCTCTCGTACTGGACTCGGAAAGCGAGCAGGGAGGGGACCTCGCCGCACAGGACGATGAACTCCTCGGGGAAGAGCAGGCTCTCGTAGTAGGCGACGAGGCCGGGGTGCACGATGTTGAGGGCCACATGGTCGTCCCTGCTGAGGAGGGTCTCGAGCATCAGCTCGTGGAACAGGGCGGGGTCCTCGGTGCACAGGCGGCATAGGTCGGGCTGGACGAGGGGGCTGAAGATGCGCCCTCCCATCTTTGTCAGGGCGCGCTTCAGTGCGCGGAGGTCGGTGAGGGGAAGGCCGGGGGCAGCGTCGCTCACCAGGCCGGGAAGGCGGTTCAAAACTTCCATTTATTAGTAATAAATGCTGAGCTCCTGGAAGAGGATTAGCAGCTTTAAGCTCCCCTCAAAACGCACCGTCAACGTCTCGGACGGGAGGGCCATGGCGTCCGCGCTGGACCGCCTGCTCGCGGCCCTGTGGCCCATCGCCGACAAGGACATGCCAGACCCCACCATCTCGGCCGAGGGCCTGGCCGCTCTCAACCGCCAGGTGGCCGACCTCCTGCGCACCATCAAGGAGAACTACTACCTCAACATGGAGATCGATATCAATATCGGCAAGGCGGGTGACATCCGTCACGTCCTCTCGCTCGACCTCTTCAAGCTGCAGTCCGCCCTCATGCACGTGCACCCCGACCTCCCCCTCCCGCCCACGGTCGTCCGCCAGCTGCACAATATCTACTTTGACCTCAACGAGTTCCAGCTCGAGGCCGAGACCCGCACCGGCATGTGATTTCCACCTTGCGACCAAGTTGGAAAAATAGTTAATACCGGCAGAACCTGGCGTACGCCTCCTTTGGCGGGTTGACGTAGCCCATGGTGCGGAGCTTCTTCACTGCGATGTCCGCGGCCTTCTGCTCTGCGTCCTTCTGGCAGGTGCCCTGCGCCGACGAGAGGAGGGACTCGGACCTCGGCGTCCTGGATTCTATCCTGTACACGGAGACGCCGTGCTGCCCCCCGTGCGGCTGCCGGTCGGCGCGCCTGTACTCTATGTCGCCGATGGGCGGGAGCCGGCGCCCGTTGAAGACGGGGCCCCTCAACTTGAAGGCGTCGACCATCTCCTTGAGGCGGGTCTTGGCGTCGAAGAGGTCGTCGTAGGAGAGGGATATCGTCATCAGGTTGAAGAGGCTTTCTATGATGTTGTAGGCGATGGCGAACCCGGCCCCGTGGTAGATGCGGTCGTCCACCATCCAGACCAGCGCGCCCATGGCCGCCTCGAACGTGTCCTCGAGGAGAGTCTTCTGGTGCTTCTGCCGGGTTTCCTCGGCCGCCGTGATGTAGGGCCAGAAGCCGAGGTGCTGCTCGTTCAGCGTGCGGAAGGTGTCCTTGCTGACCAGGTTGATCTTGAGGCGGGCCAGCACGGGCACGCCGTCGGGGCAGTTGATCTCGGGGAACCTCCGGACGAGGTAGTACACCAGGGCGTTATTGGCCACTCCGTCGCCGAGGGTCTCGTACAGCTCGTAGTTCTCGGTGGGGTGGGCGCACCGGGCGGTGAAGACCATCCCCCAGATCCGCATAGCGGAGTCGTCGGAGAGGCGGTCGATATGCTCCTGGGTCAGGCCGCCGCGCCTCAGAAAGGAGAGGACGACCTCCCTAAAATCGGCGCCGCGGGACCCCCGGTGGATGGGCTGGGATTCCATGGTTTCGTTTTGCTTTGTGGAAAACGAAAAAGGGCAGGAGGGGCTCAGTTTCGGGCTTTAGCGGAAGGTACGGGAGGTCATGCCACCGGTGCGCATGATGGGCTGGCGCCTGCGCTGGACGGTGGGGTCGCGGCCCTTGTCGGCAAAGTTCTGCTGGAGCTGGACCCTCGCGTTGTTGGTGCGCTCGAGGAACTCGTTGTCAACGTACTTCTGGAAGCCGGCGGCCCTCTCCATGGCCTCCTGGTTGGTGACCATGAAGCCGCGCTTGTCGGCCTGCTGCAGGATGTCGATGTTGGAGAACACGTTGACCTGTCCCTTCTGGGCGGCGTCGATGTCGCCGTAGAAGTACCTGGGCTGGCCGGTGAGCTCGTGGACGTAGCCGCGGTAGGCCGGTCCGTATCCGGTGTCCCTGGTGTCGTAGATGTCCTCGGGGTGGATCTCGTCGCCCCTGGAGACGGCCTCGTCCACCACCTTGAAGGTGCGGGGGTCCACGTTCGTCAGGACGGTGTTGCCGTTCAGGTCGGTGGTCTGGGTGGTGATGGGGAGGGACTGGTTGTAGCTGATGCCGATATTGGAGGAGATGGGCAGCTGGATCTGGCTCTTGTACACGACGCCGGGCTGGACGGAGATGGAGTACAGGTTGTCGTTGTAGCCGGCCATGCTGTCGCGGAGGTCGCACGTGCCGACCGAGGTGTTGGCGGGCACGTTGTACAGGAGGTTGTCCCTGTTGTAGCCGCACCTACCGAGGAGGTCGCCCTCGAAGACGGCGCCTGTGGTGGTGGGGGTGGACACCGCATAGTTGTCGAGCGTGGTGGCTCCCTTCCTGCCGTTCATCGACGACTCCTGGTAGGTGCCGGCGGAGGGCGCATTGGTGGGGGAGAAGTTCTCCACGATGTCGCCACCCTTGGAGCAGGAGGAGGACGAGCAGGAGGTGCACCCGGTGGAGAGCATCTTGAAATCCTCCTTGGCCTCGACCTTTTTGACGGCGGCGCCGAGGCTCATCTCGACGTCCTCCTTCTTGCTGTCGTACGAGTTGGGGAGGGTGAGCTTCCTCTCCTGGATGGTCTGGGGGCGGGTGAAGTCGGTCATGTTGCGGTAGTTGTAGGTGTGGTTGGTGGACTCGGGGAACTGGTGGACCAGGTCCCACTTGTAGTCGGAGTCGGCGGCCAGCTCGCGCTTGGGCGTGATGTAGCCGCAGCCGGGGTCATCCTGCGGGAGGTAGCCGCTCCCCACCATGTCGAAGGCGCGCTTCGTGTTGACGTAGGAGGGCTGGTACAGGTCGCCCGTGTCCCACGCGGTCCAGTCGAAGATCCTGGGCGTGATGTTGGGGGGCACCATGGTGCGGGGGTCGGACCCCTTGTACAGATTCTCAAATTTGGAGGTGTAGGCCGCGCTGCCGTGGGCGACGGGCTTCCAGGCGCAGCTCTGGTCGAAGCCTCCCTTGGACCTCGTGTTGGCCAGGTCGTAGTCCATCGCCTGCTGCAGGAGGTCGACCCTCCTGCCTGCGTTGGTCTCCTTTGTCGCCAGGTCGAGCAGGACGCCGCGCGCATTCTGCACGGGCGCCGAGTAGGCCTGGCTGCGGGAGGAGTACCGGGAGCCCGAGGTCGACGCCAGGTCCACCGTCAGGTCCTTGAAATGGGCCACGACAGGGTTGGCCACCACCGGGTTGGTGCTAAAGTCCACACGGGCGTTTTCAAAGCGCTCCACTGTCTTCATGGCTTCTCTTTGGTAGTAGTGCAGACAAACTACGCACAGCAGGGCCAGCCCCAGGAACCACCCGCTAATCCTGCTGTCCATGAGGTACAGGAAAAGGGAGAGGAGGAGGGCCAGCCTCGTGATCGCATTGAGCTTCGACCCCGGCGCCATGCTGTCCATCGGCAGGACGGTAAAGTCGCACAGCAGGTTGGACGGGTTCTCCAGCCAAAACTTTCGGTCGCACTGGTACATCGGTTTATCTTATTCTCGGCTCCCCACAATTTAAGCGCACCCCACCCCTGCCCGTAAATAAATGTCTTCCCAGGCTGTCATCAACTTTGTTTTTCTGCTGCTGCTCCTGGTAGGGTCCTACATCCTTGCAAAACACAACCGGCAGACCCGCGTCGCGCCCCTGTCCCAGTACCTCAAGAACACCGACCTCTCCTCCCACGCCAAATGCGCCTCCGTCATCGACCAGCTCCGCCTCGCCATGGCCCGCCTCGAGACCAAGGACGCCGCCCTGCTGAACGCCCTCACGGACGCCGTCACCGGCCAGATGAGGAGCCAGCGCGTGGCCAACCTGCAGAACGTCTGCACCTCCTGCGACGCCGGAGGCTGCTCCCCTGAGGCCATGGACTGGGTCGCCGCCAACTGCGTCGACGGCCAGTACCGCGACCCCGGACAGATCGTCCCGGTCCAGGTCACCGTCCCCGGCGCCGTCCCCACCCCGCCCTCTTTTGTGCGCTTCACCGCCTCCGACTGGTTTGGAAGAAGCAACTGCTCCTTCACCGTCCGGTGGTCCGCCCTCGACGCAGGAGTGCGCCCCGTCCTGAGGGTCACACGACCCAACGGCACGGACGTGGTGATCGACTCTCTCACCCCCCTGCAGAGGGAGTTCACCTTTGTCACGCCCGTCATCACTGAGGCGACCGAGTACAAGGTGACCCTCGGCGCAAAGAACTCTTTTTCCGGTGCACCCCAGGACGTCGTGTGGGATACGGCGAACACCAAGGCGGTGAGCATGTCGCCCTCCACCGCCGACGTCCCTCCCGTCGCCAGGGTGGAGCAGAACTTCACCCACGTATCAGTCCGCTTTGTCTGGGTCCAACCACCGACCGGAAAGGAGCTTGTCCTCCAGCTGAGTCAGTCCAAGGTGATGGACGAGTCCGCCCCCATCGCCATCCCAGTGCCGAACACCACGCCCGGCGCGGTGGTGGACTACGACCTCACCCCCCTCACTCCGTTCACCTGGTACACCTACCGTTTCGGCGTGAGGTTTGGTCCCGGCTCGTCGGTGACCTGGTCCGACCCGGCCGCCTTCCGAACCAAGCCGGAGCCCAACCCCGGCATTCCACTGACCCAAACTGGAAAAACCATTACCTCACTGACCCTGCAGTGGAACTCCATCCCCGGCAACTATCAGGCCAGGTTCTACTTCCAGAAGGGAGCCATCCTATCGGTCGCAGGACCCGGCTCCGTAGTGGGCTCCAGCACATCCTTCTCACCCCCAGAGGCGCTGGAGATGGGCACTACTTACGTCGGCGTGCTGAGGATCAGGAGGACCTGGCTCGACGCCGGCATCCCTGAGACGCTCCCAGCACTGAGGACCTATACAGTGGAGAGCGAGAGCATCGTGTGGGCCACGACAGAGACGCCCCCCACCATCCCGTACAGCGCCGTGACCTTCCAGGTGACGGACCGCACGTACTCGGTGACGTGGAACACGACCATCCCGACGGGGTACCGCCCCATTGTCATCTTCAGCCAGGGGGCCGACCTGCCCGTACCAGCCAACCAGGCGTCGGTCCCGTACTCGAGCGTGTACGACTCCTCCGTTTCGAGGGAGAACACGACCATGGTGGTGGAGGACGCCTGGTGGGAGGCGTACAATCTGGAACCGAACACGGTGTACACGGCGGCCCTGGCCCTGACGGATGGCAACTTGATCCTGCTTTTCAGTATGCCGAAGCAGACCCTCCGGACGTTCTCAGCAACCGAGTCGCAGTACCCCATCATCCAGTCGGTGACACCCTCATCCACCACGAATTCGTCGTCGATGAGGGTGAGGTGGTACACCTCCACCATGACGGATGCGGTGAAGTCCAAGCTGGACATCGGCCTCATCCGCGTGTTCCCCAACCCCAGCCAGACGGCCAGCGCTTCCGTCAACAACACGGCGTCAATGTCCCTGGAAAAGTCGGAGCTCATCGGCCAGGCTGCGTCGTCCACGGAGCCGGCGGGCTACACCTCCGCCGTGATGAACGTTACCCCATACCCCGGGATGAAGTACACCTTCACCATGATGTACTACTTTACGGACAGGACGCCGACGACGTCGGCCCCCCGGTCCCAGAATGCCCAGTACTGGAAGCTTGCGATGCCCTCCCCCAACCTCGGCCTGGCCGTGACGAACATGGTGAGGGCGGCGGGTACAGCGTCCGATGTTCTGGTGACGCTGGGGTGGGTGAACCCCACACTGCCCCTGCCGGCGGAGGTGGGCCCCCTGACGTACGGGCGCGCCCAGCTCAATGACAACACGCCGGTGTCCATCCTGAACAGGGACCCGGCCACTCAGGCCCTGCAGAGCATCCTGTCGACGACCACCTTTACGGTGCAGCCCAACACGGTCAACACCTTCAGGGTGGAGTTCGCCAACAACAGGGGGGCGGACAAGCTGACAGGTGTCCTGACGAACGTATCGGTGCCGCCGATCCCTGCCCTGCCGACGGTGACGGCGTACCCCATGTCGTACTCGATCGCTTACGGGGTATCGACGGGCTCGGGTGCCACCCTTGGTACGGGCAGTACGGTGGTCCTCATGCCGACGAACAGCAGCGGCGTGTCGGACAGGCTGACCCTTCTGAAGGCGGACGGCACAGCCCTTGTGTTTGCGACGACGAGCAGGTCGGTGCTGACGGGGCTGACCCCGGGTGCCGCGTATACGGTGAAGGAGAGGTCGGAGACGGACACGACGGTGTCGACTGCAAGGCTGGTGTCGGAGGCGACGGTGACGGCGACAACGCTGGCCCCGGTCCAGCTGACGGCTGCTCCTGCCTTGGTGTCGATGCAGGTCTTCGATGCATCGACTGCCTCGACCAGTTCACTGGCGTCCTCAAGCACGGTGCTGAGCAGGGCGGTCGATGTGTCTGTGTCCTGGGCCGCGGCTTTGCCGACGGGTGTGGTGGCTGCGGACTACTCGGCCAGTCTGGAGGTGACGAATGTGACGCTGAACAGAACTTTCACCTTCCCCGTTTCCGGCACCCAGCTTACCCTGACGAAGGCGGACCCTGGCTGCTACTGGAGGGCGAAGGTTGTCGCGAAGAGGAAGGTAGTACTGGGTGGCGTGACGGTAGAGGACACGTCAGGTACGGACAGCCCGGTGCTCGGGTTTGCTTCGTTCTTCCAGGACAGTCTGAATGTGAGGCAGACGGGCGCGACCACGACGTCAGCCACGATTGCATGGGACGCGGCGTCCGTGCCGACCGGTTTCGTGGTAAGACTGCAGCTGGTGTTTAGCGCAGCGTCATACATCAAGATTCTTACTGCAGAGGAGACGGCGGCCGGGTCGATCGTGTTGTCGCCTTCAAATACTGTGGTCTCCAACTTGGCAGTCGGGGCCACCGCTTTTGTGGGCCAGTTTGAGCTCAAGGCGGGCAGGTTTGCGGCGACGGACCTTGAGGTTGGCCATTGGGAGAGTGAAACATATCTTGGTGGGGTGCTGTATACTCTCAGCGTTGAGGATTTTACCCTGACAACTGATGCAACCGACCTGAGTAAGCTGACGGTGTCCGTTCCTGTGAGCAAGGTTGCTGCCAACCTCACTCCTTGGGCCCGTATTGAGGGGGTCGACCGAATGATGACAAAATCGGGTTCTTCTTGGCAACTTGAGCAGACAGGTCTCAAACCGTCTTTCACCGCGGTCACCCAAGGGATATCGTCAAGTCCGTCAACGTATGAAGTGAAAATAGGGCTGGGATTCTCGGCAGTCGCTCCGTCGATATCAGTCATGTCAGCTGCGAAGCAAATTACGATGAGGTCTGTATCGGAGCCCCCCAATATGCCAGAGGTCAAATACTATTTCTCATGTAATTTTGTAAAATGCGCATCGACCCCGACTCGTTTCAGGTTTTTCGTCACGTCCCCTCCCGCAGTCTTTGGCTGGAGTCCTTCCGTATCATTCTCATATACTGGATTGAATTTGTCAGTGTCCGATTTGTGTAATGCGACATCCACAACTGAATCGATGACAATTACCCAACCGAATACGACACAATTTGCGCTCGTAGACTGCTCGCCCGGAACTGCCGCCGCAACGTCACCTGTTTTTTCGAAAATTGATTTCAGTGTGACCTGGAAGAATGTAACATATCCAGCGTTGATGTACCAAAAATTGTCGGGCTCCGCATTGATTCCGACAAAAGCTTACATGATGCCAAATTGGCAAAATGTTTTAACCACACAAACCGTGGAACCTTATTTCAAGCCTGGTATAGCCCTCAAATGGAGTACTCAGTCACACCTTGTTTCAAGCCCCTTGACGGCAACCAACCGTTTCCGTCACTATTATGGCGACAACAACGTTGCAGGAGGTGCCATAGGTGTCGCTAATTACACAAGTTTAGGCACGTTCGAGTACATCTCTGGTGCACCTGCGAATGCAATTATTCAGCTATTACAACCAACCGGCCTTATTGACGTATTCATGGACAGCAACAAAGCAAGACTGGATCAGAGTGGGCTGGACCAACTACCTTCGTCGATGCGATATTTTTCAGAATATCAATTCAGTGCAACAACGGGAACTCGAATCAGGATAAGTTTTTACAATATGCACAAAAGATTCCAAGATCTCAAATCGGAAACAGTATTTTACGAAGGAACTCTTGGAGCAGACGGGTTTTGGTCCGGGGGTGTTACAAGCAGACCCTCCATCGCGCCAGAAAATTTCACGACAGACGGTTCTCTTTCACATGAAAGCTCGAGTCAATTCTGTCAAAGCATCGGCATGCAATTATGTAGAAGGAACGACATCTGTACATATGGCTGGCCTGACCAGACCAACAATATGCAAACAGTACCCGGCAACATGTGGGTGCCCACAAGAGATGATTCCAACACCTGGGTCAGTATTGGCGAAGAGGACTACAATCGCCTTTGTAAAACTCATCAAACAGCAACTGGGTCTAAACCAACGTGGGGTACAACATCTACCATCCACCCGTTCCGGACTCAATTACCTTGTTGCCCCATTTTGGCAACAGCTTCTCCTGCTGCCCCCGTACAGCCTGCTACGCAGACCACCACGACCACCACAACAGGACCCGAAACGTTCACCACGGACGGAACCCTGTCGTACAACCAGTCCGTTCAGTACTGCACTGCAAGGGGCAAGCGCCTCTGCGCGACATCCGACATCTGCTCCAACGGGCAGCCCGTCATGGGCATGCAGAGCCAGGACACCTGGCTGCCCACCAGGGACGAAGACAACAACTGGGTCAGCGTCGGAAACGTGGACCCCGCCAATCGCCTCTGCAAATCGCACCAGGCATCCCTCGGCGTGAAGCCATCCTGGGGAACAAACTCCACCATGTACGGATTCCGCACAAAGGTGACCTGCTGCCCGAACGCGTAAGCCTTTTTTTCCACTTGCCTCTTGCACTTGGAAAAAATATAAATAGGTCGGGAGATCAACGGACCATGACGGCGAAGCCGCCATATTGCCCATGGTCCCACTCCTGGTCGCCCACGGTCATCACGACATGGTACCCACGGTCCCACACATTCTTGCGCGCGTTCGTCTTGTACTTGGCCACGTCCCGCTTGTCCGGGTTGCGGAAGTACGCCACGCTCCAGTCGGTCACCCCGACCGCAGCAAGCTGCTGAAACGTAAAGTCCACATTGCTCGGATACCCGGGACGGGCAGTGATGAGGCCCACGTGGACGCCCCGCGACTTCACCTCATTGTACAGGTCTATTATATGCACATACGGCCGACCCGACGGCGCGATCAGCGTGTCGTCAATATCAAAAATTACAATCGTGTTCGGGGCGAGGGCGAGGGAGGACAGGAGGGACCGGGCGCCGTTGACGACCTGGAGCTGCCTCCATTCCGGTATCATCAGCGGTCCCTTTATTCTACCGCGTTTCCCATTTTTCACCCCGTTTTAAACACGGACCCCCGCCCCCTTCAAACTAAAAACACCATGCCATTCGACGGTCACTACGACGGCTGGCGCGACGCCCGCCTCCGCTTCATCCTCAGCACGGTCCGCCTCGCCGGCCAGCGCGTCCTCGAGGTCGGCTGCGGCTACGCCCATATCGGCGACCGCCTCGCCCAGGAAGGCGCCTCCGTCACCGTCTCCGACGCCCGTCAGGAGCACCTCGACTGGGTCAGGGAGCACAGGCCCCACCTCACCACCGTCCAGGCCGACCTCGACCAGCCCTGGCCCCTCGGATCCGGCTGGGACATCATCGTCCACATGGGCCTCCTCTACCACCTCGCCGACCCCGAAGCCCACCTCAGACAGGTCTGCTCCGCCGGCTCCACCATCCTCCTCGAGACCGAGGTCATCAACTCCCCAAGCGACACCGCCTCCGTCCGCATGGAGGACGAGGAGGGCTACGACCAGGCCTTCAACCGCACCGGCACCAGGCTGTCCACCGCCAACATCGAGCGCATCCTCACCGAGTGCGGGCGCTCCTTCAGCCGCATCGACTCTTCCTCCCTCAACCACGACTTCCACACGTACGACTGGTCACCCGTCAACGAGCCCGAGTACCGCTCCGGCCTCCGACGCTTCTGGATCATCAACTGAGCCATTCCACCCTCGTTCAAGGTTGGAATGTGTAACCTACTTCTTTCTCTTGCTGGCCTCCAGCCGGCGCTTGGTCGAGCACAGGCGCTTCCGCTGGGCCGGCGTCAGCTCCGACACGGTGACGGGCGTGGCCCGCGTCACCCTCCTGCTGGGCCTGCAGTAGGGGTAGGGGCGCTTCGAGCCGGAGGGCCGGCCGCACGGCGTTTTTCTGTGAGAGCAGACGTCCACCCACCTCTCCTTGTACCAGCGTGCGAGGGGCGACTTGCTCTTCGACGCGCCGGCCCGGTAGGAGCCGCCGCGGCGGCGGTACTCCTGCACGACCCACCCGCTCGCGTAAGCGGAGGGCCACACATCAAAGCGCCTCTTCGCGTCGGCCACCACCCGCCTGTACAGCGCGGCGTCCTTCGGGATGGGCATTTATTTCTTGGGGTCGGAGACGGTGAGCTCGAGGGAGCGGGCCTCCGCCCACCGCTGGATGCGCAGTGCTTCGGCCACGGACGGCAGGCCGTAGGCGTGCAGCTCCCCCTTCACGTCCATCAGGGACAGGGAGGGGGGGTCGGCCACGACGTCGAGGTACCGCAGCGCAGCAAGGGGGAAGACGCGGGCGGACGGGGAGCCGAGCCGGCGGACAAGGACAAAGGTGGGGTGCATTTCCTTTTCTCCCATGGGAGGATTTTTAAGCGGTGTAGGCCGAGTAGGCGTAGTTGACGTCGCCGAGGTCGGCGGGGCCGTAGAGGCCGCCGGCGGGGACCATCTGCTGGAGGTAGTTGGCCTTGATGTAGTCCTTCATGGCGGTGTCGGTGTTGGAGCGGGGAGGGGCGGGGTAGGGGCCCAGGTTCATGATGGTCTGGTGCTGGTAGGGGTCCTCCTCCTTCGAGTAGTTGGTGCTCTGTCCCTGGTTGTAGTTCAGGTAGTCCTGGTTGATGGCGGGGAAGGGGACGATGCGGCTGAGCGTCATCTGGGGCAGGGTGCCGTAGCCCTCGGGGCGCGACGCCATCCACAGGAAGATGCCGGAGACCACGGCAATCAGTGCAACAATGATAATGGTGGAGCGAGCCATTTATTCTCTTTCCGCCTTCTCGTATTTTTTACCGAGAGAGGTAGTCGCCCGCCACGTCGACCTCGGCCATCGTCGGCATCACCAGGGGGCGGGCGTACTGCACCGACGCGCCCAGCACGCCGCACTTGACGCCGGCCGATGCCAGCGCCCACCCGAGCACCACGCCCTCCGACCCGCCCAGCTCGCCGACCTCCGCCATCCTCTGCAGCACCTCCTCCGTGATCGCCCTCAAGGCGCGCGGCGACAGCAGCACGCAGAACGACGGGTCCAGCCGGTGGCAGTGGACCCCGCCGATGTAGTAGGGGTCCTGGCCGTACAGCGCCACAGCGCGCCCCGGGACGTACGTCTTCCTAAGGTAGTCCACCGCGTCCCTCCTCAGGTCCGACTGGGCCACCGCCATCACACACGTGTCCGCCCTCTCCCTCTCCTCCAGAGCGGCCCACCTGGAAAGGCCGGCCCGGAGGAGGACGCTCATCCTTGTCGACCCGACGTCCACGGTCTCCTCCGGGGCGCGGATCTGGCGCCTTACCGAGGGGGCGGCCTCCGTATCGCAAACGGCAATCAGTCTCATGTTTTTCTGCTTTGCAAAAGCACGCCACCCTTTAGCCCTGCATTTTCTCGGTTCAAAAGTGATGTTCGTTGCGATGGCCGCCGCCCCCAAAATAAAAATGGACGCCGACATGAGCCTATTCGCTGAAGTATATGCCAGCCTGCGCGGGCTGTCGCTGGAGGACGAGGAGGTGGGGCCCGAACAGGGCTCCTGCCCCTGCGACGACACGGTGGAGGAGCACGGCGTCCTGATTTGCAGAATGTGCGGAAGCGAGGTGAAGGAGGAGGTGGAGGGCCGGTGGACCGGCATCGAGGGCGGCAAGGGCGTCAACGACCCGACCCGGTGCCACGCCAGGAAGGTGGACGAAAAGTCCATCTTCAAGGACGTCGAGGGCCTCGGCATCTGCTCCTCCATCATTCACGTCGCCAATGAGATCTACCTGCAGGCCACCCGCAACAGCATCTACCGGGGCGAGTCCAGGAGGGGCATCATCTTCAGCTGCCTCTTCCACGCCTTCAAGCTGTGCGGGTCCCCGCAGACCGTCGAGAGCCTCCAGGTCATCTACCCCCTCGACAGGAGGGTGATGCTCAAGGGCATGAAGCACGTCAGCCTCCACGCCCCCAAGGACAGCGCCTTCAGGACCACCTACATCACCCCCGTCGAGATCATCGACGAGGTCATGACCAAGCTCAACGCCACCAAGGACCACAAGGCCGAGGTCGTCTCCATCTACGAAAAGGTGAAGAACCGGTCCTCCGTCGTCAACCGGTCCAAGCCCCAGTCGGTCGCCGCCGGCCTCGTGTACTACTACATCACCAAGCAGAACAAGCGCATCGCAATGAAGGACTTTACAAAGGTCGTCGCCCTCTCGGAGATGACCATCACCAAATTGGTCAAGGAGATTGAACGCATCATCGACGGCGCCGCCGACAAAAGTGGTGCCGACGCTTCCCCGCCCCCATCCCCCTAACAAACTAAAAAATGGCCCACCCCCGCCCGTCCGTCTCCTTCGGGACGGTCACCATCATCGTGGTGGAGCGGCTCAACACGCCCCCGCCCCTTCCCCTCCACGTGCCCAACCCCTACCTCAGGCACCCGCCACACCCCCTCCTCGCCGACCACATCCCACTCGACGACGCTGTCGCCATGATCATCCGGTTCACCCGGGACCTCGCCAACCGGACCCCGGGCCTGTTCCTCCCCCTTGACGACGACCTGTAAAAAGACAATTCCTTGTGACGCCACAAGGAATTCCAAAGGAATAAAAGAATGCTTCTCGCCTTCCAGACCACGCCTCCCTCGGCCTACCAGACGCCGAATTCCTCCTCCTCCACGGCCCAGCCCGCCGCCAAGCGCACCAGGGCGGGCCCCACCCCGTCCTCCAAGAGGCTCTCCGTCCAGGTGCCGTCGCCCCTGGCGGCGCCTTCCAAGCCGGCCCTCATGGCACCCCCTCCCGTCTACGCGTCCTCGCCCCTCATCGGCAAGGCATCGCCGAAGCGGACCCTGTTCAAGCCCAACGTCGCCCTGTCCAGGAGGACGCTGTCGTCGTCGGGCGGCCTCCGCATCGGAGGCAGGAACTGGGTGCTGGACAAGGTGCTCGGGGAGGGAACGTTCGGCCAGGTCCACCTGGCGCACGACGAGGCCGACCCCACCGTCAAGGCGGCGATCAAGTCGTTCCGCAAGACGGGGTCGACCATGTCGACGGAGTACCAGAACGACAATTTCATGGAGGAGGCCATGACGGCCAACCTCGTGGCGCGCGGCTGGGTCAACGGCCCCGCCGGCCCCGTCCCGTACTTTGCGGCGACGTACGGCACCATCCCTGCCGACCCGGAGGCCATCGACCCCGACACCTACACGGGCCCCCTGTACATCGCCTACAAGCTGGCCTGGGGCAGCCTGAAGCAGTGGAGGAAGGACCACGCCCCCACGGTCGAGCAGGTCGAGGCGATGATCGACTCCCTCATCACGGGCGCAGACGAGATGCACGCCCTCGGCTACGCGCACCGCGACGTCAAGCCCGACAACATCCTTGTGTACGAGGACTCCGACGTCCCCGGCGGCTGGGCCTTCACGTTCGGCGACCTCGGGACCGTGTGCGGCCCCAAGTCCGGCAACGAGGAATGCGACGGCCCCAACCGAACGACGCCCTCCGTCATCCCCTACCTGAGCAAGCCCAACCACAAGGAGTGGGGCACCTCCATCGCCAACGACGGGTACGACGAGACCGCCGAGGCCCAGTGGACGGACATGTTCGGCATCGCATGCTGCATCCACTTCATGGTCACCGGCAAGGACATGTGCGAGCGCGAGTGGCTGAGCTGGAGCACGAACTGCGACCGCGGCATTTGCAACCGCACCTTCATGCGCTCCCTCCCCTACCCGCCCGACATGAGGCGCTTCCAGGACATCGTGGAGACCATGCTCAACATGTCCCTGGCAGATTTCAAGAAGCTCCACGCCCACTCGCCCTGAGGTGAGATGGGGACTTTTTTCCAATCCATACCGATTTTTGGGGTGGAAAAATTTAGTAGGTCATGCCGGCGGCGCGGAAGTTCTGGCCGTTCTGGTAGCCTGCGGAGGAGATCTGGGCGAACTTGTTGATGGCGTTGGCCTGGAACGAGCGGTTCTGGTCGTACTGGAAGGGCTCGGCGCCGGCGGGGATGTTGAGCTTCTGGCCGGGCTGGGAGTAGTAGAGGGGGTTGGAGGAGGCGGGGGCGCGGTTGGTGAGGCGGGACTGGACGGAGGAGCCAGCGCCAGCGCCGGAACCGGCGGAGAAGGCGGCGACGGCGGAGATGGAGTTCTTGTTCGAGATATCGGACAGGTTCTTCATGCGGCCCTGGTAGATGGCGTCGTCCTGGGTGACGAAGGGCATGACGGTCTGGTCGTCGCCGAGGTAGCCGACAGCGGAGAGGGAGAGGTAGGACTGGTACTGAGGACGCTGGACAACGTTCTCGACGTCGACGCGGGCGAGGGGGGTGTCGCAACCCTCGGTCAGGGTGACCAGGGAGTTGGCGCAGCCGGGGCGCATGTACGAGTCGTAGCCGGGGTTGACAAGGCAGAGGTTCTGGGTGGGGTCCAGAATACGGTCCGTCTGGATGGTGGCGCCCCAGTTGGTGCGGCGGGCGAGGTAGCTGGCCGCGGTCGCCTTGAAGTTTCCGTTCATGGACATTCTTTATTCACGCCGAGACACAAACACCACAGAAATTTTTTCCTCGTCTAAAGTCCCGTCTCCCTCGCACCCAAAAAAATGGACGGGGCAAGGGACCAGTACCTCCGCCGCTTCCTCGCCGCATGCGCGGGCTTCGACCCCAACCACCCGGACAACTCCTTCCTCTACTACGCCAAGGGCGACGCATGGGTCGCGACCGACTACGTCCAGTGCTTCACCGGCATCGACGGCTACCTCATGCGCGTCTTCGGCTCCACCCTCATCGCCTCCTACCCCGACGACGAGGAGGCCGTCCCCATCCCCATGGACCACTTCCGCGCCGAGAGGTGCATCCACCTCAACGGGCGCTTCTTCGTGTCCATCGTCTAAAGGCTTCCATACCCCGCCCATAAACCGTATGGAAGCCTCCCTCGAAAAGCTCATGTCCAACGAGACCCCCCGCCTGCAGGACGCCGTGGAGGTGTGCCAGCAGCTCCTCGCCCAGAAGCTGTACTCCCTCCTCGAGGTCTACACCACGGGCCTCCTCCTCCTCTACCCGGCCGAGCCCAACTTTGTGTGCGCCAAGGCCGAGGCCCTCATCGCGCTCGGCCACCACGAGCAGGCCTTCGACCTCCTCGACTCCGTCTGCCAGTTCAGCATGTGCAACACCGAGGACATTGCCCAGATGACCAGAAGGAGGGGCGCCTGCATCCCCCACCTCAGGGCACTGTACACCGCCTACCCCAAGGACGTCGTCGACCGCATCGTCGCCGCCCCGCCCACCCACAAGCTCATCACCTTCACCGTCACCACCTGCAAGCGCCTCGACCTCTTCGAGCCCACCATGAACTCCTTCCTGAACTGCTGCACCGACCTCCACCACATCGCCGAGTGGGTCTGCGTCGACGACAACTCGTCCGAGGCCGACCGCCAGAGGATGAAGGAGCTCTACCCGTTCTTCCGCTTCATCCTCAAGGGGCCCGAGGACAAGGGCCACCCCCGCTCCATGAACATCCTCAGGAGGGAGGTCAGGACCCCCTTCGTCTTCCACATGGAGGATGACTGGCTCTTCATTGCCAAGCGCCCCTACCTCACCATGTGCATGGACGTCCTCGCCTCCACCCCCACCTACTCCCAGTGCCTCATCAACCTGAACTACTCGGAGACCGAGTCCGACGCCTGCGCCGGCGGCCACCTGCGCTCCACCGCCACCCACTTCAAGTTCTTCGAGCACGAGTACCTCCCCAAGAAGGAGGATCTCGACGCCTTCATGGCCCGCCACGGCCGCACCGTCGCCTACTGGCCCCACTACTCCTTCCGCCCCTCGCTCCTCCGCAAGGAGGTGTGGGACGTCGCCCCCTTCCGCGAGGACCCCTGCCACTTTGAGATGGAGCACGCCAACCTCCTCTTCGCCAAGGGCTGGCGCTCCGCCTTCCTCCCGGGCACCTACTCCCTCCACACCGGCAAGCTCACCTCCGAGTCCCACGCCCAGAAGCCCAACGCCTACACCCTCAACGAGACGCCCCAGTTCGGGCAGGCCTCCTCCACCCCCGACAAGACCGAAAAGGACGACCCCGCCCAAAATGCGGACCCCGACCAAAAGTCCCCCGATTCCGAAAAAGTTTTGGATCCGGCCGAGTCTTCGCCCGAAACCGAAATTTCGGACACCCCCAAGGGCAAGGAGGTGATGGAGACCGGCGTCCAGATCCCCGCCACGAGGAACAGCCAGATGTTCGACCTCGACCAGGACGTACTCAACCTGCTCCGCACCATCCAGGTCGCCCCCGTCCCCCACAAGGTCGAGTGCCACGCCATCAACCTCAAGAGGAGGGACGACCGCTGGGCCGCCTTCCAGCAGAAGTGGACCGGCTTCCAGCGCTTCGACGCCACCGACGGCAAGGACCTCGCCCTGACCCCCGCCCACGTCCGCCTCTGGGGAACGAACGACCACAACTGGAGCAGCGGCCTCATGGGCTGCGCCTACTCCCACATGCGCCTCTGGCACCAGCTCCTCGTCAGCGACTGCTCCGCCTACGTGGTGATGGAGGACGACACCGAGCCCACCCCCCTGTCGCCCGCCATCAACAGCCTCCTCGGGGAGGGGTTCAACCTCGAGTACGACATCCTGTTCCTCGGCTACAGTGCGAGGAGGGAGGACTGGGCCCCCAAGAATGCGGACGGCAGGGTGGAGATGGTCCGCATCAACAACTTTGGTACGGCCTCCGGGTTCTTCCTCGGGGGCGCCTTCGCCTACATCATCAGCAGGCGCGGCGCCTTCAAGATGCTCACCATGATCAACTCGGCCGGCATGCTCAACGCCGTCGACACCATGATGCTCCGCCTCTGCGACGCAGGCGACGTCTACTTTGCCTCCCGCCCCCTCGCCGTGTCCCGCCTCGCCAACTGGGACGCCACCGCCGACTCCGACATCCAGCACAACCTCTACACCCGCCCCATCCAGGGCGCCGAGCAGGGGGTGACCGAGTCCCACCTCCTGTCCCTCATGTCCACCCTCATGGACCTGGGGTGCGCTGTCTCCATGGAGATGCCCGCCTCCGGCTTCCTCGACGCGGAGACCGCCTACGTCATCCGCAGCGAAAAGATCATCAGCCTCATCGTGCTGCCCGTCACCCACTGGCACTACTGGGTCGACCGCAGGACGTACGTGGTCCTCCCCGAGCGCATCCGCAACCGCTTCGAGGAGACCGAGGGCTGGACCCTCACCCGTAACGGCCGCTTCATACTCTAATTTTCCGTTTCACCACTCCCATAGGAGGATTGGTGAACCTACTTCTTGCCACCCTTTTTGCTCTTCTTCGCAGCCTCAGCCTCCAACTCCTTCTTGCTTTTGGGATAGTCCACCACCAGGTTGGCGGCGCGCATCTTGGCGATGATCTCCCTGGCCAGGGCAGGCTTGCCGCCGGGGGATGCCTCTGCCCCAAAGTACAGCCGGTTGAGGGTTTGCAGTTCGCCCAGATGGAACGACAAGATGTCCTTGCCCCAGTCGCGGTGCGCGATCCTTGGCGTGGCGGAGGCCAGCGTGAAAATGTCGGTGTACTGCTTGCCGTACACGGGGCCGTCATTGAAGTGCTCCTTGAAGGCTGCCTTGGCGTCATCCGACATCGCGTTGTAGATCTGGTTGACGGCGCCCTTCACCGTCTGAATATTCTCGTCGGTGGCGGGGAGCGCCATCACCCCACCTTCCGCTTCAGCGTCCGCCTTCTCCGCCACGATCACCTTGCCGTTGACCACGCGGACCGAGGCGGCCCGCAGGAGGGAGGCTGCGATCGACCTGTCGCCCGCCTTGGGCTGGGCTCCACCGATTTGTTTCACTGCCATGTCGAAGAAGAGCTGCCTCACCTCCTCCGGCTGGTCCATCACCTTGCGGACGATGGCCGCCTCGCGGTCCTCCAGGTCGACTGAGGCGTCGCTGTACACTGCATTGATGTCGGCAAGGACGCCGTCCACCACCTCGGGCAGGACGCGGGTGGCCACCACCGTCCGGAGGTCGGCCCTCTCCACGGTGAAGACGCTGTCGTAGTAGGCCGCGTCCAGGGGGCTGCTGTCGTCGGTGATGCGGTCGGTCAGGTAGTACACGCGGTCCCTCTCCTGCAGGTAGAGGGTGATGCCGTTCCGGTTGACGATGGGGGTGAGGGAGGCGATCATCTCCCGCAGGGCACGCAGAATGACGGGGGTGATGGAGGCGCCCGACAGCGCCGTCGTGTGGGCCCTCACGTACTGGTAGATGTCCGACAGGACGTACCTGCTATTGAGGGAGAACAACCTGATGACCAGGCCCTTCACGGTGGCCACGGCGGAGTCGGCCTGCAGGGGCACGAAGCTGCGGTCGTCCAGGATGTCCGAGTTGGGGTGGGTGATGCCGTAGCAGTGGTAGTCGCACTCCCTGTACTGGCACATCCTCGTGTTATCGTACTGGTCCGGGAGGACGTTGCGGGCCCGGGTCAGCTGGCAGTCGAACGCGCCGATCTTGCAGACGTGCTCCACCCGCTTGATCTCCACGTCCTTGGCGGAGGCGATGCCGTACATGTAGGCGTCGTGGCCGCGCACGCCCGACCCCGGGGCAGGGTCGGCCACGTGCAGGAAGATGCGCACCGTGACGGTGGGCTGCCTCTCCAGGATGGCCCGGTGCGAGTTGAGGCGGAAGGCCCTGCCCAGCGCCTGGTCGATCTGGGTCATATTCCAGAACGGCGTCAGCACGTGGACGCGCTGCACATTCTTCAGGTCGTAGCCCTCCGAGAAGGCCTTGCTTCCGATGAGGACGCGGATGGTGGAGCCCGTCCGGTTGTCGTCCGAATTGTACGCGTCGAGGAGCTTCTTAATGGTCAGCTTGTTTTCCGTGCCGGTGACGACCGCAAAGTTGCGCCCCGTCATGGGGATGGCCTGATTCTTCCTGAGGTTGGTGACGTCCGTCCACCCGTTTGCCTCGAGCACCATGCGCAGGGTGGAGATGCCCGACGTCTGCACGATGTTGTTGTACACAAAGGTATTCTGGTGGGGGTTGGCCTGCAGGTCAGCGATCAGGGCGGCGTACTTGGCGCTGTGCTGGGCGAGGTTGGTCGTCATGGCCTCCCGAGAAGGGTTCTTGGCGAACGAGGCGAACGCCGTCTTGAAGCCGTCCTTCGTCAGGGGGTATTGCAGGTTGGGGAAGGCGAAGAGGGAGGCCTCCTCCGCCATCTGGACGCTCTGCTGGGGCAGGTTCTCCACGGCCCGGAGGGCCGCTGTCTGAAGGGGCGACATCTGCGTGTGGTACACCCGGAGGCCGCCCTCCTCCAGTTCCTCGCCGACGTACTCCTTCATCACGCTCGGGTCCGAGGGGAACCTGAGGTACGTCACGCGTCCACGGAGGAGGCGGAGGAGGCGGGGCGACCCCTCCTCGTCCAGCATCTGGCGGAACTCCTCCGTCGTCAGGTTTTTCTGCTCGGGTAGGATGAGGTTGAGGACGGAGACCATCTCCGTGTACACGTCGGTCATCGGGGTGCCCGACAGGAGGACCACCTTCACCAGGTGGAGGCGCCTCACCAGCTTCAGCAGGTTGGTGTAGGCGACCTGCAGCTTCTTGGCGCCGTTGTTCGCGGCCGTGTCCGTCCTCATCTCGCCCGTCATGGAGTGGACCTCGTCCACCACGAACAGGGTCCCCTCGTACTGGCTGAGGAAGGAGGCCTCCCCCTTCTTGACGCCGTGGTGGATCAGCTTGCTGAAGCTGCGGTACGTGTGGAACTGGAAGAAGGACAGGTACTCCTTCCTGCTCATCCCGCTCGCCCTGCCGCCGCAGTCCTCGTACAGCTTGTTCTCGAAATCCTGCTTCCTCGACTCCGAGCTCACCAGCACCACGGCCCTCTTGTACAGGCCCGACGCCCGCAGGCTGTCCGCCACGGCGCCGGCCAGGCACGTCTTGCCCGTTCCCATCTCGTGGTACACCAGCACCCCCTGGTACGGCGTATTGGCCCCCATGTACTTGGCGACCAGCCTCTGCTCCGGGTACAGGCGGGCCTGCGGCACGGCCGGAACCATCTCCTGCCTGAACTCCCTCTTCTCAAAGATGACCTGCTCCAGCGTGGTGGACGGGTAGGGCCTGATGTCGCCCGGCAGGTCCGGGATCTGGAAGGGGTACATCGGGAGGAAGGTGCTCACCGAGACCTCGCCGTCGTCCTCCAGTTCCTCGCCCTCGTCCATGTCGTCGAACTCCTGCACCTCCACGGGGGCCGCCGCCATCTCCACCTCCTCCACTTCGGCGTCTTCCTCGGAGCCTGCGTCTGCTTCCTCTTCTTCCACTTCCTCCATTTCCGGGGCAGCCTCCTCGGGGGCGGGGGGCTCGGGCTCGGCCCGTGAGGCGGCGCGCGAGGGAGGCCTGCGGACGCCGCGCGATGACGGGCGCGGGACGGCCGCCCTGCGGACCACCTCCACCTGGTCGAGCGCCTGCTGGGCGGTCTGGGCGGTGAGGATCCCTCGGATGATGTCGGCCACCTGGGTCCCGGTGAGGCCCAGGACGGACGGGAAGAACTTCCATACTTCGTCGGGCGGGGTGGTCGTCTGGTTCCAGAACATGCCCGTGATGATTTGGTAGACGCAGGTGGCGATGGAGAAGGCGTCGATCCACCGGAGGGTCTCCGTGTTGGAGCGGGAGCCGGTCTGGATCTCCTGGTACTTCTTTGAGCGCCACGCAAGAAAGAGGGGCGTCGGCAGCAGGAAGGTGGTGGTGCGCAGGCTGAAGTTATTGCAAACAGGAACGGCGTCGAGGGCGGAGCCGGGCTGACCGGGGCTGGCCCTGCAGACGGTGGCTACGTCGCTGAGCACGAGGGAGAGGTCGTCCATCTGCAGGATGTTTTCCGGCTTGATGTCAAGGTGGACAATGTTGTTGTTGGCAAGGGTGGCAAGCATGCGGAGGAGGCCCTCCACCAGCTGCTTTTGCAGGTCTGCACCGAGGCGGGCGTTGGTGGCCTGCACGGTGGCGAGGCTGGCTGTGCGGCCCTCGTAGAGCCAGACGGGGTCGCCACCGGTCCACTTCGATGAGACGCCCTTCTTTTTGAGGAGGGAATCAAGGTCGGTTCCCTTTCGGTAAATGATGGCATGGCGGCCGCCGGTCGAGAAGGCTGCGACGGCACAGTTGAAGGAGGAGATGCAGCCGTCCCCGGACCGCAAGGCCTCGGCCGCCCTCCTCTCCTCCTCAAAGTTGCGCAGGGCGCGGCCTTCCGATATGTCGGGGCTCGGGATGCCGGGCCCGAACACCTTTGCAACGTAGCGGTCGGACAGGGGGTCGTTGGGGTCGGCCCCGGCGCGCGTCGCGTTGTACACGGCAGCGAATGACCCCTTGCCGATAAAGTTGGCCCCGTCCATGCGGACGGTCCACTGGTTGTCGGGCGATTTGAGCTCCATCTTTATTTCCCGACCTGGGGGCCTGGTAATAAATGAGTACAAAGCCCTGCTCCTGCAGCCCCCAGACTTACGGGGCGATGCCGACCGAGGCGGCCTACGCCGGCGGCCGGTCCTCCCTCGCCATGGCCGGCTGCGGCAAGAGGCCCCAGTGCACGGACACCCTCATCTACAAGACCGAGGCGGCCCCCGTCCTCAACGACTCCTCCGTCCACGCCCACATGCCCCTGAACCGCACCTTCGGAGCGAACATCGCCCCCATGTTCCAGGCAGCCGTCTCCGAGGACGGGGCCCTGTCCTACTCCATCAACAACGACCGCCTCCTCGACGCCAGGCGCTGGGGCCAGACCTACCTCGACCGCCCCCCCTTCGACGCCAAGATCTCCGAGGAGCAGATCTACTCTGATGCCTACTCCAGGGGACGCGTCGGCTTCTACAACGACTACTCCGACATCCGCGGCGGCGACCTCAAGTACTACGTCGACGCCAACGTCGCCCCGCCCTACATCACGCCCACCTTCGTCCTCCCCGGCTCCGTCAACTACGAGCTGATGACCGACCCCATGGGCACCGTCCGCCCCCAGTACCCCCGCAACCTCCTCAACGCCACCATGCGCAACGTCTCCAAGTACCAGACCATCCGCGACGAGATGATGCAGCGCGAGGACATCCTCTCCCGCAAAATGCAGACCGAGAACCAGAGGAGGTACGACGCCCGCTGGTTCTCGTAACTTTGCTAAAACTGACCCCTCGTTTACCCTGCCGTATCCCACCACCACCACACCCTCATGGACACCATGGCCTCCTCCATGCACCTCGCACTCACGGCGCTGGTGTCCTCCTCCAGCCTCTCCGGCGCCCTCCCCCTCCTCCTCCACGGCATCACCCCGATGCTCACCGAGACCCTGTTCCTCGTCCTGCTCGTCGTGGTGGGCGTGGCCCGCTTCACCCCCGCCCACCACAAGGAGGTTGTGATGAACTTTATCCGCAGGGTCCTCCGCCGCCCCCGGTCCTCCGGGTTTGAGCTCGAGTACGTGACGGACAGCTGCGAGGCCACCCGCACCCCGTCCGGGCCCGCCGTCTTCCGGTACATCGCGTTCATTGCAGGAGCCTACAAGAAGCCCCACCGGGTGGTCACCACCGAGATGTACAGCAGGGCCGCCGGGCAGGCCGTGGAGCACACCTACATCATCTTTCCCACGCCCACCGGCGAGGGCGAGATCGTCCCCGGCGTCTTCCTTTCGTACTCGACGTCCGAGTACAAAAAAGCAATCGTCACGAACGACTCGGACCGCGAGGAGAAGAGCACCCCCACCCAGGAGACCGTCCTCCGCATCACCACCAAACTGAGATTCGAAAGCCAGGCCGTGAAGGAGGCGTTCGAGAACTGTGCGCTGAAGTGGGCCACCAATAAGCGCGACCTGGTCCGCATCCAGAACCAGACCAGCAAGACCAACACTCCGTTCGAGACCAACAAGACCTTCGACTCCCTCTTCTTCGAGGAGAAGGAAACCCTCCTGAAGTTGGTCGCCAGGTTTAGCACCAAGGCGACCGAGTACGCCCGCCTCGGCATTCCGCATACGCTGGGCCTCCTGCTGCACGGCGACCCCGGCACCGGCAAGACCTCGGTGATCAAGGCCATCGCCAAGCGACTGGACCGGTCGGTCCTCGCCATCCACAACGTGGAGAACGTTGACGTCCTCCGGCACATTGTGAGGGTGCACCCTCCCTCGCAGTACATCTACGTCTTTGAGGAGATCGACTGCGGCCCCCTGGCGCACGTGGTCCGTCCCCGGTCGCAGCAGGAGGAAGAGGCGCACCACGCCTGCCACACGGCCAAGCAGGCGGACGACCCGACCACCACGGCCCTGCTGGCGCTGGCCGCGGCGAGCATCAAGAAGCAGCCGGAGGAGCCGAAGAAGGAGGAGAAGTCGAAGCTCACCCTGGCCGATATGCTCGACTTTCTGGACGGGCTGGGCGAGATGCCCCGCCGCGTGGTCATCTTCACCACCAACTATCGGGACCGCGTCGACCCCGCCCTGCTGCGACCCGGCAGGATCGACCTCACCATCGAGATGAAGCGCATGAGGGCCGTGGACGTGGAGGACATGTACCGCCTCTGGTTTGGCCGCGACGTGCCCGCACACGTGAAGGCCTCCGTCCCCAACCGGACGATGACGCAGGCCGAGGTGGGCCAGCTGTTCTCCTGCGGAGACGCGGACCAGGTGGACGCCGCCTTCCTCAAGGGGCTGAGATAGCGTAAACCAAACGATGTTTTCGTATTCCGAAAGGGGAAGACGAAAGGGGATTTAGTAGAGGGTCTTGAAGGCCTCGGCGGTGGGGGCGACGACGCCGCCGGGGGTGCCGGTGGGGGCTCCCTCGCGTCCGCGGTAGACGGAGGTGTAGTGGGTGGGAGGGGCGTAGCCGGAGAGGACCTTGGGGGGGTGGGCCATGGCCTCGGCGGACTGGGTGGCGTAGAAGTTGTTCTTGACGGTGTTGATGACGTTGCCGGCGTTCTCGGGGGAGGCGACAGCGAAGCCCTGGCGCTCAAGGTCGGCGAGGGCGAAGGCGGGCTGCTGGGTGGAGGTGGCGGCGGCGGTGGACATGAAGGAGGCCTTCTGCTGGGAGGCAGTGTTCAGGCGCTGGACCTGGGTGCCGAGGCCGCCGGACTCGTCGCTGACGGCCGACTTGTAGGAGAAGGGCACAATGTTCAGGACCGAGCCGATGGGGTTCCTGTCGTAGCCGTTCGCAAAGTTCGAGTAGTTGGCAGCGTTGCTGCTTGACGTGAGGGACATCTCTTTATTCTCTCTTCGCCCGATTTTTTTCTCAGAAGACAACCTTCAAGCCCTGCAGTCCGGTCAGGCCGTACGGCTGGACCACGTTCGACACCTTGTTCGTGTACACCGCCTTGGGGTAGGCGACCGCCCCCTCCACCGTGTACGTGTTGCCCTCCAGGCGGTAGGGCAGGATGAACTCGTCCGTGCGGACCTGGTTGTGCGCCGTGTAGGTCAGGGAGATGGCCATCAGCACCTGCCTCGTCGCGTCCCACTTGAAGGGGTGGACGCGGAGGTTGTGGATCGAGGGCTTGGACACCCCGTACTCGATGGTGCTCTCCACCGGGTAGAACGTGGTCGTGTTCATCGGCTCGAACTGGCCCATCTCCACCATAGAGTACGACTGCTTCAGGGTGATGGGGGAGGCGAAGATGTACTTGATGTAGCCGGGGCTCCCGAGGTAGGTCGAGTTCAGCACAAAGTACGAGTCCGCCCCCGAAATGTGGATGGTCGGGCCGTTGGGCGGGACCACAAACTGGTTGCCCATGATGTTCGCGGCATACTGGTTGACAATCTCATCCGGGAAGGCCCACTGGTTGGACGCGTCGCGCTTGGTATCGTACGCGGTGAAGGCACTGTAGTTGCGGGAATCCATTTTATTCAAAGTGGATTCGCAGTTGGTATTTTAGTAGCCGCAGCCACCGAAGCCGCAGGTGTTGCGGCCCTCCTCAAAGGCGAAGCGGAAGCCCATGGGGACGCCAGGGGGGACGGGGCTGTAGCCGGCGGAGCCGCCCTGCTGCCAGGCGGCAGCTCCGTAGCCGACGCCAGCGCCAAGAATGAGGCCGAGGATAGAGTAGCCGGCAACCTTCTGGTTGTCGAACTTGGGCATGGACTCAGTAGAGTCGGCGGCCATGCAGCACTTGGGCTTCATGCCGTAAATGACGCCGAGGGCAACGACCAGGCCGACGACGGCACCGGCAGCAGCAGCCATATTGGGATCGCGAAGAGACTCCATTTATTTCCTTCAGGTGGTGACGAAATTTTCTACTTCAGTACGCACCTGGCGCTGCCTCAGCTTCGTCACCACCCTCCGGTACTCCTTCCACCTCTTCTCCCGCACCGGCATCCTCGCCGCCAGCTCCTTCGCAAACCAGTGGTACCTCGACCCCTCCCGTGGCGCGCACCTCGCCGCCCCGCTCACCTTCCCATCCCCCCTCTCGTCCAACAGGAGACGGGCAGCGTACAGGTCTGCCACCCCCCGCGCCAGCCCAGGGCTCACCGGCTCCACCGGGCCCACCGTCCTGCTCCGCCCCCTCACATCCAGCATCCGGTACAGGTCCGACCACGAGCCCGCCTCCGCTATCAGGAGGAGCGAGCCCATCACCTCCTCCGGATTTTCCTCATACGCGTCCAAAATCAGGTTGTACGCCTCCGCCTGCCGGCCCTCCCGCAGGCCACGAACAGCACGCGAAATTTTCTCCGCCATCTTGTTCCCTCGAACTTTTACACGTTTTAGACGGGAGGCGGACACGGGGCCGTGAAGCACACGGTGCTCAGGTCCGTGCACCTCGTGAGGACGGAGTACATCTCCCGGGGCCGGAAGTCAATCGGGTCGATCGTCACATGGGTGAGGGAGTTGGTCGGCACGTCCGTGTAGGCCACGGCCCACCCGAGCTTCAGGGGGATCTGCAGGCGGTGCACGGCCGGATGCCTCGGCACGGACCAGCTCACCCGGTCAATCTCCTCCACCTTGGAGTTTTCAAAGAAGACCATCGGCAGGCCCGCCTCCGTGAAGGACGTGATGGTCCCCTTCATGCCGGCGACCAGCCCGCGGCCCCGGTCGTAGTCGCACAGGAGGACCACGCGCGCCCCCGTGCACAGGGTGAGGACCGTCTGGTACGGGAAGCACGAGTCGATGATGGAGACCGCCTGCGTCGTGGCGTCCGGGTCGTCAAGGCTGCTCTCCGTCAGGGCCGCGTACGCCCTCGTCATGAGGGGCGACATCTTCTGCATGACGGAGCTGTTCATGAGGGCCGCCCCACAGGACGTGGTCAGCCTGCAGGGCACCACCCCCTGCGGGTGCTGGGATGGGGTGGGGAGGAGGTCGAGCCGGCCCCTCCTCCAGGCGAACAGCTTCTTGGCCGTGTCCCTCTTCACCCCAAACACGGACGCCAATTTGACGGTGTGGGGGATGGTGCGGTACGCCTCGGCCCGGTCGATGGTGAACCTTTTGGTGCCGCACATGTAGCGGTCCAGGAGGAGGACGAGGACCGCCCCGCCAAACGGTTTCTTGGAGGTGCGGGCCGCCTTGGCCTCCTGGTCCATGCGGTCGAGCTGGTCGCTGCTGAGAAGGTGGGCGTCGTCCACGATGACGACGTCCGCGTTGCGCCATCGCCTCCCCCTGCCGGACCATTTCGGGGCGTACCCCATGCCGGTGCGCTCGGCCTCGGCGCGGTCCGCAGTCAGGAGGACGGCGCGCTCGAAGACGGACCAGAGGAGGTAGGCGAGCGCCGTCTTGCCACTGCGGGCCGGGCCCGACACGGAGACGGACTCACCCTCCTCCACCAGGTGCAGAACAGTAGCCTGCCTCTCGTTCGGTGTGATCATTTCCTGTTGGACAGGTGCCTGCTTAAATACGTCTCGCACTTTTGTGGGGTAAGAATAAAGACAGCCGTATGACAGACGAGAAAATCACAGGTGATCTCTCAACGGAATTTACAAAGCTTGGAACGAAACTTCAAGAAGGCCTGGACAAAATAACTGAATACCTCGGTCGTGTAAACACATTGTATACAGAAGTTGGAAATCTGAAAACTTTAGTCGGTAACAATTCTGGTGCAAAGGCCGAAATCATGAGATTCCGAAGTACACTCGTTATGCATCTAAACGAACTCGAAAAAGCAATGACAACTGCCAAACAAACCATGACAACCCAACCTGAGGAGTCACCCGAAATTACTTTTGGCAACCCTGTGGAAGTTTTCTCAGCTGAAGACTCAGGTAGCTCAAATCAATTCGGCCGCAAGGGCCGCTATTTCAGCTTTGGTGGCGCGGTCCGCCGCTCGCCCCGCGCGTCCAAGCGTCGCGCCTCGAAGCGCAAGGCCTCGAAGCGCAAGAGCCCCAAGCGCAAGGCCTCAAAGAGGAAGCCCGCCCTGACCCCCAGGCGCAAGCTTGCGGCCATCGTCGACGGCTGGAACCCGCCCTCCTTCCGCTTCTAAAAAACATCTTTCCCGGGACAAGAATAAAGACACGAGATGGCCTCAAAAACCTTGCAAGAAGTAGTGAGCGATAAGCTGAAAGAGCTTGGAGATGCATTGGAAGAATCCGACAAAAAGGTTGCCGCCTATGAAGCGTCAAAGAAGGAAACCTTGACGGCCCTTCAAAATATGCTGCCCGAGATTCAAAACGTTGACAAAGTTGCAGCAGGTATGATTTCCGCCTTCCTTCGGCTCCCTGTGGAAGTCGGGGCTGAAGCACCGGCCGAGTTCGGCCACACCGGCCGCTTCTACTTTGGTAGGAGGGTCTCGCCCAAGCGCCGCGCCTCGAAGCCCAAGTCCAAGCGCCGCGCCTCGCCCTCCAAGAAGCGCCCCGCCCTCACCCCCCGCCGCCGCATGGCCGCCCTCCTCGCCCCCACCTTCTAATTTCCATCTCCACACCCCCCCGGGCCTGGAGATAAATCACGCCATGAGCATCCGCTTCTACCGCCCCTACGTCCCTCAGACCCAGGGCAGCCCCATCGACTCCACGGCCGTCATCGGCTACCCCGTCCTCAACACGGCCTCCAACGGAGACGCCCTCGTCTACTCCCAGCAGGCTGGCGGCCTCGTCTGGGCGCCCGCCGCCAACCCCGACATGATGACCGGCGCGACCGGCCCCACCGGACCCCAGGGCCCCACCGGACCCCAGGGCATCCCAGGGTCCGCCGCCAACGTCGGAGCCACGGGACCAACTGGCCCCCTGGGTGCAACCGGCCATACGGGAGCACCCGCCGTGAACGGAGCCATGTCCTTTGAGTGGGCCGCCAACACGGCGGGCGGAGTCCCCGCGCTCGGCCAGGCCACCTTCCAGGGCCTCACAAACTTTGGAGGGTCGTCCTTCTCCGTCTCCTCCACCGCCTCCAACTCGGTCGACGTCACCCAGTGGCTCAGCCTCCTCGCCCTCTCCACCACCACCAACGCGGTGACCTACGTCCAGTGGTCCAAGCGCTCCGACCCCTCCACCTTTGGCGTCGTTGCCATTACCGGGTACACCAACAATACCACCTACTGGACCTTCACCACCTCTGTCCTCCTCTACAATGGAACCCTCTCCAACGGGGACACCTGCGTCCTCAGCTTCAACTGGGGGGCGGCTCGGGGACCCACCGGTGCGGATGGTCCCACAGGATCGACCGGACCCACAGGATCCACAGGATCGACTGGCTCTACGGGTGCCACCGGACCCATCGGACCCACGGGTGTGGCTGGTCCCGGTGGTGCGAACGCCTTCTTTGGCACCTTTTCCGACTCGACCACCCAGATCCTGTCCACCACCCCCCTCGCCCTGACCTACAACACCACAGAGATTGCGGACGGCGTCAGCATCGGCACCCCCACCTCCCGCGTCGTGATCGCCAACGCTGGCATCTACAACTTCCAGTTCAGCTGCCAGCTCGACCTGTCCACGGGAGGCACGGAGGTGGTCACCATCTGGTTCAGGAAGAACGGCCAGGATGTCCTGCGGTCATCCTCCAACCTCACCATCAAGAACACCAACGAGTTCTTCGTTCCCGCCTGGAACTATGTGGACACCATGGCCGCCGGCGACTACTTTGAGATCGTTGCCCGCACCGACGGGGCGCACGCCCGCTTCCCCGCCCTTCCGGCCCAGGGCGTCTACGGGTCCCCCGGCTACATCCCGGCGGTGCCGTCCGTCATCCTCACCGCCACCCAGGTCACCTACGCCGTCGCCGGACCCACCGGACCCGCCGGCCCTGCCGGATCGGGAGGCCTGTCCGCCACGGGCGTGAACTTTGGCGACTACCTCTACTGGAACCCGGGCACCAACGCCTGGGTCGTGGGGAGCAAGTCCATCTCCCTTGGTGAGAACGCAGGCCAGACCAGCCAGGCGGAGGGCGCCGTGGCCCTCGGAAGGAACGCAGGTTTCCAGTTCCAGTCGTCGGGCTGCATCGCCATCGGCGACAATGCAGGCTACCAGCTCCAGTCGACGGGCGGCATCGCCATCGGCTACTATGCCGGCTTCAACGGGCAGACGGCCGACTCCATCGCCATCGGCAACAGTGCAGGCTACAATGGAGGTGCAGGCACGGGCGCCATCGCCATCGGCTACCGCGCCGGCCGCAACGGAGGAGCCGCGAAGACAGTCGCCATCGGCTACCAGGCAGGCGAGACCAACCAGGGCGATAGGGCCATCGCCATCGGCTTCCAGGCAGGCAGGACCAGCCAGGCGGCCAACTCCATCATCCTCAACGCCGTCTCCTCTACCGGCCTGAACGCCAGCTCGGGTGGCCTCTACGTGGCCCCCCTCAACGCAACCTCCAGCTCCAACAACTTCCTCGTGTACGACACAACCTCCAAGGAGGTGAAGTACTCCACCACCAACTTTCCCAGCACCTTCGGGCCGTACCTGGAGCTCGGCTACGGTTTCAACATGAACGTGACTGTCAACGCCGGGTCCAACCTTCCCTTCAACACCGTACTGGGCAGTATCGGTGTGGTTACCTACAACCCCTTCTCGTACGTCTACAACGTACCCAAGACCGGGTCGTACCTCATCACCCTTGTCGCAGTGAACGTGGGCGCAAATCCAACGGACGTTTACCTCTACCGCAACGGGTCCCAGTACTTCCTCGTCGGTACGCTCATCAACCAATCCACCACCTCCTCCAACAGCCTCTCCACTACCTGCCTCCTATCGGAGGCTGACACCCTTGAACTTCGCACCAACCCCCTCGGCCCCAACATCACACTCGCCATGAAGGCAGGCACAACCGCCCTCACCACTTACCTCACCATCCAGGCCCTGAACTTCTTCTCCTAAGATTTCAACCACGTTACAGTATTTGAAATTTCACTACCTCGGGTGGAACTCCACCTCATACCGCGTGACGCGGGGGTGGCGCACCTCGCCGACGTCGTCCACCATCCTCGGCTCCACGCTCCTCTCCCACTGGGTCAGGGCATCGCCCGTCAGGATGTACATCGACCACGGCTCCGCATACAGGCGGTACTCCTCCGTCCCCCGCTTGAATACTACGGTGCACCCGCCCTGCAGGGTGAAGACTACAACAGACCGGACGCCGGGCAGCGTGCAGGGGGGCAGCCCGACGCCGGGCATGCTCCGCCGGATCTCGCACCTGTCGAACTGGTGCTCCGTCTGGAAAAACTCGGCCACCTCGCGCAGCTCCGCCAGCACCTTCGGCATCCTGCCCCGGTGCGCCGCCCTGAAATACGAGTCCGATTTCGACGACACGACGAACTCCTCCTCCTGGGTCAGGTACCGCATCAGCCGGGCGCCGAGCGCCGGGCTCACCGCGCGCATCGCATACATCAGGCCCTTCACCGGGCAGTCCAGCGTCTTCATGTCTCGTGTTTTCAACATACGGAAAGGCAGGCACGCCCTCATTTTTACGCATACTTTTCGATGGCGGAGAGGTCGGCGGACCACAGGTCGCGGGGGTCGCGCGCGGACAGGGTGGCGATGGCGGCCTCCAGGTCCCGGATACGCACGGCGAGCTCCTGGGCCGAGGTCGTCGTCAGGGACCGGAAGGGCAGCGACAGGAGGTAGCGGTACGACCCGTCCCTCTTGCCGTACTTCAGGCGGTCCAGCAGGGCGTCCGCCTCGGCGTCCGACAGGGTCCGCAGGGGGATGGTGCCGGCCACCACGTCCTCCACGAAACGGCGCTTGTTGGACTCCCGGTCCAGGTCGTCCCTCAGGTCGGCCAGCTGGTGCTCCTTCCTCCGGGCGTAGTAGGTCAGGCGGAGGGGGCACCACTCCTCGACGATGGACTGGATGGTGTCGTACTTCTTGAGCTTGCCCTCGGCCGTGAAGAACACCATGTTGGTCGTGGACAGGTTGGTGCGCAGCTTCATGTCCTCCACCGTCCCCTTGATGCCGTCCTCGAGGAGGGTGATCTCAAAGTGGACCTCGGTTGCCGTCGAATAATTCTTGTACGACTTGACCTTCTTCTCTTCGAGCCACTCCTCCACCTGGTCCTTGAACTTCTCGGTCCACATGCCCACCGGCAGCTCCGTCACCACCGCGCGGGGCACCCCGCGGACCTCCTTCACCTCCACCCTGCCGTACGTCGCGTACTTGCCGGCCGCCGTCCTCTCCACGGTCCCGGTGAAGCCGGCGTACGTCGGGACCGGGTCGTGCCTCACCGTACCCGTCGCAATCCACTCCCTCACCATGAGGAGGATATCCGCCAGCGCATAGTTCGGGACGGAGGTGGACCAGCCGGTGCCGATGCCCGCCGTGCACCCATTCAACAGGAGCGTGGGGATCACCGGGACGAAGAACTCGGGCTCCACCTTGTCGCCGTCGTCGAACAGATGGGTCAGGACGGGGTCGTCCTCCGGGTGGAACAGGGCCCTGGTGTGGGCCTCCAGCTTGGTGTGGATGTACCTGCCGTTGGCCGCGTCCTTGCCGCCGCACAGGCGGGACCCGAACTGGCCGTCCCGGAACAGGAGGGGGAGGTTGTTGCTCCCCACGTAGTTGTCGGCCATCTTGATGATGGTGTCGAACAGGCCCACCTCGCCGTGGTGGTAGTTCGTCCTCTCTGCCACAAAACCTGCGAGCTGGGCCACCTTCATCGTGGCGCCGGTATGGGGCAGGCCCTTGAGGAAGACGGCATACAGGATCTTGCGCTGCGACTCCTTCAGGCCGTCCACCACCGAAGGGATGCTCCTCCTGCAGTCGTCGATGCTGAACTTGATCAGCTCCTTGTCCAGGTACTCCGCAATGGGGAGGTTGAAGGTGGCCGGTCGGTCGCCCAGCGTCAGCACCGTGGAGGGGGAGTACGCCTCCAGCCACCGCTTCCTCTCATCTGCTTGCTTCGAGGAGAAGACCTTGCCCATCGCCTCCTCCGTTCCGGCCGGCGCCTCGTACGAGATGACCTTGCGCCCGAACGAGTCCTTGGCCTCCTCCGGGTTCCAGCTACCCAGTCCCTTGAAGTACTTGGTCCTCGAAGTGGAGGACGAGGGGGCCGCGGCGAACTCCTCCAGCGTGTAGTACGGCGTGGGCGGGGTGGGGACCGCCTTCTTCTTGGTGGTCGCGGATGGGGCAGGTGGGTACACCATGACGATGGGGGTCCTCATGTTCACCAGAAAGCCGTCACGCCTCAGGAGGGTGGGATACAGGACGTCAAACATGTTGATGATGAGGCCCGCAATGTGGAGGCCGTCCGTGTCGGCGTCGGTGAGGATCATGACGCGGCCATAGTTCAGGGTCTCGTAGTTCTTGGGGTCCGAGTAGTCCACCCCGTGCCTCAGGTTGAGGGCGGCGATGATGTCGGTGATCTCGCGGTTGCCGGCGATGGTGGTGGCGGAGGCGTTCCTCACGTTCAGCAATTTGCCCCTCAGGGGGTAGATGCCAAACCAGTCCCTGCCCTGCTTGCCGAACGCGCCCACCTCGATGCCCCTGACGGCGTAGGTCTTGGCGGATAAACCTTCGCACAGGATGAGCGTGCACTCGGCCGAGTGCTTGCCGCCCGCGTTATTGGCCGGGTCCAGCCCCTCGATGCGCTTGAAGCCGCGCTTCTTCTCCGCCTTCTTCAGGGTCGACAGGTCCTTGTCCTTGAGGAGCGACTTCATCTCCTGCACCACATCCCATTTGGCCATGGCGTTGACGAGCTTGTCCGGGAGCTCCGCCTTGGGGGCGGGCGCGGCCAGCTTGACCTTCTCCTGGGAGGTGAACTCGGGGCGGGGCACCGTGTACTTGATGAAGAAGGAGAAGAAGGGCAGCGCCTCGCGCAGGGTCAGGGCCTGGCCCTTCTTGGGGTTGACCTTCTCCAGCAGGGCGTTGAGGAGGGTGTTGCGGACGTAGGCCTCGTGGACGCCTCCCTCTTTCGTCTCGATTCCGTTGACGAAGGAGACTGTCCTGCCCCTCCGGTCAGGGGCCGGGGCCACGACGACCTCCAGCTCCTCCTTGTCGGTGTTTGCTTTGGAGAAGGTGGTGGCCGAGTCGGGCGGGAGGTAGAGGTTGGCGTACTCTGACAGGGTGCGGACCGGGACCTTCTCCTCGTTGAGGTACACGTTGATGCCGGTGATCATGGCGGCGTCCACCACGTACTTGGCGAGGAGGCCGAGGAGGTCGGGGCTGAACTCGGTCATGCCGAAGCGGGCGAAATCCGGGTAGGACTGGACGATGCACTTGCCCCCCTTGTTCGTGTACTTGACGTCGCGGGGTGGGGCCATGACGGACATGTTCCTCTGCCAGGTTAGGGTGAGCTCGCGCCCGTTTTTGGGGTCGCCCACGGTGACCGAGAAGGAGGTGGAGTAGATGTTGGTGAGCTTGACGCCGAGGCCGTTCCTGCCCGAGGTGAGGCGGTCCTCGTCGTCGTTGAGGTTGGACCCGGACATGAGCATGCCGAAGATCATGTGGGGGACGGTGACCTGGGGGTTGTCCTTCGACCTCTCCACGGGCGGCGCGTAGCCGTCGTTCATGATGACGAAATGGTCCGGGGCCAGGGTGACCTTGATGGTGCGCATCTCGTAGCCCAGCTTCTTGCTCCTCCACACATTGTCGATGGCGTTCGACAGGGGCTCGATGAAGATGCGGACGAGGCCCGGGTTGACCGGGACGGTGGCCGGCACTATTTTCCCCTCACGCACGATGGACACCTCCTCCGGTGCGGTGCGGACCGACCCCACGTACATGTCGGGGCGGAGGAGGACGTGCTCCCTCTGGTCGGTGATCATATCATAGTTCTCGGTCGCCATACTGAGTTTGTGGTTTAAAGAACGGCCCCGTGGCGTCATTTAGCCCATCATTTTTTCGGGGTGAATTCCAACTGCGGGAGAGGTGGAATTATTTGACCACGGTGACGGAGACGAACGCCGGGTCGACGAGCGCAGCGGGGGTGATTTCCGCCGTGTAGAAGTTGAAGCCGGTGGCCAGCTGGTTGGCGAGGTTTGTTCCGCTGAGCATGCCGACCGCGGCCGGGATGGCGGACGTGGCCGTGGAGTCCCTTCCGGTGGAGATGTTGAAGGTGTACCCCGCGTCCGTCATGGGCGTGGTGAAGGTGAGGGCGTAGACGCCCAGGGAGGTGCGCGTTACGGAGGAGACGTTGAACGAGTTGAGGATGGTGATACCTGCTGTGCTTGCAGAGAAGGTGACCCAGGCCCTGCAGAAGGTGGCGGGGTAGTTGGCCTGAACGATGGCTCCAGTGCCGGGGTCCGCACTGAGGCCGATGAGGGAGGCGGTGGCGGCGGGAGCCGGGTTGGTGAGGGTGTACAGGGCGGCCACCTGGTTGGCTGAGAGGCAGTAGTTGAACAGGCGCCAGTCGTCGACTCGGCCTGGGAAGGCAACGCTGCCCAAGTTTGCTCCACCTGCTCCAACGACAAATTGGGTTGCGGTATTTGTGCGTGCATTGTTGGAGAATGCAACATTTTTGACAAACGACCCATTAACATAGGCTGAAAACGCGCCATTACCGACGGTGAGGACCAAGTGGTACCATGTGTTGATCGAGACAGAATAAATGTTTGCGAGGTCCAATGCCGATCCAGTCGACAGAAGAAGACGAGGGTACAAAGAACTGCTGACATCGCCGTTGATACATACACCAAATTCCATGTGCTGGGTAGCAAATGCCGTTGTCCAAACTGTTGGGTATGTGGCTGCAGTTGGGGCTGCAGTCAGGTAAAACCAACAGGACACAGATACACCCGTAGTATTGATGGTTGATTGAATCAACGTCTGAGTAGTAGTATTGAAACCACAAGCTACCGTGGCGCCGGACAAATTATTTGGCAGAGACAGGGCATTGTTGTAAATACCCGAGGGGCCCGCCGCATATGTCAGGCTGGCTGGACTTGTTCCCGTCGCTGTGAGGTTGTAGGTCGACCCTCCTGTGGTCGCGTTCAAAGTGTTGTTGAAGTTATAGTACAGGCTCTGCGTGTTGAGCAGGGCGAACTCCGGGTCGGTCGCGTTCTGGTCCATCACACCGAGGGGGCCGTTCCATACGGTCACTCCGTAAGGCGGTGCCGTGGTGCCGATGCCGAGGTATCCGCCGGTCGCGACGCCCGTGGTGGACACGATGGCGACCGAGCGCTACACCTGCTCCGTGCTCGTATTCTGTGTAATCGAAGTACATTGCTTGTCTGCGCTGCAGAACCAATTACTTGATTCATCGCTATTTATGTTATTTTAAGATAGTTAATTTTTACCCAAGTTGCGTTAGGATCGCTGAATACGAAATTGACTTGACGGGAATTAACCACAGATGCTGAAACGTAAGAAGCATTCAGATTGAGAATGACTGGATTTGATGCCGGAGGCAAATATATGATGTATGATGCGCGGATATTAGTTGCAAATGTATCATCTGTCAGAATGTTTACAAAGTATGTGCTTGAAGTTGCCAGGGTTGGGCTGTTTACTGATGGTGTAGCACTTGCATAATAAAAACGCTGGGTTATATTGTAAATAGTGCTGTCGACACGGACACCGCCAGTAAAGTCTCCATCATAGTTGATGACCAACGCATTGCCTGCTTCGTGAACCAGGGCGCGACCTCCTACTCCTCTGGAGGAAGCAGTCATTATGAAATCTGATCCGTACATTTTGACACTGCCGTTGGCAGTGAGAATGTAAGATTCAGGGGCGGTGCCTAAACCAACGTTACCGTTCGCTGAGATCAATAATCCAGTAGATGATTGCACCTGTTTCGTACTGGCATCCCACCCTATCAGAGACATGGCTGTGCTTTGGTTGTTGATGGGGCTGATGTAGAGACCGGACGCTGCAGGGTTGAGCTCAGTACTTGCTGCGTTGATGACGACGGCATTCCGGGGAAGGTTGCTGCTGCCGGCGTTGGGTCCGATGGCGACCGAGTATTGACCTTGACCAGTGTAGCCGGCGCGGTAGCCAAGAGCGACAGCGCCCGTGCCCTGGGTGGCGAAGCCGGCCAGAGGGCCGGCGGCAACTGCAAACGTCCCTTGGCCTGTAGCACCAGCTCCAAATCCGATAGCAATGGCACCGGTTCCTTGACCGAAGAAACCGGACTGCAGCCCCGATTTCACAGCAAATGAAGTGGAGGCGAGGTTGCTCATTTATGTAATTCCAACTTCTTTTTGACGTGGAATTCTCTACTGGGCGCACTTGAGGGCGCGGAGCTCGGCCGTGGTGTTGCAGGCGTCGGGCAGGGTGGTGATGTCCCTGAGGCGCTGCTTCTCGGCGGTGATGTCGGCCGTGGGCTGGCCCGTCTCGAGGGCCTTCATGAAGGCGACGTCCAGCTTCTGGAGGAGGGGCGCGCGCTCGGTGCGGAGGCGGTCCTTGGTCAGCTCACGGGCAGTGGGGATATCGATTGATATGTTCCCGGAGGCATCAAGACGCCAGGCGGGGATGAAGTCTGCGTCGCTCATGGGAAGGTCGCTGAATTGCTTCACAAAAGCATTCTGAGGAAACGGGCAGATGGCGATCGCTTCGGACACCGAAGTGTCCGGCGCCGGTGTAGTGAAAGCGATGGCGCCACCCGAGGGGTCACTGCAAACGACAACAAAGCTCATTTTATGTTAGTATATTACAGCTGCATAACCGTATTGAATCCAGCCTAATGGAGATTCTCCTCTGACACCCAGACGCATACGGAAGACAGTGGTCGAAATCGCGGCGGACACAATGTAGCGATCCGTGGGGTACTGCTCCGCTTGCTCTCCGCCCGTGACGACAATGTAGTTGGTGTCTGGCATCGGTACACGCATTGTGATATCCCAATAACCCGTGGCTCCCGCAGTGAATGCAATGCTGGAAATACCGGCTACGTTGAATGCTGACCTCAATCCGTTAACTGGTGCTGATGTGGGGAACTGCCAATAGAAGTTGACGTAGGCCCTGATACTGGGGCCAAAGTTGCGGATAATCTGGGAGGTTGAGGTGTCGTACGCCAGGGTCTGGATGGTGGTGGAATTCATTCCCGTAAAGGCGTTGAGAGGGTTGACATACAAACCCGACGCGGCGGCGTTCAATACGGCCGACGAAGCATTGAGAACAATCGAGGTGGCCGCCTGATTAAGGTATCCAGCATTGGGACCAATTGCAATTGCATTGGCGCCCTGGTTGCTCGCACCAGCGTTGAGGCCGATAGCGATGGAGCTGTTGCCCTGACCCGACTGGCCCGCCTGATATCCGAGGGAGACTCCCCAAGAATTCTGGCCCGTAGTTCCTGCCATGGAGCCGATCGCGATGGCGCCCGTACCCTGCCTGTTTAAACCTGCGCTGTTGCCAATCGCCACCGCCTGTGTGTTCTGGCTCTGGAAGCCTGAGTTGAAGCCGATCGCCACCGCGCCCGTGCTCTGAAGGGAATTGGCTGCCGAGTTTCCGACTGCCACCGAGTTCGCGCCCTGGGTCGAAAAGCCTGCCTGATAGCCAATCGCGACAGCCGAATTTCCCTGCGACGTCTGGCCAGCCTGGCGGCCGATTGCAACTGCAAACTGGGTCTGGCCCGAGTAGGCAGCCAGGTTGCCGATTGCGACGGCCTCACTGCCCTGTGTGAATGCGCCCGCATTGGGACCAACCGCGACCGAGTTGGTGCCCTGGCCGGTGTTGCCCGCAAAGAAGCCAACGGCCACCGAACCGACTCCCTGGGTCCACTCGCCTGCTTCCTTTCCGATGGCCACGGCGGCAAAGTTCTGGCCCGTATAGGCAGCCAGGTTGCCCACCGCGACGGTGTCGTTCGCCTGGTTCAGGAAGCCAGCATTGGAGCCCACAGCGACCGATCCCGAGCCCTGGTTGGAGAATCCGGCATAGTAGCCGATCGCGACTGCACCTGTGCCCTGGTTTGTATTTCCAGCCACGAAGCCCACTGCAGTGGCGCGCTCCTGCTGGCGCGTCTGGCCGGCTGCGTTTCCGACCGCCACGGAATACTGGGTCTGGTTCAGGTAGCCAGCATTCGCTCCGATGGCGACCGAGGTGGCTCCCTGGTTGCTTGCACCTGCGTTCAGTCCAATCGCGATGGAGCTGTTGCCCTGTCCAGACTGGCCCGCCTGGTATCCGACCGACACACCCCAGGTCGTCTGGCCTGTGGCGCCTGCCATGGCACCAATCGCAACAGAACCGAGACCCTGGCCATTGAGGCCGGCCCCGTTACCAATCGCAACGGCCTGTGTACTCTGACTCTGGAATCCCGCATTGAAGCCCATTGCGACCGCGCCAGTGCTCTGGATTGAGTAGCCGGCATCGTTTCCTATCGCGACCGAGTTGGCTCCCTGGCCGGTGTATCCCGCATCGGATCCAATCGAAATGGAGTTTGCCCCCTGGTTGTAGGCTCCTGAGTTGATGCCGAGGGCGATCGCGTTCGATCCCTGGCCCGTCTGACCAGCGTTCGTGCCGAGGGTGATGTTCGATTCTCCCACCGCCCACGTGTTTAGGGCAGGGCTCCAGTACAGATAGTTGCCCCAGGAGGTGCCCGAGGGGATGACCACGGGGGTGAGGCCGCCCACCGTCTCAATGTAGAACCAGGGGTAGCCACCAACAAGGGCGATGTCGGGGTCGGCTCCGAGGGACGCCACGTTCGAGTTGAGGATGACCCTGAAGGAGACCTGGGTGCTGGAGGCGGTCGTGAGGATTGCCTCGGCGATGGAGCCGGCCGCGGCGAGGGTGGACTCGGCGGGCGAGTACATGGCCTGCCACGAACCGATGTATGCGGAGGTGGAGTTGTTGTACCATTGGACGGCAAGGGATGCGGCGTTGGTCGTATAGTTGACACCGGGGACGGCGGCCCACAGCTTGTAGGTCTTGCCGGCGGCAAGGGTGATGGTGCCGGTAGAGGTGTCGAGGGAGATGTCAGTGCCGGCCGAAACATCGGTCTGGGTGAAGACGACCTGGGATCCGGCGGTGATGCCGGTGGTCTGGGCGGCGGAGCGGGAGCCCCTCATGTAATTGGCCGTGAAGGCCTGGGTGGGGGAGAAGCCGGCGATGGTCTGGATGTCGCACCAGGGGTAGCCGCCTCCGAGAGGGAAGTCGGGGTCGCCTCCAAGGGAGGAGACGGAGCCTGCGTAGAGGACGCGGAAGGAGACGGTGGTGACGACGGAGGTGGTGATGATGGCGGTGGCGACCGATCCGGCCGCGGCGAGGGAGGGGTCGGAGGGCGCGTACATGCCCTGGTAGGCGCCGATGAAAGAGGAGGAGGTCTCGTTGTACCACTGCATGGCGAGGGAGGCGGAGTTGGTGGTGTAATTGATGCCGGGGACCGCGCCGACGAGGCGGTAGGTCTTGCCGGCGGCGAGGGTGATGACGCCTGTGGTGGTGTTGACGGAGATGTCGGAGCCGCTGGTGGAGTCGGACTGGGTGAAGACGACCCTGTCGTTGGCCGCGACGGGGGTCTGCACCGCGACGCGCGAAGCGCGTAGCCAGCTGGTGGTGACGTTACCACCGCCACCGCCGGAGCCGCCTCCATCGCCGGTGCCGTAGTTGACCTCTCCGGTGGTGGTGTCGTAGGTGAGGAAGTACTGGCCGGAGAAGTTGGGCCCGGAGATGGGCTTGATGAAGAGGCCGGAGGCGGCGGGGTTGAGGCCGGTGGAGGAGTCGGCGTTGATGACGATGGCGTTCTTGGGGAGGGAGGCCTCGCCTGCCCTGGGGCCGATGGCGACGGAGTCCTGGCCCTGGAGGGAGGCGCCTGCCTGGTAACCGATGGCGACGGCGCCGGTGCCCTGCCCTGTCTGACCAGCTGCGAAGCCGAGCGCAACGGAGTACACATTCTGGCCCGTGGAGCCTGCGGTGGAGCCGATGGCGATGGCGCCCGTGCCCTGGCCGTTGAAGCCGGCCTGGAAGCCCGACGCGACCGCGTACGGCGAGTAGATGAACGAGCTCATTTTATCTTCCCGGGGGACGTACGAAAAATTCCAACTTGGGGGCAAGGTGGAATTCTTTACTGGGCGCACTTCAGAACGCGAAGCTGTGTCGTGGTGGTGCAGGCGTCGGCCAAGGCGGTGATGTCCCTGAGGCGCTGCTTTTCGGCGACAATGTCCGCAGTGGAGGCGCCGGTCTACATGGCACGAATCCCCTCCATCCAGAGCTTGAAGCACAGGGATGCGGGAGATGCGGAGGTTCTGTTTCGCTTCTGTCTTGGCATTAGCGTGCAAGTTGAGAACGTGTGCTTGTTGATTCTACACGCGCGTAAAAATCCAAGAGGTAGGTCCAGTTGGATTTTTCAGATGGTTAAACGGTGGTGCTGCTGGTGGCAGCAGCAACAGGGTACTTGACAAGCTGACCCTGAATCAGGGCGCATTCACCTGCACATCCGTATTCGGGACTGGGTGGGGTGCGACCCCCGTGGATGAACGTCTTGGTAATGCGGTCATAGAGGTACGCCACAACCTCGTTGGAGCAGTAGGGGCAGATGTGTCCGGCCTCGAGAAAGTCAATATCTGTATCTGACATTTATCATACGGTCGCGTAAAGCAAGGTGATATTCATGGTTGAGTTTGTTGAACTGCCGTTAAAGCTTTGTTGTTTGCAGCGGATCACATCACCTGCCGCGACGAAGCCAGTGTATGAGACAGAGTCTTCATAGTTATTTGATTTTGCCGCGGTCGCCAACACGTTGTCCCCCGTCACCTGGGAGATGTAGGTACCTGCTGAGGTGTTTTTGTCAATCCACAAGGTTGCACCTGTAGTCATGTTGTAAATGTTAAAGACGAATGCGTACACGCCGGAGACATTGATTGTAAACGAGTCGCCGTTTGTACCGTCCGAAGAATATGTCATATAGCCGGTAAGGTTGTTTGCAACAAGTGTTGTCCACCTACATGCGTACAAATTTGACGGTGTTGCAAAGTTTGACCTACGATAATCCTTCCTTGACATGTAGAAAATGTTGTTTGCATAAATATTATTAGTGGAAGTGACATTACCGTTGACACTCAAGCGTTCGGATGGTGTTGTAGTTCCGATACCAACATTTCCACCATAAGCAGCAAGAGCCACATCGCGCTTGACCGTAAAGTTGGTGTCATACGCCTCAATGGATGCAAAAGCACCGTTGGCCGTTGAGATGTTGACAACGGTGTCGTTGGCAGTGGAGGTGACTGCCAAACTTCCGGAGGAGGTGACGTACGAGTTGGCCGTGGCCTGCACTGCGTTGGTGGCCTTGTCGTACAGGAGGAAATAGTTGGCGGACGACTGGTCATTGATGGGCCTGACGTACAGTCCGGACGCTGCGGGGTTGAGCTCCGTGACGGAGGCGTTGAGGACAATGGCGTTCTGAGGAAGGTTGTTGGAGCCTGCATTGGGGCCGAGGGCGACCGAGTACTGGCCCTGGCCCGTGTGGCCGGCGCGGAATCCGAGCGCCACAGCGCCCGTGCCCTGTCGGGTGTGGCCAGCAAAGGCTCCGGCAGCCACGGCCCTCGCGTTCTGACCCGTGAAGGCGGTCGAGTTTCCGACCGCGACCGCGTTCTCGCCCTGCTCAAGGAAGCCAGAGTAGAAGCCGACGGCGACCGACCCGGTACCCTGGTTGGTGTTTCCGGCCACAAAGCCCATGGCGACCGCGCGCTCCTGCTGACGGGTCTGGGCTGCAGCATTTCCGACGGCGACGGAGTACTGGGTCTGGTTGAGGTAACCTGCATTGGCGCCGATGGCGACGGACGTGGTGCCCTGGCCGGTGGCTCCAGCATTGAGTCCGATGGCGATGGCGTTGGCGCCCTGGCCTGTCTGGCCGGCTCTGAAGCCGATTGCGACAGCGTTGGCGCCCTGGCCCAGGTAGCCTGCATTGGCGCCGATGGCGACGGACGTGGTGCCCTGGCCGGTGGCTCCAGCATTGAGTCCGATGGCGACGGCGTTCGCGCTCTGGCCCGTCTGGCCTGCCCTGAAGCCGATTGCGACAGCGTTCGCGCCCTGGTCAGTGGCGCCCGCGTTGCCGCCGAGCTGGACCTTGTCCGACCCGACGAGCCACTCAGTAGTGGGCGCGCTCCAGTAGAGGTAGTCGCCCGTCAGGGTGCCTGCCGTGAGCACGCCCGCCTGGACGGGGGCCTTGCCCGACAGCACCTCCACGTAGAACCAGGGGTAGCCGCCGCCGGCCGCAAAGTCGGGGTTGCCGCCCAGAGACAGGGCATTCGAGTTGTACAGCACCTTGAATGACACATCGGTCGAGACGGAGGTGGTGATGACCGCCTCGGCGACGGAGCCGGCCGCGGCGAGCGAAGGGTCGGAGGGCGAGTACAGCCCCTGGTAGGCGCCGATGTAGGCGGCCGAGGTCTCGTTGTACCACTGCAGGGCGAGGCGGACCGCGTTCGTGCTGAAGTTGGCAGAGGGGACGGCGGCCATCAGGCGGTAGGTCATACCGGCGGCCAGGGTGAGCACGCCGGTGGTCGTGTTGAGGGCGATGTCTGTTCCGAAGAAGGAGTCCGTCTGGGTGAAGACGACCTTGTCGCCGGCCGCGATGTTCGTGGTCTGAGAGGCCGACCTGGAGCCGCGCATGTAGGAGGCGAGGACGCTGGAGCCCGTGGGGCCGGTGACTCCGGCCTCACCAGCGGGTCCGGTGGGTCCGGTGGAACCTTGGCCTCCGGCAGGGCCGGTGGCTCCTGAAGGGCCTGCAGGGCCGGTGGGTCCAGTGCTACCAAGTCCCAATGCGGTGGAATACCTGATCTCGTTGGTTCCGGTATTGTAGACGAGGAAGTTGGCGGAGGAAGTGGTTGCGTTCAGGGGGGCGATATAGAGACCACCGGAGCCTGCGTTCAGAGCGGCAGAGGAGACGGCGTTGATGACGATGGAGTTGGGTGCCTGGTTGAGCTGGCCGGCGCGGTTGCCGATAGCGACGGCGGCGTCGCCCTGGCTGAACTCGCCTGCCTGGCTGCCGATAGCGACCGTGTTCGACCCGATGCCTCCGTTGCGTCCGGCAAAGTAGCCGATGGCGACGTTGCCTGTGCAGTTACCTCCGTTGAAGCCTGCATTGTTACCGATCGCGATGGAGTTGGGCGTCTGGAAGTTGTAACCTGCATAGTAGCCGATGGCGATGGAGCCTGAGCTCTGGTACTGGAAGCCTGCGTTGTCTCCAATGGCAATACCGCCGGACCCTTGGACCTGGTTGCCTGCGTTGCGTCCCAAGGCGATGGCGCCCTCCACCTGGGTGGTCTGGCCCGCGTTCTCGCCGAGGGAGATGGACTTGCTTCCGACGACCCAGGCGTTGGTGCTCGAGTTCCAGTAGATGTAGTCTCCGTAGTTCACTCCGGTGGCCGAGATGAGGCCCGTGGGTCCGGTGGCTCCCCGCGCTCCGGTCGCTCCTGCTGCTCCGGTGGCACCGGTGGCTCCCTGCGCTCCGGCGGGACCGGTTGATCCTGTCGGTCCTGTTGAGCCGGTTGAGCCGGTGGATCCAGTTGGTCCGGTAGCTCCAGTACGTCCAGTGGAACCAGTGGGGCCGGTAGAACCAGTTGAGCCCTGGGGTCCGGTGGGACCGGTCGAACCTATGGCGGATGCAGTGGAATAGCTAATCTCCCATGTGCTTGTGTTGTAAACGAGGAAGTTGTTGGTAGCCGCGGAGGAGTTGATGGGGCGAACGAAGAAACCTGCGGACGTGGGCGTGAGATTGTATCCTGCACTGAGAGCAATGGAATTTGCGGGTGCGTTGAAATAGGAGGCCCCTGCTCCAATAGCAACTGCATAATCTCCAAGACCGTTGAAACCTGCCAGGTTTCCGATGGCGACCGAGGAGAGACCTTGGTTGTTGAATCCTGCTTCCCTACCGATGGCAACCGCACCTAATTTTTGCTGCGAACCACCGGCCCTGAAACCTATACCGACACCGTAATCCGCCTGCAAAGCTGATCCTGCAAGCGAACCTACTGCAACGGCGCTGTAACCCTGGCCGAAGCTTCCTGCATAGTAGCCGACTGCTGTCGCTCCGGTTCCCTGGGTATTGTTCGCAGCCAACGGGCCGACTGCAACTGCAGTGTCGCCCTGATTGTAATTACCGGCTCTGTATCCGATAGCTACAGTTCCCGTGACATTCACCTGTCCAGTTTGTCCTGCATTTCCTCCAAGGTTGACGTACTGAGATCCGACCTCCCACTTGGACGTATCGGGGTTCCAGTACAGGTAGTCGCCGTACAACACTCCAGTGGCACTAATCGATCCCGTACCGGCGGGGCCTGTGGGCCCAATCATACCCGGTGCTCCGGTGGGTCCGGTGAAGCCCCGCGCTCCCGTGGCTCCGGTGGCGCCAGTAGCTCCCGTGCGTCCGGTGGAGCCGGTAGCGCCAGTGGCGCCCTGCGCTCCGTTCGATCCTGCGGGTCCGGTGGGTCCGGTGGCACCCGGGCTTCCGTCCGCACCGGTGGGGCCGGCAGGGCCGGGGGTACCGACGGCTCCGGCCACGTTGATCTCCCACTGGGAGTAGGTGCCGCTGCCGACAGCGCGTGTGGGGGTGAAGACGATCTCGCCGGTGGCGGGGTTGTACGAGTCGACCTCGCCCTGCATGAAGTTGTTGGTGTCGTACGAGACAAGGATTTCCTGGTTGATGGAGTAGGCGAGGCCGGTGGCCGCAAAGACGGAGAGGGGCACGCCCGTCTGGATGGTGAGGGTGGTGGTGGACGTGGTGGAATACTTGTCTCCGGGGGCACCCTGGGGGCCCTGAGTACCGGTGGGTCCGGTGGCTCCGATGACGGCGGCTGAGGAGAACTTGATCTCCTTGCTGCCGGTGTCGTAGACGAGGAAGTTGGAGGTGGAGGTGGTCTGGTTGAGGGGGGCCACGTAGAAGCCGCCGGAGCTTGCGTTGAGGTCGGTCGTCTGGGCGTTGAGGATGATGGAGTTCCTGGACTGCTGCATGTTACCGGCGCCGGGTCCGATGGCGACGGCGAAGCTGCCCTGCTGGAACCAGCCGGCGTAGGAGCCGATGGCGACGGAGCCGGTGCCCTGGGCGTTCCAGCCGGCGTCCCTTCCGATGGCGACGGCTCCGCTGCCCTGTTGAGTAGATGCGGTGTTGGGGCCGATGGCGACCGCGTTTTGTCCCTGCGTGTTGCCTCCAGCACTGCTGCCGATGGCGACAGCGTACTGGCCCTGGAAGTTCGATGCAGCACTATCACCAACAGCGACAGCACCGAGTCCCTGCACCTTGTTACCGGCAATGTTTCCGATGGCGACGGCACCCTGAAGCTGGCCGGTATTAGCCGCTCTCCTGCCGATGGCGACGGCCTGCGCGGCCTGTCCCATCTCACCGGCATACTCTCCGATGGCGACAGAGCTCACGCCCTGGATGCTCCTTCCTGCGTACTGGCCGATGGCGACCGAGTAGAACCTCTGCTCTGACTGGCCTGCGTTCAAGCCGATGGCGACCGCCTGTCCCGCCTGGTTGGTCTGGCCTGCGTTGGGGCCAATGGCGACCGCCTGTGTCGATTGGTTCCAGTTGCCTGCATTGTTTCCGATGGCGACCGCATCGCCCTGCTGGTTGTTCTGGCCCGCATTGGATCCCAGGTGGACCGAGCCGGAGCCGGCCTGCCATGTGGCCGTGTTATTGTCCCAGTATGCGTAGTCCGAGTAAGAGACTCCGGTTGCGGAGATGAGGCCGGACGGACCTGTCACTCCCTGGGCTCCCGTCGGGCCGACAGGGCCGGTCGCTCCAGTAGAACCAGTAGAACCAGTAGGGCCAGTGGCACCCGTTGCTCCGGTAGGACCAGTAGCTCCGGTTGCTCCGGTGGGGCCGGTCGCTCCGGTGGGACCAGTAGCTCCGGTGGATCCGGTAGGACCAGTAGATCCTGTAGAACCAGTTGGTCCGGTGGGTCCTGTCGAACCCGTCGATCCGGTAGGGCCAGTTGCTCCTGTGGGCCCGGAGTCCTTTGGCATCCAGACGAGGACGTTGGAGCTGTCCTTTCCAAGGATCTGGTCGGCCGAGCCGGAGTCGCCGTTGACGGTGATGTCGGACGGGGTGATGGTGATGTTCTTGCTGGTGTTCAGGTCCGAATAGCTGATACTACCCAGGGCCATCTCCAGACGGAGGTTGTTGTCAAGTGGGTCGTACACGGTCATGCTGCCAAGGTTGGGATTCATGTCGATGAAGAGCTCGTCGGCCACGGTCTTGACCGTCACGGCATCCACAAAGGTTGGATTGCTCATGGTGGTGGTGTAGTTGACCTCCTTGAGGGTGGGCTCGTACGTTGCAAAATAGGTTCCCTGTTGCAGCTGGCGGACGGGGGCGACGAAGAAACCTCCGGTTGTGGAGTTGAGGACAGCGCTCTGGGCGTTGAGGATGATGGAGTTGGGGGCGGTCTGGTTGAAGCCGGCGTTGTAGCCCAGGGCCATGGAGAACCTGCCCTGGTTGGACCGTCCAGCATTGAAGCCGATGGCGACGGCGCCCGTACCCTGCACGTTCCTTCCTGCCTCGTTACCGATGGCGATGGAGTTGAGGCCCTGGTTGTCCCAGCCGCCAAGGCGACCGACGGCGATGGAGTTGTCCCCCTGGGCTGTCCTTCCTGCCCTGTCACCAAATGCGATCGACGAGATACCCTGGCCCTGGGACGCAGCAAAAGGACCGATGGCGATCGACGACTCGGACGAACCGGAGTAGCCTGCAATGTAGCCGATTGCAATGGCATTAGAAGCAAGATCCTGGTTTCCTGCACCGAGACCGATTGCGATGGACCTAAATTTCTGATTGAGTTCACCTGCCGTAGCGCCAATGGCGATTGCGTTGGACAACTGGCCTGTCTGACCTGCATTGAAGCCGATGGCGATGGACTCCTGTCCCTGGTTCTGTGAACCCGCATTCAGGCCGATGGCGATGGCGTTCTGCCCCTGACCGGTCTCACCTGCGTGGGAGCCGAGGTGGACTTCCGACCGCCCCACCTCCCAAAGTCCCGTGTTGGGGTCCCAGTACGTGTAGTCCGAGTAGTAGGTACCGGAAGCCGAGATATAGCCCGTGGGGCCGCGTGGGCCCGTGGGGCCGGTCTCACCTGTCGCACCCGTCGCACCTGTAGGACCGGTAGGACCCGTGGCACCAGTAGATCCTGTGGGACCGGTGGGGCCTGTGGCTCCGGTAGCTCCAGTAGAGCCGGTGGGGCCTGTGGCTCCCGTTGATCCCGTAGGGCCGGTAGCTCCAGTAGGGCCGGTAGGGCCGGTAGCTCCCGTCGACCCGGTGGCTCCGGTGGGGCCGAGAATGCGCCCTCCATAGTTCAGCCAGCCGTACACGTACTTGTTGACGACAACGAACTTTGTGTTGATGTAGGCGAGGACGCGGTCGCCGGCAAGGGTTCCGTCACTGTAGTCGGCCCGGAGGGTGGGGACCGTGTTGCCCGTCGAGTACACAGGAATCATGGCAAGGGAGTTTCCGACAAACCCTGAGGTTGGCGAGTCGCACCCGATGATACCTTTACTGCCCGCCACCCCTGACCCGAGAATTTCGGTGTTGTTGTAGACTGCGATGAGCTTGACACCGCTGAGGCAGACAGCGCTGTAGAAAATCAAGAACCCACTGAAGCAGGTGAACGAGTTATTCTGAACGATGAAGGTCATGTTGGCGCCTACGAGGTCGGCCTCGACCATCAGAAGACGCTGTACTCCGTTGAGGCCCGTGTTGTTGTTGTTGAGGATGGCAACCGTTCCGTTGGTGTAGTTGAAAGCAACGCCTCCCATCTGAATACATTGGGTGCCGTTGCTGGAAGCAGAGGAACCGGTAAAGGTGTTGTTGGCAATGATGGTTGTTCCTGTTGTTTTGGAGAGCACGATGTACCTGTGGCTCTCACCAGCTCCGGCAGGGGTGTAAACAAAAGTGCAGTTGGTGATCTGAATCTGTGCATTTGCGGATGCCACACCCGCTTCGTTCGTGCGAATTGTGCAGCTATCCACATAATTGGAAGTCGAAGTGGACTCCAAAAAGTTGAGGCATACTTCATTAGTAGAAGTACCCAAACTCTCAATTGTAATACCACTGATAAGTACGCCATTCACCAAGATATTGATGGTTGGCTGGTTGGACAAATTCAATGAAATTACGTTCGAAGGAGAGGTGGAAGTAAGCTGGATGGACTTATTGATGGTGAAAGTGGTTGTCAACGTAATATTCGTCGTTATTCTGATAATGTCACCTGATGTCGCGGCCGACATTGCAGAGTTGAGTTCCGCCTCCGATGCGCACAGGTACACGGTACCCGAATACGTGGGGATGGCCCTCACAGTAACTGCCGCCGGCGTGGACGCACCCTTTGTGTAGACCCATCCTGCGTCGGGTGAAACATCAGCGTACGAATCCATGGGGGAACCGAGCGTCTGAGAGGGCGCCCCTGTTCCTGCATAGAAAGAAACACCAGTAGGTCCTGTGGCTCCGGTTGATCCTGTGGGACCCGTAGCTCCTGTAGAACCGGTAGGGCCTGTAGCTCCGGTGGATCCGGTGGATCCGGTAGGGCCTGTAGCACCAGTATAACCGGTTGAACCAGTTGCACCCGTATAACCAGTTGGGCCAGTGGGACCCGTAGCACCGGTCGAACCGGTGGGGCCAGTGGCTCCAGTTGAACCGGTTGGACCAGTGCTTCCAGTGGGACCAGTAGCTCCGGTATAACCCGTGGGACCAGTAGCTCCGGTGGGGCCCGTAGCACCGGTCGAACCGGTGGGGCCAGTGGCTCCAGTTGAACCGGTTGGACCAGTGCTTCCAGTGGGACCAGTAGCTCCGGTATAACCCGTGGGACCAGTAGCTCCGGTGGGGCCCGTAGCACCGGTCGAACCGGTGGGGCCAGTGGCTCCAGTTGAACCGGTTGGACCAGTGCTTCCAGTGGGACCAGTAGCTCCGGTATAACCCGTAGCACCAGTAGAGCCAGTAGGACCAGTTGCACCAGTTGATCCGGTGGGACCCGTAGCACCAGTCGAACCGGTGGGACCCGTAGCACCGGTTGATCCTGTGGGACCCGTAGCACCAGTCGAACCAGTGGGTCCCGTTGCACCAGTAGAACCAGTGGGACCCGTAGCACCAGTGGATCCGGTGGGACCCGTTGCACCAGTAGAACCAGTGGGTCCCGTTGCACCAGTAGAACCAGTGGGTCCAGTTGCACCAGTTGATCCGGTGGGACCCGTAGCACCAGTGGATCCGGTGGGACCCGTAGCACCGGTTGATCCGGTGGGACCCGTAGCACCAGTAGAACCAGTGGGTCCCGTTGCACCAGTAGAACCAGTGGGACCCGTTGCTCCGGTTGATCCGGTGGGACCCGTAGCTCCAGTCGATCCTGTGGGACCCGTAGCACCAGTCGATCCGGTGGGACCCGTAGCTCCGGTTGATCCTGTGGGACCCGTTGATCCTGTACTTCCAGTTGAACCAGTAGGACCAGTAGGGCCCGTTGGACCAGTGCGACCAGTGCTTCCAGTGGGACCCGTGGCACCAGTTGATCCGGTAGGACCAGTGGGACCAGTGCTTCCTGTGGGACCCGTAGCACCAGTAGATCCGGTAGGACCAGTGGGGCCCGTTGGACCAGTGGGACCAGTGGGGCCGGTAGGGCCAGTAGGGCCAGTAGGACCGGTGGGGCCGCGGGGTCCGGTGGGGCCGCGGGGTCCGGTGGCACCGTCTCCCGTGCCGCCACCGCCGCCACCGCCGCCACCGGTGCCGCCTGCGGACCAGACGAGCGCGTTGAGGGTGGGGTCGTAGGTAAGTACGTTATTCACCGCGTCGGGTGCGGAGAGGATGGGATAGCCGATGATGGAGGAGGCCGAGACGGGCTCCCCGGAGGAGGTGCTGTAATTACGAACGATACCAGGTGCGGCGCCGAGCGGGCGGCGAGCACTGGGACCGAAGTACCAAGTAGAGCTCATTTATATTCTAACGGGGGTGGCCGAAATCAGTCGCGCCGAGTCGAGGGGGTATTTCCAACTGGTCTGACCCGGTTGGAAATAGAAAGAGTTAGTACTTGGCCTCGAGCTGGGCGAGGATGGCGTCGTTGCGCTCGACCCTGCGGATGAGGTCTTTGATGGCGCCGACCATCAGGGTGAGGAGGGGGGAGGTGTCGAGGGATCGGAAGTCGTCGTAGCCGTGGCCTGTGGAGGTGTGGACTGCCTTGGGGCAGACGGTCTCCACGTCCTGTGCGACCCAGCCGATGGACTGTTTCTTCGGCTGCTTGGGTACGGCGAGGGTGAATGTTTTGAGGGGGAGTCGTCGGACGGCGTCGGAGCATAGGGAGAGGTCTGCGTCCGTGATGTCCGTCTTCATCCTCTGGTCGGAGGTGACGGTCCAGAAGGCGGAGGTGGGCTTGGCCGCGTCGTCCGTGTCAAGGTACAGAGAGTTCCTTTCAAAATCGTTGAACACGGCCAAGTTCAATCTGGTGGGGAAGAGCCATATGTTGCGCGCGAACGAGACTTCATACGTGGAGAATTCATAGCCCAGGGCGAATCCGAATCCTGCGACGCCGCTGTTGATGGGCTTGACGGGTGCCGCGTAAAAAGCATTGTTCTGGTTGATCTGCACATTGTTCTGGATGGCGCAGATGGCGATGCCTCGGTTGGCTGTGCGGGCGAAGAGTGCGTTCGCGCCGATGCCTACCACGTAGGCCGCGGTCGAGGCGCACGAGCTGAGGAGGCAGGTCATGCCTTCATTGCGTCCGTAGATGGGCGACGAATGGGTTCCGAGGAAGGTGCCGTTGTTTGCGTTCAGGTTGTTTGCTGTTCTGTAGCCGATGCTGGTGTTGCCTGTCGTGGCCGCTGTCTGGCTCGCACCAGTTTCAAGCGTGTTACCTATCTGGGTGGTGAAGTTGCATGTGTAGGGTATGTTGACGTTGCCGATGAAGACGGAGCCCGACCCGGCGTTGGGGCAGGGGCCGATGGTGACGGACTCCACAACTGCAACGGAGGAGGCGGCGGAGGGCCCGATGGCTACGGCCGAGTTGCCGCACGACGTGGACCCGGCGAGCGCACCGATGCCGACGGCACGGAGGCCGCAATTAGACAACAAAGCGTTCCTTCCCACAGCGACCGTGTCTGTTCTGTATTGGCCGACGGCTGCGATGGAGGCGGCCTGGTCTCCAATAGCAACATTCGTCACGGAGGCGGATGCACTTGCGAAGGGTCCCATGGCCACCGCTCCATTACCGCCCTGATACAGGGCCTGGTGCCCGAGACCGACATTCATCGTGGCGCCGGGCGGGAAGGAGGAGGTGAAGCCTGCCTGGTACCCTGCAAGGACGGAAAACTCGGAGGCAGACCGCATGGCCGACTGGGCCCCCAGCGCCACACTCTGCGATCGCATGGCCGACTGACCAGCCTGGAGGCCCACAGCAACCGTGTTGGACGAGACGGGTCCCGGCGCGCCCGTGTACATGGCGAAGCGTCCGATGGCCACGGTATTGGCGGACGACCTGCTGTAAGAGGCACTCTGGCCGATGGCGACAGCGTCCGTGTTCAGCGCGGAGTAGCCTGCGTTCGCACCGATGGCCACGCACCCTGAGCCGCACTGCACAAAGGCGGACTGGTGCCCGATGGCGACACCGTCGATGCCCTGCGAGACGTGACCTGCGACGGCCCCGATGGCGACCGCGCCGGACGACTGGCCGAAGCCGCCGGACAGCATACCGATGGCGACCGCGCCCGACCCCTGGCCGGTGAAGCCTGCCATCACGCCGACGGCGACGGCCTGGGGAGCGGGGCGAAAGGTGGAGCCGGCCCTGGAGCCGATGGCGACCGACTCGGAGGAGGCCTGCGAGCCCGCGAGGCGGCCGATAAGGGTGGACTGTGCGCCATTGTTCGAGGCTGCACCTGCTTCGGTTCCGATGGAGACGCACGACTCCTGCTGTCCGCTGTAGTTGGACTGGAACCCAATCGCCACGGATTTTTGTGCCTGGGGGTTGACGCAGGACTCGACGCCGATGCTGACCGTCTCAATGCCCTGGCCGAAAGCTCCGCTGGCATAGCCCACGGCAATGGTGTCGAAGAAGGATGCGTTTCCGGAGTAGACGCCAAGCGCGACGGAGCGAGCGTTTCCGGGGCCGCCACAGCGGTACCCTATTCCGATGGAGTCCTCCTCCGAGTCGATACCAGATTCGGTTCCCATGGAGACGGTGTAGTCCTGCGCTCCGAGACCCGACTGATACCCCATGCGGACAGTATTCGTCCCGACATCCCATGAGCCAGAGTCCGTACTCCAGTAGAGGTACTCCGACCGGATGGAGCCGGTGACGGACACTGAGCTGAGGCTGCCCGCCGGGCCTGTTACGCCAGCACGGCCTGTAGGCCCGGCGGGGCCGGCAGGCCCGCGGAGTCCAGTGGGCCCGGTGGGTCCAGTGGTGTTGCCTGGGGCGCCGGTGGGGCCTCTGTCGCCCTGAGGTCCGGTAAGGCCTGCCGGACCGACGGTGCCCGGATGCCACACGAGACCGCCCGCCTGGTCGCTGAAGATGAGGAGTCCGCGGTCGACGGGCGGCGACACAACAGGGATGCCGCTCAAGGAGGGCGCGTTCATATTGTGGTTTTCCATTTATTGTTTAGCAAGGAGGGCGGCGATGCGGGCCTCCTGGTCGTCCACCTTCTTCATCAGCAGCTGCACGGCGCCAAAGGCATTCTTGTAGATCTCGTCCGGGTCGAGCGATTTGAAGTCAGAGTAGCCGTGCATCTCCCTCGTGCTCACCGATTTGGGCAGCACGCCCTCCACCTCCTGTGCGATCCAGCCGAGCACGTTTCGGTCGTTGACGTCCGGGTAGACGTCGTCCTTCCACCTGAACCGGCGGAGGCGGAGCGCCTTCGTAGTGTCGTAGCATGTCTGGAGGTTGGCGTCCTCAATGTTCTCCTTGACGCGCTCGTCGGAGGTCACGATCCAGGTGGAGGTGGTCGCCTTGGCCGCGCTGTCCGTGGCAAGATGGAGCGTGTAGGCAGGGGTTGGGACGCCGATGCCGAGCCTGCCAACGCTATCAAAGTAGAGGCCGGTCGCGTTGACTATTTCCGAGGCGTTGGTGAGGCCGAGGAGGTTGTTGGTGGCGGCGGTCGCCTGGCGCACGGGACGGACATAGAAGCCGGAAGCGGACGCATTAAGTGGCGTTCCCGATGCATTGATAACAATCGAGTTCGCGCTCTGGTTGGTCTCGCCTGCCTGGTATCCAATCGCGATCGAGTATGCGCCCTGCCTGAAGTTGCCGGCCCGGTAGCCCACTGCGCAAGCACCAAAGCCCTGCGTGTCCTGGCCCGCCTGCACGCCGGCCGCAAGCGCGTTCACGCCCTGCGCGCTCTCTCCCGCCTTGTAGCCGAGCGCGACCGCGAGGGCGCCCTGTCCGTTCGAGCCGGCACCTGCACCGATGGCGACGGCGTTCGATGCCTGGGAGGAGAAGCCTGCTGACGGCCCGATGGCGATGGACCCGGTGCCCTGCAGGGTGTATGCTGCGCTGTCTCCGATGGCGATGCTCGCCCTGCCCTGGTTGGAGTACCCGGACCTGTAGCCGATGGCGACCGACCCAGTGCCCTGTCCCGTGTAGCCTGCCTCCGCGCCGACCGCGATGGCCGACGGCTGCTGGAGGACGTTGCCTGCGCCCCTGCCCAATGCGACTGCGTCATCTCCCTGCTGGATGAAGCCGGCGTTCGTGCCGATGGCCACGGCGCTGGAGCCCTGCCCGCTGAAGCCGGCCTCGTAGCCGACGGCCACGGCGCTGGCGCCCTGCTGGAAGGAGCCCGCCTCGTAGCCGGCGGCGAAGGAGTAGTTGTTCTGCCTGTACTCGGCCGCATACGCTCCGAGTGCGACAGCACCCAGGCCCTGCGTGAGGCGGCCTGCACTGTTGCCGACCGCGACGGTGTTGTTGCCCTGCTGGTTCAATCCTGCGGCCGACCCGACGGCCACGGCGCTGACGCCCTGGCTCGAGTTGCCTGCATTCACTCCGACGGCGACGGCGTCGGCAGACTGGCCAAGGAAGCCGCTATAGCGGCCAACGGCGACCGCATTGCTCCTCTGATTCAAGAGGCCGGCGTAGGCGCCCACTGCGACGGCGCTGTCGCCCTGGCTCGACAGTCCGGCACTCGTACCCACCGCGACGGCGAACTGCGTCTGGCTGGTGCGGCCCGCCTGCTGGCCGATGGCGACGCAGTTCGCTCCCTGTGTGTTGTCCGCTGCCTGGTAGCCGATGGCGATGGCGGACGTCCTCTGGTTGGCCTGGCCTGCGAAGGCGCCGACCGCCACCGCCTGCTGCAGCTGGCCGCGGTAGCCCGCCTGGTAGCCGACAGCCACTGCATTCGTGGACTGGAGGGAGGCGCCGGCCTCCCTGCCCACTGCGACGGAGTTGGACCCCTGGCCCGTCTGGCCCGCCTGGTAGCCGACAGCGACGGTCGAGTCCGACTGGCCGGTCGCGCCCGCACGGACGCCGACAGCCACTCCGTAGAAATTCTGGAAGAACTCTCCCGCTCCAGCGCCCACGGCCACAGCGCTCGCGCTCTGTAGGACCCTACCAGCGCCCGCACCCATCGCGACCGAGTTGGCGCCCTGCTGTGTGCGGCCCGCCTCGAAGCCGACCGCGACGGAAAAGGCGTCCTGGGTGTCAGATCCCGCGGAGCGGCCGATCGCAACACTGCCCAGGCCCTGGCCCGACATGCCCGCCTCCAGGCCGATGGCAACCCCGGCGCCCACCTGGCCGAACTCGCCAGCATGCGAGCCCAGCGTGATCTGGGTACTGCCCACTTCCCAGCTGCTCGAGCCGGAATTCCAGTAGAGGTAGTCGCCAAAATTGGATCCGTTCACGGAAACCGTGCCCGACCTTCCCGTCGGACCCGCCGGGCCGAGTGGGCCCGTAGGTCCCGTGAATCCGGTCGGTCCATCCGGTCCGAGCGGGCCCGTGGATCCCGTATCCGACTGGCCGCGCGGGCCCGTCGGGCCCTGCTCACCCGTGGGACCGTTCTGTCCCGTCGGGCCCGTCGTCGGCAGCGTCCAAGCAAGGCCCGTCAGGCTCTCCATGTAGACCAGTGCCTGTCCGTCCTCCGGGGCCGACACCACCGGGATGCCCACCACGCGGGTCGCGTCCCCGGGCGGGGCGTAAATCTGTTGTACTCGAAGTCCCTTCATTTATTCCTTTCTTGTGGAGGCGTAGCACATCGTCGTCCTACGTCTCCCTTCCCTCACTACCTGTCCACATACCGGCTCAGCGGGCGCTCCGCCGGGTACGGGCCACGCAGCCCGCGCACCGTCCGACCCAGCGCCGTGCCCGGAGCACCCCTCGCCGGAGGGGTGTCGCCCTTCGACTCCACCTCCGTTTTGCAGGTCGCAATCAGAAAGTACACAGGCTCCCTCACCACGCCCCCTGGACTCTGCTGCACAATATTCCACAGAAAACCAGCCAACGTTGTCTGATACGACGGCGTGCCCGGTGGCAGCGGAATCGGCGCAATACGGGACTGCCCGCCGGGCGTCGGCAGCCGCTCACCCGGACCGTCCACCGTGTAGATCGTCATCGGGAGGGTGAACGAATCGCCAGACCGGAATCCTCCCGCCCCCAGAGGAAAGGTGTGCCTTCCGTACAGGGCTTGCACGCGCCCCCTGAAGGTCGATGGGTCCACGTTCATTTCATCGATCGTCGTGTGTGTTGGACCGTCCGGGCGCCTTCCCAGTGTACGCAGCCAATCGCCCCACGACTCTGCCCGGGCCACCTCCTCCGGCTCCAGCACAATATTGGAATGGCTCGGGAAGCCGAACAGGTTGTAGTTGTAGGGTGGGTTGAGCAGCCCATCAAACACCTCCACTGCCACATCGTCCACTTTGGGCATTTCGTGGAAGGAAACCACCCTGTCGACGACCTCGGACGGAAACCCCTTCGACCTCAGGGCCTCCACTATCTCCTCGGCTGTGGTCGGGCCGTTCTTGTACGCCTCGAACATGGCCCGCACCATCGGGGCGCCAAGCAGGGCAACGTCCCTCTCCAGCAGGATGACATCACTGGACGACACCGACATGCCGGCCTGCGTGAGTGTCACAAAATACACTCCCCCCACAAAGCGCTCCAAGATGCTGTCTGGCACGAACCGGTCCTTGTGATACGAACCATGCGTCGACACAAGGTAGTACTGCCCCACCTCCTCCCTCTTGGGCGAAACGCGAAACCCCGACTGCACGATCGACCGAAAGGTCGGGTTGCGCGTCGACATGCGGCCGATCTCCTCCTTCTCCCACTTCCTCAGCTGGCCCAGGCCCGAGTACGCTCGGAGGGTCAGGTACTGCGTCTTCTCCTTGTCCGGCAGTCGTCTATACTCGGCAAGGGGGGACGGCGGGGTAAGACTGCCCACGCGGCGCCTCCGTGAGGACGGGGCCTCCATGGTCTCAAGGGGAGTCTGCCTCTTCCTCGCGGTTCGCTGTGACATGACTTTATTCTGACGCCAGGGCTAATAAATGCTCCCCTCCAGCCTGCCCACCTTCTTCCTCCCCAACTTTGCGGCCGACACCCAGGCCGGCGGAAACGACCCCAAGATCGTCGGGTCCCCCGCCTTCAAGCAGCTCTTCAAGGACGGCGACCGCCTCATGAAAGAGCGCACCCCCTACACCGCCCAGATCCTCACCTGGTACCGCATCCTCGACTCCGGCGCGCCCGCCGCCTTCGTCCTCCACCCCGACGCCTCCGTCCCAAGGGATTTCTACCACCGGGCCGACTCCATCGCCGCCTCCTCACAGCTCCTGTCCGCCGGCTTCGACCACTGGGACCTCTGGCTCTTCAACCAGGACTCCGACATCCTCGAGGTAGCACCCGCCTCCCCCCTCGGCGTCAACGTGGTGTACGCCTTCCGCGGCATGTACGCCTACCTCATCACGCGCGGCGCCATCCTCCGCCTCCTCCCCCACATGCTCCCCTTCAACTCGCCCGTCGACCAGAAGGTCTCCTACGCCACCCGCGCCTACGACATCAAGGTCGTCCACTCCCGCTCCCTCACCGCCCGCGCTCCCCCCACCGTCGAGGGCTACGCCAACACCTCCTCCTCAACCGAGGACGAGCTCAAGGTCTCGACCCCCGATTCCTACTTTGGCTACCAGATGGCCACCATCGGCGTCGCCGTCCTGCTCGGCCTCTTCTTCAACCGGGAGCTCATCATGAGCAAACTGAACCCGCCCCCGCCCACCGGCCCTCCCGCCTCCTGAGCATGTCCGACGCAGCCTTCCTTTCCATCGCCTGCTGTTTCCTCGCCTGCTACTACGGGGCCATCGCGACCGAGATCTTGGCCTGCTCGTGCTCGTGCTCCTGCGCGCCACGTCGCCGGTTCGCCGTCGCCCCCTCCCCCTCTCCATCCGTCCAAACCATGGAGGACCCTGTTCCTCCCCCGCCCACGGAGCCGAAACGGGCGTGGATCGTGGTCGAGAGCGCCGACGGCTCCCCCATGGTCGCGATTGCAGAGGGGCGCGTGGAGGCTTAAGCATACACCAACCCGTAAAAAAGTAGTATGCTTGCCTACCTTCTCATTGCTGCCGCGAATGTGCCCCTCGCCTCCCTCTATGGGCCGGAGCTGTACGCCATCGTCACCGGGTCGATGATGGTCACCTGGTTTGTGCTGGGCCTCAGAGAATAAAAGAGACGATGACGGACCCCGTGCCCCGCATCATCCACCAGCTGTGGAAGACGGCCGACGTCCCCGAGCAGTTCAAAAAGTCCACGCAGGCCTGGCGCGACCTCCACCCGGAGTACAGGTACATTTTGTGGACCGACGAAAGCATGCGGGCGCACGTACAGGCCAAGCACCCCGACCTCCTCCAAAAGTACGACGCCTTCGAGTACAACATCCAGAGGGCCGACTTCTTCCGCCCCATCATCCTCAAGGATTTTGGCGGCATCTACAGCGACCTCGACCTCTACCCCCAGAAGAGCCTTGAGCCCTACCTGGCCGAGTGCGACCGCTCCCCCACCCGCGTCTTTCTCGTCGACAGCCCCGTCGTCGGCAGCGCCATCAATAGCTTTATGATTTCCAAGCCTGGATCACCCTTCTGGGATTTGGTCCTCTCGCTCACCCGAACCAGCGCCCCGTGGTATGCCCTGACGAAGCACCTCAAGGTGATGACCACGACCGGCCCCATCGTCCTGCAGCAGGCCGTCAACCTCTCCAGGGAGCCTATCACCTTCTTGCCCAAGTCGCTGTTCAACGCATACGGCATGGGGGAGGACTGCAACGTCCAGAAGCCCGACGTCGTCATGCGGTGCACCAACACGGAGAGCACATGGGCCTCCGCCGACACCTGGTTCTGGACCCTCTTCTGGCGCTACCCCCAGACCTTCTCGGTCCTTGCCCTCCTTTTCCTCGTGGCCGTGGTCGCGGCCATCACCTACTTTGCCAAGAGCTGTCCCCCCTGCCGCCGCCTCTCTTCACGCAAATAATTTTTCAAACGGCACTTCTGGTTTGGAAAAACGTTTTTACTTATTGGCCCGCACGCAGCGGCGGATGTAGCGGTGGTGCTCCACCACGAGGTCAATGTCGAGCGTTTGGGCCGCATTCAGCAGAGTCTCGAGCGCATCCAAGTCGACGTTGCCGCGCTTCTTGGTGGGGGCGGGCGGAAGTTGACCGACAGCTTCCTCTGTGGGGGTCTCGTAGCCCTCAGCGTCCGAATACATCTCGGTAGGGGTACGAGGGGTGCCGGGTTCGTCTTCGTCGTCCGAGATGACAATGACCTCGGGCTCTTTCGTCGCCTCGACGGCTGCCGTGGCCTTGCGACGAGGTGGGGTGGAGGGGGAATAGATGTAGTCGTCCTCCTGAAAGATTAAGGGGAGGGCAAAGTGAAAGATTAAGGGGAGAACAAAGTGAAAGATTAAGGGGAGGGCAAAGTGAAAGATAAAAATTCTCACGCCAGCGTAAATTTCGTCAAGTTCCTCCTCAGCATAGGGGTTGGGGGAAGAAAGAGGGGAGGCGGTATCAATAGAATTGTCGTAATTGTTCTCCATTTTGTAGGTTTGATGCTGGGGTGGACGTGGGCCCAGAGGGTGCCTCACTTTTTCGAGCGCGAGCCGAAAATTTCTTGTCGAAAAAATCCAAAAATAGGAATCAGAAGTTGATTCTTGACAATCTACAATTAAATCCTATTTTTGAATTTTTTTCGACAAGAATTTTTCGGGTCACAAAAAGTGAGGCACCCTCTGGGCTCACGTCCACCCCAGCATCAAAAAAACTCTCAAGGAGAAAAATGGTGAATTGAAATCTTTCTTCAAATATTTAATCTATGTTATTTCATATCCATTTTGTGTCATTCCCTTATTTGTAAACTCTTCGATTTCCTATTTTTAGAACTCTTCGATCCCTGTTTTCGATCCTATTTTTAGAACTCTTCGAGTGTGCCACATTTTTCTAATTTGGAATGTCTTCGACCCCGTTTTTATAAATAGAATTTCGTCCCCGACAACGTTTTCGAGTCCTTCACCACCGGCTCCTTCACTGCCCTGCACAATTCTCTGTCCGCCGACGATTTTGAGCGTATTGGGATCCGCTACGCAGAGCAAACTGTCGACCTGCAGCTGTCTCTTGCCCACGAGATCACGAACACCGCATTCACCATCAGGATGCAGCTCACCGGGAAGTTTACCCACACTGACGGGTTCTACAACGTGACCGTTTCCGTCACCAAATTTGACGCAATCGCTTCCAACAAGCAGGTCGCCTTCCGCCTGGTCTCTGAGCTTTGCGACTCCCAGGTGAAGGACAGTCTCCGGGGCACCATCATCGCACGTTTCTCCAAGGCAATCACCACCCTCTTCAGGGCGGAGATTATCAAGTCCCTTGCAGCTGTCGAAGCCGAGCCCGAGCACGTCCAGGAGGCGCTGGAGGACGAGCCCGAGGAGATTGTTCAGGTCCGCACCCCCGACTTCATCGATTCCGAAGAGGATTCTTCGGACGATTCCGAGGAGGAAGACGAACCCCAGAGCCCCGAATTGTCCGATGACGAGGAGCACGCCCCGCCCTCCGCCCCGGCCCCCGTCCGCAAGCGCCGTTTCGAGGACGTCAACACCCTCGAGAACTTGGTTGACGCGGCCGACAGGCTCAACGCCGACCTGGTGGTGGAGCACCGCCGATCCATCCGCAAGTGCAAGAGGCCTGCCCAGTAAGCTGTAAAATTGTCTCTTTTTCACGCGAAATTGTCAACCGTTTTTTTTGTTGAAAGAAATGCCCACCTCGTCTCCCCGTTCCGCCACGCCCGATTCCATTGAGGCCCTGGAGAAGAAGACCATCCCCCAGCTCAAGGCCATCGCCAAGCGCAATGGCTTCGACCTGAAGTCCACCCTCACCAAGAAGGAGATCGTCCGCACCATCGCCCAGGTCATCGGTCTGGCCCCCTACACCCCTTCCGTCGTCACCCGCCTCGGCAAGAACAGCCGCCCCAAGATCAGCAAGAAGAAGCTGGCCGATGTCACCAAGCAGCTCGGCTTCAAGCGCTCTTCGTCCTCCTCTCGCCGCTCCCGTGGCTCGTCCCAGCGCAGGGAACTTGAGGAGGCCGCCCTCCGCCTCGTCATCGCCAACAACCCCCTTGGTGCCGGTGGCAGGAAGCGCAAGGTGAACAAGAAGGAGGTCAACGAGGCCGCCCTCAACCTGGCGATTGTCATGAACCCCATGTCCAAGACCAAGGCAAAGGCCGTCCGCCGCCTCGGCAAGTAAGCCCGCCATTCCGCATTTTCCACAGGTGCTTTGGAAAATAAACCATGGTCTGCTCGACCTCCCTGATTCTTGCGTTCGGCCTCCTCGGGGCCAGTGTCGCCACCTCCCTGTCATCGCGGTCCCTTGCCCTGAAGAGCGAGTTCGCCCGCACCCTGTCCGACGACCAGCGCAGGGCCTACATCGAGATCATCGACGAGAGGATGACCCTGTACATGCAGGGCCTCGCCGTCGGCCTGATCGCCGGCGCCCTCTACATCACAATGCTGCCCCCCGCACAGCGGACCGCCTCACCCGCCGTCCTCGGCGCCTTTGCCCTCATCACCCTTGGGGTGCAGTACCTCTACTACATGCTGTCGCCCAAGACCAAGTGGATGCTCAACATCGTCAAGACCGAGGAGCAGACGAAGAAATGGCTTGAGATCTACAGGTACATGTCGACCCGCTGGTTCAGCGGCATGGCCATGGGCTTGGCCGGCGCCCTTGTCGGATGCTACGGTTGCCTCCGCAAATAAAGGATGTCGGCTCCAAACTTTGTGCTACCCCTCATGACGCTCGTCGTCCTCGTGTGGGCCCTGCAGACCCTCATCTCCATCAACCACAACCTGCTCGCCCTTCGCCACCTTCTGGCCGCCAGGCCCGTGACCGCCGCGCCCGCCGCCGTCAAGGTGACCGAGCCCTTCCGGATGCTCGCCGCCGACCCCGCACCCATCCAGAGGAAGCAGATCAACACCGGGTATACCTCGTACGACAGCCTGCCCCAGGAGGACGGAGGAGGCCTGACCTTCAACGACGCCCAGACGGCGAGGGGCGGGTGGACGGGCCGCGCCCGCATCCCTCCGGGACCGGCCGGGATCGACATGTCCGAGTTCATCCGGGACTAACGATTTTCACAATGCGGATGCATTATGAATCGAAACAAAACATGGACGCGGACGTCAAAAAGTACCTCGAGGCCAAGCGCCTCCTCTCCGAGCTGGAGGCCAAGGTCGCCAAGTACAGGGGGCGCATCCTGGAGGAGATGAAGGCCAAGGGCGCCACCAGGCTGGCCACTCCGGACTACAAGATCGCCATCCGGAAGATGGAGGCCGAGCACATCCGGAGGGCCGATGTGCCGGTCGACCTGTGGGCCCGCTACGCCCGCCCGTCCGTCTCGGAGCAGCTCGTGGTGACGGAGGCCAAGACGGAGTCTAAGAGGCAGGTCCGGGCCGACAAATAAAAAACAATGCGCGTGGTGGCCTCCCTAACGACAAGCCCTACCCGCATCCACAAGCTGGCTCCCACCCTTATGAGCCTCGAGCTGCAGACCCGCCATCTGGACCGTATCGTCCTCAACCTGCCACTGGTGTTCTCGCGGACGGGGGAGGCGTACTCGGTCCCGGAGTGGATTGAGCGCAACCACCCCCGCGTGCTCATCAATAGGGTGCCGGTGGACTACGGCCCGGCGACAAAGCTGATCCCGACGTTGATGCTGGAAAAAGATGCGTACATCCTGGTGGTGGACGACGACCAGAGGTACGACCGCCACCTTGTGGAGCGGTACCTGGCGGCTGCGTCGCCCACGCGGGCGGTGTGCCAGGCCGGTATTCTCAAGGACCTCACCACCTCAAAACGGCAGAGCGAGGTGGAGGTGTTTGAGGCGTACGGCGGGGTCCTTCTGCATACGAGCATGTTCGGGCCGGACTTTCTCCCCTACATGGAGGTAGTGTGTGCGGACCCCGTCGCCCGGATCTGCGACGACCTGACGATGTCGCTGTACCTGAGGCGGAGGCGGGGTGTGACCATCCAGATGTACGCGGACAGGGAGGTGAACGGGACGCAGCACTGGCTCAAGGGCAATGTGCTGCAGCATGGGCAGGGGGCGGACGCCCTGTTCCGGCAGGGCGACACGCTCACCAGGTACCGCCAGGTGAGGCCGATGGTGGAGGCCCTTCTGGCCGGAGGAGGGTGAAGGCGAGGGAGACGGGGAGGAAGGCGCGGTGGCGCCGGCGGAGGACGGCGTGGTGGACGAAGGAGGCGGTGACGGCCCATGCGATCGCGGAGGCGGAGTAGGACACGAGGTACGGGGTGATGAGCATGGGTTGGTGGACGGGGACCGCAAGGTTTAAAGATGATTTGGGGAGGGGTAAAGAGAGATGGCAAGTTCATCATCGACCGAAGGCAGGTACGCCGTCCTGCAGGAGACCAACGGCAAGGAGTTTGAGAGCTGGCTCTACTTTATCAAGTACGAGGGCAACGAGGAGGCGCTGGCCCACCTTCAGAAGCAGCTGAACCAGGTGGACTGGTATGTCCTCGACGACCTGTCCACCTTTGACCTCGAGCTGGAAAACCTGGTGTCGGAGCGCACCGCCAAGGAGATGACCAAGGTCATCCTGAACCACGTGCAGCCCCACCGCAAGTTTGACGGCAAGCTGAAGGTTGTCGACCTCGGCTTCCGCTCCAAGGACAGCAACGACAAGCGCATTGTCCGCGTGTTCAAGAAGCTGGGCATCGGCATGATTGCGGACTACGCCGACGAGGAGGACCTGCCCACCGATGACGAGTACGAGACCGAGTCCTCGGGGGACGAGACCGGCGAGTCCTCCGGTACCGAGTACGAGTACGACATCTCCGACGACGAGACCTCTGAGGAGGAGCCCGAGGAGAAGCCCAAGTCAAAGGAGTCGAAGGGCAAGGGAAAGGGTGACGAGAAGGAAAGGGACAAGGGCAAAGGGAAGGAGGTTCTACCGCCCGCCCCCAAAGGCCCCACGAGGGAGATGATTGAGCGCATCAAGGCGGAGGCCAAGGCGAAGAAGGACCGCCGCCACTAACGAATTTCCAAATTGCGCTGCAGCTTGGAAATAGGGCGTCGCACAGTATGAATAAAAAATGGCCGCGATTTCGAGGGAAGCGTGGCTTGCTATGCTTGCCGGTGTGGTGCTTGGCCTGATGCTTGCTGTGCGGAGGCTGAGGAAGACGCAGGGCTACAGATATACCGGACAGGTGAGGGACGCTCCCATCCGGTGGATCGACCCGGAGCACCCACCCCAGCATTCCGAGCTGGGCGGGCTGGTGCGGAGGAGGGATCCGAAGGCGACGCTGGTGCACATGATCTACCTGCCGTGGGACAGGGACGGTCGTCTCAAGGACGATGAGGACGACTTTGACCACGCCTTCGCCATCAAGTTTGAGAAGAGGGTGGCCGAGCTGAACTCGACCCCTGGCGAGCGGTTTGAGGTGAGGCTGTGGAAGCGGGGCGACCTGGAGCGGTTCAGCGAGATGTGGTGCCCCGGCCTGTGGGGCCAGCTGGTGGCAAAGGTCGGCAGGGAGAGGAACCATCCGGTGATGCTGGTGGACTTTTACAGGTGGCTGGTGGTGTACTGTTACGGCGGCATTTACTGGCAGTATCAGAGCGAGCTGGTGGGGCAGACGAGGATGTCGGCCTTCCTGCCGTCGGACCCGAGGAGGCAGGAGGTGAAGCTGTTTACGGAGACAATCCTGACGGAGGAGGAGGGCAGGGAGAACGGCCAGAAGTATCCGATCCGCGGGGGCGAGCCGGAGGAGGAGCTGCGCATCTACACGTCCATCTTTTACGCGCCGGCGGAGCACCCGTTCGTCGCCCTGATGCTGGACGAGATGACGTCCCGCCTGAACCAGTACGACGCGAGGGAGAACTACGACATCCTGTACATTACGGGCAACGCGGTGCTGCCGACGGTGTACGCCCGGGCCCCCCACTACCACCCGGTCATGGAACTGGTGGGCATGCCGGAGAGGGATCGGATGATCAAGATGTCGAGCAACGGGTCGTGGCGTCGCTCCTAAGAGAAAAATGTCTGCTGCAGCGGATGCGGTGGCGGTGGTGCATGGCCTGCTGGTGCTGGCCGTGTTCGTGGTGGGGCTCGGGGTGCCGGGCCCGTGGGCGTTCCTTCTGGTTTTCGGGTTTGCCGTGAACCAGGCGCTGGACCCGAGGGGCATGTGCATCCTGACGCGGTGGGAGAACCGGCTGCGCGGGGTGCCGGAGGAGGGCGGACAGGGCTTCGTGCATGGCCTGATTTCGAGGGCGGTGGCCGTGTCGCCCTCGACGGTGTACGGGGTGCTGACGGTGGCCTACATGGCGGTGTGCGCCTACGCCCTGGTGCGCACCAATAATAAAATGTATCGCCACTTTGCACTGTACTGGGTGGTGGTGGTGGTGGCCCTGTACTGGTCGCGTCCGAGGGCGGTGAAGGAGGGGGACGGGGAGGACCTGTCCAACCCCCGCGTGCTGCTGCTGGCCGCGCTGGTGGCCGCCCTGCTGTGCGCCACGAACGCCGTCCTGAAGTAAAAATTTCCAACTGCAATAGGCAGGTGGAAATTACGACCGCGCCGTGGATACGGAAACGGCGGGGAAAAGGAGCTCTTCGTATGGGAAGCCATTGTAGAGGGCAGGCTTGACCACGGGGGTCACACTGATCGTGGAGTTGGCCGTAAGGCCTGAGATGAGGGCGAAGGAAGACATACTGGAGGCCGCGGCGCCGAGGGAGATCTCGCCGGATGGCGTTCGAAGTACAACGGTCGCATCGGTCCTTCTGTTGATGTCGTTGCCTGTCGTAAAGAGGTTTGAAATGGTGACCTGCAGATTGATTGTGGTTGTTGTCGCCAGAATGGTGGAGACAGTGCATGTAGGCTGGATGGTGAACTGCCTCTCGAACCACGTGGTAGTTTTAGGAAGGTCGTCGGCCGCCCCGACAGGGGGCACCATACCCACCCGTATGGACCATGGGCCCGTGGTCGATACGGGGAAATTGTTGGAGCCCGAGACCACGTCCATAACGGGAGGGCTGTCGTTCCCCGGAAAGCTCGTGGACACGGCGGAGCGCCAGCCGGCCGGCCACACACTGGTATTCCAAAAAATCTTGATTCTGTCCAACAAAACCTTGGAGTTCTGCGTGTTCGTAATGTATTTCCAGCCGGGTCTGATAGAAGAGTCGACGCAATTGAATGGGACAATGTCAAACCACGTTTCATCACGCGCGTCGCCAGATCGGTAGAGAGGACTGTCAACAGCTACACCCAGCTGAACAACGTAGGACGTGTTGACCTGCAGGTTGCCGTAATTGTGGCTTCCGTTGTTGACGACCTGGATCCGGGAAGCGGTGTTGATGTTTTTGTCGGAGGATTTGCACATTCGGAGGAAAATGCGGTAGGGGAGGACGCGCTGGATGCCCGGGGTCCACAGCACCGTGACCGACGAGGTCGTGAACGCGCCAATCCTGGTGTTGAACTCCGGCCCCGTGGGAGGCATATCGAAGAAGGTGGGCGGGTCCCACATGCCCTCTCCCGACGGTTGGAAACGGCCCAGCTGGTACCTTCCAACGCTGAATCCCAGGCCCGCGGTTGTCGTCCTGTTCACAATATCGACGTCGGACGGGCGCACGATGCCGGTGCCGTCCGCCACAAAGGTGGACGTGATGTTGTCCGGTGGCGTCTCCACGTACCCGTCCCCTGCCTGGTACACCCTGTAAAGGAGCGACATGCCGGACGGCACCTCCGACGGCTTCCAGGAGAACGTCATCGTCTGTAGGGTGGGGTTTGCAGCGGCCACCTGGGATGTCATTCTTGTCATGGTGTAGAACGGCGCATCCCATACGCCAACCGACGGATCCACCTGATAGAAGCGGCCGAGCTGCACGGCGTACAGGGTCGACGGGGTCATCGCAAACCAGTGGGATCCCGTGTTCGGCACAATGGTCGGAGCTGACCAATCGGCACTGGCCGTCACACTCTGACTGCTGCTGCGGAGGACCCTGTACCTGAGGTAGATTTCCATCCCCGGGCCCACCGTCTGTGTCACCCACTGGATGGTGGTGCCATCCGCCGCCGCCACCTGACTGGACTGCATATCGGGGGCGTAGTCCGTCATGAAGGGGGTCTCAGGGCTCATCGTGCCCTCCGAGTCCTCCACCGTCACGCCACCAACAGTCACCTTGCGCGTGAATTTCACGGCCGCGCTGAACAGGCCCTGCTGCCTCAGGTTCACAACCAGCCTCGTACCGGTGACGGATGTTGTCGTTATCTCGCTCGGGTTCAGCCTGTCCTTGATTACGAGGGCCGTTGCATACTCGGCTGACGACATGTTCGTCGGCAAACTTGCCGCCCAGCTGATCTCACAGTCATCCATCATGAAGGTCGAGCTGCGCTGCACCCTGAGCACCACCGGCGCAGGAGGGGTGCTCATCGGCGCCAGCGTTGTCGCCGTCACCGTCGCCTCCGACACCAGCCTTGCAGTCGACACCG